>Ga0190284_1000931_pt1 | contig 13862 bp, 8 predicted proteins | sample 48691812_MG_FD_161668 | JGI IMG/M metagenome (GOLD analysis project Ga0190284, IMG submission 161668) | Hydrothermal vent microbial mat bacterial communities from Southern Trench, Guaymas Basin, Mexico - 4869-18-1-2_MG | ecosystem: Environmental > Aquatic > Marine > Hydrothermal vents > Microbial...
CCAGATAGTCGGCAATCGGGATCAGATCATCCGATTCGCAGACTGCGGGAACCTGGGCGAAATGGCCGTACAAGCGCGGCATCAGCAAGGCGTAGTCGGCGAAGGTGAAGGCCACTTCGATCTCCAAGCTTGCACCACCATCGTCCTGATAGCGGAACGGGTGCGTCGGCCAATCCTGCTCTGGCTGGGGGTTGCTGTTGAAGTCCATGCGCCTGGCAAATGAATCACCACGCGATGGATCGACCCGAAAGAAAGGATGAACCCGCCCTTCCAGGGCAGCACCTGCCACTAGCCAGCCGTTGAGGGCGGTCTCGGTACCCGCGGTCTTCAGCCCGGTATTGATCAGGTGCAGACTGGTGCGGGTGGCGTTCAGGGCCTCCAGATAGCCTTGCAGCAAGTGCTCGTGCCGCGCCGCCGAGGTCTGGGCCACAAAGGCCTGACGATGGGCGATGCCCAGATAGCCGAGTTCGGTGCGGAAGGACTGGAATGGGTCTTCGTCGGGGCGCGCCCCCGGATTATGGTGGGCCTGGACTCGAACCATCACCTGCACCGGCCGACCCGAGTCGAGCAGCCGCGAAAAATCAGCCATGCCCTCGCCGGCCACACGATCCGCTCCCTCCAGGGCGATTACCGTCGGTACCAGCTGAATCTCATCCCTGGAGAAGCCCTCCCAGTTGAAGCTGGCGAACCAGGGATCATGAATCGAGGGATCGTACAGATCATCCCGCTCCAGGTGGGCGATGCGCAGGGCGGCGAACACCTGGGCGAGTTTCTCCGCCTTGCGGTCGAACAGGGTCGCGGCCTGGGCGGTGGGATTGGGGTCGGTCAGGGCCTCGAAATCCGCCTGTCCCTGCAGCCAGCTCTCGTCGGCCAGGCTGCCGGTATGGATGAAACGCACCCGCAGCGGATCCTCCCGGTACTGCTGCAAGGTTTGCAGGGTTTGCTCCACCCGTGAGCGCCGGGACTCGGGCATACGCACCGAGCCGTGGGAGTGATCCATTACATCGGACAAGGCCACCGGGTCCAGCAGGTCCACTACCGCACTTACGCTCTCCTGAATGCGGGCCGGCTCGATGGACTCCAGTGATTTACCTTTCTCCACCTGCAGCAGCCGGCTGAGATCGCGTATCCCTTCATCGATCTGGGCCTGGAAACGGGCCAGGCGTGCGTTGGAGAGGCTGCGTACGACATGGATCAACAGCTGAATCGCAGGGTAGTGACCGTAACCGAGCAACTGCCCCGCCTCCGGCACCCGTTCCAGCAGTTGGTCCAGGTCGGCGCGCAGCTTGCCGTTGTTTTCTTCGTCCAGGGCTAGTTGCGCCAGCAGTCGGTCGGCGGTTTTGCGTAACAATGGAAGGGCCGGTACCGGCCCTTCCAACGCCGTCTGCTCATCGATTCCACCGAGCTGGCGGCGCAGGTCACGTTCCAGCCAGGGCAGGCTATCCTTCAGGATGCGCGCGGCCTCGTCGGCCGGAGCGAACTGCTCCACCGCCTCGTGCAGAAAACGGGACAGGGGTCGGGCCAGGTGGTTCGGGTCGATCGTTTCAGGCTGTTCTGGCGCAGGCGCCAGGTAGAGCGGGTATTCGTAACGTAATCGGCTGCTGTCTCGAAACGGGTCCATCAGGGCTGGCAAGGTATCAGCCGCGACCGGCTCCAGTTTGTCCCGGGCCTCCGGGTTGCCCAGATGAAAGTGCCGCAGGGTGTGCATGATCTGCTTGGAGACGTCTGCATCTTTCACCGCAGTCGGCAGGGCTGGCAGGGGTCCTTCGGTTTGGGCAGTGGCATTCATCGGAATCGGGCCAGGGGCTAAAGATTAGTCACGAAAGGCAGGAGTGCAGCGATGCACCCCGTTACCCGGTCAAACGGCAAATTTGTCCAGCGCCGCATTGATCGCTGTCAGCTTCTCGGCGTTGGTCTTGTTCAGTCCCTGAGAGGAGATGTCGTCATAGACCACGGCGTCAGGGTTGCGGTAGAGCAGCCCCATGGGGATCTGGCGGGTATCGTGGGCGATCTCCATCGCGCCCAGCCAGTCGGACGGATCATGTTCACGTTGGTTCTCGAACACGCGCTTCACGTTGTCGTCAACCGGGATACCATCCGCGTGGTGTAGCAGCAGGACCTGGGAGGTATCCTCCTGCAGCGGCTTACAGAAGGATTCGGAGAATACCGGGCAGCGCTGGATGATGCGTACAAAACTGGTTCCCTTGTGCTGGTGGGCCGCCTTGATGGTCTGGTAGAGCATGGGGGGGTTCCAGTCCATCACCTGGGCGACGAAGGAGATGTTGCTCACACCCAGAGTCACGGTCAGGGGATTCAACGCCGGCAGGGGCGCCCCCTGGGGATGGGTGTTGGTGGTCATACCCGTGGGGCTGGTGGGTGAGGTCTGCTTCTTGGTCAGACCATAGATGGCGTTGTCGAACACCAGTACCACCATATCGATGTTGTAGCGCAGGGCATGGATCCAGTGCCCGGCACCAATGGAGAAGCAGTCGCCGTCACCGGTGGCCACCCATACATCCAGGTCGGGGCGCCGTGCCTTGATGCCGTTGGCCAGGGGTAGTGCGCGGCCGTGCAGGCCGTGAAAGCCGTAGGTGCCCATGTAGTGGGGCAGCCGGCTGGAACAGCCGATGCCGGACACCGCTACCGTCTGTTCCGGGGGCAGCTGGGCGTCGCGCAGTATCCGATGCACGGTATTGAGTACGGCGAAGTCGCCGCAGCCCGGGCACCATCGGGCCTCGCCTCCAGCATAGTTGCCGAGGGTGAAGTAGCGTTCGAATACGTCGAGGGACCAGTCCGCTTTCAGTCCAAACATAGTGGCTTCCTGTTCAGTTGTTCAAGGCGTTCAGCTTGTTGCTGATTGCATCGTGGAGCATACCCGGCTGCAGCGGGTGGCCGTAGACCACTGACCAGCAGTCGACATCGACCAGGGTCTGGGCCCGAAGCACCATGGCAAGCTGGGCGTAGCGTCGATTCTCGGGGGTGATCAGCGGGTCGTCGGCGCGGTCGCTGTAGTTGATCTCCACCGTCATCACCTTCTTGAAGCCGCTGAAGATCTCCGGCAACCCAGGCTCCAGTGGCGACAGGAAATGCAGATGCAGAGAGGAGACCTGCTTGCCCTCGCTACGCAGGATCTCCACGGCTTCTTCGATGGCGCCGCGGCTGGAACCCCAGCCCACCACCAGCAGGTCTCCCGTCGCATCACCGTTGACCTTCGGCCGCTTCAGGGTCTTGTGCAGGGCCGCAAGCTTGCGGCTGCGGTACTCCATGCTGCGCTGGTTGGTGTCGGAGTCGTAGGCCACCTTGCTGCGGCTGGTGTGGGCCAGACCGGTGAGCACATACTCGCCGCCCCGCTGGCCAGGAATCGGGCGCTGGGAGAGGCCGGTCTCTTCATTCCAATCGTAAGCCGGCACTTCCGAATCCCAGGGTGACTGATCCACCGGTGAGCCCAGCCACTCCTCCTTCAACTCGGGGCGGGGATAGGGCTGCACTCCAGTGGCCAGATTGGCATCGGTCAGCACGATCACCGGGATGCGGAAAGTCTCCGCCAGCTGGCGCGCCAGGATCACGTAATGAAAGCACTCTTCAATCGTGGCGGGGGCGATAATCACCTTTGGGGCGTCGCCAGGTGCCCCATAAAGCGAGGCGAGCAGATCCGCCTGCTCGACCTTGGTCGGCAGGCCGGTGGAAGGGCCGCCGCGCTGCACATCGACGATGACGAGGGGGATCTCGGCCATCACCGCCAGGCCGATCATCTCGGTCTTCAGCGCCATACCCGGACCGGAGGTGATGGTGCAGGCGGTCTTGCCGGCGAACGACGCACCGAGTGCGAAGCCGATGGCGGCGATCTCATCCTCCGCCTGGTGTACGAAACCGCCCACCCCATCGAATACGTCGGCGATATAGTGAGTGGCAGAGGTGGCCGGGGTAATGGGATACATGGAGACCAGCTCCATGCCGGCGGCCATGACGCCCAGGCCCACCGCCTGATTGCCGTTGCTGATCATCATCGGCCGGGAGTGGCCGGTATCCTGAGGTGGGATCTCCCAGTGGTACTGCACCTGTTCGGCGGCGAAGCTGTAGCCGGCGTCGAACAGGTCGTGGTTGGCCTGGATCACCTTCTCACCCTTACGGGCGAAGGTGCTGGCAATCTCCTTCTTGGCCAGTTCCGTATCACGGCTGTAGATATTACAGATCATGCCGAGCACGAACATGTTCTTGCCCCGGCGTGGGTTGGAAACCAGCTTCAGGCACTCCTCCTCCATGGGCAGCTCGTACACGGTCAGTCCGTGGTGCTGAAACTCTTTTACCGCCGCGGCATATTGTTCGCGGATCTTCTCCTGGGGATCGCTGGCCCACTTGTTCTCCAGCAGTACGATGGTCCCTTTCTTGTAAGCGCCGTTGGCGATGCGCGAAAACAGCACCTGTTCGTTGAAGGCCACCACCAGATCCGCCTCGTTACCCATGTTGCTGACCTGCTTGGAGCCCAGGCGGATGCGGATACCGCTGGCGCCAGCCGGTGAGCGGGCCGGTGGCTGGATCTCGGCCGGGATGATCTCCACCGTCCACACGCCATTTCCCATCTTGCCGCTGACGGCACCGAAGGTCTGTCCACACTTCTGGGCACCTTCGCCCGAGTCGCTGACGATTTCGACGATATGTTCTTCGAGGCGCTGGGGGATGCTGGTGTGGTCTTCCATGCGAACGACGTTGTCGTTGTGCTTAGTTTGTTTCGTCATGGGCCTTCCTGTTGAAGCTGTCCGTACCGGGAGAGTTGGCCTCGGTGGTGGACTTCGATGCGGAGCCGGAATGGTGGTTTGATCTCCCGGTTGAATCCAGGCCGAATCGGCGGCCTGGGTCCAGTATAGTTACCCGTTGCTGGACGGCAGACTATGGCAAAGGTGTGTCCTTCGGTCAAATACACAGATTGAGTGAGGGAGTTTTGTTATCCATCGGCTGCCTCATAGTTGGGCGAAAATAGCGACAGATAGCCGTCTGTTTAACAAAGTTAACCGTTGCTGATCAGCTATCGATGGCCCGCTCGTATTCGGCCATGAAGTGGAAAAGCGAGCTCTCCAGTACCTTTACCGCCCCATCCAGTAGATGACAACGGCCGGTACCTGGCAGGATGCGGCACAGGTTGATCAGCGAGTCCAGGTCCGCCCGTGACCCCTGGCCGGTGTCGATCTTGCCCAGCAGCAGGGATATATAATAGGTGCCGGTCTTGCAGGGGGGGCACTGGCCGCAGGAAGATGCGGCGAAAAAATCCACGTACTCGGTCACCCGCTTGACGATGCCGGTGCCCTCAGAGACGACGATCATGGCGCCGGTACCGAGACTGGAGCGGCGCGCCTGCACCGAATCAAAGTCCAGCGGCACGTCCAGGTCTTTAGGTGTGAGGATGGTGTTGGAGGGTCCACCGGTGAACACCGCCTTCAGCTTCTTGCCCAGCAGCATGCCGCCACCGCAGCCGTCGATCAATTCCGACAGGGGCGTGCCCATGGGTAACTCATAGGCGCCGGGATAGAGCACATCCCCGCTCAGGCAGTAGATCTTGGTGCCGCAGGCCTCCCCCCGGCCCAGGTTACGATACCATTTAGCCCCGTGGCGGACGATGTGGGGCAGGTTGGCCAGGGTCTCTATGTTGTTGATCAGAGTGGGATGACCATACACCCCGGACTCGGCCGGAAACGGCGGCTTGCCACGGGGGAATGGAAATTTACCCTCCACCGTCTCGATGGCCGCGGTCTCCTCGCCACCGATGTAGTGGCCGGAACTGGCCATTACCCGATATTCCAGCGGTTGGCTCATCTTGTTGCAGACGGCAAAGTAGAGATTGGACTTCTCCCATTCCTCCAGCGCGTTGAGCATGCAATCGAGGGACTGCTTCTGATCCGGGTTGATATAGAAGACGATATGATCGATGCCGGTAGCCAGGGCGGCGATGGTAGCCCCTTCGATCACCTGGAATGGGGTCTCCTGCAGCAGGATGCGATCTTTGAAGGTGCCAGGCTCATCCTCGTTGCCGTTACAGATCAGATACTTAGCGACCGCCTCCTGCTGCGCCGCAACGAAATCCCATTTCTTATAGGTAGCAAAACCGCTCCCCCCAAGCCCGCGCAGTCCCGCTTCTCGGACCAGAGAAATCAGGGCGTCCGGTTCCTGCAAAGCCATCTGCAGCCCTTCACCACCGTGATTGGCCAGCCAGGCGTCAAAGTCCGCCCCGACCCGGTTGTCCTCGCACAGCAGAATCTGGTTCAGTACGCTCATCCCGCTTTCTCCTCAGTTCTTACGCAGGCCATCATAGTCGGTGTCGATCTCGAACTTGGCACATTCAGGAAACAGCATCGGCCCCTTCAGCGCCATCGGCATGTTGGCCAGGGTGAGCTCCCGCCGCAGGTTGCTGATATGCTCCAGGGAGATCTTCTTAGGCCCCCGCCGATGGCTGTTCTCTGCGGCATGGGCACCGGCACGGCGGCCGAAACTGATGATCTCCAGCAGGGCATTGCCCATGATCCGGTTCTTGCCGTGAATGCCGCCGCTCACTTCCCCGACGCAATAGAGACCGGGCACGCTGGAGCAGGCATTCTCGTCGATCACCACGCCGCCGTTCTGATAGTGCAGTGTGGGATAGATCAGCAACGGTGATGCTGACAGATCGGTGTTGCAGCGCCGACCCAGTTGCACCAGTTTGGGAAAGCGCGCATTCAGGATGCCTGGGTTGCGCAGTTCCAGCCCCGGGGTGTCCAGCCACACCCCCACAGTATCGTCATTGACCCGCACGCCGCGCCCTTCGGTGCATTCCCGCAGGATGGCGGAGGAGACATGGTCACGGCTCTTCAGCTCATCCACGAAGCGCTCCCCCCGTCCATTGAGCAGATAGGCGCCGGCGGAGCGAACCCCTTCGGTAATCAGGGTGCCAGCCAGATGCTGAGGATAGGCCAGGCCGGAGGGGTGATACTGAAATGAGTCTACATCCCGCAGTTTCGCCCCCAAACGGTAGGCCAGCACCAGGCCGTCACCGGTAGCGCCGAAATGGTTGGAGGTGGGGAACTGGTTGATGTGGACCCGGCCGATGCCACCGGTGGCCATGATCACCGCTTTGGCTTTGATCAGGGTGTAACTGCAGTTTTTCAGCGAGAATATTACTGCACCAGCGCAGTGGCCGATGTCGTCAGAGAGTAGTTCCACCGCCGGGCTGTAGTCCAGCACTTCCACGTTACTGTTGCTCACCGACTCGCGCAGTACCCGCATCATCTCCAGGCCGGTGTAGTCCCGGTAGTAGGCCACCCGGTTGGCACTGGTACCACCGGCCCGGCGCAGCAGGATGTCGCCGAACTTGTCCAGGTCGAATTGCATGCCCTGCTGGATCAGCCAGCGAACTACGTCCGGGCCGTCCATCACCATGCGCTTGACCAGCTTGCGGTCTGAGTGATAGTGGCCGGCACGCAGGGTGTCGTCCAGGTGCGCCTGCGGGGTGTCGTCGCGCTCGATGGAAGCCTGAATGCCGCCCTCTGCCATCACTGTATTACTGTCCCCCAGCCGCAGTTTGGTGGCCAGCATCACCCGGGCACCCGCCTTGGCGGCAACCAGGGCAGCTGCGCAGCCTGCCCCACCACTGCCGATCACCAGCACATCGGTCTCCCGTACTGGCGCCGCTGCCAGATCCGCCTCGTCGATGCGGGCATCTGCCTGCAATAGCTTAGCCAGCTGGCGGTGGCACTTGTCTCCCTTGTTGGGACCCACTTTCAGGGTGGTGACCGAGTTGGCGTAAAAGTCGGGATGAAAATCGCGCAGCAGTTTCTCCGGCGGCAGGTTCTCTTCCCCCGGGGGCCGTTCGCGCAGTGGCTGGTAAGTGCTCAATGCTTCGTTGTAATGGATGCCTTTGGACATGGGATTAACCGATCTACTTCCACTGGATTGAGTTGAGCATGGGCATTGACGCGGGTCACTCCATTATCTGGAGTTCTCCCCGGCGCAGCTTTTCAAGTCGATTGATGAGATTTGACGGCCGGGTATGAAAATAGGCGGTCACTCGTCGGGCAAAGATCCCCACATGGTTGGGGGCGATGAACTCGGGACAGGCGGTCATGCAGAAGTTGCACATCACGCATTCAATGAACAGTTCCCCGGCTTCGCGAAAACGCCCTTTGCAAGCCAGCTCCACTCCCTGCTCCACGCTGATCCCTTTGGGGCAGGAGGTGGTACAGCCGGAACAGTGGCGGCAGTGGTCGGCTTCCGGGAATATGCGGCTGAAGTGGGCCTGCACCTCCCAGGAGTTGTTGATCTCGGAGAGATCATAAGTGTGATGGGTGGGCGTGGGAAAGACCAGGAAGTTAACCTCCATTCCCTCTTCGATCAGCGTCTGACACCCTAGCTCCATAGTCACCTCTGCAGTGCCGGCCCGGCGCACCATGATACGGCACGAGCCGCACACCCCCTCCAGGCAGCCTACGCCCTTGACCCGGGGATAACCGGCGTACCAGAGGGCCTGGATGGTGGAGAGGTCGGCGGGTGCCGTGATTGCCTTGCCATCGATGGTGACATTGACCTGTTTTTCGGTTTTATTGCTCATGCTCTCTCTAGTTGCGCGTCTGCCGGCAACACGGCCCCGTTGCCATAGCCTTGTTTTCCAGGATGCCCCGGCAAGGCAGGAACAAGCGCTTCACCTGCAGGAAAAAAAGACTGCCGTGGTCCTGGTTCGATCACTACAGGTCGCCCATGACGGCACCTTTAGTGAGACTGTCTGCGCAGTACTGGACCCGGGAAAAGGTCCGACCGGGGTTGATGATTGTGCGGACGATTTTCGCCGTTGAACAACCTCATGTCCAGCACCTGCCCGAAGAAATGAAAATAATCGCTTAATAAACAATCAAATAGATAGATATGCAAGCATCACAGAAGGGACTGGCAAGAGGTTCTCAGGGCCATAAATCCCCCCATAAATTGTGCTATTGATCAGAAAAGGTTATACAGATCGAGAATCCTAAATCCAAATTGTGTCCCTGGTAGGGCGCACAATCCGCTTATCGGGAGGCACGATATGTTGACCTACGACATTTTGATTGTCGGCTCCGGCGGTGCCGGTCTCTATGCGGCACTAGCGGCCAGGATGGCCGAAGACCTGCGAGTGGCGGTACTCACCAAAGTCTATCCAACCCGCTCGCACACCGGGGCCGCCCAAGGCGGTGTCAATGCCGCCCTGGGCAACAAAGACCCGGCCGATACCTGGGAGCAGCACTGGTTTGATACGGTCAAGGGTTCGGACTATCTGGCCGACCAGGACGCCGCTGAGCTGATGTGCCGGGAGGCGCCCAAGGTAGTACGGGAGCTGGAGCACTGGGGCTGTCCCTTCGACCGTACTAACGAAGGCAAGATCGCCCAGCGCCCCTTCGGAGGCGCCTCCCGGCCCAGAGCCTGCTATGCCGCCGACAAGGTGGGCCATGTCATGCTACACACTCTCTATGAGCAGGGCTTGCGCAGGGGAGTCGACTACTTCAACGAGTGGATGACGCTCTCCCTGCTGCACGATGGAGAGCGCTGCCAAGGCGTGGTAGCACTGGATATCCGCAACGGCAAGCTGCACACGATCCAGGCCAAGGCGGTGATCCTGGCCACCGGCGGTCATGGACGCATCTTCTGGAATCGCACCTCCAATGCTTACGGTAATACCGGTGACGGCGCGGCACTGGCCTATCGCGCCGGACTGCCGCTCAAGGACATGGAATTCATGCAATTCCACCCCACCGGGCTACGTCGCACCGGGATCCTGGTGACCGAAGGCGCCCGCGGCGAGGGAGGCCACCTGCTGAACGGCCTGGGTGAACGTTTCATGAACCGCTATGCCCCTGAGAAGATGGAACTTGGTCCTCGCGACATGGTCTCACGGGCCATCGAGACCGAGGCCAGAGAGGGGCGGGGAGGGCCGGAGGGTGAGGTATTCCTGGACCTGACCCACCTGGGCCGGGAGCGCATTCTGGAGCGTCTGCCCCAGATCCGCCAGCTCTGCATTGATTTTGAGGGCGTGGACCCAGCCCAGGAACCCATCCCCATCAAGCCTACCGCCCACTACTCCATGGGCGGTATCCATACCGACCTCCACGGGATGACGCCGGTTCCGGGAATATACGCCGCCGGTGAGGCCGGCTGCGTGTCAGTGCATGGTGCGAATCGCCTCGGCGGCAACTCCCTGCTGGACATACTGATATTCGGCCGCCGGGCCGGCATCCACGCCTTGGAGTATGCCCGTAGCGTCGACTTCCCGGCCGTCCCGCACGATGCACAGGCCGCCGCCGCCGATCAGATCAAAACCCTGATGGACGGCGATAGCGAAGAGACCACTGCCGGCATCCGCCGCGCCATGGGCAATTTGATGTCGGATAAGGCGGGAATCTACCGGGAGGAGAAGGGGCTGACCGAGGCCATTGCCGGGGTGGCGCAACTCAAGGAGCGCTATCAGCGGCTGCGCATCCGCGACAATGAGCTGACATTTAACACCGATCTGGTGGCCGCCCTGGAGCTCGGCAACATGCTGGAGCTGGCGGACCTGGTGGTGCGGGGGGCACAGGCTCGTACCGAGTCCCGCGGCGCCCATTCCCGGGAAGACCACCCGCAACGGGACGACGAGCACTGGCTCAGACATACCCTGGCCAGCCGCGGCAGCGATGGAGAGCCGGCACTGTACTATGAACCTGTCGTGATCGCCCGCTTCCAGCCTGAAGCGCGGGCCTACTAAGGGACAATGCAATGACAGAAGCCATCAATCCGAAACGCGAGAAGATACTCGCCAACATTCGCATTCAGCGCTTTATCCCAGGGAGTAATAAAGCGCCCTATTTCGACAACTTCAAAATGGAAGTGGAGACCGGCATGACCGTGCTGGAGGTGCTGCGCTATCTGAAAAACACCCAGGACAGCTCCCTCACCTTCCGCGCTTTCTGCCGCTCCGCCATCTGCGGCTCCTGCACGGTGCGGGTCAACAGCCGCTCGCTGCTGGCCTGCAGCACCCAGCTATTGCCGATCCTGAAGGACTTCGGCAAGAGCAGCGTGACCATTACCCCGATGGCCAACCTGCCGGTGATCCGGGACCTGGTGGTTGATATCGAGCCGGTAATCGACAAGCTGGCCAGGATGCACCCTTACCTGGTGGAGACACGGGAGTGCATCCCCGAAGCCATCGAACTCGAATGCCTCATGTCGCAGAAAGAGGTGGACACTTTCGGTTACGTCACCGACTGTATCCTCTGCGGTGCCTGCTATTCCGCCTGCTCCTCGGTGAAGGCGGATGAAGGCTACGCTGGCCCCCTGACCATCGCCAAGGCCTACCGCTTCTCGGTCGATCCTCGGGACAGTTTTCGCGGTATGCGTATTCAGGCCTCCATGGATCAGGGACTCTGGTCCTGTGTGCAGTGCCGCAAGTGCATCAAGGTGTGTCCCAAGGACACCCGACCGGCGGACTCCATCCGCCACATGCGCAAGATCTCCATCGATGACGGCATCCACGACACCCACGGCTCACGGCGCGCAATCGCCTATACCGATGACGTGGAGCGGTATGGTCAGGTCAACAAGCCGATGCTGCCGGTGGTGGTATACGGAACCAAAGGATGGACTGCCATCGAGGCGGCAGAGACCGGTCTGCAGAAACTGGGCCTGAAACCGACTCGGGAGGTATGCACTCTGCCCGGACAAGAGGTGGCAGCACGCCTCTATGCAGCAGTACGAAAGCGGGAGAAAGCAAAGAAAGTGGAGAAAGAGTTATGAGCGACACGAAGGTCAAGGCGGATAAACTCCACTACGCTTTCTACTCCGGCTGCTGTTTTCAGGGGGCCGATGCCCGTTTCTTTGACATCCTCAATCAGGTTTTCGACCGTGTGGACGTGGAGCTGCACCTGATCGAAGGCGCAGTCTGCTGTGGCGCAGGCGTCATCGAGGAACGGTCGGAACTTACCTCGCTGGTGATCAATGCCCGCAACATGGCGGGGGCGGAAGCGATGGGACTCCCTTTCTACACCCCCTGCTCAACCTGCTTTAATGTGATTGCCAACGTGCAGAAAAGGCTGCGCCAGGATCGTCACCTGTTCGATCAGGTGAATGAGATCCTGGCCGAAGAGGAAATCGAATATAAAGGGGAGTGTAAACTCACCCACACCCTATGGGTGCTGGCCCAGGATGTGGGCCTGGAGAAGCTGGCGGAACGGGTGATCAACCCCTTGAACGGACTTCGGGTGGCCTCCTATTACGGCTGCCACACTCGCAACCCCCTCGATATCCAGAGTTATGAATCTTCGGACAACCCCACCTCACTGGAAGACATCCTGCAGATACTTGGTGCGGAGATCATTGACTACGAGACCCGGACCGACTGCTGCGGTTACCACGCCACCTGGCCCAACAACCAGATGTCGGTAAAGATGACAGGTGCGGTGCTGCAGGGAGCGTGCAAACAGGAGGTGGACATGATGGTCACCTCCTGTCCGCTCTGCTTCAAGAATCTTGACGGGGTTCAGCCCAAGGCCGTAGCCGCGGCCGGAGAGGATTTTCAGTTGCCGGTGCTTTTCCTGCCGGAGCTGGTGGGGCTCGCCTGTGGTCTGTCAGCGGATCAGATGATGCTCGACTGGCACGCGGTACCGGTAAATCTACGTTTGTAGGTCAGTGCTCCTCCAGAATGATCTTGAACGAGTACTGGCCCCGGTCGGGCGATATTGACTATGATTAGCGTGGCTAGTGACCATGCGGTACCGGTCTCCGGAAAATCTTTGACTACAATGCGCATAAACCTGCGACGAGGATCAGAACAATGAAACCTTTGAATGTGACGGAGAAGATCCTGCTGGATCACTTGGTAAGCGGCGGCGAACTGCCACCTGCCGGTGAGCCGGTCACCATTCGGATCGATGAGGCGTTCACCCAGGATGCCACCGGCACCATGTGTATGCTGCAGCTGGAGGCGATGGGGGTGCAGCGGGTGAAGACGTTTTCCGTCAACTTCGTCGATCACAGCATGATGCAGGTCGGATTCCGTAACCCGGATGACCACCGTTATCTGAAGAGCGTCTCCAAGAAACTCGGTATCGTCTACTCGCCACCGGGCACCGGAATCTGCCATTTCCTCAATGTCGAGCACTTCGTCAGACCAGGCATGACCGGTGTCGGCGCCGACAGCCATACGGTCAATGCCGGCGGTATGGGTGTCCTTTACTTTGGTGCCGGCGGTTATGACGTGGCCTTGGCAATGGCCACCGGCAACTATACGCTGCCGATGCCCAAGGTGGTGCGGGTAGAGTTGATTGGCCGGCTGCGCCCCGGGGTGATGGCCATGGATGTGATCCTGAAGATGCTGGATACCGTTGGCCTCAAAGGTGGCAAGGGGATCATCTTCGAATACGCTGGCCCCGGCGCCGCCACGCTGACCCTCAATGAGCGAACCACCATTACCAACATGGGGGCCGAGATGGGGGCCACCACCTCGATCTTTCCCAGCGATGAGCAGACCCTGAAATATCTGCAGAGCCGTGGCCGGGCAGACGACTACCAGCCGCTGGCGCCCGACGATGGCGCGGAATATGCCGATGTCATCGACATCGATCTGTCGCAACTGCAGCCTTCCATCGCCATCTACCCGTCTCCGGGCAATGTCGAGAGCATTGCCGACCATGTGGGCGAGACCATCGATCAGGTCTGTGTCGGCAGCTGTACCAACAGCTCCTTCTTCAACGTCGCCAGCTTTGCCGAGATGCTCAAGGGCAAGCGGGTGGCGGTGGATACCCTGCTCTATCCCGGCTCCCGCGCAGTCGAACTACAACTGGCCGAGGCTGGCTATCTCACCTCCCTGCTCTATTCCGGCGTGCGGGTGATGGAGAGCG
>Ga0190284_1000932_pt1 | contig 13857 bp, 11 predicted proteins | sample 48691812_MG_FD_161668 | JGI IMG/M metagenome (GOLD analysis project Ga0190284, IMG submission 161668) | Hydrothermal vent microbial mat bacterial communities from Southern Trench, Guaymas Basin, Mexico - 4869-18-1-2_MG | ecosystem: Environmental > Aquatic > Marine > Hydrothermal vents >...
CTGCCAGGCGCGGCCCAGGGCCTGCATGCCGATTGGAAGCCCGGTCTCGTTGTAGCCCGCCGGGAAGGAGATGGCGGGCAGCCCGGTGAAGTTGGCGGGCGTCGTGAAACGCATGATCTCGGTCAGCGTGGTCAGATCGGATTCGCCGTGTGGCAGAGCGGCCTTGGGGATAGCGGGCGCGGACAGCCCAGTGGTCGGGGTGATGATCACATCCACCTGTTCCAGGGCGTGGTTAAAATTGGCTATCATCTGGGTGCGCGCCCGTTGGGCCTGAATGTAATCGCGGGCGGTAAATTCGCGCGCCAGCGCCAGGTTGATACGCACGTCCAGGCCGTGCTCGCGGCGGTGCTCAGCGTAATAACGGCCCATCGCCTGGGCCATCTCCCCGGCAATCGTGATCGTGTGCGCCACCCGCCCGTTCTCAAGATTGGGGATTACGATCTCACGCACCTGGGCTCCCCTGGTCTCAAATTCCTTGAGCAACCGTTCGCAGGCCGACACCACGTCGGCACTGGCGTGCCGGAACCACGGCCAGTACACCCCCAGGGTCAGGTCGCTCAAATCCAGGTTGTCCCAGTCCTCCAGGGTGGGCGGGGGCTGGTGCAGGGAGATGGAATGTTTGGGATCGGGGCCGGCCATCACGCCGAAGGCCAGGGCGGCGTCGGTAGCGGTGACTGCCAGCGGGCCCAGGTGGGCGACGCTCCAGCACAACGGCGCGGCCCCAAACTCGCTCACCCGCCCAAAGGTGGGTTTCAACCCCACCAGCCCGCAGAACGATGACGGGATGCGGATCGAACCGCCGCCATCCGCTCCAATGGCGACCGGGCAAAGCCCTGAGGCCACCGCCGCGCCCGGGCCGCTCGAACTGCCCCCGGTGTAATGGGCGGGGTTGTAGGGGTTGCGAGCCGTCCCGTGGTGGGGGTTCAGCCCGGTCACCCCGATGCCGATCTCGTGCATGTTGGCTTTGCCGATCAGCAGCGCGCCCGCCGCCCGCATACGGGCCACTACCGTGGCATCCTCTGCCGCCGGGGAATTCCCCAGGAAGGCGGTGCCCACCGTGGTGGGGTATGGCACCATGTCCACCTCGTCTTTCACCGCCACCGGCACACCGTCGAAGACACTCAACGGTTGCCCGTTCTGGAAACGTTTTGTGGCCGCCCTGGCCTGCTTCAGCACGTCCTCGCGATCTACAGCGATGATGGCGCGGAGAGGCAGGTCGGCACCGTTGCTGGCCTCGATGGCTTCCAGCACCTTATGCGCCACTTCATTCGGGGTGGTTTCCCCTTCCCGGTATGCCCTGGCGTAGTCGTGCACGGTGGCGAAGCGGAAGCCGGGCCCAGGCCTGGCAAGTGGGCCGGGCAGTTCATCCTTCGGCACACTCCCCACCTCGGAGGCCGGCACGCCCCTGGAGAGCTTACCCTGAGCAAGGTCGAAGGGTATCGGATGCAGGGTGGGCGGTTCATCAATCCGTTGCTCCCGCAGCCGGGTGATTCCAGCGCTGCGAAACAAGTTGGGGAGCAGTAAACCGCGCAGTGGGCTTTCCAGCAGCGCCACGAACAGGCGCAGCGGCAGCCCCGCCAAGTACGGCAGCTTGACCGATTTGAGGTCGTATTCCACCTTTTGGGTCGTATGGTTGGTCATTTTGTCACCTCGCGTCATGAGATAGGCTGGATGAAACATTTGAGCCTGGTCACCCGATTATATCCATCTCACCGTTCTATGCAAATCCCGTAAGCGTCTAGCGAAGCTTCGCCTCAAACCGACGAGCAAAAGCAATAGGACGCAGATTCACGCAGATTTTCGCAGATCATTTGCGGATGAAATCAGAAAAATCAGCGTGGATCAGCGTCAATCTGCGTCCAGAATTTTGCCTCGTTTGTAAAGAATTTGCGTCTTCAAGGGGTTCAGACCTCCTGATATACCGTTCAAAGTCACCAAAAGAGCACTGTTTCGTAAACCTCGGAGGTCTTTAAGGTAGACCAATCAGGCGTGTGCGCCTGCCTTTGGGACTGTCCCAACTTGACGCCGTGCCCTGCTTTGTTATAATATCTCCAGTGCGTGGGGCGGCCTGTCCAGGCTGTCTCTTGCTGAGAAACCATAACCATGATGGTTGAGATAGACCGCGCGAAGCTGGAAGATATATCCCATCGCTACGGCCTGGACTTGGTCGTCGTCTTCGGTTCCCAGGTCACCGGGCGTGCCGGGCCAGACTCCGACGTTGACGTCGCCGTGCGGATGAGTACCCGCGACTGGGACAACCCGGAAGTCGAACTCGATCTCGTCGGCGAACTGGTTGACGTGCTTGGGGAGGATGGCGATGTGGACGTTGCCTTTCTAAACAGCGCCAGTCCACTGCTGCTCTTCGAAGTCGCCCGCACCGGTATCCCGGTTTACCAACGGGAGCCGACGACGTTCTTCGAATTCCAGTCCTATGCTGCCCGTCGCTACTACGACCACCAGAAGTTCCTCGCCTGGCAGTCATCCTACCTGGAGAAGCAAGTGCAGGAATGGACACACAACAGGCCCACGTGATTCGCCAGAAACTCACCAACCTGACTGCTTACGTGAACGAGTTGGCGCCTTACCTGGACGTATCGTACCAGGAGCACCGGGAACGCCCAGGGAATCGGCGCATCGTCGAGCGCCTGGCTCAAGTGATCGTCGAGTGTGCTATTGACGTCAATGCGATGCTATTGATTGGCACGGGACAGCCACCTGCACAGTCAGCGCGACGGTCATTCGAGGTCATTCGCCGGTTGGGCATCATTGACGAGCACCTGCTGTCTCGCTTTCGGCGTTACGTGGGCATACGTAACCGCATCGTCCACGATTACGACCGGTTAGACAACAGCACACTCTTCTATTCGGCGCATCGTTTGCTGGACGATGCCCGTGCCTACGTGGTGCAAATCTACAGCTACCTTGAGGCAAGCAGGGAGACAGGTGGGTAAGGCTCCACCTTTCTTGATGTCGCGTCCTGCTTTGTCATAATATCTCCACTGCGTGAGTTGAGAGGATTATGTTAGAGAGACTGAATAAAGTCGAAGAACGATACGAGGAACTGGCGCGCCTGATGGCCGACCCGGCCGTCGCGCAGGACTACGAGCGCGTGGCCGAATACGCTAAAGAGCGATCTAACCTCGAGGACGTCGTCAGCGTCTATCGGGACTACAAAGATGCGGCTGAGGAACTGGAGGGGACGAGGACGCTACTAACCGATGATGCGGATCCCGAATTGCGGGAGCTGGCTGAGGAGGAGATCGCCCAATTGCAGGTCCGGCTGGGCGAGCTGGAGCCCCAACTCCGCCAGTTGCTGCTCCCCAAAGATCCGCGCGACGCCAAGGACGTGATCGTCGAGATTCGCGCCGGGACCGGTGGCGATGAGGCCGGCCTCTTCGCTGCCGATCTTTACCGTATGTACACCCGCTACGCCGAGCGACAGGGGTGGAACACGGAGTTGCTGAGCGGTCACTCTACCGGCATCGGCGGCTTCAAGGAAGTGATCTTTGGGGTGAAAGGGCGGGGAGCTTTCTCCCGCTTCAAGTTCGAGAGCGGCGTCCATCGCGTCCAGCGGGTGCCCATCACCGAGTCGTCCGGGCGTATCCACACCTCCACCGCCACCGTGGCAGTCCTGCCAGAGGCGGATGAGGTGGAGGTCCACATTGATCCCAAGGATATAGAGATTGAAGCCTACGGTGCCTCCGGCCCCGGTGGGCAGCACATGCAGAAGAACGCCACCGCCATCCGCATCATCCACAAACCGACCGGGATGGTCGTCGCCTGTGAAAGTGAGCGCTCGCAGACACAGAACAGACTGCGGGCGTTGTCTATCCTGCGGGCGCGTCTCTACGAGCAGGAGCGGCGGAGGCAGGAGGCAGAGGTGGCCGAGGCACGGAGGACACAGGTGGGCACGGGGGAGCGCAGCGAGAAGATCCGCACCTACAACTTCCCCCAGAACCGCGTCACCGATCACCGTGTCGGCCTGACCCTCTACCGGCTGCCGGGCGTGCTGGACGGCGACCTCGACCCCTTCGTAGACGAGCTGGCCGCGCAGGAACAGGCGGAGCGACTGGAGGCTATGGGAGAGGCGAGGTGATAGAACGGCGTGCAGACCTCCGTCATAGACTCCATACGGCGTTAGAACCACATCAGGAAATCGTCTTCGCCTATCTCCACGGTTCCTTCCTGGATGAGGACATGCCATACCACGACGTAGATGTTGCCATCTACCTGAGTCCCGCCTGGGCCTCGGGGCAGGACATCTTCGAGTACGAGATGACGCTCTCCGTTGACCTGACGCTGGCCCTGCACGTCCCCGTGGACGTACACGTGTTGAACGAGGCCTCTCTCGGCTTTCAGCACAGCGTCCTACATCGAGGTGAGGTGCTCTTTAGCCGGGGCTCAGATGGTGACGAGTTCCTGACTGACCTCATTGAGCAGGTAGGACTGGCATATATGGAATTCTCGTACTACGTCCGGGAGTACCTACAGGAGGTGACATCGTGATGCAGGGAATTGACGTGAACCAGATACGCGAACGAGCGCGGGAGATACGGGAGAGCGTCACAAAGGTGCGCCGGTATGCTGCTCAGTCCGATGAGGAATTCTTCGCCGATGAACGTAACTTATATACTGTGATGCACCTCTTGCTCATCGCCATCGAGGCCATCGCAGCTATTTGCAACCATGTTTTGGCGAAAACCGCGCACAAAGCGCCGTCCAGTTACGCCGACTGCTTCGGGGGACTGGAGACTCTTGGCGTTCTGGATCGTGACCTGACAGGTCGTCTGATACGGATGGCCCGCTTCCGCAACCTGTTGATCCATCGCTACTGGGAAATAGATCCCCAGCGCGTGCTTCTCTATGCTCGGGAGAACCTGGATGACCTGGAGATGTTCTTGCTCCAGGTGGGACACTGGTTGGGACAGGAATTGCACCCGACGCAGGGCGAGTAGGCCAACTATCAGCCGTGAGAACAAAGCAAGAGGAGAAACTGGAAACTCAATACTGGCAACTTGATCCTCGAAGCTCAATACTGGAAACTCGCTCCTGGCAACTTGATACCAGCATCCAGCATCCAGCATCCAGCGTCAAGCAGGCCCTCCAAGAAGCTACATCTCACCTCTGCGCTGCCACCGACGCGCCGCGCCTCGAAGCCGAGGTACTGTTGAGCCAAGTGCTAGATATTTCCCGCACCGCGCTACTGGCCCATCCCGAAACCACCCTCACCCCCGACCAACTATCCGACTACCAGGCCCTCATCCGCCGCCGTGCTTCCGGCTATCCCCTTCCTTACCTCACCGGCCGCGTCGAGTTCTACGGGCTGGAGTTTAAGGTCACGCCCGAGGTGCTGATCCCCCGTCCGGAGACAGAGACGCTGGTGGACCTGGCGCTGGCCCGCCGGCCGGCGACCGTCGTGGACGTAGGCACCGGCTCTGGCTGCATCGCCGTCTCCCTGGCAGTTCATCTGCTCGAGGCCGTTATCTACGCTATTGAGATCTCTCCGGCGGCGCTGGCCGTGGCGCGGCGGAACGTGGAGCGGCATGGCGTCGCCGGGCGAGTGCGTCTGATGGTCGGCGATGTGCTCAGCCCGCGCCCCGGCCCGGTGGATCTGATCGTCTCCAATCCGCCCTATATCCCCACGGGCAAGTGTGCCTCGCTGCCAGCATCGGTACGCAACCACGAGCCTCGACTGGCGCTTGACGGCGGCATGGACGGGCTGGCGTTCGTTCGGAGGCTGCTGGCCCAGGCTTCAGCGGTACTGCGCAATCCCGAGCCTGCCTGTCCTGAGCGTGGCCGAAGGACCGCAGGATGCTCCGGCGGAGGGCTGCTCATCGAGATAGGGGCCGGCCAGGGAGAGGCAGCGAGCCACCTGGCCCGCACCTGCTTTCCCCGGGCCACAGTTCGCGTGCACCCCGACCTGGCCGGGCGTGACCGGGTGCTGGAGGTGCAGACGTGATCCGGCTCCTGGCGCTTGATCTGGATGGCACGCTGATGGACGACGACATGGTCATCAAGAGCCCCAGAGTTCGGCAGGCCGTCGCTGCTGCTCAAGAGCGTGGCGTGGTAGTCACCCTGGCCACGGGCCGCATGTTCGATTTTGTGCTCCCCTTTGCACAAGACCTGGGCATTACCGCACCGCTTATCTGCTGCCAGGGTGGGTTGATCCAGCCCCCGGACTCCGACGCTCCGCTCTACCGGGCGACGATGGAGCCAGCGCTGATGCGCGAGGTGCTGGAGTGGCAGGCCCAGCGTGGGTGGCACTTCGTGCTCTACGCTGACGACGATGTCTTCCTTGACGAGCGGCGGTACCCCGATACATTCTACTACGATATGCTGGGGGAGCGACTGGTCTGGGTGGACGACCTATTCTCCGTGCTCGAGCGACGTAAGCCGGTCAAGTTCCTCGTTTTCATTGAGCCGCACGAGGCAAACCGCGTCGAGACGGAGTTACGGCAGCGATTCGGGGGATTGATGGAGCTGACGCGCTCCCATGCACTTATCGTCGAGGGAAACCCGCTGGGGGTGTCGAAAGGGGATGCACTGCGACGGCTGGCCGCTCACCTGGGCATTCCGCAGGCCCAGGTGATGGCAGTCGGCGATCAGGACAATGATGCCTCGATGATCGCCTGGGCCGGGTTGGGCGTGGCGATGGGCAACGGCAGCCCGGCGGTCAAAGCCACCGCCGACTGGATCGCACCGCCGCTGGCGGAGGATGGCGCGGCCGTGGCGATTGAGCGTTTCGTGCTGAAGGGAGCAGGTCTGATCAAAGGCGGTACAAGGAGACAGCGATGAAAATCTTCGTTCCCGGACGTATCTGCCTGTTTGGCGAACACTCTGATTGGGCTGGAGGATACCGGCGCATCAATGCGGAGATTGAGAAGGGCTACACACTGATCACAGGAACCGATCAGGGCATCTATGCTGAGGTCGAGTCACATCCCACCGCGTTAGTATTGACCTCGACCACGCCCGATGGTGAGAAACACGGCCCCTACGAGATCCCAATGGAGCCCAAACTGCTGTTGGAGGAGGCCCAACGGGGTGGCTTCTGGAGCTACATCGCTGGGGTCGCTTACCAAATCCTGACTCACTACCACGTGCGTGGCCTGGTGGTTGACAACTACAAGACCGATCTGCCGATCAAGAAGGGACTCTCGTCGAGCGCGGCGATCTGCGTCTTGACGGCGCGGGCCTTCAACCGTGTCTACGATATGAAGTTGACCATCCGGGGCGAGATGGAGTTGGCCTACCAGGGTGAGATCACGACCCCCTCGCGCTGCGGGCGTATGGATCAGGGTTGCGCTTTTGGCAATCGTCCTGTGCTGATGGCCTTTGACGGCGACCACCTGGACGTGACTGAGTTGCAGGTCCCCAAAGACATGTACTTTGTGATCGTGGATTTGCAGGCTCAGAAGGACACGATGGAGATCCTGGCCCGGCTGAACCGCAGCTATCCCTTTGCCGAGAGTGAGATCGAGCGAGGTGTGCAAGAACTACTGGGGCCGATCAACAAGCGAATCGTGCATCAAGCCATCGATGCGCTCCAGGCGGGGGACGCCGAACGGCTGGGCGCGCTGATCGTCGAAGCACAGGCGTTCTTTGACCGTTATGCAACCCCGGCCTGCCCGGAGGAGCTGACCGCCCCTGTCCTGCACCGCGTCTTAAACTACGAGCCGCTCCAGTCTCATATCTGGGGTGGGAAGGGCGTCGGTTCGCAGGGCGATGGTACAGCGCAGTTCGTCGCGCGCGGCGCGGCCGATCAGCAGGCGGTGATCGAGATCATTGAGCGTGACCTGGGGATGTTATGTCTCAAACTGACGTTGCGCGCCGGGCAAAAGGTGCGTAAGGCGGTCATTCCGGCGGCAGGTTTTGGGACGCGGCTTTTCCCGGCCACGAAAGCGACTAAGAAGGAGTTGTTCCCCATCGTAGACCGCGATGGGATCGCCAAGCCTGCCATTCTGCTGATCGTCGAGGAAGTGCTCAAGGCCGGGGTAGACGAGGTGGTCATCATCGTGCAAGAACATGACCTGGAAGCTTTTCAGTCATTCTTCGATGTGCAGGTTACGATTGAGAACTACAACAAACTGCCACGCCACTTCCAGGAGTACGCGCGGCGTATCCTGGAGATGGGGCGGCACGTATCTTTCGTGATCCAGGAAACACAAGAGGGCTTCGGGCACGCCATCTACTGTGCGCGAGAGGCCATTGGCAACGAGCCCTTCCTGCTGATGCTAGGGGACCATCTCTACCGCTCTACCGGTGAGAAGTCGTGCACGCAACAGTTAGTTGAGGCCTACAGCAAGCACGGGATCAGCACGCTGGGCCTGCGTCGTACCCCTGAAGATCAGATCGCGAACTTCGGGACGGTGACGGGGGTATGGGTCGAGGATAACCGCCTGCTGAATGTCACCGAGTTCGCCGAGAAACCAACGCTGGACTACGCTAGAAACAACCTGCGTGTGCCCGGCTTGCCGGAGGATGAATACCTGACTGTCTTTGGACAGTATATCATCAAACCGCAGATATTTGACTATCTGGAGGAGCATATCGCGAACAACGTGCGCGAACGGGGCGAGTTTCAGCTCACCTCGGCGCTGGATCGTCTGCGGCAGGAAGATGGATTCCTGGGTTTGATTACGGACGGACAGCGCTACGACATTGGCCTGCCGGAGTACTATTTGGAAACGCTGCGGACCTTCAGTAATACGTAATACGTAATGCGTAACTGGCCGACACTACGAATTACGCATTACGCACAGCAGGTGTGAAAGACCAAAGGCCCGCAGCGGGGTGCGCTCAAGAGCATAGGTGGCGGAGCGCAAGGCCAGACCCAGCGCAGGGATGCGGGCGACGATGTTGTCGTAGCCGGGGAAGACCTGGGTGTGGTGGACGATACGCACGGGGAGCCCGTCGAAGAGACGGCGCAGGCTACCGGCGGTGTAGGCGCGCACGTGGGGGGCCAGCCGGTTGCGCAGCGGCGTGGGTAGCCAGTTAACCAGCGGCACGTTGCCGAAGTGGTAGCGCCCCCGCCAGAAGATGCCGTGGGTCTCGAAGGGATAGAGCCGGTTGGGGACGAAGACGACGATGCGGCCGCCGGGCCGGACCACGCGCACCATCTCGGCCACGCAGGCCCGGTCGTCGGCGACGTGCTCCAGCACCTCGTGAGAAAAGACGACGTCGAAGGTAGCGTCAGGGAAGGGGATTCGTTCGCCCGAGGCCTGGGCCACGCCAGAGGCCCGCTCCCGCGCCTTCAGCGCCCGCTCGTACTCGATCTCAACGCCGAGGACGTGGGGAGTCTCGCGGAGGAAGGCGGCCGTGTACATCCCCACGCCGCAACCCACGTCGAGCACACACTGGCCCTCCAGTGGTGCCCAGCGGCGCACCATCTGGAAGCGCCGTTCCTGCCCCGCTCTCCAGATGAAACTGGGGAGACCGCGAGTAGCAGCCTTGTCTCCCTCCCCCCTTGTCTCCTTGTCCCCTTGTCCGTTCCTCATCCTTCCCACCTTGTGTACAACTCATTCTCCACCCCCATCCGCGCCAGCACACGCCCCACGGTGGTGTCCACGAGTTCGGCCACCGTCTGTGGATGGCCGTAGAAAGCAGGTACGGGCGGGAAGATGATCGCGCCGATTTCGGCCGCGCGCACCATCAGACGGAGATGGCCCAGGTGCAAAGGTGTCTCCCGCACGACGAGCACTAATGGGCGTCCCTCCTTGAGTGTAACGTCGGCAGCACGGCTCATCAGGTCGGCGGCGTAGGAATTGGCGACGGCGGATAACATCTTGATCGAGCACGGTACGATGACCATGCCGGCCGTGGCGTAGGGCGGGTTTCCGTACCCGCCGAAGGAGCCGCTGGCGATGGGAGCGGTGATGTCATCGGGAGCGTAGGCGTGATCGGCCAGTGCCTCAATCTGCGCCACCGTACGGGCGGCCTCGTGGGCGATGACCAGGCGGGCGGCCTGGCTGACGACGAGGTGGGTCTCGATCTCGGGACGCCCCGCCAGCACTTCCAGCAAGCGGATGCCGTAGATCGCGCCGCTGGCCCCCGAGATGCCGACGATCAGTCCCCTTTGCTTCACCTGTTCATTGCCCGCACACGGATTTCTGCGTTTTCTCTGCTCATTGTGCCCCCCTTCGGCGGGACTATACCATAAAGGGGCACAGTTCGCAACCACTTGCAGGCGTGTTACAGTCGGATTCGCTTGAACCCCTCGGCGTACTCGTAGCCGGGCTTCTCGCCCGTCTCGCGGGCGGCCTTGCGGATCCGCCCGGCCAGCTTGGCTGGTTCCAGGCCCACCTGGCTGGCGTGTCGTGCCAGCGCGGAGACGCGTGTTTCGATACACTGGGAGATATCCTCCCAGTAATCTGCGTTGTCGGTCCAAAATAGATACACTTCCTTGACGCGCCACGGCTCCGCTTCGCCCATCAATTGCTCGGGGAAGATGTACCACTCGCGAGCTGCGTAAATCGCGTCCAGCGCAGCCTGGCCCGCGGCGCGGTGGTCGGGGTGGAGTTGATAATGTCGCCACGGATCTATGGTCATCACGATGTGCGGCCTGTGCTGGCGAATGAGGTTGGACAACTGGCGGCGCAGTTCCAGCGTGTTCTCCAACAGACCATCGGGGTAGCGCAGGAAGACCACCTGTTCGACGCCCAGGTCTCGTGCGGCGGCCCGCTGCTCTTTCTCTCGCAGGGCGGCCAGCCGGCCGGGCCGCAAATCGGGGTCGTGGCTGCCCTTGTCCCCGCTGGTTAGCAATATGTAGGTGATCATCTTGCCAGCCTGAGCCCATTTGACAACCGTCCCGGCGCAACCGAACTCCGGGTCGTCGGGGTGTGCAGCAATCACCATCACGCGGTCAAGTGACTCCGATGCTTCAGACATAGGGCGCGAATCTCCTATCACGGGTATTTGGGTTCAGTTGCCACCTGCGAGTGCCATGGGATAGTACCGCGCATTGCGTTGCCTGTCAAATGGACGCAGTCATTCCAATGTAAGCGACCGATTCACTGTCGGGATGGCGGCTTGTGCGATCCGTTTACGTTGCGGTTGACACAGCGTGATACGCAGGTCGGTGGAAAAGTTGACAAGAAAGCCCGATGGGTGTATGGTTTGCCTCCGCGAGTTGCCGCCACCGCGTTGTCAGTCTTGGAGGGGATAAGAGGCTGTAGATCAGCCTGAGCATTCATCAGAGGAGAAACCTGTATGTTTTCATCCGCCCTACACCAACGCAAAGTCTACCACGGCGAATCCCTCCGGGCCGTGGCCATGCCGCTGGGTGGTATCGGCACCGGCACCATCGCCCTGTGTGGCGACGGATCCCTGCGCCAGTGGCAGATTCACAACCAGGTCAACCACCTGGCCTGTGTCCCCCACTCTTTCTTTGCGGTGTGGGCACGGCCGGTGCGCCCGACGGACGAGCCGGTGGCGCGCGTGCTGCAATCCAGCGCGCTGTACGACGCGGAGGGGCCACCATCCCCCCCCACGTCCAACGATCACCGGGTGCCGTCCGCCCACCGGGCGCTCTTGAAGCGGCTGCCTGGCGTGGAGGCCACCGAGTTCATCGGCGAGTATCCTATCGCCGAACTGACCTACCACGACCCGGTGCTGCCCCTCGACGTGGCGATGGAAGTCTTCAGTCCCTTCGTCCCGCTGGAGAGCAAAAACTCCGGTCTGCCGGCCATTGCCTTCAATATCACAGTGAGCAACCCGACCGATCGAGCCATGCTGGCCTCCGTCGCGGCCACGCTGCAGAACGCGGTGGGTTGGGATGGCATCGTCCCTATTTCCGGCACCAAGTGTTCCGCCTATGGCGGCAACTTCAACACGTTGGTGCGGCTGGGCGACATGACGGCCATCAATATGGGCACGGCGCGCCTGCCGGAGGATGACGCTGGCTACGGCAGCATGGTGCTGGCGGTCCTATCCCCCGAGACCACCTACCTGACCCAGTGGGATAACCTGGATGGTTTCTGGGCGGACTTTCGTTTCGACGGTGGACTGAGCAACGCGGCCGGTGCCACCCCTAGCCCGGCGGGTCGCACCTGGAACGGCGCGCTGGCTGTACCTTTCTCCCTCGACCCTGGCGAATCCCGCACTATCACTTTTTTCGTCGCCTGGCACTTCCCGAACCGTTACGTCAACTGGTCGCAGCGCCGGTTCTTTGGCATCGTGGACGAGAAGAGTAAGTTCTGGTTGGGCAATCAGTACAACAACTGGTTTCTCTCGGCATTGGACGTGGCGAGCTATGTGCAGACCCATTTCGAGCGCCTGGCCGGGCAAACCCGGCTGGCCCGCGACACCTTCTACGACACCACGCTGCCCTACCCGCTGATTGACGCCGTCACCTCGCAGATGAGCGTCATCCGCTCGCCCACCTGTTTCTGGGTGGAGGATGGTCACTTTTTCGGCTTCGAGGGATGCCAGGGCGCTTCCACATCGCACCACACCGAGCCCTTCGGCGGCTGTTGTCCGCTCAACTGCACCCACGTGTGGAATTACGAGATGGCGTTGGCCCGGTTATTCCCGGCGCTGGAGCGCACCATGCGCGAGACGGAGTGGGACGTCCAGCAGCACCCGTCGGGTTACCTGCCCCATCGCGTACCCCTGCCCACCTACCTGCCGCGCCCCTGGGATCGTGAGATTGGCGGACCGGCCCGCCCGGCGTTGGATGGGTTGCTGGGCGCTATCCTGAAAACCTACCGCGAGTACCGGGCGTGCGGCGATGCGGAACTTCCCCCCACTTCGGAGGGGGCAGGGGGCGACGTGGGACTCTCCCCCGCTTCGGGGGGGGCAGGGGGGGGTGAATGGCTGGCCCACGTGTGGCCCTCCGTAAAGAAGGCGCTGGACTATGTGTGGACTGTGCACGATCCAGACCGGAGTGGTGTCATCGAGGGGGAGCAGCCCAATACCTACGACATCTCCATCTACGGGGCCAACACCTTCATCGGCACACTATACCTGGCGGCCCTGCGGGCGGCGGAGGCCATGGCCGGCTTGTGTGGGGAGGGTGACCTGGCGACTGAGTGCCGGGATGTCTACCAACGCGGCCGGGCGGCTCTGGAACGGCGGCTGTGGAACGGCGCGTACTACGTCCAGGACGTGGATCTGGAGAGGTACCCTGAGCAGAACTGGGCCACCGGCTGTCACTCCGACCAGTTGCTGGGACAGTGGTGGGCACACAGCTTGGGGTTGGGCCACGTCCTGGACGCCGGCCGGGTGCGCACCGCCGCCCTTTCTATCTTCCGTTACAACTTCCGGGAGAACTTCCACGGCCACAAGCAGCAGCCGCGTGCTTTCGTCACCGACGATGATCAGGGACTGCTGAACTGCACCTGGCCCCAGGGCGGTCGTCCCGAGGTGCCTACCCAGTACTCGGACGAGGTATGGACCGGCATTGAGTACGAGGTAGCCGGGCTGCTGCTGTACGAGGGCGAGGTAGAGCCAGCCTTGCGCATCGTGGAGGCGGTGCGCACCCGCTACGACGGCCGCAAGCAGAGCCCGTGGAACGACGTCGAATGCGGCGATCATTACGTGCGGGCTATGGCATCATGGTCGTTATTAGAGGCCGCGTCTGGCTATCGTTACGACGCGGGCGCGGCAGAGATCGGCTTTGCCCCGGCCCTCACGCCGGAGGATTACCGGGCCCCCTTTGTGGCCCGGGACGGCTGGGGTACGTTTGCCCAGCGTGTGAGCGGCGGCACGCAGGTGGAAACCATCACCCCCGCCTATGGCTCGCTGGAGGTCAAGCTGCTGCGCTTCCGGCCCCAGGGCGCGGTGCAATCGGCAACCGTGACGGTGGACGGCCGGCCCGTGTCGGCCTTGTTCTCCCAGGCTGGTGGCGAGGTCACCCTC
>Ga0190284_1000933_pt1 | contig 13854 bp, 16 predicted proteins | sample 48691812_MG_FD_161668 | JGI IMG/M metagenome (GOLD analysis project Ga0190284, IMG submission 161668) | Hydrothermal vent microbial mat bacterial communities from Southern Trench, Guaymas Basin, Mexico - 4869-18-1-2_MG | ecosystem: Environmental > Aquatic > Marine > Hydrothermal vents >...
TGGCGTTGCAGGAAAGACCGAGGCCGGACAGGTGGACCAAATCCCCCGGAAACCCGCCTGCGGAGAGGCCCGAACCTGATGATGAGGATAATGAATTGGTGGCATGGCTGCCGAGGTATGTGGGGGAGTTGAAGGGCTTGCTGGCAGGGGCAGGGGATGATGAGGCATTGTTGAAGGGAGCGGAGAAGAGGTTGGGAGGGTATGGGCGTTTGGTGGTGAGAGCGAGGAAAATATTGTAAGGTGAAAAGGTATGGGTTCATTGAGTGAAGGGGAAAGAAAAGGGTGTGCCAAGTCTTTAGCAAATTCAGGTGTCCGGCTTTATGAGCAGGGTAAAATTCAGGATGCCGGTGAGTCGCTTCAGGCTGCTGTTGCTGAATATCAGGAGTTGATTGCCGCTGGACATTGTGCGTCTCATTCATTTTGCCAGCGGAAATGCTTTGGAAGGCAAAGAATATCCCGACTGCTGCCTCCGGCTACTGTCAGAAATGCATTTGATCCGTGCAGCAAAAAGAAGATTGAGGAAATCAGGAGATAACAATCCTTGAGGATATTTTCGCAAAACTGGAAGCTGTTTCTGAACAAAATCGGCAGATTCCTTTTGACAAAGACGCGTTGGGTATTACTATATAAGTGAGATTGAAATTCTAAAGAATATGGGAATTGTCTTTTTGCACAATGGTCAGGATTATATGCCTGAGATAATCAGACGGGGGCTGAGATTCAGTTTGACTGGCGACGGACATCCCAAGGTTCTGGCTTTGTTGAAAAGATCAATTCGATAAATAGCCGAGTCGTTCCTGCGTCATAGCAGGCTAAAAAGTGGTACCCGGATTGGATGATCCTGATGATATTTTTGACAGATAAACATTGAAAAAGTGAGAGAAATATCATAAACTGTTATAGAATAAAATCTGTAGATTCCTTGAAAAAGTGAGAGAAATATCATAAACTGTTATAGAATAAAATCTGTAGATTCCTTTTGACAAAGACGTGTTGGGTATTGCTATAAGGCAAGCCCCGAAATAAATTGCGGGCTGACAGCTCAAGCAGGCTGAAGCCAGCTAACATGACAGTGATGGTCCAAATAAGGGAGCAGGAAAATGAGCAAACTACTTGAGGAAGCGATAAACGAGATCAGGGCATTGCCCGAGGCCGAACAGGAAGCTGTGGCCGCCCTGATACTGAAAGAATTTGACGGACAGAAACAAGGCTCGGGATTCAGACATCTCCGGAACGGACCGTCCGGAATGATTCGTCCAATCAGACATCCAGAACCTCCGGAAACACTGAAACACGAAGACTGGAAGGGCACACCCGAAAATGCGGAGCAGATATGCGACTACATAACGAAACTGGTTGAAAACAGCTATGTCACAGAGGCCCGCAAGATTGTCTCGGCGATCCCGCTCGGTGTGTCTCTCGAGCTGGATTACTGGAAAAAGGTGCTGGCCGAACCCGTGGCCCGGGTCACAAAACCCAGAACTGACAGGGATCCCAGGAAAGATACGCTGTGGATTGAAAAGAATGCAGGCAAATACAAAGGCAAGTGGATCGCCCTGAAAAGCGGTGATCTGCTCGGTAGCAATGAAAGTCTTGCAGAATTACATAGCACTTTGAAACAATCCGGCAAAATCACCGGAGCCTTTGTCTTTCGGGTCGGGAGTTGAAAAAACATGGGACAGTTGTTCAAGAAAACGGATAAGGACAAGAGCGTATGGAGTACAGGCAGCGCTGTATTTGAGGCTATATGCGAGATAGATTCCTGGTCGGTCACGGTGGCTGTCAAATGCCGAATAGAGCCTTTGGAATTCAGTTGTCCTGCCTTGTTGGACACCGGCGCCGAATGGTCGGTAATCGGAGGAAATATGGCAGCACTTCTTGAAAATCGGCTGGGGCCGCCGATCAGATCGCTTACCATGAGCACAAGGCTCGGCACAATTTTCGGAGAACTGCATCGCGTGGGCATCACCCTGCTCACAGATCCGGGACAGGGCGATGAACTGACTGTCGAAAGCACCACATTTGTTTCAGAAGAATGGGACGGCCCGGTAGTTCTCGGATATCGGGGCTTTCTGGAGAGGATACGCTTTGCACTCGATTCAGGTGTGACTCCTGGAAACCAGATTTTTTATTTTGGTTTGGCTGAATGAGAAAAGAGTCAAAATGCTGACATTGATAGGAATTCGAGAGAACTGGAACAGGATGGAACTGATATCGTCACGCTGGTTGCTGTTCATCCATTTTAATGATGAATTTGTATAAAAATGGTAATTATAACAGTGTTCCGGGAGTCCCGGAATAAAACGAAGCAAAACCATGTTTCTTTGGTTGCTTGGAAGAATGAGAAAAAATGCTTAAACATATTGAAATAAAAGGTTTTAAATTCATTAAGAACCAGTTCATGGAATTTGGTAGGATAAATGTGCTTATCGGCGCAAACGGAGCCGGCAAACCAGAGTGGAGTAAAAAATGCTGACATCAATCGGGATACAGGGATTCAAATCTGTCCATAGCCAAGTGTTGGAATTGGGACAGGTGAATGTGTTCATCGGCGCAAATGGCAGTGGTAAAAGCAATCTGCTGGAGGCGGTCGGGATGCTGAGTGCGGCCGCGGATGGCCGTGTGGATGCGGATCATCTGTTGCGAAGGGGAGTCCGGCACGGCGTTCCCGGGTTATACAAAACCTCCCTGAAGGGAATGGAGCAATCCGCCATCGTCCTGAAAGCCGATGGCTCATGGAATGACGTTGGGACAGATTATGAGGTAACTTTTGATAATTCTTCGTCGGGGACTTGGATTTATGTTCAGGAAAAGCTATGCGGCAAAAAACTTATGCTATCACCAAAGAATACAATAAGACGAGCAGTTGTTGGCAAGACGCTTGGTCACTCTCGCAAAAATATCGGGATATTCAGCTTTTATATTGATGGATCTGTCGAAACCTCTGATGCAAAACTTTACACAGCATTGACAGACTATGCAATCTTTACCCCGACCACACCCGTGTTGCGAGGCATTCAGCCCGACATTGTCCCTTCAGAACCTTTAGGATTGCTCGGCGGGAGACTGGCTGAGGCAGTGGAGGAAATCCTTGATCTGGATAATGAAAGTCTCGGGGGAGTGGATTTGGATGATGTTCTGGAACTGTTGGACTGGGTGGATGAATTTGATATTACAGCACCTTCACGGGAACTGTTGGCTCCCCATGTTCCTTCACTGCGAAGCCTTGTGCGGTTCAGGGATTACTGGATGAATGAGAAGCGTAACCATGTGTCAGGATATGATGCCAGCGAGGGCGCATTATATGTCTTATTCACACTGGTTCTGGCCCTGCATCCCAGTATCCCGGGCATCTTTGCCATTGATAATTTCTGCCAGTCCATGAACCCGCGCCTGGCCCGGGGAGTGACACGGCTTTTCTGCCGCCTTATGCTTGAATCGGACCCGTCGCGGCAGGCATTGCTGACAACCCACAGTCCCCTTGTGCTGGACGGACTTGATCTGCGTGATGACCGGATTCGGCTGTTTGCTGTTGATCGCAGCCACAGCACTGGCGGAGCGACAAAGGTTTCCCGGGTCAGACTCTCGGATGAGCTGATGGAGAAGGGTGAGAAGGGAATGCCGCTTTCAATGATGTGGGGCATGGGGCTTCTTGGCGGTGTGCCGGATATATTTTAGGAGGTACAGTGAAAATAGGAACAGTCGTTGAAGGCCCCACAGACCGTCTGCTGCTGAAAGCGATCATCGCCAAGCTGTGTCCGGGAGAGCATGACTATCTTGATCTGCAACCGGCAGATAACGGCCCCAGTTTCGGGAGAACCGGAACAGGATGGAAAGGCGTGCGCCGTTTTTGTTATGATGTGCGGCAATCTCTTGACACTGATATCGCCACACTGATTACGGATCATCAGATTGATTTGCTGATCATCCATCTGGACGTGGATGTTGCGTTTGAACCTGATTTGCAGGAAGGCGTAATCCATCCTGTGGAAAATGTCCCGCAACCCTGTCCGCCCATTTTGCCGACAGCCGAAAATTTGAAGGCGGTTGTTGCGAGATGGCTGAATCTGGAAGACGCGGACAAATTTCCTACAGAGACAATATTGGCGATTCCGTCACAAGATAGTGAGAACTGGCTTTTTGCAGCGATTTTCCCGGATGATGCGCTATGCCGACAGCCTCATTATGAATGTACTCATAAGGGAAATGATTCTCGTCATCCAGCGTACCTGATGACATTAAAAAAGTATGGCAAAATATTGAAACGTAAAGATGGCGAAATAAAAAAACCGATGAAGCATTATCGCCAGTTTTCAGGAACTGTGGCGGACAATTGGAACAAGGTATGTGGGTTCTGCTCGCAGGCCCGGAGATTCAATGATGAACTGATGTATAAAAGCGGTAACAACAGAAGAGACTCAGAATCAATTTCGGGTCTGAAAACAAAAGCAGAATGCTGACTTTATAAAACTGAACAATAACATTGAAAGGAGAAAATAAATGAAAGTATTGAAAATTGATCATCTCGGCATTGCCGTGAACAGCATCGAAGAAGGAAAAAATTTCTGGTCAGATATCATGGGCCTGGGATTTGAAGGCACGGAAACCGTGGAGGCACAGAAAGTCACCACCGCGTTTTTTCCGATCAGCGAAAGTGAAGTGGAGCTTCTTGAATCCACCGCACCGGATGGCCCAGTTGCCAAATACATCGAAAAAAAAGGCCAGGGCATCCACCACGTTGCCTTTCGCGTGGAAAACATCGAAGAAGCCCTTGCCGAACTCAAGGAAAAGGGCGTGAAACTCATTGATGAAAAGCCGAGAAATGGCGCGGGCGGTGCAAAAATCGCTTTCCTGCATCCCAAAGCCACCAACGGTATTTTGGTCGAACTGTGTCAGAGATAACAATCAAATGAGAAGTGGAGAGTGAGAAATTTAAATTTTCCTTCTCTTTTTCCACTTCACAATTAAAATAAAAAAGGAGCATAATATGTCAGAACATCCTGAAAAGGAAAAATGGGTAGGACTTGCAACAAAACTGCTGAAGGGAAAATCTCCGGACGCGCTGAACTGGAAAACCGCGGAAGGTATTGAGGTAAAACCGTTATACACTGCTGAGGATATTGAGGGACTGGAATCCGTGAACACGCTTCCGGGAATGGCACCTTATGTGCGTGGACCTATGGCGACCATGTACGCGGGACGCCCCTGGACCATCCGCCAGTATGCCGGTTTTTCCACCGCGAAGGAATCCAACGCGTTTTACAGGAGAAACCTTGCCGCAGGCCAGAAAGGGCTTTCAGTGGCCTTTGACCTTGCCACGCACCGGGGCTATGATTCGGATCATCCCAGGGTTGCAGGTGATATCGGCAAAGCCGGGGTTGCGGTGGATTCGGTCGAGGATATGAAAATTCTTTTTGATCAGATTCCCCTGGATCAGATGTCGGTGTCCATGACCATGAACGGTGCGGTGCTTCCCATTCTCGCTGGCTACATTGTGGCTGCGGAAGAACAGGGTGTCAAACAGGAGCATCTCATGGGGACAATTCAGAATGACATCCTCAAGGAATACCTCACCCGGAACACCTATATTTATCCGCCCACGCCTTCCATGCGGATCGTGTCCGACATCATCGGATATTGTTCTCAGAACATGCCCAAATACAACACCATCAGCATCAGCGGCTATCACATGATGGAAGCGGGTGCGGATTCCGTGCTTCAGACCGCTTTCACCCTGGCGGACGGAGTGGAATATGTCCGCGCGGCCATGAATGCGGGGCTGGATGTTGACGCGTTTGCCCCGCGGCTGTCTTTTTTCTTTGGCGTGGGAATGAACTTCTTCATGGAGATCGCCATGCTCCGGGCCGCCCGTTTCCTGTGGCATCGCCTCATGAGCCAGTTCAACCCGAAAAATCCGAAATCCGTGATGCTGCGGACCCACGTTCAGACCTCCGGCTGGAGTCTCACCGCACAGGACCCGTACAACAACGTCATCCGAACCACGCTTGAGTGTCTGGCTGCCGCATTGGGTGGTACACAGTCGCTGCATACCAACTCCTTTGATGAGGCGGTGGGCCTTCCCACGGATTTCTCCGCGAGAATCGCCAGAAACACTCAGATCATTGTTCAGGAAGAATCCCAGATATGCCACGTCGTTGATCCCCTGGGCGGATCATATTATATTGAGTCGCTGACCGACAGTATTATTCAGGAAGCGCAGAAGATCATTGACGAGGTGGAAAAAATAGGCGGCATGGCCAAGGCCATTGAAACCGGAATGCCCAAGATGCGTATCGAGGAATCCGCTGCCCGGAAACAGGCCAGGATTGACCAGGGCAAAGAGGTGATCGTGGGTGTGAACAAATATCAGATCGAGGAAGATATTGATATTGATGTTCTTGAAGTGCCGGCTGCTGTCCGTGATGAGCAGATTGCCCGGTTGAAAGAGATCAAGGCATCACGGGACAGTGCGGCAGTGGAACAGGCCCTTAACGCCATAACCAAAGGTGCGGAATCCGACGGCAACCTGCTGGAACTCTGCATTGCCGCGATGCGTACCAGAGCAACGGTCGGGGAGGTTTCAGAGGCCATGGAAAAAGTTTTTGGTCGCTATACCGCGACAACCCAGTGCATTTCAGGTGTATATGCTTCTGAGTACGGAGAGAGCGAAGTCATTGACAGCATCCGGAAAAGAACCGATGCCTTTGCGGAAAAAGAAGGGCGGAGACCGAGAATCCTTGTCACCAAAATGGGACAGGACGGCCATGACCGAGGCATCAAGGTCATTGCCACGGCTTATGCGGATCTTGGTTTTGACGTGGATATCAGTCCCATGTTCCAGACGCCTGAGGAAGCCGCCAAAATGGCAGTGGAGAATGATGTCCACATTGTCGGTGCGTCAAGTCTGGCAGCCGGACACAAGACCTTGGTTCCCCAGCTCATTGAGGCCCTGAAAAAACAAGGGGCTGACGATGTTATGGTGATCGCGGGAGGCGTGATTCCTCCGGGAGATTATGATTTCCTTTATGAGAAAGGAACAGCCCTGGTATTCGGACCTGGGACGCCTATCACGGAGTCTGCAAACAAAGTGCTGAATATGCTGGAAAAACAGACATGATAAGCAATGATCCTCAGTATTATGTTCAGGGTGTGCTGGAGGGGAACCGGCGGATACTTTCCAAGACTATTACGCTGATTGAAAGCTCGGTTCCCGCACATCAGGAACTGAGCCGCGTCATTGTGGATGCCCTGCTTCCTCATACCGGAAACTCGGTCCGTCTCGGGATCACAGGGGTTCCGGGTGTGGGGAAGAGTACCTTTATAGAAAGCTTCGGCGTGATGCTTACGCGTGACAAGACCCATCCGCTCAAGAAGGATATGGAACTGTGCAAGTCGCACAAAGTGGCTGTTCTCGCAGTTGATCCCAGCAGCACAAAGAGCCGCGGGAGCATCATGGCAGACAAAACGCGTATGGAAAGGCTTTCTGTCGAGACGAGGGCCTTTATCCGGCCCTCCCCCTCAGGGGGGACCCTCGGGGGTGTCGCGAGAAAAACCAGGGAAACCATGCTGACCTGCGAAGCAGCAGGCTTTGACGTGATCATTGTTGAGACGGTGGGAGTAGGCCAGTCTGAAACCACAGTTGCCTCCATGGTTGATTTTTTTCTGGTCCTCATGCTGGCAGGCGCGGGAGATGAGCTTCAGGGAATAAAAAAAGGAGTTCTGGAAATAGCCGACGGCATTGCCATCAACAAGGCAGACGGCGACAATGTTGAAAAAGCTGAAAGAGCAAGGCGTGAATATGAATCTGCTCTGCACCTTCTGAAGCCCTCGTCGCCTGTCTGGATGCCCCCTGTGCTGACGTGCAGCGCCCAGGAGATGACCGGTCTCGGGAATATATGGGATACCATTCTGGAATACCGGGAACGTCTTATGAATGTGGGTGAGTTGAAAGAAAAACGTCAGAAGCAGGCATTGGACTGGATGTGGGCCTTGGTGGAAGAGGGACTCAGGGATCGGTTTTATAAAAACCCCGAGGTTAAAAAAATACTGTCAAGGGTGACGCGGGAAGTGGAAAAAGGAGCGACCGCGCCGACGATTGCAGCGTCTCATCTGATGAGGTTGCTTGATAAGCATCCTGTTTAGAACGGATTATGCTGGAAGGAAGCTCCGGAATCCAGCTATAGTGCGCTTCAGCGTACTTTCGCTTTCAGCCGGGGGATTTTATCCCTCGGCTTTCAGCGACTGAGGAGAGACATGAAACCTTTAAAAGCATTAACAGGAACGATAGAAAACTTTCCTGGCTTATATCTGAATATTTTATTGACCGACGAAGATGAGATGATCGTGGCGAGGTGTCTTGACTTTTCAGTTTCAAGTCATGGCAAAGATGAACAGGATGCCCTTGTCTCACTTAGTGACAGCATAGCAGATTACCTTGATCATGCCTTACAGCATGGGGCTTTTGATGCAATCATTGACCCTGAAGGGATGGGCTTTGGAAAATTTTCAGAGAGCAGAGACTTCGAGAGGAATCTGCAATGACAGAAAAAAACGCCGGCACTTTGAAAGTGAATGAAACATCTGAGATATGTTATGCCTAAAATGTTGGAATTACGAAAAGTAGTTGCTATTCCCAGGAATTACGGGATTGAATTTGATTTCAAAAGCGGCGGGAGACACACAGAATATGAAAACCATTACGATCCAAATCCCAGATGCTTCTCTGGCTGAGGAAATAGAACAGATAGCCAGAGAAACAGGGAAAAGTTTGAACCAATTGATTACAGAGGCAATGAAACAATGGCTGGAGATACGAAAAAATAAGCAGTCAGGTGAGATATATCACGATATGGATCATCTTTTCGGGAAATGGTCTCAGGAGGAATTTGAAATGATCCAGGGAAAAATTGATTCCGAGAGAAAAATTGACGAGGAACTATGGCAATAAAAAATCTGCTTATTGATACCAATATTTACTCGTATGCTCTCAAAAATGAGCCGCACGTCGTATCCGTCTTGCAACAGGCGTATAAGATAGGTATTTCCACCATCAGTATCGGTGAATTGTTGTCCGGTTTTAAAAAAGGTTCCAAAGAAAAAGAGAACAGGAAAGAGTTGAAAGGTTTTTTGGGGACACCACGAGTCCGAATTTACGGCATTGATGAGGGACCGCAGAATTTTATGCTGATATACTGAATGCTTTAAGAGAGATAGGAAAACCAATTCCGACTAACGATATATGGATTGCATCTGTCGCTTTTCAACACGGATTGAAACTGTTTTCAAAAGATCGGCACTTTAAATACATACCAGAATTGCCCTTGATTGATTAAATGAAAATAATCTGAAATTAACAAATGAAAATGTTTGCCAGCGTCTGCTGTAAAAACGTCGGTAAGCAAAATGGATGTTGACGAAATCAAAAGTATGATATATATGCATTTGCATTACTAAGCAAATAATACAGATAATATGATTACTGTTCTCAGTTGTCAGGATAATTTTGACTTGGAAAAGCCCGGATTTACAGGAATACTTTAAAAAATGGCATCTGGAACACAGACTGCTGACAATGAAATTTTCTATTTATCAGAAATATTTAAAGAACTGAAATCTCAAAATATAAAAATTTGGATGAATCTGTCAGAAAACAGATGGTGGATACTGAACCAAGTATTTTTCAAAACACAGGATAAGGAAACATTCAGAGCCTGTTATTGAAAAATTGAAATTTCAGTGACTGTAATTGCGTATTTCGTGAACTGAGATAGACAAACCTTCAGATACGATAATTTTTGTGTTGATTAAGGATAAAAAAATGTCAAGTTGGAATGAAATTGATCCCCTTATGAAACTGGAACGGATCCGTGTTCTGCCCTTGAGCGGGGAGATGCAATTTATCAGATGTTTCTTACGGAAAAATCACCATTTTATACTTGCATGAAATATGTTGTTTTTGAGGTTTTACGTTTGTCTGCGGATGATTTTAAACGCATGAGCAATACCTACAGAAAATATAAAGGGTTTGCATTTGCAGACTGTTAGTCTGCTGATTACGATATATTATCATTTTCCGAAACGCGCTTATGATTGGAAAAACCATAACCGGGACTTCGCTCCATGTCTGATCATATTTTAAACAAAATCAGAGAGAAAATCCGTACCCGCAGGTATGTGATGACAATACACGCTGAAGAGGAGATGGATGATGACGGGCTTACGATTTTCGACATCGAACACTGTCTGCTCACAGGCGAAATTACAGAATCCAGAAAGACAGGCGAGCGGAAATATCTTGTCAGAGGAAAGAGCCTCAGCGGCAACGAGACAGCCGTTGTAACCAAGTTGGGCATCACCGGAACTCTGGCTATAATCACCGTATATCTTGAGGAGAACTGAGACAATTATGATGTGTGACATTTGCGGGAAAAAAAATGCACGTATCCGTCATATTACCCGGAGTTACGGCAAGGGCGCAAAACTGCTGATCATTGAGAATATTCCGGCAGTCAGATGCCCTTCCTGAGGGGAAACCTATCTGTCTGCTGACACCCTGCATGAGATTGAGCTTATAAAGCTTCACAGCGAAAATTTTGCCGCGAGACGCAATATTCCGGTTGCGGATTTTGCATGATATATTTTTTGAAAAACTGCATGAGCTTGAAAAACAGTGGGATATCATCTTTTCAGCGGAATGGCTGCCTGAAAAGGAAAAATCAGCCTGCTGTCGTGATGGAAGTTCTTGAACAAACATTGATCCAAAGTGAACAGGATACGGGCAGTACATATTTTCGGGAACCGTTAAATATTGCTCTTGGTTTGATTGACAGAGATGGCATTTTAATCAGTTTTCATTATGACAGCCGAAGATTTGAGCCTTATTCCTGAAATATCGTCTATCCTTCAATAAAGATGGGAGATACATTGAAAGAGGAAAAGAAGTATTGTTTTATTGTTATCGGAGAAACTGACTGGAGAGCCATCGAAGAAACGGTTTATCTTAATCAGGTTCCAGGATTGGCAAAAAGTATTCTGAAAGCATCCGAAGAACCTCTTTCTGAAGGAACACCTTTGAAGGAACTTGACTGGTAAGTTGGAGACTTTGCCAAACTACAAGTTTGGCACTCCAGACAACTTCATTTGAAGACAGGTCACTCTATGAACAAAACAACAAGGATTCGGTTTAGCAAGGATTTTTCTGACTTATCCTTACCAATCCCTAAGTAGTTACACAATAATAACCAACCTGAAACAATGAAAGGAACAAACGAATGGGAGTTGTAGCAGACCAAATACAGGAACTGAAGGATCGGGAAGAAAAGATACTTCAGATGGGCGGCGAAAAAGCCGTTGAAAAGCAGAAGTCAAAGCCAGGAAAGATGACGGCCCGGGAGCGGATGGACTGTCTGTTCGATCCCGAAACATTCCGGGAAATAGACATGTTTGTCACGCACCGGTGTGTCAATTTCGGCATGGAGAAAGTGGAGATTCCGTCTGACGGCGTTGTCACCGGACACGGACTTGTCAACGGCAGGCATATCTTTGCTTATGCCCAGGATTTCACAGCGAGGGCCGGAAGTCTGGGTGAGATGCATGCCAAAAAAATCTGCAAGGTCATGGACATGGCCCTCAAAGCAGGTGTGCCGTGTGTCGGACTCAATGATTCCGGCGGTGCCAGGATACAGGAAGGTGTTGATGCACTTTCAGGTTACGGCCAGATATTTTACCGAAATTCCATTGCCTCCGGTGCGATCCCCCAGATTTCCGCAATCATGGGACCCACCGCCGGAGGTGCGGTCTATTCGCCGGCCATGACAGACTTTATCTTCATGGTAAAGGACACCAGTTATATGTTCATCACCGGCCCGGAGGTCATCAAATCCGTAACTGGCGAAGAAATTACCTTTGAAGACCTCGGCGGCGCCATGACCCATAATGAGAAGAGCGGCGTGGCCCATTTTGCCTGTGAAAACGATGAGGACACCCTCAATCAGATCAAAACGCTGCTGGGATATCTGCCCTCGAACAACATGGAAGAACCGCCTGTGGTGAACACCGGAGATGATCCCAAGCGCACAGATCCGGCCCTTGATGAAATTATCCCTGACAGCCCCAACCAGTCCTACGATGTCAAGGATATCATCTCTTCCATCGTTGATAACGGCGAGTTCTTTGAACCCCATGAGCATTATGCGAAAAATATCATTGTATGCTTTGCCAGGATGAACGGGCGAACCATCGGGATTATTGCGAATCAGCCCAATGTCCTGGCAGGATGTCTTGACATGGACGCGTCAGACAAGGCCACCCGGTTTATCCGTTTCTGTGATGCATTCAACATTCCCATGCTGACCATCGCGGACGTACCCGGATATCTGCCCGGAAGCCAGCAGGAGTGGGGCGGCATTATCCGGCATGGTGCGAAGCTCCTGTGGTGCTACTCAGAAGCGACCGTTCCCAAACTGCTTCTCGTTACCCGCAAGGACTATGGCGGATCCTATCTTGCCATGTGTTCAAAAGATTTGGGTGCAGATATGGCCATTGCCTGGCCTAGTGCTCAGATTGCAGTCATGGGTGCCGCGGGTGCCGCCAATATCATCCATCGGAAAGAGATTAAATCCGCGGATGACCCTGTTGAAAAACGGAAAGAAAAGATTGAGGAATATGATGATCTTTTTTCAAATCCCTATTGCGCTGCAAGCAGGGGATATATTGATGCGGTTATCATACCGAGCGAGACGCGGCCGCGTCTGATTGAGGCATTGGAAGTCATGTGCAGCAAACGGGAACTTCGTCCTCCCAAGAAACATGGAAATATTCCGATGTAGCAGTTTGAAACGCAAACTGGAGACTGGTAACTTGATAATCCGGTTTTAGGAGATCCGAATATGGATAAAAAGAAGATGACAGCCGCAATGGCGGCAGTGATGAATTATATTCAAACTGAGGAAGAGGCGATCTGTATGACGGGCGTAATGCCCGGAGGTATGCCTGAAGTGCCATGCGCGCCTCCGGCACCGTTGAAGCTCTGGGCTGTCAGCGGCCGCCAGGCGCAAATGCAGATGCGTAACCTGATGCAGATGAAAGCCTTCAGATAATTTGAAAACTGAAAACTGAAAACTGAAAACTGAAAAATTGAAATTGGAGATTGAAGCACTGTTCTCAGTCTTCAATTCTCAATCCTTAAATAGAGAGGAAAAAATAATGAGTGATCACAACCAGGTAGAAATGACGAGCATGGACTACAGCAACGACAGGCCAAAGGCGGCAAACCCTGTCAAAATAGAAGACCTGACCCTTCGTGACGGACATCAGTCTCTTTTTGCCACAAGGGGACGGACCGAGGATATGATTCCGGTGGCCGAAATGATGGACGAAGTCGGCTTCTGGGCACTGGAAACATGGGGCGGTGCAACCTTTGACACCATGCACCGCTTTCTGAATGAGGATCCCTGGGAAAGACTCAGGACACTGAAGCGATATGCCCCGAAAACCCCTTTTTCCATGCTTCTCCGGGCACAGAACCTGGTCGGATACAGGAACTATGCGGATGACCTTGCCCGCGCCTTTGTGGAGAGAACCGCGGCAAACGGTTTGGATATCTTCAGAACATTTGATGCGCTGAACGACTACCGCAATTTTGAGACTGTCGTTCCGGTGATCAAGGAATGCGGCAAGCATTTCCAGGGCTGTATCTGCTACACCCTGACCGAACCGAGGCTGGGCGGCGAAGTTTATAACCTTGAATATTATGTGAAAAAGGCAAAAGAGCTTGAGGCTATGGGAGCGGACAGCATCTGCGTCAAAGATATGGCCGGCCTGATCGCCCCTTATGACGCGTATGCGATCATCAAG
>Ga0190284_1000935_pt1 | contig 13841 bp, 13 predicted proteins | sample 48691812_MG_FD_161668 | JGI IMG/M metagenome (GOLD analysis project Ga0190284, IMG submission 161668) | Hydrothermal vent microbial mat bacterial communities from Southern Trench, Guaymas Basin, Mexico - 4869-18-1-2_MG | ecosystem: Environmental > Aquatic > Marine > Hydrothermal vents >...
AGAGATGGTCCACGTCTCTTGCTATTGAAGCAGAAGTATATCAGTACTTCCGTAAATTCATGGGCAAGGGTGACAATAACATTATTAAAATTAAAACCGAGCTGAACAAGCAGGCCGGTGAGAAGATTATCGTCGGGTTCCGTCAGAAGCTGGGATCAGACGGTGTTGAAGGCGACAACGTCATCGAGGGTACCTCGGCAGAAGAGGCCCTGGAATTCTTCTCAGACAGTCTGTTTATCGACCAGCGCCGGAAGGGCACAAAGAGCAAGGGCAAAATGTCCGAGCAAAGGGTGCCTTACAATATGCGTAAACAGGGCCGTAACGCTCTTGCCGTATGGTACGGAGAAGATTACGACCAGCAGTTGTTTTACTATCTCTCAGGGCTTCGAGGGATCACATCTGGCCATGTCGATACTTCATGGACTGGTCGGGCGAGTAACTCCCTGCAAGCTCCTGACGCCGCGCATCTGTTCTACGGTGGCGACGCGACAAACCCTGGCGATATGGCAAGTGATGACACTGTCGATATCGACCTGATTGAGCGCCTTGTGGCATCAGCGGAGACCCTTGACCCGATGGTACAGCCAGTAGTTACTAAGGGCGGCGAAAGCAAGTTCGTCTTCCTTATGCACAACTATCAAGCTTACGACTTCCGTAAGGCTGTTACTACAAACGACTGGGTAGACATCCGTAAGAATACTGATGGGCAAAAATCCCTGCTTTACAAAAATGCGCTGGGTGAGTATGCTGGTGTTATTCTGCACAAGCATCGTAATGTTGTGCGGTTTGATACGACTATCGGTACCTATGCAGTTGACGGCGCCAGAGCCCTGTTCTTGGGTGGCCAGGCCGGAATGATTGCCTGGGGCGGCGGCGGAACGTATGGCCGGTATTCCTGGAATGAGGAAAAGGATGACCGTGGGAACGCTCTGGCAATTACCGCTGGCGCGATTTACGGTTGCAAGAAAACTCGGTTTAATAGCAAGGATTTCGGGCTGTTTACCGTCGATACTGCTTGTACGGATTTAAGCTAATCGTAACAGGGGGTCGAATTATGGCCCCCACCAACCTTACCAAGGAGGTAGTAACACATGGCTACTTATAAAAGCGACCTGGTAATCAACGATGTCGTTCCTGACATGTTGAATGCAGGCGAAACTAAAACTGTAATCGCCAAATACACGGCTTCTGCTGCCTTGGCGGCTGCCAGTATTATTGAGATGGTGCCGGTGAAGGAGGACTTTGTTGTTCTCGGGATGCAGGTTTACTTCACCGCCTTCGGCGCAGCTCGGACCCTGGACATCGGAGAAACTGGCGTTTTGGCGGACAGATACTTCGATGGGCTCGATGTCTCATCCGCCGGCAAGGCCGATCTGTTTGCCGATGGCGACGCAGCTTATGTCGTCCCTAAAAAGTACTCTGCCGGTGACACCATCGATGTTCTGGTGAATACCGATACAATGCCACAAGATGCTGTATTATATCTTGTCGTAACATACAAGAAGATCGGGGTTATCGGTGCAGAAACTGTGTAATTTAAAAGTTACCCTTTTATTTTACATGTAATTTGTACCCGGCCAGTGATCGGCAGCGGCCCCCCCCGCTCCCCCCCCACCGGTCACTGGCCGGGTATTTTTAAAGGACCTTTGTATGAACTTCACTGAAATGCAAGAGGCAGTCATATATGCGCTTCAAGATGAATCATTCGATACTACGTGGATTAGCGCTGGACTTGAAGCGGCCCTTGTTTTTGTGTCGTCTATATTCCCATTACCATACCTGACGGCTTCTTCGACCGTTACATTTGCGACAGGGGAAGATAGCCACGAAATGCCTACCAATTACCATTGGAATGTGACAAATGCACACAACATAACTAATGATCTAAGCGTTACAGTATGGCCAAGCCTTAGAAACTTATTGGACGAATTTGGCTATACGACATCGCAATATACAGATCTTCAAAACATTGCAGTGGAAGGCCGTGCTATGTGGGCACCATTTCAGGTAAAGTCTGAGCAGGCCATAAGGGTTTGGTATACAAAAAAGGCAGACGCACTTGCGGTTGATGCTAACTGCTCATGCATACCTCCGCACTTACACAAGGAGGTACTTGTCAACCGAGTCGTAGAGACGGCTTACGAGCTTATTGAGGATGGGGTTGATGGGAAAAAGGTAAATTGGGAATTTAACCGAGCACAATTTGCGGTTGGGCTCGCCATGCTTCGAGATTTCTACCCGAGGACTGGAGAGCATTACACACACATTAAGCGCAATTCATTTAGGGTTTAGGAGGGCGATATGGGGTTAGGACAAATATTCAAGGACTGGATCGGCAATGGGAATCCAAAGCCGAAAAAGAAAAAAAATAACAAGAAGCGATTACGAAAATATCGTGCAGGTACGGGTTACCTTGGCAAAACAGTTGACGCCATAGACAAACGTAAAAAAGCGATGGAAGAGGCAATGAAGGAATAATGACAGTTATTTTCTCAGGCAGTACTGGGTTAAATAACAAGGTTGACCCAGTACGGTTAAAATTTGATCCCCAAAGCGGAACTGCCGAATTATCAGAAGCGGTTAATGTTGAGGTGGATTCGACCGGCAGGGTTAGCCTGCAAAAGGGTTTTTCTGAGTTAGTGTCCGGATCGTTTAAAAGCCTTTGCCCGTTTGATTGCGGAGGATATACGCTCGTTCTCCAAAATGGTAATAACCTCATGGCTGTTGATGAGGGCGGGGATCTTTTAAGTGTCAGGGTGAATATGACCGATGCCTATATTGACTATGAAAAGGCGTCTGACGGGAAAAAGGAGTACATCTATTATTTAAATGGCCATGAAAAAGGCAAAATTTATGACCGTGTTTCTCATGGCTGGACGGCTCTCGACTATGTTGGGCTAGATACTACAAAGGAATTTGATGATCCTCCATATGGGCATCTTTTAACACTGTTTAATGGCCGCATGTATATCGCTATGGATAATGTGGTTTATGCCTCTGAGTCTCACGATTTTGGGAAGTTCAACCTGGAATATAATTATATTATTTTCCCGGGGAACATTACCTTGCTTGAAGGTATGACGGACGGCATTTTCGTAAGTGATATCTATTCAACCTATTTTTTATCTGGGGGGGATATTCTTCGGGAAGATAATTCTTTTTCATTCAGGAAAGTCAGTGATAAATCAATTATTCAAAACAGCGGTGCCAGGTGCATGGCCGAAAATATCGGGATGGATTTTTCAGGCGAGGTTATTGTCGCTTGGTCTGATTTTGGGTGTTACGTTCTTGGTCCTGGTGGATATTGCAAGAATCATACAATAAACAAACTGATCAGGCGAGTACCCGCACAAGGTAACAATTACCTACCGGATTCAAGTTACGGCGCGTCGATCATTGTAAATAACGAAAAATTAATATCAACATTTGCATAGGAGAAAAAAATGGCTATTTCACTATCAACGGCTTTAGTAAACAGAATCATCGGCAAAGATATCAGCGTCGTTGATGCTGGAAGCCAAATCAGCTTTACTGCTCCGAACTTAATCAACACAACCCAGAGCGACTTTCTGACCGCAGGGTTCAGACCTGGTATGGTAATCAAAGTCACATCCGGCGGGGCAAGCACAAACGCCGGATATTGGACCATTTCAAGCCTTGTGGCTGGGGTCATTACTGTTACCGAATCAACAATTTCTACAGAGGCGGCGGCTACCGATACCCCAACTATTTCTGCTGTAAATGGCTCTGGGTGGCAAGAGGCATTAAGATACGGTATTTTTGTCGTTTATACTTCACCAATGCCGGCAAATGCCGATCTTGCCGCAACCGGGACGAAGTTGCTCGAAATGACGGTAAGCGCAGGATCTTTTACGCCCGGAACTTCCACAAACGGAATCCAGTGGGACTTTAGTTCTACTGGTAAAATCATTATCGCATCCGGTGATACTATTCAAGGCACAGGTTTGGTGACGGGTACGGCATACTATGGACGCTTATACGACAATGGCTATATTACCGGAGATGACAGTACAAACTTTCAATCTCCGAGAATCCAGGGCAGGGTTGGAACCAGTGGACAGGATTTTGATATCACCCATACGAAAATAACGTCCGGCGTTGTCAATACGCTGGATTCTTTCAACCTGACACAGCCAAAGACAGCATAAGGAGTACACAATGGCTAAATCAGTTCATAATGATTGTTTGGATAAAGCACTACAATGGATAGAAGATAATGCTTTGGAATATTACATTTGTTCCGCCGAGCCTACAACTTACACAGAGGCATCGAGCACATATGCGTTGGCGGATGTGACTATTTCATCAGCAGATTTTACTGGTCCGGCTGATGGAGATACATCTGGTCGAAAAACCACAGTAAATCAACAGAACAATGTTAATATTGACGCCAGCGGTACGGCGAATCATCTTGCATTATGTGGTACAGCATCTTCGCCTGACTTATCGGGAGATACTTTGATGTATGTTACACAATGTGCGAGCAAGGCCGTCACGGCATCTACTCAAGAAACCATTGCGGCCTGGGATATTGAGATACGTGATCCACAATAAGGAGATGTTATGTCTTACGAAACGACAATAGCCGAGGTTGTTGCAAATACTGCCGCAGCAATGACAGAGATAAATACTCGCCTGCAGGCAATGGGGTGGACACTTCATGATGATCAATCCGCTGCCGGAACTCCATATTATGTGTGGTCGAGTGATGGAGAATCGGGAGGTGAATTTACTGTATATTACAGGATGCAATGGAGCAATACCACCGACCAGGTTGAGGTGTGGCAATATCTACATTGGAATAATTCGACGCACTCCGGGACTGGCAGGATAGGTCCTTCAAACGGAACAAACAATAATGTTTCTCTTTCAGTTGATGATGATAGTTCTTTTACGATATGGGTTTATGGGGATAAAGATTTTGTTCTTTTTGTTTCAAAAATATCGTCAACATATAATTGGACCTGTATTGTTAATTTGGAGCCTTATTATAAAACAGAGGGCACACTCCAAAGCTCAGTATCTTCTGGTAGCTCCGTTGTAGTCACGCTTGCCGCCGGAGAGGCCGATGATTTTTTTGAAGGACAATTGTGCAAGATAATTGGATCTGGATCTGGTGAGGGGATCGAGGATATTACTGTTGAATCAGTGAATGCCGGAAGTAACCAAGTAACTGTTGATTCTTTAGCGAGGGGATATTCAGCAAATTCAATGCTTGGCACTTATCCGAGAAGATGGGATATAACAGGATTACAAAATTACGACCAGGCTTTACGACCAAGCCATTCTGGAACTGGCGATTTTGATCCGGCAACGGGTGTAAATCATGGGCCGCTCTTTGGATCTACAAGTGGTGCCGTAAATGAGCTGACCGGTCTTTTTGATATGCAGCCCGTAGCAGTTGCGGAAGGTTATGATGAGCTTGGATATTTTCCAGACCATTTTGTTTATTGCAACCCTAACGTAACAACGCGCGAAGATACCATTTCTGTTGGATGGCTTGAAGACGGGACGGCTTCCGCAGGAACATCAACAACATTAACAGATTCGTCTCAATCATGGACAGTAAATGAGTTTCAAAACAAATGTGTTATTATTACGAATGGTACGGGGCAGGGGCAAATACGGTCTATTTCATCTAATACCGCAACGGCACTAACTGTCCCTACCTGGGATACCAATCCAGACGCTACATCCGAATATGTTATTTGTGAAAAAGGGTATCGTTATTTCTACGTTTCGACGACAACTCATAGATATGCGGTGCGGGAGGTATAGGATGTCTCATTATGATGGAAGTATTGATATATCTAATTCAATTGTGAATGATGTTTTGATAAACAACTGGGTATCCGGTGAAAAACACAATACTCCTCCGACAAAAGGAGTATATTTTTCAGGAAAATATGTAGTCGAGCTTGATGTATTCAGTATAAACGATACGGAAAATGATTAATGTCTTATTTTAGCGGAAAACTCATCACTCTTCACAGAGTGATAAATTTTATTTATCCCGAGAGTGCTTATCATGAACATTATTCTGACACTCCAACATTAACTGGAAATTATATAGATTCAGAAGATGCTTACCATGAGCATTTTGCAGACGACTCCGATTTAGACGCTAATTATATAGACCCACTTAATGCTTACCATGAGCATCACGCCCAGGGTCCAATTCTCACAACATTTGATCCAATATGGCCGGAAAGCATTTACCATGAACATCGTACAACTCCAGATTGGCTGATTAAACTAACGACAGAAAGCGCCGTAATAAGTGCTAATACTATAATCCCGTTCATTGAGATAGAGACCAGCTTTGGAATGCAGGCTGATGTTCCTATTTCAATGATCGAAATTGAAACAAGTATTGTTCCACTGGACATTGTGTCTATTGATGTAACAATACCAATGATAAAAGCAAGTGCTGGAATTATCCAAGCGGTTAATATGGGGGCCGATGTACCAATCCCAATGATAGAAATAGCCACAAGTATTATAAGGGGTAATTGCATAGGTTCAGATATTTCAATTCCAATGCTTGAAATAGATTCCCTGATCGCATTCAATAATATAATCACAGGCTCACTGACAATCCCGATGATCGAAGTGACCACACAAATACAGAACGAGTCCCCAACGATTATTTTGAAACATTCGAGGTTCTAAAATGTCTTTAGAAGACTTTTTTACAAACGAGTCCAGCGAAATCGTCCAGGAGCAGATGAGCTACCTCAAAGAAAAGGCCGACGAGGCCCTATCTGCGATGTACGAAGCCCTGGAAGATTTGCGGGATGAAATAACATCCGCCGACACTCCTGGCGGTGATATAGACTATACTTATGTAGATGATACAATTGAAACAGATATAGACCACCTACGACCGGACCCGCCTGTCTTTCCTGGCACAGACGATATCGACCCACCAGAAAGAACCGAATTAATCGATATTGCGATTCCTATATTCCCAGATATACCGACTTTCGATGAAGATACCCCGGATGATGAGTTTTCTTATTCTGAGGATGATTACCAATCGGATTTATTAGACGCCGTCAAATCATCCCTTTTAGATTGGATACAAAATGGTGGAACTGGACTTGCCGCGGATGTTGAAGGGGCTATTTTTGATCGTGCCAGAACCAGATTAATCGAAGCGTGGGAGCTTGCCTTTGAAAATGCAGATACATTTCATTCTTCGAGAGGGTTTAATATTCCATCCGGACCAAAGAATAGTCTTTTAAGAAGGGTAAATGCAGACTTTGAGCGTAAAGAAGAAGACTTGAATCAAAAAATCATGCAGGCGCAGGCTGAACTGGCTCAGAATAATACTCAGTTTGCACATACTCTTTCGGTAACACTTGAGAAAAACCTATCCGATCACTTTAACGCTGTAGCTACGAGGCTGTTCGAAGCGGCAAAAACGACAGTTGAGTTGATCTATTCAATATTTGAAAAGAAGGTCCAGGTCTATCTCGCCAGGGTACAGGCTGCCAGCACCGAAATAGACGCCGAAGCAAAGAAAATAGATGCCCAGGTTGCAATTAACAAGGGAATTATTGACCAAAACATTAGCGAGACAACCAGATACAAGGCTGAGATCGATGCGGTCCTGGGTGTTATTGATGGGCTTGCAAAAGTTTACGCCGCGCAGATCCAGGGTTTTGCGGCTGACATTGACAAAGCCAAAATCGATGTAGATGCGAAGATTGAAAGATTAAAAGCATTAATCTCTCAGTCCAACAACGAAACTCAATTAGCCATTAAAGAGTGGGAGGTTAGCCTACAAGGCTATCTTAGTTCCCTTGGCTTGAATATCGAAGTCGCAAAAACCATAGCCGCCATATTGGCACAGATTGCAGCCGGCGCAATGAGCGGACTCAATACCCATGCTGGACTGGACGACAGCACTCATAGGGGCTTCAACAGATCGGAAAGCGATAGTTACTCAGAGAGCCACAATTATAGCCACAAAGGATAATAATTGAAATCAGAACCGAGGATAGTCTTAGGGGGTGATAAAGTTGCAGCCGCTCGGTTTATTCGCTTTGGCTTGAAGTGTCTTGATGAATTAAGCCAAAGGATGGAATTGCCGAAACATATGGGGTATGATCCTATTTTTCAAAATCAGAATAAAATTGCTATACCTGGTGGTGGATATGTAGAAATAACAGTTGTTGGGTCATTATTTAAAGTATTCATTTTTGTACCGGAAGAAATTGAAAAAGAGAAGGAAGTAGAATATCAGGCTGGTGATTTATACTATTATGCTGAAATGTGGATAGCCTATCTTATTGGTGCTTTTTGGAAATATTCTCATATTTGTTCTGTCTATGATATTAAAAATGAAAAAACAGCCACAGATATACCCTTGGACGATGGAAGCGGATTTGCGGATTTTCCATGTAATCCGAATTTGATTTATGACTGGAGGTATTATCATTATACGGACAGCACTATTATTCCCCCTCTAACACCGCAGCCGCTATTCTCCTATGGGGCATGTGATAATATTCCAGACTGGGATAACGAGGGCATGTTCCCTGCTGTTGAAAATTGTGATGGGTCCCCATATAGTAGTGGTAGGGATTTATCTTGTCCAAGTGTTAACGGGGCGGTTCAATTATTTAACGATAATTCGCTGTACCAATGCACATCCACACTTACTTCAGATCCAGGATACAACAGCGGATTTACAACATGCTGTATATTCGGTGCTTCACCTTGCCCTGGATATAGCGAGGGTGATTTTAATAAAACAGCAACAACCGACATAAAGAAATGGGTTAATTTTAGCCATGGTGATATGCCAAATCTTGCATACTCCGGGCAGGATTTTTTTTATGAGTATCCACGCAATAATTATATCTTAGATTTTGTGTATGGATTTAATGGGAAAGCTTGTGTATATTCATCGGCCGAACTTGTTCTAAATAATACGGAAAACAACATTAGTGAAACAAGAACGTGGGATATAATAGAAGATTCCTGCCGCCATGGAATTGTTAGACATGATGAATATAATGTGACTAAGGTACAAAAAAATCAAATCAAAGATTATACCCAAAGTGTTAAATATGCCATAACGCATACACCGCTCGGTGATTTTTTATGGCCGGATAGCGGGCAAAATATTAGTTCTGTTTATCAGCAAACACAAGAGGGTTATCCGGTTGGGTACTACGGAGGAATTACTGCAAGATCGGTTTCTGGATCAAGGTATAATCACAATTTGCATGTTTTGGTAAACCCCCCGAAGCCTGGTGGGTTGCTATGGGCAGATGGTAGCCCGAATGAGGGTGGTAACTGTGTTTTCTATTCAGAGTATTCAAATATAATTGTTATAAATCAAATGTATGGTTCCAAATTCTATACTGTTGGAAAAACTGCTTATTCTCCACAAATTAACGAGGAATATGTTGGGTTGCCATTTACAGATCCTTTTACATGGGAATCTACAATAGAGAGTAGAGATATATATAATACTCAATTTTATGCGGCAACAAGCCTATCCGAAGAAGATGATTATAATGGGTTTTTAAGCCAATATGACATTCATAGTCAAAATAGAGATATAAAGTTTGAAATTTTTATGGAAGAACTTTCTTTGGCTGCAATTTATTCCGCGCCATGGGGCGGAGATCCGTGGGATAGTAATAATATAAGAACATCCCCTGCGGCCAATCTGTTTTTGAAGAATCAGGCCGTTGTTATTTATCCATATGAGAAAAAGCCATAATGCTATCAATAATAACAGAATTGACACAGTTTGCTCCAACCCAGTCAGATGTATTGAATTTTAACAGCTATGGCTTGTTGGGCAATAAATATTTAGCTGCGAACGAAAATGGCATTTATTCGATGCTTGATAGTAGTGATGCTGCTGGGACAGGGATAGACGCATACTTTGTAATCCATAGAACCGACTTTGGTACGTCTAATCAAAAGCATTTGCGTGCTATGTATGTTGGTTATGAATCCACAAGCCGGTTGATTGTTACAATCACTGTTGACGAGAACTGGAGCCGGTCTTTTTATCTCACCCCAATAAGGTCTGGCCAAAAACAGCACGGGAATCGGGTCCCACTAACAAGAGACCTTAAGGGAAGATACTTCGAATTTAAATTTCAGAATGTAAGTGGAGGTGATTTTTCCATCGACCATATACGGGTGAAACAGATCAAGCTGAATTCAAAACCTCGTGGCACGATGTTAGGTATAGACACGCCTTAATCTGGGCTTACCACGCCCGTTCTTCTGATAACGTCACACTGGCATAAGGGGCAAAAAATGGCTACTAAAAAAAAAGAAGAAGAAGATAAGAAACCTTACGCGCTTAATTCTCGATCTGACAAGCGCAGGAATTTACCGGCCGCTGTAGCCCCAGAAAGAACGGAGGCCCAAAAGGATTATTGGGGCCAAGGTCAAAGCTTGCTTGCTCCAAAAGGAACCGCCCAGGTACCAGAGACCCCACAAAAACCAGGGGGGGACTATATCAAAAACATTGTTGAATTAATGGACAAAATGGGCGACGATGTTCCTGCGGCCGACAAGATCTCAATGGCAAAATCAGTAATCCAAGAGAGGGAAACCGCCCAGGCACAACGGCCGATAGATAATATCTACAAGGGAGAGATTACGCGATCTATCCGCGGGGATCTCGGCCCTACTCGTCCGGAAACAAACATATCTTTTTTTAATACTGGCGTAGCTACAAAGGCTGGCCTTTCACCAATTGAATTTGCAAAGAAGAAGGGAATTCAGAATCTAAGTTTTCTTGGCGGTGGGCCAGTGGAGCCTCCGCCTGATACTACAACCGTTGAAGAAAAACCAGGGCTAAAGAATATTACAGACTATCCAAAGTCAATTCAAAAAATGTACCCAAGAGAAGCTACTCAAAACGAAAAGGACATTCGCAAGAGTCCTTCTGTCTCGATGTCAGACTGGAAGACAGAGCAAAATATAGCCAGCAAGGAATATGAGGCCCAGCAGAAAATTGAAAAAAATCAGCAAGACAAGCCGATATTTAAAGCTCCTGATGCATGGACGGCACCAACTACACCACAAGGGGGCACCGGTGATAACCAATCGTGGACGCAAGGCCGGGGAAGATTTAACCCGATAAGATCATTTAAGGAAATGTGGGACGAATTATTCAACGACAAGGTCCTGCGGGATAGGACAAAGATGGGCGGAATAATGTAATGCCATTCGATCTTAAAAAAATAAGAGAAGAGAATCCAGGCGTCTATGGTTCGAAGTCTCTGCGCGAAATAGCAAACAGCCTATATATAAATAACCCTATTGCCAGGTCTATGTATGGTAGCGTAGACGAGTGGCAAGACAGGGAGGGGCTAAGGGCTGAGTGGGAAGCTGACGATGCATCTATAAGCCGAGCCAAGATGATTGCAGAGCAAAACAGGGAAATCGAAAATCGTGGTTTCTTTGGTAGCGCCGCTTCATCTGTCACCCGGGGTATTGTCGGCGGCGCAGAGATGGCCCTGCGTGGGGCAAGGGGGATAAAACGATTAGCCAGCGACGATCCGATTGAAAAGGGTATTTTCACACAGGGCCTTGAGGCCATAGACGAATACAAAGAGATAACCCCATTTCTCCGGGCTAAACAGTCCAAGGGCGTTGTTGGTAGATCTCTGAGAGAGGGTGTCGAGTCGGCCACAACCTCGTTAACTACAGCAATGGCTGGTGCGGCGCTTGGGTCTGCAATAGCTCCTGGTCCTGGTACACTTGTTGGTGGTATAATCGGATGGATTGCTGGGGCGCCATTGTTCGGCCTCGCAGAATACGATTCTGTTATCGAAGAGGGAATGAACTCTGACAGATTCAAGGCCGGGGAATTTACCAGGGAGGAGCTTGAATCGGCCGCTATTAAATCTGGCGTTGCAGAGGCTGGGTTTGAATTCGCATCTAATCTACTCGACATCCTGTTCCTAAAGGGTGGCGGAAGGTTTTTAACAGCCGGGGCTCGAAAGGCTGCAAAGGAAAGCTGGAAACAGCTAATTACAGGAGGGATTAAGGGAACCTCGAAGCGGATAGGTATGGTTATGGCGGCCGAGGTCCCCTCAGAGCTTGCTACAGCCGCCGTACAAACAGATCCTCACAACCTTATTACCGGAGAGGAAAAACACTTTTTCGAGTCAATGAAAGAGGCTCTTGGGCCTACCTTGGTAGCATCCACAATCTTCGGTGCTCTTGGCGATGCTGGATTTAGATCGAACATAAGTATGCACAAAAAGATCCTTGAGAATGTTAAGGTTGACGAAGAAACGCGACTAAAATCAGTTGAGGCTGTTGGCAGAGAACTTGATAGGGTTGCACCTCAGTATTCTAAGCCATGGCGGGATAATGCCACTGAGGCTATAAAGAAGAATCTTCCGGTAAGCGAAAAGCTGGTTGATGACGACAGCCTTGGTGCGTCCAAGGGTGATCTTGAGGCAGCCCTTGACAAAGACCCGATGAACCCTGACTTGATGGAAGAGTTTCTTCAAAAAGAGGTTGAAGAGGCCGACAAGCTACCTGTGGGCGAGGGCACTGAACCCGTTACGCCGAAACCGCCAAAAGAACAAGTAGTCCCTGTCGAACTTGAAAAAGATCCGTCCAAGCTAAAGCCAGAAGATCTAAAATCAGAAATCGACCGGATGGATAGGGAAAGGAAGTTCTTTGCAAATGCCCTAACGGAAAAAACCGGAAAAGAGATAGAGAAATATGCCGAAAAAGAGGGCATGCCTGTTGACGATGCCCGTGGAAAAATGGCAATTGACTTTGCACAAACACAATTACGACATGAGGAATTTAAACGCTTTGCAGAGAAACAACGACTGACAGAAGAGATAGCTAAATCCGAAGCCGCTAAAAAGCTTGAAGAAGGGGATAAAGAAGCTGCAACCGAGGAAACTAAGGGGGGCAAGCAGGGCGAACCAGGAGTAGCCGAGATAGATGCCCTTGAGGGTAAATATGTTGATTACCAAGGGATAGAGGGGTTCCTCCGTAAGGATAAAGACGGCTATCATGTTGTCGCTCCAGACCAGGACATTCTTGTAGAAGGTGGCGAATCCAGACGGCCGATCGACGAAATTGGCTTAGCCAGGATAAAACGTCCAACAATTAAATATGACGAAAAAACAAAGGCGCCACAAAAATCATCTATCACAGATAAAATAGGCGCGTATGATCCCCAAACAAAGACGCTAACACGACCCGACGGCGAATCGTGGCTATTAACTGATTTTAACCGTAACGACAAGGGCAAGCTTGTAAGCGCGATATTCACCGACCAGAACGGTAAAGAAAAAACGATTCGGTCGGCGTCTATCATCAGGTCGTTTGCAGAAACGCAATCGATCTATAACGAGGCAACAAGAGAAAAAGCCCCGATGAAGGGCACTAAATCCGCATTGGAGGGCCTTCGAGATGAAACTAAACTACCAGAAGCTACCACCGAGGGACGCGGTCGCGCTAAAGAAGATCGTGAGCTTGATAAAGAGATCCAGAGAAAATATCAAAAAGCGACCCCGGAAGACATAACGTTTGATTTGTTTGCAGCCATTGCAAGCGATGAGTGGGTTAACGAAGCGACACCAAGAGAAATAGCCGAGCTGAACGATATCGTCGGGTTAGAACCAGGCACTGATGTAAAAGAGCTAAAGCGCTTCGCTACTCGCTGGCTTGAGACCTACGTTCCAATCATGACAGGTGAAACAGCGGTTCAAAAGAGAGAGCCGGTCACCTTGGATGAAAAACTCCCGCCGAGCGTAGATATTGTTGTAAGCGAAAGATTTGCTGACAGAGAGGGCACTTAT
>Ga0190284_1000937_pt1 | contig 13823 bp, 14 predicted proteins | sample 48691812_MG_FD_161668 | JGI IMG/M metagenome (GOLD analysis project Ga0190284, IMG submission 161668) | Hydrothermal vent microbial mat bacterial communities from Southern Trench, Guaymas Basin, Mexico - 4869-18-1-2_MG | ecosystem: Environmental > Aquatic > Marine > Hydrothermal vents >...
GCAGAGAAGACACTCGAACCGCCACCACCAGCGTCCTCGGCATCCGCCGCCGAGTAATCGCCATATCTTTCGGGTTCCATCGCGGAGGGAGAAGCCAATGACAAACATCACGACCGACACATGGTGGGTGACCCACAAGATCACCCGTCGCGGACAAGAGCAGTACGTCATGGTCGCGGACGGCGAGGTCTGGGCCTGGGACAGCAGGGCCGGCAAACGGCGTCCCACGGACATGTCCTACAAGGCTGGCGTGCTGTTGATCGATCGTCGTAAGGCCCCGGACGACGTAACCATCGAGGAAGTCCCCTGCATTGTCTGGGACACCTGCGAGATTCACCAACACCTGCTCGCCGATCTCATGGACCACTTCCAGGAAGAGGAGTTCGAGCACGTCTGGGAGAACGACGCCCGGTTCATGGGCCTTTTCCAGTCACTCGATCAGGACCGCGAAAGGTTCCGCGAATCCGTCATGGCCGACGAGTCGCTCAAGGACGACATGGAGAGCCTCTGCGAGAAGCAGGTCCACGACGATCAGGATCGATGGCAGTGGGAGACCGAGGACCACTTCGAGCGCGTCACCAGCCTGATGCGCGATCTCCATGAATACGCGGACTGGTACGCCGAGGTCCAGAACTTCGGCTGGAGAAGCCAGAGCGGTCACCAGACCTTCAAAGTCAGATTCGTCCGGCCGTGATCCTGCGAAAAAACAGTCAGTCGAACTGCTCGGAGCATGGGGCCGCCACCCAGGCCGTTCTGACGAGCGTCTACCGCACGCTGAAGCTCCGCGGCCTCAACCCGACCAGAACGATCGCCGACGCCCTCAGAACCTACCTGACCACCGGCCAACTCCTTTCGCTACCCGATGCCGACACTGCAAATGGCTGAAGAGTTACATCCCGGCTAATTATCCCCTCTATTTATCCCACGCGGTTAGTCCCCGCCCTCAAAGACAAGCTGGAACGTGGCGAAGTCGGCCAAGTCGACGTCGCCGTCGTCCTCGAAGTCTCCGATGGTGCAACACCCCTCGTATAGTGGCGGGTAGCAGGGCGGATCGCCGCACGGCCCGGTGAAACAACTCGCAAACTTGAGAAAATCGAGCAAGTCCACGACTCCGTCGTCGTCGAAATCGCCGTCGATGATCAGCGACAAGTCGACTTCGTCGGCCCCCATGTCGTACCGGCCGTCCATTACCCGGAACTGTCCGTCGATATCGGTTTCGTCGATCGGGATGACGTCCGGCGTCCCGGCGTTCACGACCGGCGAGCAGCAGGGCACGTGGTAGGCCGGCGCGTGGATGAACTCCGGGTCTTCGGCGATGTTCCCGACGGGTTCGTTGTAGACGCCGATACCCTCAAAGACGATGGCATCCAGACCGCCTTCCAGATCGTTGTAGTCGAGGGAGAAGGTGATCCCGTCTGGCGCCGTCCCCCACAAGTAGATCTCCGGCCCCTCGACGTCTGCCGTGTCACCCCAGAGGATCGAGTCGCGGATGGTCAGGCTCCCTGACCCGTGGCACAAGATGGCGCCGCCGTACAGGCGGGCGCGGTTATCGGAGAAGGTCGACCCTCGGATCAGGACATCCGAATTCTCGATGTACAGGCCGCCCCCGTGCCCAAAATCAGGAACCAAGGCCGCCTGGTTGCGTGTAATCAGGCAATTGACGATCCGCACGGTGTCGGTGGCGTTGCAGACATAGATGCCGCCGCCCGCGTTGAATACCGAGTTGTCCTGGATAATGTCGTTTTCCAACACCGCTGTGGAATTGAAGATTTCCACACCGCCGGCAAAACCCGAGTCCTGGTGCCCGCGGCCGTTCCGGATGGTAAATCCCTCGACCCGGACGCCGGCGCCGGCGCAGTATTCGATGGCGACCACAGTGTCGAGCAGGCCGGGATTGCCCGTGGCGGGCCCCAGCCCCGTAAGGTACGGCCCATCCGTGCTGATGATGGTGATGTTCAGGTTGTCGATGTCGATACCGTCCTCGTAGACGCCGGGGGCCACTTCCACAATGTCGCCGTCGGCTGCGACATCAACGGCCTGTTGAACCGTGCAGAAGGGGTCCTCGGGCGTTCCCGTCCCGCCAGGGCAGTTGTCGTCGTCCACGTACCAGGTCCACTGCGCCTGGGCGGACGTGCTCAGCGCGAACCCGATTAACACTACGAATACAAACAGGTGACGTGTCATCGTTGTTCACCTCCTAGAAGTACTGCAATTGCCCGCCGAGGTGCGTGGCGATATGCCCTGAGAACTCCACATGCTCGCAGCGCCTCAGCCCGGGGCCTCCAGTCTACCGTTCCCGCAGCATTAGGCCGGGAAACGTCGCGGAGACCATACATAGATTACGACAAGCGCCCGCCCAACGCAAACCTGTCCCTTCGACTTATTCCGTCCGCCTTGATTTCAACCGGGATTTCCTATTCACCAGACCTCAAGCCGCTATCGTACCCAGGCGCACCACCTGATCCAAGCGAAAACCGCCTATCTTGCCGTTGCTTTTGCCCACCGACCCGGCTCTCGGCACACCGAGACGCCGATCCGGCGGCTCCGGCCTTCGGAAGCACGGTTTTGCGGCGTTTTGGCGCAGCACCAGCCCCTACCCCTGCAAATCGCCAACCTCTCGTTCGGTCGCGGACGTCACCCACGTTGCACCAGCGGCGGCGGCACACCGAATCGCTGGATACGGTCGAGGATCGCCGCGAACAACTCCCGCGGTACCGCCACCTCGGCCATCTGGAAAACCACGTACCGCGAGTGGGTCACCACCTTGGCTCCGATCTTGATGAGCTTCTCCCGCAGTGTGGTCAACGACCAGTGCTTCACGGACCTCGGCAATGCCAACCTCCGCAGGAAGTTGCCCAGGTTGTACGCAAGGGCGAAAAGCTGAAGCCGGACTTGGTTGTTCTTGAAGTGGCGACGAGATTGAGTTCAATACGGATACAGAGGGATACCATGGCACGCAGAACACCAGTGAAGGAACTGTGGTGCGACGCAACCGACGAGACCTCAGTGGACTTTGATTGGTCCGAGGGGTACTCGGATCGTTGGGAGGTCGTCTACCCGGACCTGGACCAGTGGGATGCAAGGCGGTGCCGGGAATGGCTCGATGACAAGGGGTACGATCACGATCATCTCGACCGTCAGAATGCCAACTACCTCGACGACCTCCGCGAAATCGCCCGCGAGAGGATGCACGAGTCCGACGATTATGCCCCGGTCATGAGCTACTACTACCCGCTGCCGAACCTGCGGATGAGCGCTGAGCAGGCCCAGGCGGTGATAGAGGACACCAACTGCGTGGTCGTCAACGTCAAGGACGAGTACGGCGATTGGGAAACCGTCCTGGCCTTAGCTGGGGGCGGTATGGATCTGAGTTGGGACATCTGCGAGGCGTACATGCTGCTCGGCTACCTGCCCCCGCTCCACTTCTGCCGCCTGCCCAGGTTCTCCGGCTGGAAACTCACCGCCCAGCGCGCCTGGATCATCGCCGGCTGCAACTGCTCGTGTCAGGTCGCCATGGTCCACGCCAGGTCCAGCCTCCGCGACCTCCGCTCGGTCCGCCAGACCCTCAAGTCCAACAACGCTGCATAATCCAGGGAACACGAATTCCCACATTTCGTGTCGGCACCATACAGAACCATCCACTCGTCCGTACAACCCTTTCGTAACGGGCTCTTGCATGGAGCCGAGCCAAGGCGGATGGGAGCGAGAGAGATGGATGCAACGAACGGCAGGGGGGGGATGATGGAGCACGTCCAGCCAGACCTTCGCGACGGCAAGGCAGCAAACCGAGAAGGGACGCTCGGTCGCAGACAGCGTGTGACGCGACGGGGCAGGCCCTGAATCAGCTTTTGCTACCGGTTATGACGACCGACGAAGTCGCAGCGTTGCTACGTTGCGAACCCGCGACCGTACAGCGGTACGTCCACAACCACAAGCTCGTGGCGATCCAGATCGGCCGGGAACGTCGGTTCCGGGCCGAAGACGTGCTGGAGTTCATCGCCACGCGGCCCACCACGCAACGATCCAACGGCAGGACCCGAAGGCAGAGCTCCTGACAACCAGGTTGCCGTCCGAGCGTCGTATCGAGGCACCAGAAGGCCTGACACTCTCTCTTTAACAACTCGAAACTCAAGATCGCAAATGACCGGAACGTCGGCGTCCGCAGGGCCCGACGATGATTTCTGGAAGGACACATGTCTGGCGCATTCGCCTGACGCTGCGTAATGGAGGGGAATCCATGATCACCAAAGTCGGGCTGTTGCATGAGCCAGGGCGTAAGCGGCCCTGGCTGGTGAAGTGGTGGAGCGATCCCGATCCCGACACCGGGAAGCAACAGAGGCGAACCAAGGCGTTCCAGTACAAGCGGGACGCTCTGGCGTTTCAGACGCAGACGCAGGCCGAGATAGACAGCGGCGAGCACCGCGAGGCCCGCAAGGCCGTGACCCTCGGGCAACTGTGCGACGAGTTCTCTAAGTCACGTACAGCCGGGCTCAGCTATAACTCGCGGGAATACTACCGCGACATGATGGCCCAGCTACAGGGTGAATTCGGTGCACCCAGGCTGCTGCGCCAGATCGAACGGCGACACGCCGAGGCGTTCATCGCAGCCCAGAAACGTCGGGACGGCCGTGACGGCCCGTTGAGCAGCTCCACGATTGCCCAGCGGGTGACCTATGCCCGCGCGATCTTCGCGGCGGCCGTGGATTGGGGATACATCACGCGGAACCCCTTCTCCGCGCCACGCCGCGGAACTTCCCCCCTTCGGGTGAGGGCGAAGTCGAGGCCGTGGCAGCACATCACGCCTGATGAGTTCCTACGGTTCTTGGCAGTTGTCCCGGACGTCCGTCGCCGGGCAGCTTACTGGCTCATGTACGGGTGTGGCCTCCGGCCTGGGGAAGTGTACAATCTGACGGTCGACAAGATCGACCTGCCTGGCCGCGTAGTTCATGTCGAGAACCGTGAGGCGACCGCCGACGTGCCGCCGTTCAAGATCAAGGCCGACGATCGGAGCGACGAGAGCAAGGGGCGGTCGGTTCCGATCCCCGAGGCGGCGCTCCCCGATCTGACAGAGGCTATCTCGCTGTCGTTCAAATCGGGTGGGTTCGTGACGCTCACTCCCGAGCGGTTTACGCTCGTCCAGCGGGACTGGCGAGATTGCCGGAAGGGCAAACCTTGGGGCGGGCGGGCGAAGCATCGCCCGTGGCAGAACCGCGACATGATCAACAACGTCCTGCGTAACGCCAAGCGGCACTTCCGCGCAGCCGGGATTACGCTAACCGCCCCGTTCAAGCTGCACACGTTCCGCAAGTCGTTCGCCCAGAACCACGCCAACAATAGTACCCCGCCCAAGACTCTCGCCAAGCTCTTGGGGCACTCCGACATCCAGGTCACGATGCAGTTCTACAGCCAAGTGACCGATGCCAACGTCCGGGAGGCTGCCAGGACGACCGACCGGCTTTTCGCCGCCAGTCAGGCGGCGCGCGACGCCAACTGACCCCCACCCCATTGCCACTGGATTGCCACTGGCCGGATCTCGTGCTCGCGACGCTGACTAATCGGCGCGCAATTGCCACTGGATTGCCACTGGCGCGAGTTCCGGGTAAAACCCCGCAAGAACTGGATTATCAGAAGTCCGCTTCGCACAAAGACTTACGTGATTCGGGGCGACTGGATTCGAACCAGCGACCTCTTGACCCCCAGTGTGCGTAGCTAGCAAGAAACGCACTCTACAGGCCCAAAGACCCCATTCTTTTGCACCCAAACCGCTCTGGCGCGTCGTCTATCGATGGTGTACGGGTGACACTCCGCTGGCACTCCGGCGGTATTCGGGGCTGATTGCCACTGGATTGCCACTGGCGCAAGGCCGGAGGCCTCTTGAACATTGTTAAGGAACTCCAGCCGCGGCCCATCCAGTTCCCACCGCCGGCAAGAAGCGCATCTCTTAGAGGCCCAAGAATCCCGTTTGTTGCATCCAAACTACCCTGTGGCATCCTCAAGCGGTGATGCCCGACTGACGCCCGAGCGGCATTCGGGGCTGTTTGACACTGGTTTGACACTGGATTGCCACTGGCGTGGCGGGCGCGCGGCAATTGCAGCGTTGGGGAAGAAGTCCCGTCGCCAATTAGTCTTGAAGACGCGCAAGAGATGTTCTTCACCCCGCCTCGCCGATCTGCGACATCCACCAAACGAAGCCCGGTGAGTCCTCTGCGGGCGAAAAACGAGCGCGCACCACAATGTCGCGCAGCATCTTCGTGAGTTCTGGAGAGGGTATCGCCGCGCGCTCAGCCCACTGCTGCATCAATTCCGGTGTCGTGACAACTGGGATGTCCAAACTCGCGGCGATTCGTCTGGCCTTGCGGTCATCGGTCGCCGTCGTCCACCCTCGAACCTTGCTAATGGCCAGTGCCATGGCCTCGCCGTCATCGAGATCGGCGGCCAAGCGAACATACCATCCAGTCTCGGCGTCGCCCTCAACGTCTACGAGTTCGAGTAGCCCATCTTCGATCAGCGGTTGCGCCACAATTGGCTCTGGGGTATCCTCATCAGCATCGGCGGGTGCCCGAACGAATAGCGACTCGGCAAGAGCCACGGTCGGTATGTGCCAGCCGCAATCCGACGCGCTCAGGAAACCGCGCAGGTTACCTGTCGCGTACAGGTTGATGAAACAGCAGGCGTCGATGATGGCGTCGGTCATTGAGGCGATCGGTTACGAGTGGGAGCGTAAGAGTGATTCCTCGAACGGCATCCTTGCGTCTAGGATCTCTCCGTTCGCATTAACGATTGACTGGTTGAGGCAGGAGGCCACAATCTCGCGCGCGGTCACCGGATCGCAGCGCAGAAACTTCCCTAGCTGCCCCTCGCTTATCTTGCTCATTCGATAAGCCTGCACAGCGAGGAACTTGTAGCGCTGTGGATACGGTTCGTCTGACTCTGGGAAGCGGGGGTTGAGGCCCAGTTCCTGCGCGGCTTTGCGCGGCTTGAAGCCCTTCTCTGAGAGCAGTTCCCAAATGCCTCGACCGATGAGTCCCAACTCCTGGAGCCGGAGGGTCATGGCCTGCACCGAGACGAAGTAGAAGTTGCTCAGCCGGCACAGGTCCGCGACCTGAAAATCGCCCATCGAGTCGGCGATTTCGTGGAACTTCCGCCGGACCCCACTCGCGGGCATAAGGAAGCTCAGCCCGAAGGCCTCGGCGAAACGTTCAGAGGCTGGTTTCCGGCCCGGTCCGTCGAGATAGTCGATTCCGGGCTTGTGGCGGTCGCAGAGAGCGTGGCCGTACTCATGCGAAAGCGTCGCCCGACGCCTCTCCGACGGATGCTTGCGGTTGATATAGACACAGAATCCAAGCTCCGCCGTGAAGGCAAACATGCCCGCGATCCGGGACGGCAGATCGCCGTAGAAAACGCGGAGCCCGACATCAGCTTCCAAGACTTGACGCAAGTTGAGGATCGGCTGACTTCCCAGCCCCAGGCGATCCCGCTCGCGCATGGCTACGTCATCAGCGAAGTCAGCAAGGTTGCCGCGCCTGGGGGGGGAAACCACAGGCGGATAGGCGCTGATCGGCTTGGCGTTCAGCAGCCTTTCCAACTCGCGGTAGTCCGCGGCGAAGCGCTCCAAACCACTGATCGCGGTGTTCATCTCCTCTGCCGATGCCAAGCTCTGGTCAACTACGGCCCGAAGGTGCGGTTCCAACGAGACCAGTTCTAGGCCTGGACGAACCAGTTCGTGCACCGAGCGCCCATAGAATGCGGCGAGTCTGACGATTTCGCCTGGCTTCGCCCGTCGCTCGCCCTTCTCGATGGCGATGAGGGTGGGACGGCTGCACCCCAGGTGTGCGGCCGCCTCTTCTTGCGTAGCGCCCCGCGCTTTCCGCGCCGCCGTCAATCGGCCGCCAAGCAGCCGGGGGTCAGTTTGCTCCGGTTCAAACATGGCCTGGCCTTCCCTCTATGCAGCGGAACTGACAGGTAGCCAGCCCGCCCACTTCCAACCCTTCGATTGACCGGACTCGACGAGGTCGAGCCACTCCGATCGGTAGCGGAGCAGCACATCCAGCCAACCTTCCAGCGCCGCAACGCTGTTCTCGACGCCCGTACCAAGCGCATACTGCAGGAACCAGTCAGGCAGAGGACGGCGCCGCAAGTCGGCAAGGCGGTCTACTTGCATCAGCGTAGCCTTGATGCCCGTGAGCTTGGCTGGGTCGATCGAGTTCGTGATCTCCGACGGGCCGAAGAGGTCGTACTCGTAGCGGCCCCCGGGCTCTCGGATCCCCGCGAGAATCAATGCTTGGCGACGCCCGATGCAGGCCGGGCAGTAGCCGCACTGCTTTGCCTTCCGGCGCAGCGGGTAGTGGACACAGGAGACCGTTTCAAGGGCCACATCTGCCAGACTGTCTTCGAACAGCGCGCGAACGATCTCCGCCTTGGTGCGGCTCCGGTGGGGTAGCGAGTAATCTATCCGACGTTCAGCAACACGGCTCACCAAGTCCGTCATCAAGCGAACGAAGCGTGGATGGGATGACTTGGTGGTCCGCGCCCCCGTGGCCATCCCGTGCATGAGTGGTAGGTTGATCACGCCTACGCCGTTCTCGTACATCTCGACAACAGAAGAGCCTTCGGCGCAGGCGACGGCCCCAGCGAGCGCCGCGAACAGGAACGATCGGCACCGCTGGGTTGGCTCTTGCTCACGAAACGAGGGTGGGTTGACGCACGCCGTGCGAACGACGATCGGGCTGATGTCGGCCCCGTACCGGGACGCTAGATGCTGGAGCTGCTTGACGGTCCGCTGCCTTTGGCGTGCTTGGTGCCAAGCAGTGACCGCGAGAACCGGCTCCCGGCAAACGCGAAGTCGCGTCGCCAGACCCGCCGCCGAATCAAGTCCACCGCTATAAAGGCACACACGGGGGTGCTGATCCGTCCGCGAGCCAAGGTAATCGGGATCGGGCTGCGCTGGACTAAAGCGAACGTGCCATTGATCCCCGCTCAGCAACTGGAGCGCGTCGCGCACAAGGCCGGTAACCGACTCATCACGCCAGAAGTCCGGCTCCGCCACGCCAATCGTGAGCTCCATTGCGCGTGACCCACCAGGCACCCTTCGCCAGTTCCGGCGAGCAAGCCGATCCGCCGCATACGCAGCGAGGCCAATCCTGAGCAAGTCGCCAGCAGGACGTGGGATCGTCTGGAAGAGGTTGACCGAAAGGGCGTATTCATCCAGTCGGACCTGCGTGTTGCCAGTCACTCGCCCGACCATGTGGTCACCGCGCCGCGAGAACTCAATCCTGAAGGAATGCCCGGTGGCCATCATCCATCAGTCCCTGAGCGAGCCGTGAGAGACATGCCGAGCAGATCGCGCTGCTCCTTCTCGTGCCGCTCGGCAGACTTGGCTGGCATCCTTGGCTTCTTATCCGGGTGCGCGGCGACCTGCCTTGCCAAGCGGGTGATGTCAACGCGCATCAGTCTCTCGACATTCTCGCGCAACACGCGAAACCGCGCAAGATCGGGCCAGTGATCGTCTCCGAGGACCTTCATCCCAATCTGATCGAGGAATTTGTCTACAGCGCCGCGCGCCACGCCCTCAAGGAGGCGCGCCGGCATGTTGGTGACAGCTGCTTCCTGCGCTATCAGTTCGGCGTAATCACGGGCCTTGCGACACCTGCGCACGACATCATCGACAGCAGCCCGATCACCCCGGCTTGCTGCTTGAAGCATCTCCTCGAGCGGCACCAACTCGACGAGGTTCTTGAACGTCCGGTATAGGCACCGTACGGCCTCGTCGGCGACCGTGTCGGTAGGCTCGCTCCTCTCGACCAACCCGAGCAATCGCCGCCACCGCCCGCTGTACCGGTCCCAAAGATCAAGGGTCTCGTTCTCAGCCATCTCCGTGGCTCCGCGAGCGCCCGGCTCCACCACCAGAACGCCCGATTACCAGCTGTCCCTCCCTAGCACGCTACAGCAATCCTACCACGGGGTTTTACATTGTCAAGGGCTAATCTCCAGAATTATCAGAAATGTAAACCTGCTCTTGCGGGCTTCCTCTGCCGCGCTTGCGGCCAGGGGCGTCTCGCAGCGTCCCGTTGGGCCGCAGGACGGTCCGATAGTTGCTACGCCGTCGTGCCGGCCCTGATCGCCTGACCACATCTCCGGCGCGGCCACAACATCGATCCGTCAGAAATCTATTTCGCCCATACAAAAGCACATCCTCGTCCGTACAACCCTCCCAGACAAGTGGCTCAGTTCTTTCATTGGGAGGGCGAGAAGATGCCAGAACCTCAACAGCAGAACCCGGAACATAACCGCGATCGGGCTTTCGAGATCGTCGAGATCGACACGGCCAAGAACACGATGCTCATCGAGGTGCATCGGGGGATCGCCGGAGCGTTGGCGAACCAGTTGAAGGCGTGCCCCGACGAGCGGAAGGGAGCCAGGATCATCCGCAAGCTCGGCTTCGAGGCGGCCAAGGCCGGCAACATCCTGTACGGCAACGCCACGCCCGACGAAGAGGCTGAGTACGAGGGTGCGATCGTGGACGGCGCCGAGGCCGATGCCTCCTGACGGGCTGACTCGCGATGCCGCGTGACGCCCGACTCGGGCAGAACGCATCCGGTGGCTCAAGTCTGAGATCGCCCACCATCACACCGGTGCATCCACACCCAGCGCACCTGCCTGCGCTGGGGAACACCTCAGTCGCGCAGGCAAGTGCGTGTGGTGTCTTGAGGAGGACCTGACGGCACTGTTGGAGCAACACCTACCGACGCGCGACATGGCTGTGGAGGAGGGGAGTAACCATGGAGCCGTGTGAGTTCCCACGGTGCAGGCAACCGGCGACGCTGACCTATCTCGGTCACGGCATCTGCGACCACCACTACGAGATGATCTGTGCAGCGGCTGATGAGGGCCGGGCGTCCGAGAACCGGCTGCTGGGGAAGATCGGCCTGTTTCGCGACGATCAGGGAACCATCGTGCCGATAAATCTATAGTTTGCGGATTTTCTCTGAGGGCCATGCTGGTGAGGGCGAGCACCAAGAGCAGGATTGCCGAGCAACTCCGGGCGTTGTTGGCTGGTCAAGACACTGATCTCGCCACGGACGGGTTGCTCAACCGGAAGCGGTCGTCAGACCACGCGGACGATCTCGACGTGCTGGTTCAGCACGTTGCCATCGTCATGCAGTACCTCCGCATGGAGGCGGCCGCCAGCCGGCGGGAGGCGTTCGCCTTACAAAGAATCCTCGACCGCGACGACGGGGGGCCTGCGTGGCCCGTTTCAGATTAGGAGGGAGGACCACCATCATGTTCCGAGACGACCTTACCGACTACATCCTTTCCGGTCACGCCCTGCTCAGCGTGATCTCCCACGAAAAAGACCGGGCTATCGAACAGGTGCAGGCCGCCGCCAAGGCCATGAAGCCGGAGCGCAAGGTCTTCACCTGGTCCATTGTCACCGGTTGGCAGGCCGACCAAGAGGAAGGCGAGGACGACGATGCGCTCCAAGACACCAACAAGCCGGACCTCGCCATCCAGGCCATCGCCAACATCGGGGACGAGAACGCGATCTTCGTGCTCAAGGACTTCGGGTTCTACATGCGGCAGGAGACCTACCCGGAGTTCGACATCGTGATCGGCTGGCTGGACGAGATGAGGCAAGTTCTGTCCAACGAGGCCAAGACGATCGTCTTCGTCGGCCCGGACCTGCCGATCCCCAACAGTTTGAGACACAACGTCACCGAGATGGAACTGAGCCTGCCCGATGAGGGAGAAATCGAACAGCACGTGCGGTTCGCCTGCGAGGGTCTCGAAACCGCGGACGGCAAGAAGGTTGAGGTCAGCGAAGACAGAGTCCCGGAGATCGTGCGGGCCTGCAAGGGAATGACCGAGAGCCAGACCATTGACCGGGTGGCCCTGGCGTTGCGAAAGCATAAGGGTCTGAACGGCAAGGCGTGCCAGACCATCTTGCACGAGAAGGCTGGGGTCATCAGGTCGTCGGGGATTCTGACGTATGCCGAGCCACCCGGTGGTGGACTATCCATCGTCGGCGGGTATCAGGCGCTGAAGGACCACGTCCTGCTGGACAAGCCGTGTTTCAGCAAGGAGGCCCAGGCGTTCGGACTGGAACCCCCAAAGGGGCTGTTGCTGGTAGGTATTCCGGGTTGCGGCAAAACGCTTTTGACTCTGGCCATCGCCAGCGAATTCGGGTTCCCGCTCATCGCCATGGACGTGGCCAACCTGATGTCCAGGTACGTCGGGGATTCCGAGGGCAACATGCGCGAGGCGATCCGCATCCTGGAGCGCGTGGCCCCGTGTGTGTTGCAGCTTGACGAGATCGAGAAAGGCTTCGGCGGCAGCGGCGATCTGGACGGAGGCGCGTCCCGGCGCGTGTTCGGCCAGTTCATCAAGTGGCTGAACGACCGCACCTCGCCCGTCTATGTGGTGGCGACGGCCAACGAGGTGCGGTCACTGCCGCCGGAGTTCAGCCGCAAGGGCCGCTTCGACGAGATCTTCGGGCTCGACGTGCCCCAGGAAGCAGAACGGGCAACCATCTTCGGCATCCACCTCACAAGGCGAGGCCAGCAGATCGGCAAGCCCGCCATCGAGGAACTCGCCAGGGTGACGGAGGGGTACACCGGAGCTGACATCGAGCAGTCGGTAAAACTGGGGATGAAGATGGCATTCTCGGAGGGCTGTGCGCTTGGCGTCGAGCACCTGACAGATGCCGTCAAGTCTATTGTCCCGCTCTCAAAGACCGAGCCGCAACGTATCCAGGCAATTCGCGACTGGTGCAAGACCAGGGCGAAACAGGCTAATCCTGAGCCAAAGAAGACCGGAGGAAAGAAGCAACGGAAAGTCACCGTCTGATGGGAGAAGAACAATGAGCGCCGAGAACAACGGACACATCAATCTCTTCGAGTTGGGGTATCTGGTGGACCTTTCCATCGGATCGTGGAGCGGGCGCAAGATGATCACCATGCGCGATCTGCGCAAGCTGGGATTCGACACCACCAAGCTGCCGCCGGCGATCACCAATCCCGGACGCAAGCTGCTGGTGCCCAAACAGGAACTGCTGGTCATCAACCGGATCGAGCAGCGGGCCCGGACCTATCTGGATCAGTGGTCGGTTCCGTTCGGGATCGGTAACTCACACTTCGTGCCGCTGAGCGTCCTGCCCGAAGTCGAAGAGCAACTCAAGGACCTGCGGGCCGAGTTCCTTGCGGCCGTCAATTCCTTCATCGCCCGGTTCGATCAGATGAAGCAGGCGGTCAACGACGCCCACCCCGAGTTCTGGGAGAACTGCCTGAAGGACGTCTATCCGCCGGACCCGACCGTGCTGCGGGATCGGTTCAGGTTCCGGTGGTTCTTCTTCAAGGTGGCCGGCGCGGGTGTGACCGCCGAGGGGGTGACCCTGGAGGAAGCCCAGGCTGCTGACCGGGTGGCCAGGGAGCGCGAACGGGAGATGCGGGAGAAGATGAAGGCGGAGGTCGGCAACTTCGTCCAGGAGTACGTGTCGGCCATGCGGGGCGAAACGGTGCGTTTCTGCGATCTGCTCTCCGCCAGGATCAATGGGACGCCGTTCGAAGATGAGGAGAAGCCGAAGAAGCTCACGCCCCGCAGCCTCAAGTATTTCCGTAAGTACGTGGACCGGTTCCGGCGGTTCAACATCTTCGGCGACGACGAGATCGAGAAGATGCTGGCGGCGTTCCGCAGCGAGTTCATGGGCGGCGAGGAGACCCCCAAGAACTTCCAGGGCGACGGTGTCAAGGCCGCCGTGACCGCGTCGCTCAGCAAGATCAGGACCAAGGCGGCCAACGACAGCGAGCAGACCAGCAAGTTCGTGAACA
>Ga0190284_1000938_pt1 | contig 13822 bp, 12 predicted proteins | sample 48691812_MG_FD_161668 | JGI IMG/M metagenome (GOLD analysis project Ga0190284, IMG submission 161668) | Hydrothermal vent microbial mat bacterial communities from Southern Trench, Guaymas Basin, Mexico - 4869-18-1-2_MG | ecosystem: Environmental > Aquatic > Marine > Hydrothermal vents >...
AGGGCGAGAGGGTCGGGCGCAAGCGGGTGGACTTTGTGATTGACGAGGTAATGGTCGAGATCAAGGCCAAGTCGGCGCTTGAGGACGTGGACTTTGTGCAAGCACTGTCGTACCTGAAGGCATCTGGCTACAAGGTAGGGCTGCTACTCAACTTTGGGGCCGGAAAATTGCAGATCAAACGGTTGGTGAATTAAGGCTGTTGGGATCACAGAAGCACCATATCAGTGGCATCAGTGTCCTTCAGTGATTCAGTGGTTCTACGTGAGGGGAGCCGAATCACTGAAGCACTGAACGGGGCCGAGTTCCGCGCCACGCAATACACGTAACATATGACCACCGTCTTCCAGGTGCCGGGCACCTGAAGATCGGCAGAGCTGCGTAACTACTGTCTCGAGGGCCGGCTACACTAGCTGGGAGGGCGGTCTTGGGGCATCTTTGACCTGCGGTCCTCGAACTCCGAGAGAGCAACCCCGTCTCACTTCAGTGCCCAGCCCCGAGGCCTGGCAAACTTTTTCCACGCATGGAAGGCCGTTGACAGCCCGTCCATTTCTTGGTATTATTGTCGCTCGTAGGCAGTTGACACTCCTGAATCCACATCTGTGAGAGACTGAACCATGGTGAACCATGGCGAGCGTGAATGAGGAACATTCAGCGTTTGAAGAAGAGAGGGAAAAACATGGCGAAGATTACGCACGTGGTCAAGCGAACAGGTGCTACCGTACCCTTCAATCAGGAACGTATCACCAACGCCATCTATCGGGCGGCGGTGGCCGTGGGCGGGCGCGACCGCTCCACCGCGGAGGGGTTGTCCGACCAGGTCGTGGCTATGCTGGAGGAAACCACGCAGCCCAGCCACAGCCCCACTATCGAGGAAATCCAGGACATCGTCGAGAAGGTGCTGATTGAGAATGGCCACGCCAGAACGGCCAAGGCCTACATTCTCTACCGCGACGAACGGGCCCGCCAACGGCAGGAGCGGGCCAAGCGCTCGGTCCACCCCTCCGAGAACATCCCCTGGCGTAAGCTGTGGGAGGTACTGGACTGGGCCGTGGCCCACGACGTCCACACCGTCGAACGGTTGAACGCGCGCATCGCCCGTGGGGAGTTCCCCGAGATCGTGCGGGAGACCGACCGCGCCTACAACGAGGACATCACGACCGCGTCGGAGATCATCAGGGAGCGCCGGGACAGCGTGAAGATCGTCATCGTCGCCGGCCCCTCCTCCTCCGGCAAGACGACCACGACTATCAAACTCAGCCACCTGTTGAACAAGATGGGCCTCAGCCTGATCCCGCTCACCGTGGACAACTACTTCTTCGACCTGGAACTCCATCCCAAGGACGAGTTCGGCGATTATGACTTTGAGACACCGCAAGCCCTCGATCTGGAACTCATCAATGAGCACCTGGTGCGCCTGATCGCCGGGGAGGAGGTGCTGACTCCGTTCTACGACTTCAAGACCGGCAAGCGTCACGACGATCACACCCCGATGCAGATCGGGCCGAACGATATTATCCTGATTGACAGTCTGCACGGCCTGTACGCTCGTATGACCCAGGACGTGGACGACGAGCGGAAGTTCAGACTGTACATCGAGCCGGTGCTGCAGATGAAAGGCCCGGATGGAAAGTACGTACGCTGGACGGACCTGCGGTTGATGCGCCGTATGGAGCGGGATGCCACTCACCGCGCTTACGACCCCCAGCAGACACTGGAACACTGGCACTACGTCCGTAGCAGCGAACTCCGCAACATCATCCCCTACGTCAACACGACCGATTACATCGTCAACAGTGGCCTGCCGTATGAACTCCCCATCATGCAGGCCAGACTGTTCGGCCACTTCGAGAAATGGGTGGAACAGTACAAGGACGATCCGCTGCGCAAGGATGCTTCTAAACGCGCCGAGCGCGTGTATCACCTCCTGAAGTCCATCACCCCGGTCGAGGACGATTCCGCCATCCCGCCCGACTCGCTCCTGCGGGAGTTCATCGGTGGCAGTTGCTACGAGTATTGAGGCGTGACGATTTCCTGAGAGCCAATCGGCTGGGCCAATAGGAAGGGCAAGAAAAAAATCAGCACCTTACCCCAGCATCGTTTGACAGTCCCTCCTGATCGTGATACAATGTGGCCACACGTTGTGGCTACGTTTTATTTGGGAGGCAGTGAACATGACCCACGGGTCACCACCAAGAACGAAAATGAGCCGAGAGTAGGACAAGATGGCATCTTGTCCCACAGCTATTTTCGGAATAGTAACCATGATCCTTGGCTCACCCTCAAGGATGAAAATGTAGGTCACGTTTTTAACGTGACGATATTTGTTGCTGGCTGGCGTCACGCTGCAAGCGTGACCTACAAAGTCGTGGTTATTTTCGGAGTAGGCGACAATGGCAGAGGTCGGTGTGCGTGAGCTGAAGAACCGCGCCAGCGAGATCGTCCGGGCTGTGCGGGAAGAGCAGGTCGAATACGTCATCACCTACCGGGGACAGCCGGTGGCCCGGCTTGTTCCCATCACCAAGGAAAAGAACGGCGAGCTAGCCTGGCAGGAACTCGAGCGACTGAGCCAGGAGATCAGCGCTCGATGGCAGTCAGACAAGTCAGCGGTCGAACTCTTGGCCGAGATGCGGCGGTGAACCGATGCTTGTCATTGACGCCAGCGTATACGTGAGCCGCCTGCACCAGCACGAGACCCATCACGTCGAAAGCGTGCACCTGCTTGATGCCGTGGCAGCCCGCGGGGCGACTGTGCTGTGCCCGGAGATTCTGGTGCCAGAAGTCGCGGCGGCCATCGCGCGTGGTCTGGATAACACAGAGTTTGCCTATCGCGCAGCCGCTCATCTGCGGACGTTACCGGGCCACCGGTTCATCGCAGTGGATCGAGCACTGAGCGGCCTCGCGGGCCGGCTGGCTGCCGAGTACCGCCTGCGCGGCTGCGATGCGATCTACGCCGCCCTGGCACAGCGGGAGGGAGCCCGCCTGATCACGTGGGATGAGCAGCAGCGAGAAAGAGCGGCGGCCGTGGTGGAGACGTTGACACCGATTGAGGCGCTAGCTGTGCTGGGGTAGCGTGGCTGGCTACTACACCTTCCTTCTGCGAGTTCACCGTCGAGGCTCACGGCCACGAGATCACCGTCGTCGGCAAACCCGGCATCTGGTCGTGGGAGAGGAAAATAAACAATGACCACTACCCCGCTTGAAACCCTACTGGAAGAGTTGCTCGTGGCAGGGGAGTACCCATACGAAGGCTTACTTCAGGCGATCCAGGATGAGGGGGAAGCCGCCGTGTCTCGCCTTATCGAGATAGCAACCGACTCTGAACTTATCTGGGCCGATTCAGACTCCCCGGAAGTCTGGGCTCCCACGCACGCCATGCGCCTTTTGGGCCGGTTGCGGGCCACGTCTGCCATCACTCCCTTGATCACCCTCCTTGAGAAAGCAGGGGAAGCTGACTGGATTCGAGAGGAACTGCCGGACGTATTGGCCCAGATCGGCCCGGCGGCCGTCGAGCCTCTGAAGGCCTTTGCCGCCGACCGCAATCACAACCTCTACGGGCGCTCGGCGGCCTGCAACAGCCTGGTGAATATCGCCCAGTCCCACCACGAGAACGAGACGCGCCAGGAAGTGATTGACTTCCTGCGGGCCTTCCTGCCGGCTTATCCCGATGAAAGACCTGATGATGAGACCTTTCGGGGTCTCGTTGTCAGCGACTTGCTGGACTTGAAGGCCAAGGATGCCTATCCAGACATCGAGGCAGCCTATGTCGAGGACCGGGTGGACGAGATGATCGTCGGGCTGGATAACGTGCAACGGGAGTTGGGCATCCGTGGCGGAGCGAAGCCACGGGAACGGGCCGAGTTCGAGATACGCTTGAGGTGCCAGGAATGTGGCTTCGTCCGTCCTCACGCGGTGGACGTGGTCTATTGTGACCTGGCCACTCAAGAACGTAGAACTCGGGGAGGAGAAGTCCCTTACAGCGAGTTCATCATCCCTCAACGTATTGTCTGCCCCCGCTGTGGCGCGGTGGATCGCTACGAACTGACCAGCGAAGCCCATTTGGCTATTACCGCCGAACTGTTGAAACTGGCCATTCTTGGACATTCTACACCCGGTTTGGGTGACGGCACCAGGCGCCTACGCCTGATGCGTTTCACGGTGGAAGACGGGCGGGAGATGCATCCTCTGGAAGCGCTGGAAATGTATCAGCGCCGCGTGGAGGCAAAGCCTGACGATGTCGGGCTTCGTTTACGCTACGCCAACGTCCTGCGTTTTCTGGGACGGTGGGACGCGGCCAGGTCCCAGTACGACCAGGTACAGACCCGTGACCCGCGCAATGCCGACGTGTACTTTGGCCTGGCACAGATGGCCGAGATGCAGAAGGATTCGGAAAGCGCGCTGGCCATGTACGAGGAATACCTATCCCGCGTGCCCCGGCGACCAAAAGGTAGGAAGGGTCGCGAGGCATGGGACTACGCCCAGGATACGGTCAAGGCGTTGCGTCGCCAGCAAGCCGGGGTGTTGGGTCGGATCGCTGGCATGGTCAGTCAGGTGGGCCGCGCGGGGGCCAGGGTACTTGGCCTGATGGGCGAGTCAGACTTCCCTACGCTGCCACCTGAACCGAAGGCTCCTTCTCGATCTCGTACCCATCGCCGAGGCAAGAAGGCGGTACGCAAAGCTAAACGTCGCTCCAGAAAGCGAAAGAGACGAAGAAAGTAGAAACACCGGCTGCATTGGAGTGGAGTGACTGACTACTACGCCTTCCACAACTTCACCGTCGAGGCTCGCGGCCACGAGGTCACCGTCGTCGGCAAACCGGGCGTCTGGTCGTGGCACACGCTCAATCCGGGCACGGCGGCGCTGCTAGAGGTGGCCGAAATCGAGCCCGGCGACACCGTGCTCGACCTGGGCTGTGGGACGGGTATCATCGGCGTGGTCGCGAGCATCCTGGCCCCACAGGGCCACGTCACGCTGGTGGACTGTCACGTGGCAGCGGTGACCTGCGCCGAACGTACGCTGGCCGCCAATGGTATCGCCAACGCTGAGGTACAGTTGGCCGACGGCGTGACCGGGCTGCCCCCCGCCTCGTTCGACCTGGTGCTGAGCCATCTCCCGCGCGGTCGGGCCGTGCAGGAGGAACTGATCCGTGGCGCCGCCTGGGTGCTCCGGCCGGGCGGTCGCTTCTACTTCGTCGCCAGCAAGCGGGCCGGGATCAAGGGGGCCATCGCCACCGCCCGCGAACTGTTCGGACAGTGCGGGGTGGTGCGGCAGAAGAAGGGCCACCACGTCGCGTTCACAGTCAAAACGGCAGTCAAAACGGCGGCCAGACCGGATGAGCTGCAGCCGTCTCCACCCACGGGTGGCTACGTCACCCGCACGATCACCCTCGACGGCCTCGAGACGACGCTGGTCAGCAAGCCCGGGATCTTCGCCTGGGACCGGCTGGACGACGGCACGGCTGCGCTGGTGAGCGCGATGGAGATTGGCGCCAGTGACCGCGTGCTCGACCTGGGGTGTGGGACGGGGCTGGCCGGGTTGGCGGCTGCCCGCCGCGCGACCAGTGCCGTTCACATCCCCTCTCCTCGCAGGGGAGGAGCTGGGGGAGGGGTTGGTCAGGTCGTGCTCGTGGACGCCGACGTGCGCGCCGTCGAATCGGCCCGCCGCACGCTCGAGGCAAACGGGATCGCCAACGCCGAGGTGCTGCTCTCCGACTGCGGTTCCGCTGTCCTTTCGACGGGACTGCGGCGAGCTCAGGCTTCGGCGAGATCAGACTTCGGTGAGCTCAGCCAAGCCGTCGAGCAGTCGAGCCGCTCAAGGCAACGGTCCGATCGCCGCTTTGACGTGGTCATCACCAACCCGCCCTTCCACCAGGGCGTGGGGGTGAATTACGAGGTGGCCTGCCAGTTCGTGCGCGACGCAGCGCGGGCACTACGTCGCGGTGGACGGTTCTTTCTCGTCGCCAACCGCTTTCTGCGCTACGAAGACCACATCCGCGAGACCTTCGGCAACATCGCTACCACCTATGCCGACAATCGTTATCACGTCCTGACCGCAGTGGCGCAGAAATCTGGTTTGGGGTAGAATAGGGACTGGAGGTAAAAAATAACAATGTGGGCGGGACAAGAGCAAAAGCGAGCTGATACCTGCGACGTGGTCGTCGTCGGGGCGGGGCTGGAGGGCGCGGCAGTGGCAGCGCGACTGGCTCGCGAGGGATTCGACACAGCAGTCCTGGAGGCTCAGAGCGTGGCCGGCGGCGCGACCGGGCGAAGCGCCGGCATGGTGCTCACCGGCCTGGCCGGCCACTACAACTGGGCCGTCTCCGCCTACGGCCGCCAGAAGGCGCGGGAGGTTTGGACGCTCACCGTCGAGGGGCGGGAGCGGCTGGTCGAGACCGCCGAGCGGCTGGGGGTGGTAGTCGCACACACCGGCAGTCTCGCGCTGGCCGTTGAGGATACCGAGGCAGATGCCATGAAGGAATCGGCCGCGTTGCTGCAAGAGGACGGATTCGATGTCCAGTTCAGTCCCAGCGACCCGCTGGAGCGTGGTTTCTGCGCCGCCCTACACCATCCTAACGACGTGACGGTGGATGCCGCCGCGCTGACCCGGGCGCTGCTGACGACCAGCGACGTGACCATCCACGAAGGAATCGAGGTCTACAACGTGGAGCCGGAGAAAAGCGGCGTGCGCGTCTGGGCACGGGGCCGCACTGTGCTCTGCAGCGCCGTCGTACTGGCGATCAACGGTTACGCCCCTCTGCTCGATTTCTACTTCACCGACAAAGTTGCTCCCACCCGTAGCCTCATCCTTGCCACTGAGCCACTGGAAGCAGTGGTGCTAGGACAGGCCTGCTATGCCGACTACGGGTACGAGTACTGCCATCAACTACCCGACCGCCGGCTGCTGCTGGGTGGCTGGCGGCGCCCGCGCCCCCACCTCCAGCCCTCCCCCCCACGAGGGAGAAAGGAGACACAGAAGGCCGAACTGGACGACGTGGTACAGAACGGGCTGGTCCGCTTCGCGGCGCGCCACTTCCCCGACGTCGAAACGCGCAGCGCCAGCCGTTGGTCAGGGGTGATGGGGTTCACCCCCGACGGCCTGCCGCTGGTAGGCCGACTGCCCGACCTGCCGCAGGCATACTTCGCGGTGGGATTCGGAGGCCGGGGGTTGGCCTGGGCCCTCGCCGTCGCCGAGCGACTGGTGGCATTGATGCTTCACGACACCGACCCAGGCATCCTCTCGGCGGCTCGGCTCGGCTGACCTAGATCCCCTATCCCTACCAACGCGACCGCCGTGACCAGGTGCAACCGGTCACTCCTATCCTCCCGCAGGCCACCGACACCCGTTTCAGCGTTTCACTGCCCCGGCGATAGCGGCGATGTGTGCCGGGGTCGAGCCACAGCAGCCCCCTACGATCCGCGCCCCCAGTGCGACGAACCTGCGGGCATATTCCGCCATATCATCCGGCGTGGCATCGTACACCACCTCTCGTACCACCATATGCGGCTTGCCCGCGTTCGGCTTGACGATGAGGGGAACCTGGGGTGCAGTCTCGTGCATCTTCGCTGCCGCTTCCTCGGTCATCTCCAGCGTCGCGCCACAGTTGGCGCCGAAGGCGTTCACGCCCAGCGCCAGCAACGTCTCCGCCGCCTGCTCCGGCCGCACTCCCATATTCGTCCGCCCGTGGCTGTCGAAGGAGAGGGTGGCAAAAACAGGGATGCCTAACCCCGCCTGCTGCGCCCCCTCGACGGCGGCCCGCACCTCGTTCAGGTCAGACATCGTCTCGACGTAAAGCACGTCCACCCCAACCTCCGCCAGCGCCGCGGCCTGCTCGGCGAAAACCTCCACTGCCTGCTCGTAGGTGATCTTGCCCATAGGGGCCAGGAACTCCCCCATAGGGCCTATGTCGCCGGCGACATAGGCATTGCTGCCTGCGGCCTCACGGGCGATCTCGACCGCCCGCTGGTTGATCCTGGCTACGCGCTCCGCCAGTCCGCCTCGCTCCAGCCGCGTCCGCGTCCCACCGAAGGTGCAAGTCAGGATCAAGTCAGCCCCGGCCTCGACGTAGGCGCGATGCACGTCACGCACGGGATCGGGGTTCTCCAACAGCCAGCCCTCGGGGGACATGCCGGTGGGCAACCCCGCTTCCTGCAGCATCGTGCCCATCGCGCCATCGGCGACGATGACGCTGCCTGACTGCAAACGGATAAGAATATCCTCGTTCATTGCTCTCCCGCCTCTGTGTCAGAATCTTTAAGAAATCCCCAGCATCAACCACGGCAAAAGCAGTGGATTGTTTTTCCCCCTCATGCCCCTCTCACCAGTCGCTTGACGATACTCACCGCCTCGTTCGCGTTCTCGGCGTAAGCGTCCGCGCCGATGGTCTGCGCCCATTCGGGGCTGGTCGGCGCGCCACCGATGACGACCTTGACTCGCTCGCGCAGGCCGGCCTCCTCCAGCGCCTGAACGACCGCCTCCTGGTTGAGCATCGTCGTCGTCAACAGCGCCGAGAGGCCGACGACGTTTGCACCGGTCTCCTGCACCTGCTTGACGAACTCATTGACGGGCACGTCCACCCCCAGATCATGCACCTGGAAGCCTGCCGCACCGAGCATCGTTGCCACCAGGCTCTTGCCGATCTCGTGGATGTCCCCCTCGACGGTGCCGATGACGACAGTGCCAAGCACCTGGCGTTGCTCCTGCCGCGCCATCAGTGCCGGCTCAAACACCGCCATCGCGGCCTTCATCGCCTCGGCGGCCATCATCAGGTCGGGGATGAAGTACTCGCCGCACTCGTACCGGTCGCCGACGACCTGCATTCCGGGGTTCAGTGCTTCCTCGATGGCGACCAACGGCATTACACCCGCCCCCAACGCCTGCGCCGCCAGATCCTGTGCCTGGTCGGGCTCGCCGATGATGACGACATGTTGCAGTTGTTTCAGGATCTCGCTCATTTTGGCTCCTTGTTGTTGGATTTTGACTTGTGATGCAAATCTAAATGATAAAAAGCTCCCAGAGGAAACGTGCGCTCCTCGCTGAAAGTATACCACGCCGCTGGAATCAAGCAAGTGCTGCCGGGTTGCGTTATCCCCTAATAGCGCTTATAATTATAGCAACAAGGTTCGTGGTGCGATAGACAGCACATGAGCCTGTTTGCGGATCGTCTGCCACCGACGCAGATGTTTTCATAGGCCAGGAGAGGCAAGGAGGAACCTATGGAGCCTGAAACCCAGGTCAAAGAGATGGGTGTTGGCGTGGAACCTGAGGGACCATCCGTGGTGGATTTTAACCAGGCCACGGCGGAGGAACTGGAGACACTTCCAGGCATCGGTCCTGTGCTGGCCCGGCGCATCGTGGCCTACCGGGAGGAACAGGGGGGCTTCCACTCACCGGAGGAACTCACGGCTGTCCCGGGTATCAGTCGTTCAGCCTATGAGCGGCTGGCTGACCTGCTGATCGTCACGCCGCCCGAGATGGGCCTGCCGCCAGCCACCGAGGAAGCGCCGCTGGAGGAAAAACACGAGGCGGCTTTGGCCGCGCCAGAAACCCCTGCGTCGCAGGAGATGGCACCCCCCGAGGCCAAAGAAGCAGCGTTAGAAGAAGAGGAACTCATCTCCCCGGCGGAGGAGGCTCCCGAGGCGGCTTTGGCCGCGCCAGAAACCCCCGCGTCGCAGGAGATAGCACCCCCCGAGGCCAAGGAAGCAGTATTGGAATTGGAAGAGGAACGTATCTCCCCGGCGGAGGAGGCCGCCGCCGAGGAAACAACCCTTCCCCGTGTTGAAACCGCCGCGCCCCCCCCTTCCCTTGTACCGACGCGCGAACCTTCCAGGAGGGGCAGCCTATCCTGGTTTTGGTCATCGCTGGTGGGGGGGTTGCTGGGGATGTTTTTCACGCTGCTGGTGTTTTCTGGCATCAACGGCTCACTGGACCTAAGCAATAGCCACGCCGTCCTGGATGTGCAGAACCGGATGGACAACCTGGCAGCGGAAATGAACTCCTTGGAAGGGAAGATTGACGGGCTGCGACAGCGACTGGACACGCTGGAAGGCTTGACTGCCCGGATGGAGAAAGCGGAGTCCGCTGTGGATGTCCTCAGTCAAGAGACGATGGCCCTCGATCAGCAGGTCAACGTTCTGGAGAGCGAATTGGCGAGTGTATCGGAGGATCTCTCCGTGATACAGGCACAAGCGCAGCAAGTGACGACGTTCTTCGGCCAGCTCCAGGCGTTGTTGAAGGAGATTTTCGGAGACGAAACAGCGACCGAGCCAACGCCCGAATCGCCTGTTGAAACCCCCATACCCACCCAGTAAACGAGGTGAAACTATGACGTATCAACAACCGGCTTCAAAACCATCGGGGAGCCCCGTCCTGCGGGCCATCGGGACTTTCTTTCGTTTCTTGATTCGCCTTCTCTTTATCCTGATTGTGGGCGCGTTGGTTGGCGTGGGACTCTACTATGGCGTGCCGTGGGCTTACCGCACCCTGGTGCAGCCGGTACAGCAGAACACCGCGCGCGTTGCCGCACTGGAGCAGCGGATGGCGCAGGAGCAAAATCGCTTGCAGGACGAGAACCTTGCCCTTCAGGAACGCATCGCCGCCTTGGAAGTTAAGATAACCACACTGAGGGAGGAATCTGCCGTTCAGTCACAGGAGGTAGAGGGGACCGTAGAACGGATCCAGCAACTGGAGCACCGCATCACTCAGGCGGAAGAGGACCTGGAAGCACAGCAGAAAGTTGTGGAAGCCATGCACTCGGAACTGGACAGCGCCATCGCTGACCTGGGCGAGCAGACCGGTCAAGTCGCCGGGCGGACGGAGGGACTCGAAGGCCGGCTGGCGGTGCTTCAAACCGCACAGGATTTGCTGAAGGTACGCCTCTTGCTGCTGGAGGAAAACTCCAGGAGCGCGCGTGATACGCTCGCCCTGGCGAGGGTACATTTGGAACAGGCGGCGGCGTTGATGCCGGAGCAAGCGGATACGCTCTTGGGATTGCAGACACGGATGGCGGGGTTGGAACGGCTTATCGCGGAACGTTCTTTCCGTGCAGGGCCGGAACTTGAATCCATCTGGGCCGACGTGATGGATTTAGTGTTGCCCTCTATCTTGCCCCCTGCCGGGGAACCAATCCCGGAGGTACCCGCTGAACCAACACCTACCCCAACACCCTGATGGGGTGTTGGGGTAAACTGGATACTGAATGCTGGATACTGGATGGTCGCCGCTGGTCACTCGCGCTCTGGCAGACGATCCATTCCAGCAGCCTGGGCTGCCCGCAATGTGATGGCCTCCAGTTCGCGCACGACCTCAGCAGGGGGTTCCTGCGGCTCGTAGGCGGCGATGATCTCCTCGACGCGCCGGTGGGCGCGCTCGGTGACGTCCAGGCTGCCCTTTGCCTCCCAATTGCGGCGGAAGTCGCGGTCCACCACCGGGCTGGGGATGAACAGTTCCTCCCGAAACCAGCGACGCGTGTGGGGCGTGCTCAGGAAGTTGCCCGCGTGTCCCACCTGGCGGATGATCTCCAGCGCCAGCGGTGTCTCCCGTTCAACCATGCCGGCCACCAGTCGTTTCGCCATCCCCACGATCTCGGCGTCAATCACCAGTTTCTCCAGGCTGAAGCAACTCTCAAAGTCAAGCATGCCGGGGCCGGAGATCATATTGATACCCGTCAGCGCCCCCAGCACCGCGCCGATGCCCGATTCGAACCCACACTGACTGTCCACCACCTTGGAGTCGGACATTCCCAGGTAGGCGTGGGTGGGCAGACCGAGATGCTTGCCCACCTCCGCGTAGGCGCAATCAATCATCGCCGTCTCGATAGCGCCCATCGGAGTGGTGCCCGTGCGCATATCGAAGGCAGCCGGCGAGCCACCCCAGACGATGGGAGCGCCGGGGTTGACCAGTTGGTGGATGGTGACGCCGCTCAAGTTCTCGGCGGCGTGCTGGACGACCGCGCCCAGGAGGGTCGCCGGTCCCGTGGCTCCCGTCAGCGGCATGCTCACCAGTTCTGCCGGCACCCGATACCGTGCGCAGTCCATCAGGTTCTCGCAGGTGATCTTGGACCACAGAAGGGGCGGGGAGGGGCAGGCATCAAAGACGGCTGTGGGTTTCTCCGCCAGCGCCTCCTCGCTGCCTGCCACCGCCACCAATAGGTCCTTCATCACCCCCCAGGTCTCGACGGCGAACGCGCCGGTGACGACCGGTTTGCGGGTGTACAAGAGGACCAGGTAGAGCCGGTAGAGATCGGCGATCTCCTGCGGGACGTCCGCGCAGACGAGGGAGGTGGCGACCCCGTCCAGCGCGTCCAGCCCGTCGGCCAATTCGATGAAGCGCACGCAGTCGGCGGTGACGGGAGAGCGGGATCGCTTCGCGCCGTGGTCGAGGATCTCAATGGCGGCCGACCCAGGGTCGAAGTGCACGTCATCACCGCCGTAGTGAACCACCGGCTGGCCGTCGGTATCGTAGAGGTGGAACGACGAGGGGGCCGTCTCGACCGCCCGGCGGGCCAGGCCGGCCGGGATGCGCGCCACCTGCGCCTCGAAGTCCACCTCCGCGCCGTGCTCGGCCAGGAGATGCAGCGCGCGGGTCGAGTGGATGCGCACGCCGGGGTCGCTCAACAGGTCATAAGCCTCGGCGATGATACGTTCAATAGTCTCTTGAGACAAAAATTGTACACGAGGTCGCATAGTCGTTTTTACTCCTAAGTCTTGGATTTGAGATTCCGTCTTAGGTGATTTTCTCTACCATGTCTCACCGGTCGCTCGCAGCAGCGCGGCCAGACAGGGTATCCCCATCGCGAAGAAGGCAATGAGCGCCAGTGCCGGGCGGCCCACGAGCACATAACCGATGGCGTAGCCCGAGGCCAGCAGCCCATAGACGAACAGGGGGAGTCGCTCAAAGACGGGCGAAGCCGCTCCCCAGGGGCGCGGGGGCCAGCGTGCCTCCAGCGCCCGGTAGGCCAGGTAGACCGTCAGCGTCGTCGCCAGCCAGCCGACGAAATTCTGCACCGGGATGCCGAAGTAGGCCCCCTCGATGTGCCACACCCAATGGCCGTACATGACCATCTGCGGATCCACCGCCAGGTCCCAGGCAGTCATCAACATCGCGCTGAGCGCAGCCAGCCCAATCAGCCGGGCCAGGCCAGTCTTTGGCTTGCTGACTACACATCCATCGGCCAGGTAGTTGGCAAGGGCGTAACTGGGGTAGATGACCATAAACCAGGACAGTGGGACGGCCAGCGGCACGCCGAACAATCTGGGGCCGAGGCTGTCTGTGTAATGGTAGGGGCCGTAGACCGCGCCGGTGGCGACCCCCACCCCCTCGAAAGCCAGGCTAATGAGGGTAGTGAGGGCCAGGAAAGCCAGTGCGTGGCGGTGGCCCAGCGTATAGACGGCGTGGCCCAGGCTGAAGCCACCCATGAGGAGCGGCACGAGCAGGTATGCCATGCTCGGGGCATCCCCCAGCACAGGGGTCAAGACGAAGTAAGTGTTAAGCAGCGCATAGGCGCAGAACAGCACGATGACGAGGGTACGCCAGGCGCGGGACGCGGGTGATAATTCCATATCTTAACTGCTTTCAGGAGACCAATTCCTGGAAACGGGCTGCCATCTCCTCCACCGTCATCGTGCCCAGATCGAAGCCCAGGTCGGCACAGGCGTGTGCCAGTTGCGTGATCTGCGGAGGCTCTACGAATGTCTTGGCCAGTACGTCCGGCTGGGCAAAGACCTCCCGAGTCGGGCCATCCGCCAGCACCTCACCCATCCCCAGCACCAGTGTACGTTTGGCATATCGGGCCACGATGGGCATGTCGTGGGTGATGATGATGATGATG
>Ga0190284_1000939_pt1 | contig 13820 bp, 12 predicted proteins | sample 48691812_MG_FD_161668 | JGI IMG/M metagenome (GOLD analysis project Ga0190284, IMG submission 161668) | Hydrothermal vent microbial mat bacterial communities from Southern Trench, Guaymas Basin, Mexico - 4869-18-1-2_MG | ecosystem: Environmental > Aquatic > Marine > Hydrothermal vents >...
CCGCCCTGCCGGGCCGTCTTGGGCCCTTTTTCAAGATAAGTGCATTTTCCTTGCCTATTCTACCGGCCATTGTCGCGTCTCTGAACGGATGAATCAAGTCGAGCCCGCAGTGGGCGAATGCGGAGACCCATTGTTGGCGTAATGGTTTGGACGAACGGTGTGGGGTCGAGAGCTGTTTCTCGATACCCGGGACACAAATGAGGCTATGGGGGCGAAGGAGAAAAAGCATGCAACACAACTCAACACGAGGAACCGCTCGGATCTGTGTGCTGGCCGCTTTGTCGGTCGGCATCCTGTCACAGGCGGCGGCAGTCGGAGCCACCAAGTACTGGGAACCGGCCGACGGCATCGGGAGCTGGAATTATGGACCGTACTGGAATCCCAGCGGTGTACCAATCGCCGGCGACAACGTCCGCATCGAGGCCGGCGGCAGCGGTTGGACGCTTATCTGCAACTACATCAATGCAACGAATCCTCTGCTGAACAGGATCTACATCGGCAACTACAATACCACCGGAACCGCCGATGCCAGGCTCTTACAGGGAGCGGGCAACCTGCACGCGGACCGCGAGTACGTCGGCTACTACGGTCGGGGCGAACACCGTCAAAGCGGCGGCTCCGTCACGATCGACAGCACTCAGTACATTGGATACACGACCGATGGCGACGGCTACTACGAACTGAGCGGCGGCACACTGGATTCAGAAGACGTGTATGTCGGATACAGCGGCGCCGGCGAGTTCCTACAGACGAACGGCACGCATACCGTTGAGGAGTACCTCAGGGTCGCCAACACCAACAGCTCCGGCACGGGCACGTATACGCTCGAAAACGGCGGCCTCATCACCGAGTATACCAACATCGGGGGCAATGGGCTGGGCACCTTCGAGCAGTCCGGAGGTACGCATACCGCAACCATCGGCGGTGTCGTCCTCGGCGTCTGCGAGGGGGACGGCGGCACCTACACGTTGTCTGGCGGAGACATGCACACTCGCTTTACCCGATTGGCCTGGTCCGGCTCGCAGTTCACACAGTCCGGCGGCACCCACACGATTGATCTGGATTTGGAACTCGGCTACGCGCCCGACCCGGGCCACACCGCCGTCTATCAACTCAGCGGCACCGGCGCGTTGACGGTCGACGACGACATGGTTATTTCCGACAGCGGGCCGGCACAATACACGCAGACCGGCGGAAACGCAGATATCACCGGCACGATCTGGGTTAATCCTGATGGCGAGCTGTCCCTGGAAGGCGGCATGTTGACAGCCGGCAATGTCGTGAACGAGAACAATTTCGAGCAGAGCGGCGGCGAGTTCGTCGGAGACCTGACCAACAACGGCACATTCACCTACACCGGCGGCACGTTCGATCAGGGCACCCTCACGAACAACGGCACGTTCACCCGTAGCGGGTCCTTCACCTGTAAACGCCTGGTGCAGAACGCTTACTCCTTCACGGTCACACCCAGCACGCCGGTCACCGCCGACGGTGCCGGGTATGCCAGCGCCTTCGAGAGCAACGGCAATCTGACCATCCAAGACGGCGCCACCCTCACTGTCATCAACGCCCCGCTCGTAAGCAACGGGCCTATGTACGCCCCCGGCGCAGTCCACGGCGACGTCGAGAGCAACGACTACCTGCTGCCCGCCACCGGTGCCGATACCGACGAGTTCTACATCGACGGTGATTTCACACAGTCGGGCAGCAGCATGTTGCGCGTCCGCCTTGGCGGCACGATGCCTATCACCGACTTCGATCGCGTCCGGCTCACCGGCCACGCCACGCTGGGCGGAACGTTGCAGGTGCTACTGGTCGACGGATTCACGCCCAGCCTCGGCGACGTCTTCCGCGTCATGATCTGCAGCGGCGTCCCCACGGGCCAGTTCGACACGCTGTCGCTGCCGGCCCTTCCGAACGATTGGGAATGGGACGTGAGGTACCTCGCGGGCCTTGTGCAACTGGACGTCGTCGAGCCGCAGCTAGTGTACTACGGCGACATGGACTGCGACGACGACGTGGACATGGATGACGTCCCGCTCTTCATCGAGGCGCTTGTCGATCCGGACAATTTCACCGGCTGCGACATCAACCGCGGCGACATGAACGAGGACGAATCGGTCAACGGCCTGGACACGCAGGGCTTTGTTCATGTGCTCGTCGGTCCATGACATGTTCCCTTGTGGGGCTGGTTTCCGAATCTTGCTGGTGCGAAAATCCCTTCTCGCACCCACACCCGCAGGAGTCCCTTCCGGCAAGCGTTGGTTGCAGGATAGCCCGGATTATTCATGCCACAGAGACCGCACAGAGAGCGCAGAGTGTTGTTGAGGAAGACGTTACAGCGAAATCGACGGACCGCGGCAGCGAAATCCGAGCGAATTTCGTTTTGACACTATGTATATGCACGTCATTCCGCCAAGGTACTGGTTCGTAGTTATTCATATTTCGGCTTTCGGCTTTCTATCATCTCTCTGCGTGCTCTGTGGTGAGTTATTCGGGATAGGAATCCTGCTGCAGGCAGGGCCGGAGGGAATCTCGGCCCAGCGTTGTAGAAGGCGTGGCTTTCCACCTGGATTGCCACGCCTTTTGCGCTGAGCGGCGTCCCATTATTATTCTCTCTGTCGTGAGCGGATTTTTCCCGTGGATCGCGCATCCTTCCCTTGTGGCGCCTATAGTGTGGGTATGTCAGCGCGGCCGGGGCATCTGGCATAGGGGTTGCATGATCGTTATCATCAGTTATAGAGTGCCTTCCAGGGTGACCCCCTGTAAGCGTGTGTCGAGAGAGAGGATCAGCGTATGTTTCGTATCCTGGACGCCAGACAACTTGCCTCAGACGTGAAGTGGTTCAAAATCGAGGCGCCGCTCGTCGCCCGGCACCGACAGCCCGGCCAATTTGCGATCATCCGACTGGATGAGACCGGTGAGCGCATCCCGTTGACCATCGCTGATTGCGACCACGAAGCCGGCACGATCGAGTTGATCGTCAAGGCCATCGGCAAGACCACCATCGCTATGTGTGAGAAGGGCAAGGGCGACGCGATCACCGACGTGATGGGGCCGCTTGGCATGCCGACGGAGATGGAGAACTTCGGCCATGTGGTGCTGGTCGGCGGCGGCGTCGGGACGGCCGTCATCTATCCGCTGGCGGCGGGCCTTCGCAAGATCGGCAACCACGTCACCTCGATCACCGGCGGGCGAACAAAGGAACTGGTCGTGCTCGAAGAGGAGCTGGCCAAGGTGTCGGACCGGGTTTTCGCCACGACGGACGACGGCAGCTATGGCTATAAGGGCACCGTCGCGGACAAGCTCAAGGAACTCATGGCGGCCAAGGATCGCCCGATCGGCGCTGTGTACGCCGCGGGACCAGTCCCCATGATGAAGGCTCTGGCAGACCTCACACGTCCCGCCGGAATCAAGACCATCGTTTCCCTGAATCCGATCATGGTCGATGGAACGGGCATGTGTGGCGGCTGCCGCGTCACGATCGGCGGTAAGAGCAAGTTTGCGTGCTGCGATGGCCCGGAGTTCGACGGTCATCAGGTAGACTTCAAAGAACTGGCCGATCGGCTGACGGCGTATCGACAACAGGAGAAGGCATCGCTGGACCTGCAAACCCAGAGGCGATGCCGGGCCGAGGCGAAGCTTCAGGCCACATAGGTTGATGGGAGTGCTGACTAAATGGCGAAACTGACCCCCAAAGAGCGGATGAAGATCCCGCGTCAAGGTATGCCTGAGCGCGACGCCGACGAGCGCAACAAGGACTTCAAGGAGGTCAACCTGGGTTTCCAGAAGGAGCTGTCGAAGCTCGAAGCCGACCGTTGCCTCCAGTGCAAGGAGCGTCAGTGTGTGGCCGGTTGCCCAGTGGGGATCGACATCCCCCTGTTCCTGGAACATATTGCCGCCGACGACATGGAGGCTGCTGCCAGGTTGCTGCTGGACGCCAACACGCTGCCGGGCATCACCGGTCGCGTCTGTCCCCAGGAAGAGCAGTGCGAGATGGTCTGCGTCCGGGGCAAGGGCAAGGGCGTGCCTGTCGCAATTGGGCACCTGGAGCGCTACGTTGCCGACTGGGCCCGAGAGAACTTCGACCTGAAGCAGATCCTCGACAAACCCAGCGGATTCAAGGTGGCAATCGTCGGTTCGGGCCCCGCCGGGCTGACCGCAGCCGGCGAACTGGCCAAGAAGGGCCACGACGTCACCATCTTCGAGGCCCTGCACGAGCCCGGCGGAGTGCTAGTGTATGGAATCCCCGAGTTCCGGTTGCCCAACAAGGTCATTGAGTCGGAGGTGAACCGGCTCCGCGAGATGGGTATCAAGATCATCACGAACGTCGTGATCGGCCGCACCTTCACCGTCAGCGAGTTGATGGAGCAGGAAGGTTTCGATGCGGTGTTCATCGCCAACGGGGCGGGCCTGCCGATCTTTCTGAACATCCCCGGCGAGAACCTCAAGGGCGTCTTTTCGGCAAATGAGTATCTCACGCGGGTCAACCTGATGCGGGCGTATGACTTCCCGAATTATGATACGCCGGTGTTTGTCGGCGAGCGCGTCGTCGTGCTGGGCGGCGGAAACGTGGCGATGGATTCCGTGCGGACCGCAAAGCGGCTCGGCGCCAAGGAGGCGATACTGTATTACCGGCGCACTCGCAAGGAGATGCCTGCGCGTGATGAGGAGATTCACCACGCCGAGCAGGAGGATATCATCTTCAAGTTCCTGGTCAGTCCGGTTGGCATCATCGGCGACGAGGAGGGTTGGGTCTGCGGCATCGAGTGCCTCCAGATGGAACTCGGCGAGCCTGACGATTCCGGGCGGCGACGTCCCATTCCGATCAAGGGTTCCGAGTTCGTCACGAAATGCGATCTGGTGATCGAGGCCATCGGTACGCGCGCCAATCCCTTGCTGACTGCCACGACGCCCGACCTCAAGGTCAACCAGTGGGGTTACATCGAAGCGGACGAGACCGGTGCAACCAGCATCAAGGGCGTCTATGCGGGTGGTGACATTATTCGCGGGTCTGCGACGGTGATCTTGGCCATGGGCGACGGCAAGCAATCCGCCGCGGCCATCGATCGATACCTCCGCGATGAGAAAAAGACGCCGTCGAGCGCCGCGACCACCGGAGCCGTTGCCTCGTCGTGACTCGTGTTCCCAAACTCACAGCTTCTCATGAAGAAGAGCCGCAGGCTTTATAAACGATCTCACATGATCTTGAGTGGGTGAGCGGAGACGAGACGGCCGTCAAGGCCGGTTATCCGGTGGGCGCTGAGGTTTACCTTCGAGCCGGACCGGATTGTCGCATTCCCCGGCCTGAGGATCCGTGCCTGGCCACAAAAAGACTATTCCGAGTTGCTTGCGCGCCGCCGCCGAGTTCTCTCTGTGAATAGAGCATTTTACACTTGAGAGGGCCTATGCCATCCACGATGATCAGAGCCGCGACCGTGAGGGAGCGGTTAGCGTTCGACCTTGTAGGAGGCTGGAAAACCAGTCATCCCCGTCGGCCACAGGGAGCCGACGCTACTACAGAGCGTAACACGAATCATGCATGCTCAACATTAAGATGCTCTAGCCCACCACCTTGTGGAAGATGCCTGCATACTGTGACGATATCGCCGATCCGGAGAATCGATTCCGTGCCCGGTCCGATATTGAGTGCCAGTCCCATTGCGAATAGATCGAGACCAACCGAACGACGGCATCGGACAGGCTGGACGCATCACCGATTCGTGCTAACACGCCATCGGCCTGACCCACGAGCGCTTTGCAGCCGACCGCCTCCGTCGTCACTACCGGCCGTCCGATCGATAGCGCCTCGCAGATCGCCAATGGGCAATTCTCCGCATGACTCGGCAAGATCAGAAAGTGCGACTGTCTTATCAAAGTAGCGATGTCCCCCTTTTCACGGAAGCCGTGCATCTTGAGGCTTGTCACCAGTCCCGCCGCGATCATGCGCCTTTGCAGTTCCCCCTCCGCCGGTCCGTATCCGGCGACGTGCCATTCAACTGAAAAGTGGTCGTCCGACGACAGTGCCACTGCCGCGTCCGCCAACTCCAGCACTCCCTTCGCTTCCGTCACGCGCCCCACGAAGACCGCCCGATAGACCGGGCGTCCCGCGTCGTCCGTCTCCACTGCCGGTGGCGCCGAGGCCGTAAACGCCCCCACGACCGGATTGGCCACGACATCGATCTCCCGGCTGTCGCAGGCCGTTCGCATCGTTTCTCTCAGGTGCGCGCTCACTGCCACCACCGCCGCCGCCTTGAGCAGCCCTGCACGCACATACGACCCACCTGCCAAGGGCCGCAGCAACCCAGAGAAGGAGCCCGTATGCTCCGTCAGCACTACCCGTCGGGCCAACGGATCGTTCAAATGCGAACATGCCCAGCCGGCCGGAATCGCGCACATCGCGTGCAACACATCCGGTTCGCCGTAACGGGAACGATAGACACGCAGTCCCCAACGCAACCACCGTCTGAATCGGTGCATCTGCAACGCGGGCATCCGCAGCGCTGTGTGCAGCCCCCGCACACGAATCACCGGCACGCCGTCCAGATCCTCATGCAGCAACCGCGGCGCCCACGGGATTTCGGTTCCTCTGCCCAGATAGCGGGCGCTCACCAAGTCCGGATAGATGACGCCGACCTTCGCACGCGCCGCCGCAAAAGCCCGAGCGTAATCCGTACAGAAGATCCCGCTGATCGGCTGCTCCGGCGAAGGCCACCACGCCGGTACGATCAAGACGTGCAGTCCCGTCATGTCCACCATGCCAACCTCCCAATTGCGGATTTCGGATTGCGGATTGGCGATTGCGGTTCGCGCCAGCCAGCCATACGAATCCCCATCGTCAATCCCCAATGGTCAATCGTCAATCCTCACGAATGGACGTCTTGGCAGACAAACGCTTCAATGCACGGCGTGACCGCCAATCCACAATCCGCACACAATCCGCCCCGCAAGCTCCTGCTGGTTTCTTACTGGTACCCCCCCGCCGTTGGTGCCGCGGCGGAACGCATCTACAGCTTTGCCAAGTCCCTCCCCGATCACGGCTGGCACACTCACGTTCTCACCGCCGAACCGGCCGGGGCCTGTTCCGAGACGAGAGGCGTCACCGTTCACCAAGTCCCCGACCGGTTTGCCGTCAAAGGCCGGATCTTCCCGGACTACGACCCGACGCACAAGCCGTCTCGCTTGCGGGCCTATTTACGCGAGTTTGTCTTCCCCGACAGATTCGTGACCTGGCAGCGGGCCGCGTTCAAACTCGGCAGGGATTATCTCCGCCGGGAACCTTGCCACCTGATCCTCGCCTCGTTTCCGCCGGCCAGTGCCGTTCTTCTGGCACTGAATCTCCATCGGGAATCCGGCGTCCGGCTAGTCCTGGATTTTCGTGACCGGTGGATCGGTCCCGGCGGCTACGGGCCTCGACGGGCCGGCGCCCGCCGCGCCCATGCGCAACTCGAACGGACCGCCATAGCCGCCGCGTCCGCCATCGTCACGGTCTCCGATGCCATGGCCGACGCCATCGCCCACGAGCAAGCCTACGACCGACAACGGATCTTCGTCATCCCCAACGGTTACGAACCCACGAACCCGGCTCCCACGTCGACCGATACCCAATCCGCAATGGTACTGACCTTCGCCCACGTCGGCACCGTCATTCCCCGTAACCGCCCCGATCTGTTCTTTGAATCCATCGCGGCACTAAAAGGCCATGAGTGTCTCCGCGACATCAACTTCAATTTCGTCGGTAACCTCTCACAGGCCTATCTGGATGCCACCGCCTTGTCATCAATCATCAAGACAACCGGCCTCTTGCCCCACAACCAAGCGCGTCGAGAAATGCAGAATGCCCATGTCCTGTTGTTGTTGACGGGCCGTTATGTCGGTCAATGGGGATACAATGCCAAGGTCTTCGAGTACATCCAAACCGGCCGTCCCATCCTCTGCCTGGAGGAAGAACCCGGCAGTAACGACCGCAAGCTCCTCGAGGCGTTCGCCCCTGATCGTGCCTTTTTCGCCCCCGTCGGCCGGCCCGAGGCCATCGCCGACGAGATCATCAAGCTCAAGCAGTATATCGACCAACATCCCATCGCAGCCCATGAGCTAGACGACGCGTTTCGCGCTTACAGCCGACCGGCCGTTTGCGCCCAACTGGCGGAGCACCTCAACGCCATCCTCACGCCGGGCCGGGACTAGCAGCCTGTGGCAATACTGTGGCACCGGCGTCTCGCCGGTGGTTTTTACGTCCATGAATGGCGTTTCCGAACTGCTGTTTTCCATTTTACCACGAGCTGCTAGGGCGTCGCGGTGCCTCGTCGCAGATGGTGCGCACATACGCTGCCGACATGACGTCGATGTGGTCGTATTGCTTGGTGTAGACGCGGTAATGTTCTGATCCGCTGTTGCGCGTCGCAGATTCAGCGATGGCCTCGGCCAGCACTTCGCCGATCACTGATCCCTCCTGGCCATCTGAGGCGATGCCGCCGGATGAGTCCTCGCCAGGGAGTGCATCACCAGCGTCGCTGACATCGGGTTGCGCATCCGAATCAGGTTGCCGTTCGTCAGGTGCTTCATCCGATTTGGGTTCCCTGGCTTGAGGGCCACTTGCGTCGTCACCGCCATTTTGCGAATCATCAGCATCGGTTCCAGGCTCTGGTGACGGTGCCTCGTCGCTTGGGAATGGGCTTGGCGGCGATTCGCCGTGACCAGATTGACCCTGGTCGCCTGAATCACTGGACGGCGAACCATCGCCGCCGGGTTCCTGATCGGAGGGAGGCGCCTTTTCGGCATCGGACTGATCGGCGCCTTGACCTCCGGACGATTCCTCATCGCCGGTGGGCTGATCGCCGGAATCATCATCCTGCGGTCAGGGATTCCCCTGTGCCGGATTCCGCTTCAGCCATCGCTTCGAAAGTTCTGAAGCCAGATCGGCCGCATCGCGCGTGTCGCGGGCCTCGGGGAAGATGCACGATCGCTCAAGATGAAGACTCGTGCGTGGTCTTCGGGATGGCGGCTGCTGCGATCAAGCTTGGGGCAGCTGAACACGTCACGCCGCTTCAATAGATTCCCAAGATGCTGACCCAACTGTTGCGCTCGTCGCGCCGAATGGGCAAGCCGGCAGGAGTACACTCATGACCCATACTGAAGAAACTGCGGCTAACAGCCCGTGGTAAAAGGGAAAACAGCGGTTCGGAAACACCGTTCCTGACCGTGAAAACCACCGGCGAGACGCCGGTGCCACAGTATTGCCACGGGCTGCTAAGCCCCTGGCGGACAAGCCCATGTCGGACAAGCCTGGTGGAGCCTCCGATCACGCGGCTTCCACAAGCGAAGAGACAGATAAGGCGGCTGCCGACTCGCGCGCTCAGGGCACGCCGACCGAAACACGAGCGGAGTCCGAGGCGGGCGAGTCGCCCGCCGATAGCGAAATCGAGCCCTCCGTCGAAGAGCAATAGGATGAGAAGCCACGAGTCCTGGTCGTCGACGATTCAATGACAATTTGCATGAGGCTCATCGAGGAGCTTCAAGCCGGTGGAATGGATGCGGTTGCGACGGAAAAGCCGCAGAACGCGCTCGTGCGTGTTCAACGTGAGGAATTCGACGCGGCGATTACCGATGTGGTCATGCCCTGCATGGACGGCGAGGAGCTGATTCACCGTTTCGGAGAACTCGTGCCGCAACTACCTTGCATTGTGCTGACCGGCAGCGCAGAGATGGAAGTCGTTCGCCGGCTCGCCAAGGTTCGCAACGTTGCCGGGATACTCGTCAAACCATGGGACAGTGGAAGAATGATGGATACGCTGAATGCGGCGCTGGAGCACCGCGAACGGAGTGCAACTACGGCGAGCTCCGACTGATCATGTAGCTGGACCCACCAACCAGTGCACGCTTGGCCCCGAGGTGTAGTGTACTCGGCCGACTCTCCGAAGTCCTCGGCTAGTTCTCGCGAAGCGCGCCGGAGGCCACAGGGTCTTGCGCCTCGTCCGGATCATCCCGGCCACTTTGCACGTCTCTGAGCACGTCCTTGCCTTTGCGGATTTCGTCGTCGATCGCCTCAAGCAGCTCACGCTGCTCGATGGGTTGCCCTTCCTTGGCGATGACTGCGGATCTGTCCTTGCGAGGAAGATCTCTCAGCCGCCGAAGCATTCTGGCCTCTTCGATGAGCACCGACTGTCGTTTCGTCACCTCCAGCAGTACACGGCTCTTCGCCTCTAGGTCCTTCTGTTCCAGGGCGCGCCGGATCGTTATCGCGAGGTCTACCTCATTGCACGGTTTGGTGAAAAACTGATAGATTTTGCCCTCGTTGATAGCGCGGAGTGCCGCTGGCAAAGTGGGGTGGCCGGTCAGCACGATTCCAACGACGTGTGGGTAGTCTCGCGCCACCCCTGCCAGGAACTCCGTGCCGGACATCCCGGGCATCTCTTCGTCGGAGACGATCAAGTCGACCTTTTTGTTTTCTAGCAGTTCCGCCGCCTCTTCGGCCGAGTTGGCTGTCAGGAGTTCGTATGGTTCTTTGTGCAGAATACGTATCAACCCATTGAGAACATTGGGCTCATCGTCTACCAGGAGTACGGTGTGAGTCATGACTTTTCCTCCAATCTGATTATGATCGCGCCATCGCGGGCGACATACTGTCCGTCCGGACGATCACACGGATCGGTTCCTTGATCTTCCTACTTCGCGAGAAGTTCTTTAGCCTCTCGCACAACGACGGCGTCACCTCCTGGCCCTTGCCTACGACCAAGGAGCCATCGACGGTTGTCACGTCCTCGGCGAGCGTCATCATCGAAGTGAGTTCCCTCATTCTGACCTCCCGGAGAGCCACTGGCGCTGCGGCCCCTCCGATGTTCCCCACCTTCTCCATAATCTGAGGGTCATACCACCCTATGCGCCCACTCAGCTCGACCAGGACATCCGAATCCGCCACACCACTCCATTTCAGGGCATCGTAGTCCAGCGCGATCTTGAGGATACGGGCGCCCAGGGGGATGTCGCTGCCCGCCACTGAATCAGATGGAGGGCCGGAGCCGTCGAACCGCTTTTGCTGGTAGCCGATGATCTGTGAGACACCTTCCAGTCTCGGGATATTCGCAATCAGATCGCGACCCACCTTCGGATGGGACTCAAACATCTTGGATTCGTCAGTGGTGAGATCTTCTCCTTTGTGCATCTTCTCCAACGTATCCGGAGGGATCGTGACACAGCCGATCTGTGAGAGCATCGCCGCGATCTCATACTGCCACGAGTTCTCGACTTTCAGTTCTTTGCAGAGATCTCGGACGACGCCGCGCACTCGCGAAGCGTGGCCGAATGCTGTTGGATTCGTGAGAGACAGTACCTCGCTCAGGAGCTTGATCGCACCCCTGAGAGTCTTCCCGAGCAGTTCTTTCTCGGCAGTGATCAGGCGGTATTGCTCGATTCCCGCCGTCAGCGTCTCGGCAAGCCGTTCAGGGGGACATGGCTTTGTCAAGAAACGGAAGATGTTACCTTCGTTGACTGCGTCAACCGCCGTTTGCTGGTCGGCGTTGCCCGTCAACATGATGCGGACACTCTCGGGTGCGTGCTTCTTCACCGCGCCCAGGAATTGAATGCCGTCCATTCCCGGCATACGCATGTCGGAGACGACCACAGCGAACGGACCGACGGAAGCGATCGCTTCCAATCCCTCAGCGCCGCCCGCCGCCGTCTCGATCTGAAATAGCTTCCGGAGCCCGCGTTTGTAGGCATTCAGGATGTTCGGGTCATCATCGACACACAAGATCTTCTTACTCACACGTCACCTCCGCTGTCTCTGCGCTGCCTTGGCAGGCTGCTCGCCAAGTGGACACTCGATCGGCAAGGTCCAACTGGGCTAAGTAATCAAGGTCGAGTTCCTCCGTTTTGTCTGTGCCGGCCCCCTCATGTGCGAAGGCATTGGCAACGTGGACCGCCGTAAGTGGCGAGAAGGACTGCCCGAAGGATTTGCCGGGACAGTGGTGAAAAGCCGTCGCCTCCACGATAGGATCGGGAAGCCCCCAGAGGCCCAGGAGGTACGCTCCGACCTCGGCATGTGTGGCACCAAGTACCTTGCGCTCGGCATTACTCAGTGGAACATCATGTTCTGACATGTACGCCGCGACTTCCCGGCATTGCTCGGGCAGGTTCTGCACGAGGATCAGCTTGCCGACATCATGCAGGAAGCCTGCCATCAGCGAGGCATCCGCCACCTCTCGCCCGGCTTTGTCGATCACCGCGATCTGCTTCGACAACACTGCGGTCGCGGTGCAGTGCTTCTGAACCGACTCCGGGTTGATACCCTCGACCGTGGTAGTCTTGAACTGGGAAAAGACATCGATACCGAGCACGAGCGCCTTGATAGTGTCGGCGCCCAACAGACTCGCCGCCTGGGCGGGGCTGGAGACCTGCCGCGGAAGCCCGAAGAAAGCGGAGTTCACCAGTTGCAGGATCTTGGCTACCATGCCCGGGTCATGCGCTATGATCTCACCGATCCGCTGGATCGATGCGTCCGGATGCTGAAGCTCTTCCAACAGCTCCTCGTACAACGCCGGCATGCTCGGCACTGATTTCAATTGAGAGAGAGTCCGTTTGAGTCCTTCGTCTTGGAGGAGCTCGCGGAGCGCGAAGGCCTGATCGATCGTTCGCTTGAGTTTGTCCGGATCACACGGCTTTGCCAGGAATTGGTGAACCACGCCAACCGCCTTGACAGCCGCCTCCTTGGATGAGTGTCCCGACAGGGCGATGCGCACGATTCGAGGGTGCCGCTGCATGACTTCGGTCAGCAACTGAGCACCATCCATGCCAGGCATCTGCATGTCCGAAACGACCACGTCGAATGCCCCGGCGGCCAGCACCTCTAGGGCCTCCTGTCCGCTGGGACAGAAGCTCATCTCCCATTCGTGGCGCATCGGGCGCAGCATTCGCTTGAGACCTTGGAGCACGTTCGGTTCATCATCAACGAATAGGATGTTCCTCTTTTCCGGCATCGCTCTGTCCTCTAGCAGACCATCAGGATCCCGCAGCAACTCTCTCACACGTCCTGGCGTTGCGCAGTCCCGTAGCGACCTGTACCTGATTCCGTCCGCCATCCTTGGCAGCGTACAGGGCTTCGTCGGCTTCCTTGACAACATCACTCCACGGCGCCGACGGTCGAACGGCCACCCCCACGCTGACCGTCACCCTCTCCGCCGTCTTGCTGGCCGGATGCGGCAGTCCCAATTCCCAGATCGCGCCCCTGATTCGTTCGCCCAGTACCTTCGCACCATCAAGGCCCGTTTCTGGGGCGAGTATAATGAACTCCTCACCGCCGTACCGGCCGACCATGTCGATGACCCGCGTGGTCTGATCGATGCATCTCGCCACGCCGCAAAGGCACTCATCACCCGCCGGGTGCCCCATGGAATCGTTGAACTGCTTGAAATGATCGATGTCGATCATGATGACGGCGTAGGAACGACCATATCGCATCGATCGTTCCTGCTCGAGCGTAATAGCCTCCTCCCACGCTTGGCGGTTGAGCAGCTTGGTCATCGAGTCAAGCCGACTCATCTGCGACATCGCCACATTTGCTTCGGCAAGCTGCTTCGAGAGCTGCGTGATCTGCTCGTTTCTTTCCACGAGTTGCCGTTGGGTTACGACCGCCGCGATGGAGTTCTCAATGGTTCGCTCCATCAGCTCACGCGTCACGCTTCCCTTGACGAGGTAGTCCTGCGCGCCGGATTTCATGGCCTCGACGGCGGTTGCCTCACTCCCTTCACCGGTCATTATCACAACAGCAACGGACGCATAGCGCTCATGGCCTCGGATGTTCCGGAGCAACTGCAACCCATCCA
>Ga0190284_1000942_pt1 | contig 13791 bp, 7 predicted proteins | sample 48691812_MG_FD_161668 | JGI IMG/M metagenome (GOLD analysis project Ga0190284, IMG submission 161668) | Hydrothermal vent microbial mat bacterial communities from Southern Trench, Guaymas Basin, Mexico - 4869-18-1-2_MG | ecosystem: Environmental > Aquatic > Marine > Hydrothermal vents > Microbial...
TCCACCTGCCGCTACTTGCGCGCGCGTCAGACATGACGCGCAGCGTCATGACCTGACGCTGCTAACCGGTTAGCGAAAGCGACCCGGGATGCGACTTGCCGGTCCGGCCCGGATCAACGATCGTTGTATCCCCGCGGGTGTGACTGGTGCCATCGCCAGGCTGTTTGCACGGTTTCCTTGATGTCGGTGTACTTCGGTTTCCAGCCGAGTTTGCTCATGATCTCCGTCGGATCGGCGTAGAGTTCAGGCGGATCGCCTGGGCGTCTGGGGGTGGGCTCGGCGGGGATGGCGTGGCTCGTGACCTCGCGGGCCGCTTCGATAAGCTCCTTGACTGTCGTGCCGACGCCGGTGCCCACGTTGAAGCAGCGGAAACAGCCCGTCTCCTGGGATTCCAACGCCAACACATGGGCCGACGCCAGGTCCTCGACGTGGACGTAGTCACGAACACAGGTCCCGTCGTGCGTCGGATAGTCGACGCCGTAGATCTGCACCTTCTCGCGTTGGCCCAAGGCGACCTGGAGCACGATGGGGATCAGGTGAATCTCCGGATGGTGATCCTCGCCCAAAGTCGCGTCGCCCGAGGCCCCTGCGGCATTGAAGTAACGCAAGGCACAGGTCCCCAGGCCCCACGCGCCGGCCGAGTCCCGCAGCGCCCACTCCATGGCCAGCTTGGTGTGACCGTAGGGATTAATCGGGGACTGCGGCATGGTTTCGGTGATCGGGACCGACTCGGGGACGCCGTACGTGGCACAGGTCGAACTGAAGACGAATTTCTTGATGCCGTGCCGCTCCATGGTGCGCAGAAGCCGGATGGTGTTCACCACGTTGTTCTCGTAGTAAGCCAGCGGGCGCTTGACCGACTCGCCTACATCGAGCAAGGCGGCGAAATGCATCACCGCTTCGAATCCGGCCCCCTGCACCGTCCTCTCGAGAACGGGCAGATTCGCGAGGTCCGCCTCGGTCAAGGCGGCCCGGGAGTCTACCGCGCCCCGATGGCCCGCGCGGAGGTCGTCGTACACCACCACCTCGTGACCCGCGTCGCACAGCGCGCGGACACAATGGCTTCCCACATAGCCGGCGCCACCTGTCACCAGAATCTTCATACCGCATCCTTTCTGTCAGCGACGAAGCCGTTGTAGAGCCACGCAAACACCAAGCCACAGACGGCACCGTCCGCCACGGCGTACAGCGCGCCGACAATCACCTGCCCGAGGCTTGCCGTCATTGTATGCTTTGGCGGACGGCTTGCCAGTGGTCCTGCAATCGGCCCGCGTCACCGGGGGGGGCCATATTCCGGGGTGTGGTTGTTTTTTTCGCCCCACACTTCCATTGGGCGTAGTTCACGGTACTCGTATCTCGCGGGTTGCCGCACGTCTGATCCGAGCCCAGAGCGTAAGCGACGGGAAACCGTTCGACCCGTCGCTTACGCTCTGGGCTCGGATCAGCGGACGCTTGGTGCCACAAAAGATGGTCACACCTATTTTGTGGCCGGTTCGCAACATTTCGGCGACCGATTCGTTTATAATCGTGTCGTGCAGGATTGTACCGATGACCAAGGCGGGAGGTGTACCATGTCATCATCAGCCTTACATCGCAAGGTTGCGGGTTTGTTTGTAGCGGCCGGCGTCCCCGCCGGCCGAACGGCCTGCGAGACGCCGGCCGCTACAAGGCATTGGTCACCTTGCGATGTGGTGCTGGATTCACCACGGATCATGGGCGGCCGATTGCTGCTGAGCCTGTCGCTGCTGTGCCTGGTTGCCGCGTTTCCGGTGGTCGCATCGGCCGCCGATGTCCCCGACGCGATCCGAGACCGGTTCGGTGACGATGTCGACCAAAAGGAGGTGGTCTCGCTCGATTTCATGCTGGCGCTCTCGCTGACCGTCACCCAAGCGCAGGCGATCCTGCCGCACTACGAAGAGGCCTGTCTCCTCCATACCGCAGCCTACGACACCCGGGCCGAGATTCAGCCGCTCGAGATCGAAGCCTACGCCGAGTTCCTGGCGGAAGATCGGCTGGATCAGGGTTTTACGCCCGAGGTGGAGCGCCGGACCGCGCACATTCACCACCGCGCCATCCAGACGCGGGAGGGGTTCCACACCGATCTCAACGCTCTTGCGGAAGACATCTGGGAGGTGCTCACGCCGGATCAACAGCGGATCGCCGCGGACTACAAACCGGACCGGAAGGCGATCTTCAAGCGTTTCGCCACGCTGCAGGAACGGAAGAAGGCCGCCCGCCGCGCCGCCCGCCGGGCCCGACGCGGACAAGGACAACGCAGACCGGAAGATCCGCAACTCAAAGAAGCTCGCGATGAACTGGACGCGATCCGGCGGGCGACTCACGTGCGCCCGGGCGCCATCGCCGAGCACCTGCTGACACCCGTCGCGGCGGAGACTCTGTACGAGTTGGCCGGCGCTCGCATCCCCGAGGCCGTTCGCAACGCGGTCCGCTGCCGGAAGTACGGCACGCGGGACTATCCGATGTCCCGTTGCGAGCAGGATCAACAAACGCTCCACGGACTTCAGAAGGAGATCAACAGTTGGAATCTGACCAACGGTATGCACTTCAGCCGCGAGCAGATCGAGCAACTCGTGCGTCTGGCGAATGAAGCGGAGCGACTGAGGACCACGCAACGGCAGGCACGGCCCAAGGACAAGCTGCCGCGCGACGCCTTCAATGCCGAACTGGTCAAGCTGGAGTTGGCCGCTGAAGCGGTGCTGCGCCCGGGCCAACTCGAAGTCATGGACACCTACAGCCCCTGCCTGCTGCCGCCCAAGAACCTCAAGGACCCGGTGCGCGTAGGTCAGGCGTCCGACGGCACGCGGATGGCTCGGTGGCTGGAGCACGCTCGCCGCAAGAACGATCGGCAGATCGGGCGAATGGTTGATCGGTTGATCGGGGGAGAGATCGCCCACCTGGGTCCGATGGATGAAACCGCCGAGGCCCAGCGCCGTTCGCTCCTACGAGAGACCGTGCGGCGGGCCGCCGAAATGAGCAACGTCGAGTTCGCCTTGAACAAGGATGACCTGGCGAGCGCCATTCAGCCGGAAAACCGGAAAGACGGTTTGATCGCGGACATCGATACGATGCGTCGCGAGCGTGCTGTGCCCGGGCGAACCTGTCAGTTCCTGCTGAACGAGAGCTTTGCGAATGTGCTCAAGGTTCGGTACGAGCAGTTGTCGCCGTAATCGGAGATCGCCGGTGAGTGAAGTCGATCGACGCCATTTTCTTGCCGCGTTGGGTCAGTATGGGTTGGGCGCTTGCGGTTTGTGCGCTTTGGGCACCTTGGGTGTGGAGCGTGCGCTGGCTGGCGATCGATCGGCGAACTGGGTGCGTCAGGTCGATTTCTACGAGCGTGGACCGGACGGATCTGTTGTGTGTGGCGTCTGCCCGCACCACTGCATGCTGGATGACGGTGAGACCGGCATTTGCCGATCGCGGATCAACGTCGGCGGTACGCACTATGCCCGCGGTTACAATCGTCCCTGCATCGTGCGCGTCGATCCCATCGAGAAGATCCCGCTCAGCCATGTCCTGCCGAGCACCCGAACCATGACCGTCGCCGTCGGTGGATGCAACCTACGCTGCCTGTATTGCCAGAACTGGCAGCATGCCCAAGCGCGACCGGATGAACTGACCACCTTCGACCTGACACCTGAGCAGGCGGTGGCGTCGGCCAAAGACAAGGGCGTCGAGGTCATCGCGTTCAATTACACCGAGCCGGTGGCTTATCTGGAGTATGCCCGTGATTTGGCGCGGGCGGCGCAGAAGGCGGAGATGCGCGTCGTGGCCGCCACCGGCGGATTCGTCGAGCCCGAGCCGCTGCTCGATTTCGCACGATACGTCAATGCCATTACTATCGGACTCAAAGGCTATGCGTCCGATTTCTACGAGGAGGTTTGCGGCGTTCAGCTCGACGGCGTCCTGAAGACAATCCAGACCATCAAGGGAAAGACCAATTGCTGGCTGGAGTTGGTCAACCTGATCGTTCCTACGTACAACGACGACATGAACACCATCCGCAAGATGTGCGGTTGGATCCGGCGTAACGTCGGCGTGACCACGCCGCTGCATTTCTCGCGCTTCGTGCCCATGTATCGCCTGACCAACCTGCCGCGCACACCGGTCGCCACGCTGGAGGCTGCGTGCGAGACCGCCCGCCAGGTCGGGCTGAAGTACGTCTACACCTCCAATATCGCCCCGCACGATGGGAACAACACCTACTGCCCCAAATGCGGGACGAGCCTCATCCAACGCCTGGGATTCAAGATTCTCGGCAACGATATGCGTGACGGGCGATGCCCGAAATGCCACCTGCGTGTTCCGGGCGTGTGGAAGTAGCCACGCGACGTGGAGGTGCAGGAGTGGCCCGGCATTGCGGGCGGCACGGATCGTGGAGAGAACTCGCGTTGAGGTGTGTGCCACGGTGTGCAAGACGTTATGGGTCCTTCCTCACAGCACATGAAGCAACACTTCACCGGCCCGGCGGAAAACACAACTCGTAGGGTATAGGCTTGACCTTGGGACGTGACTTGAGTTACACTGGGGTCTGATGTAACGAAGGTCGTGATGTAGGAGGGACGACGAGATGCCAAGTGCGCGCCGCGTGGCGATGCGGGATGGTGCGCGTTTTCCCTTCTGATGTGTTTGCCGTTGGATGCGGAGGGCGAGTTGGTGTCGGTTGCGACATTGTCGCGCGAGGCTCAACTCATTGTGTGCGTGCGGCCACAGCACGGTTTGCCGAGGCGGAGAGCGTAATGGATCTGGATGGCACGGTTTCTCGCGAGGGGATACTCACCTGCGTATCAGTTTCCACCTTCTGCGTCAGTTGTTTTTCCTGTCGCTGAAACGTGTGCAACCGAGTTCCGGGGCGTTCACCGTGTGGTGAAGCGCGTCTGTGCGGCCAATCGTAGTTCAAGCGAGGTCCGGAGCACGTGGCGTGCGTCCGAATAGGATGTAGTCGTGCGGGTGCGGGCTTCGCGCAGATTATCGAGTGGAGTCGTTGGGCTTCATAAGTTGAGGAGGACCAAGTATGGTTCGGAAGAGTTGGGTATTGGTAACAGCAGTCGTGCTTTTGTGTACCGGCGTGCTAACCGTTGGCGCGATGGCGGTGGACGTGTTGCACAAGGTTGCCGCTGAACCGTCAGCGCTCACAGTGCAGTCAGAGGCCGAGATCGTCGGGCTCGCCCCGACGGCTATCGGGGAGGCCAACACGGCGGCTGCGGTCGTCGGTGAAGAGGCGAGCGCTGAGTTGACGAACGCGGGGGCCTCGGTACCGAAGGTCAAGAAAGAAGCGCTCGTCTCGAACACCGGCGAGCCATTGGGTTACATCATCGCGAGTCATGTCTCGCTTAACCCTCCGGTTGGGGGCAGGGCCTGTGCGTTCGATCTGAGCCCGGGGACCGCCGCGCCGCCGGACACGCTGTGTGGCTACATGATGACGCCGTTCGCGGATGATCCGCGTCCGACGCTCGAGGACGTCGACTTTGTCGAGTCGCCGTGCGGTTGGGGGCAGATCGACTTCTCGATTCCGCTGAACCACCGGAAGATCGGCGACGGCTGGAACTCCTGGAGCCACGGGTACACCGGCGACGTGTACTACTCCAACGGGGCAGCGAGTGTCACGATCACGCTGCCGCCGGGTTCGTGCGCGTTCTACTTCTACGTGGAGCCGAACCCGTACGATGTGATCCAGTTCACCGCCGAAACCGCGGACGGGACCAGTTCGGGCTCGTTCAGTGCCGACGGGCAGGGCGGCGCCGCGTATGTCGGCGTCTGCTGCGACGACATTCAAACGGTCACGATCAGCACGGACGACGGCGTCACCGACTTCGCCATCGGCGAGTTCGGCATTGCGTGCTATTGCGAGCCGGTGTTCGGCGCCTGCTGCGACTATGAGGTCGATCCCGACACGTGCACGAACGAAGTGGCACCTGGCGATTGCACGGGCCCGTATAAGCGGTGGGCCCTGGACGAGGACTGTGACGAATGGGACTGCGATCATGCCGGGGCCTGTTGCGTCGAGGAGACCTGCCACTACCTGGATCCCTACGAGTGTGATCAGCTCGGCGGCGAGTACCTGGGCGATGGCACGACCTGCGATCCGAATCCGTGCCTGTGTGCCGATCATTGGGTGGACGCTCCCGGCGGATGGACCGGGACCACCTGCGGCGCGGGCGACGATTGCGATCTGCGGTCCGGCGAAGAGGTCATCTACGCGGTCAACATCCCGACCGCCGGGACCTGGGCGATCGACCTGTGCGGTTCCACCTACGACACGTATCTGTTCGTCGGCACCTCCTGCTGCGGCGCGGAGTTGGGCTCCATTGACGATTACTGCGGGCTGCAGAGCTATCTGGAAGTCACCGTGGGCCCCGGGACCATCTATGTTGATATCGAGGGTTACGGCGGTTGCGGTGACTACGACCTGCAGGTCTACCAGATAGGCATGGGCGCCTGCTGCGTGGAGACGGAGTGCGTCGGCGACATGTTCGAGCCGGAGTGCACCGCTCTCGGCGGAGACCACTTCGAAGGCGAATCGTGCGACACCTTCGTCTGCCCGGGTGGATGTCCGGAGAGTGACATCTGGATCACCGTGGTGACCGACCCGTACCCCAGTGAGACCACATGGCAACTGACCCAGCAACCGGGCGGCACGGTGATCGCGACCGGCGGGCCCTATAGTTCAGCCGGCACGACCTACTTCCACGAGGTCTGTGTAACGGATGACGGTTGCTACGACTTCACCATCTACGACTCGTACGGCGACGGGATCTACTCTCCCGGCGGCTACGAGGTTGCCTTTAACGGCACCGTGGTCTACTCGTGCATCGGTTCCGGATGGGACGGCCGCGAAGAGAGCGTGTTGGACATCGGCGGCTGCATCTTCGCGGGCGCCTGCTGCGAAGACACCGGCTGCACCAACGACGTTCTCGAGGCTGATTGCGCCGGTCACTGGGTCGGCGCCTTCACCGAGTGCGGTGACGGGTCGGACTGCGACGGCGACGGCTGGACCGACTACTGCGAGATCGCCATGGGCGACGAGCAGGACTGCAACGAGAACGGCATCCCGGACAGCTGCGACATCGCCGAGGGCACCAGCACGGACTGCCAGCCGAACGGGATTCCCGATGAGTGCGAGGCAGACTGCAACGAAAACGGCATTGCCGACGAATGCGACATCGCGGATTGCGACACGACAACTCCGTTCGAGGAGCACGCTTGGTGCCTGGACTGCCAGCCGGATGGGATTCCGGACGGCTGCCAGCTCGGCGGCGACAAGGGCGACAAGGACGTCCTCTGGGACAACGGTCTGCCCAACGGTGACAACGCCATGGCCTGCCAGTTCGGCGGTCAGGTGGTCGATGCCATGGTGGTTGACGACTTCGAGCTGACCAGCGGCGCCACCATCAATGATCTGCACTGGTACACCTCCGAGCAGCCGGCGTTCACCTGGTCCGGCCAGGTCCGCGTCGAGGTCTATCCAGACAGCGGCGGGGCTCCCGACGAGTCCGGCGGCGCGACGGCGGCCCTGTGGGTGCCCGTCGATGGCGGAGCGGTCACTCGGACCTACTACGGTCCGTCTCCCTCGAACCCGTCCAGCGACGGGTACATCTATGACCTGACCGAGATCAACATCACGCTCGGTCCGGGCATCTGGTGGATCGGGATGGCCACCGCCGGCGACGAGGGCGGCAGCGGTCAGTCCTTCTGGGAGGTCAGCCACAGCGACGCGGACGTGGTCATGAGCGAGACGTACCTGCGCTCGCCGATCACCTTTGGCGTTGCGTCCTTCACCCCGTTTTCCGTCCTGGCCGGCACACCACCGTATGACGCCTCGTTCACCATCACCAGCACCGGTGGCGCCGGCGGCGGCGACTGCAATGGGAACCTGATCCCCGACGATTGCGACATCGAGGGCGGGACCAGCGTCGACTGCCAGCCCAACGGTATTCCGGACGAGTGCGAGCCGGATTGCCAGCCCAACGGTATCGCCGATGAGTGCGATATCCGCGACTGCGATCCGGACGATCCGGATTGCCAGGACTGCAACGGTGACGGGATCCCGGACTCCTGCAACATCGCCGACTGCGATGAGGAGGAGAACTGGTGCCAGGACTGCCAGCCGAACGGTGTTCCGGACATGTGCGACATCGAGAGCGAGGCGAGCACCGACTGCAACGACAACGGCATCCCGGATGACTGCGAGTGTCTGAACGACTGCGACGGTGACGGTGCGCCGGACATCTGTGATCCGGACTGTGACGGGAACGACACCTCCGACGTGTGCGACATGCTGCGGTGCGGTCTGTATGACCCGCACTATGACTGTCCGGCGGGCAACGAGTACGCCTGGTGCCACGACTGCAACGACAACGGCATCCTGGACGCGTGCGACGCCGCCGCCTACAAGGGCCGCGGTGAAGGTGTAATGTACGCTCCCACCGAGGACGATGATGCGGCCCTTCGCCAGGCAATCTCCGACGCCCTGGGCGGCGCGCCGTGCGACTACTATGATGCACGCGCCGGCACGCCTACCGTAGCGGAGATGGAAGCCTACGCGGCAGTCTACACGTGGGTGAACTATGCGTATTCCGACAATGTCATGATGGGTGACAACCTGGCCGACTTCGCCGATGGTGGCGGCGTCGTGGTTCTCGGGCAGTGGACGCTGTGCACGGCGGGTAACTGTCTGTCCGGTCGCATCATGACCGAGGCGGGCTACAACCCGGCCACCGCGACGACTGCGACGAGCGCGTCATCGGACTACGCCGGCGACGGGGTTTCCTGCATCCACGAAGGCGTCACTGCCTACACTGCCAGCTACCGAGATGACATCTCGGCGGTGGCGGGTGCCATCACGGACGGGACCTGGACCGACGGGCAAGCGGCCAGTGCCATGTGGGAAGAAGGGCCGTCGGTGTACTACCGCCCCGGCTCTCCGCATGCCCCGTACGGTGCGACCGGTGAGCACGGTCTGGTGATCGCCAACATGACGGCCAACTGCGGCGGCGGCGAGGGTGCCGGAGACTGCAACGGGAACTGCATCCCGGATGATTGCGACATCACCGCGGGTACCAGCGGGGACTGCAACGAGAACGACATCCCCGATGAGTGCGAGCCGGACTGCAACAGCAACGGCACGCCGGATGACTGCGATGTCGAGCAGGGCGGCATGCCGGACTGCAACGGGAACCTCATCCCCGACGAGTGCGAGGTTCCGCCGATCTGTCCGGATTGCCCAGACTGCCAGCCGGACGGCGTTCCCGATGAGTGCCAGCTCGATCCGGACTGCAACGGGGACGAGGTTCCCGATGAGTGCCAGCTCGATCCGGATTGCAACGGCAACGGCGTGCCGGACGACTGCGACCTGTTCGACTGCGACCGGGAGCAGGGTAGAGACGAACTCTACTGCCAGCATGTGATTCCGGGCGACGAAGGTGTGGGCGCTGGCGGCCTGCTGGCCACCGGTAGCGATCTCGTGCAGGGATACACTGCGGTGGACAACTTCACGCTTGAGGACGGCGCGGGGATCGAGACCGTCCAATGGCAGAACCTGTACTTCAGCGGGGCGTCGGACTGCCCGGACGTTCACTACGTCGAGATCCGGTTCTACGCCGATGTCAGCGGGGCGCCCGGTGACCTGCTGGCGACCTACACCGACGTACCGCACACCAAGGCGCTGCACCCGCGCCCGTGGGTCTTCGACACCTACCCGGTGTATGATTGCGTGGGCACGCTGGAGCCGGCGTTCAATGCCGAGGCGGGCGTGAGCTACTGGGTGGCGGTCATCGGTGACCCGACGCCTTGCGCGGGTACCTTGGGCTGGATGGCCAGCCCTGATGCGCCGCCGGGTGACGCGTCGTACTACCAGGATACGGGCACCGGCTGGGCATGGAGTGATGCCGACTTGGCGTTCTGCCTGTTTGGTGCGAGCGGTCCGCCGTGCAACGATTGCAACGAGAACGGCATCCCCGACGATTGCGAGCTGTGCGGTGACCTGGACGGCGACGAGGACGTCGATTACACCGACTACACGATGTTCCTGGCCGCGTTCGGCGAGGCGGCGGACGGGGATCCGGTGCAGGACTACTGCTGCGACTACGACGATAGCGGCGTTGTCGGACTGGGTGACTACCAGACCTGGATCCAGTGCTACCGCGACTTCATCGGGGATCCGCTTGCCGGGCCCCCGAGCGGGCCGCAGCCGGAAATCGAAGTCGCTCCGACGGTACGCCCGGCTGAGCGCGCTCCCGGTCTGCGACCGCGGACCACCCGCTAGTTGATTGACTGATCGGGCCTGCCGGTTGCGGATCGAGTTCCGCAGCCGGCGGCACCGACGTTGATGTTGTGCTGCGGTAGTTCCAGCAAACGGAGGACATACACGGCCTCTCGGTCCTGCGTGACGGGGTTTCGCGAGAAGCCTCGCCCGCAAGGCCGGGAGGCCTTTCTGCTGCGACACGGATAGGCGGCGTACACCCCGGAGGCGGCGAGTTCCTCAAACTCGTGACTCATGCGTAGGTACTTGTATAATTCCGTTCCTGAGGGCTCAGCGATGAGTGAAAACGCCGAAACCCGTGGTATGATGAGCAACAAAGGATCTTCGGCGACGTTTGTTTCGTGATGATGGCCTATGCGACTGCTGCAGGGAGTGTTTCTGATGAAACGACGCAGCCCCTTCGCCGGTTTTACTCTGGTCGAGTTGCTGGTTGTGATATCCATCATCGCCCTGCTGATCGGGATTCTTACGCCGTCCCTGACCAAAGCCCGAGGCATGGCGGTGCGCGCTCTGTGCGCCGCGAACCTGAATCAGCTTGGCACGGCCATGCGTCTGTATCTCGTCGATAGCAACGACGTCTTGCCCGATGCCACACCGTTCGGACTTCCCCCGGAGTGGGACCCGGACGACCCGCCCGAGCATCCCGACATCGCTACGGTGCTCAAGCCCTATCTGGCAAAGAGCGTCAGCAGCCAAGACGAGATCTTTCGCTGTCCCGCTGACGTGCCGGGCAAGACCCGGCGCGAGGGGGAGTTGTACGGCAAAAGCTTCTACGAGACGGAGGGCACGAGCTACGCGTACAACTTCTACCTGCGCGGCCGGAAGATGCACGATATCGTCAACAACCCGAAGGTGATCAAGTACTTCGGGGGAGCGGTGAACGAGGCACAAATCTGGGTGATGCGCGACATGGTCGGGTTCCACGGCAAGCCCGGCGAACCCGGCGCGTCGAATTACTTGTACATCGACGGACACGTGTCGGACTTGGAGCGATAGGAGAACGGTCATGGCTGGCGAAACCAGGAGTTGGACAAGGGTCTTGGGGATCGGCTTTTGTGTCGTGATTCTGGCTGTGGGGGGCGCTTTGGCCGGTAAGTACCTGCTCGACCAGCGGTCGGAGGATGGTATCAACAGCAGGCTGGCCGCCGGCAGTACCGACCAAATGCGCGACGCGCTGCTGTCGCTCGATCGCGAGAAGCTCGACAGCGACGAGGGCAAGAAAGCGATCGAGATCACCGCCGAGCGCATGAAGGACATGTCGTTTTCGGACATCATGGAGATCATGCGTTCGAAGGAACTCACCGAGGAAGAACGCCGCCGTCTCCGCGACGTGGGGCGCGAGGTCATGATGACCACGATGAACACGAACGTGGATGAATACTTCGACGCCACCAAGGAGGAACGCGAGGCTGTGCTCGACCGTCACATCGATGATTGGACGAAGTTCCGCGAGCAGATGGAGGCCTACCGCGAGGAGCACAAGGACGATCCCGACCATGAAGCCGAGCGTGAGCGGCAGCGCTGGCGGACGCGGGATCGCCAGGACGCCAAGAGCCGGATGGAGGGCGGAGACCCCGATCGCCAGAAACGCATGTTCGCCTATTGGGGGAAAATGAAAGCGCGGATGGAGGCGCGCGGGATGAACATGCGCGGCGGCCCCGGAGGGCGTGGACACCGGAGTTCCGGGGGCGAAAAGTCGGGCCGATCGCAGGGCGGCGGAAGGGGAAAGTGAGACAACCGGCTTGGTGAACCGGGGGCACTGAGGCACGCCGCGAATCTATAGCGCTTCCGGTAGTCTCGTAGCGTCCGACGGCCAGGAACCTCCGGGGAAACTTCGGGGTTCGACCGCTACATCAAAACAGAACTTGTTCGAGAACCTGTGTGCCTTTCGGCGAGGCTGCTCCGCTTTCGGGAGACTGGATCTGCCGTGTCCTTCCGGGGAGCGTGCACACCCGTTTTTTTCGGCGGCGGACGATTCAGCGTGGGATCAGCGGAGATCAGTGTCACCGATCGTGGACAGATTGACCAACAGAATCATGCCGTCGTCCATGATGGTGGGAAAGTCGATCGCGTGTTCCGGCTGAGCGAGCATCATCGACACGGTCCCCGACAAGAGCAGCTTGGACAGTTTGTTCCGCGGTAGGCCCAAATCGTCCTTCCTATACCCTTCGATGTCATGGAGCCAGAAGGGCCGCGCCGCTTCGTTATCGATCGCTTCAAGGATGTTGTGCCGAATCCTCCTGCTTTCGTCGCTCTTCGTACGCAGCACGTTCGATATGTCAAGCAGCGTGCTGCGCGGCAGACTTAACGCCCCGTGAAAGACGTGGCGCAAGAGATGCTCGAGCCGATCGCCCCATCCGGTCACAATACTCTTGAAAGCACCGACCAGATTGTCGGCTGTGCGGCCGGCGTCCTGGCCGGGAAGACACCGGATCGGATTCCACAGCGGCACCCAATCCGGATCGCCTGGATCGAAGTAGATCGTGCGTTCGACATCCTCCTTCGACAAGTGCACAAGCACTTCGTCGACGAGGTCGCCGTGGGGATCGATGACCGCAACGCCGACACCGCGGCGGACGTCGTCGAGAATCATGTTCAGCGCCGCGGTCGATTTACCGGTCCCCGGACGGCCGATCAGATGGGCGTGCTTGCAGCGCTCGCTCAGCGGGATGCAAACCGGTTGGCGCACGCCCGCGTACTCGCAGAAGCCGATCGGCGTGCCCGAACGGAGCGCCGGCTCGGGCGGTAGGGTCTCGAGGTTGTTCAATTGCGTTTCGCGAATGTGTAGCGTCGTTTCCGATGGCGCGAAATGGACCAGAGAAGTCAACTCCCAGGAGTTGACCAGGAATCCGGGGCGGTAGGTCAACCCTTCGGCGAACATACGTCGGAGAGCCGTGGGCGCCACAAGTTCGCCGTAGTCGCTCTCCGTCAGGACGCAAAGCGGCCGTCCCCCGTGTTGAATGAGCCCGGTGACCGCACACAAAACGCGGATCAGTTCCTCCGCCCGGCGGCCGCCATCCAGCACGCCGATTCGCAGGGCCACGGCGAAGAGCGGCTTGTCGTTGTGCGCCTTGGCTAGCACCGCCCGCGCCTTCTCGAGCAACGCGTCGGACGGAACCTGCTGCGGGAGGCGTGTGGGGTCGCCCATCCCCACGAGCAGCTTGACCTGGTATTCCAGATTCACGAGAACCTGGATGTTGTTGTGCCAGTCGTGGTGTGGCGAGACCGGCATGAAGACGACCTGATAGACGCCCAGGGCTGGCTCCGGTATGTCCGCCATTGCCGTGATCAACATTGCGAACGGAGAACGCTGCAGTTCCTCGGGGGACGTCAGCAGGTGCGAATAGGGTGGAGATGGAAAGTGGTCACAGAACACCACCTGTTGCCAGTCCTCTGGCGGGATGCTCTGCAGAGCATCCCCATTCGCTCGCACGAGCTCACACAATTCGAACTGGCCTGCAAAGGCCGCTTGAACGACGGGCGCGTCATCGACGTGGCAAAGCAGTTGGACT
>Ga0190284_1000943_pt1 | contig 13791 bp, 4 predicted proteins | sample 48691812_MG_FD_161668 | JGI IMG/M metagenome (GOLD analysis project Ga0190284, IMG submission 161668) | Hydrothermal vent microbial mat bacterial communities from Southern Trench, Guaymas Basin, Mexico - 4869-18-1-2_MG | ecosystem: Environmental > Aquatic > Marine > Hydrothermal vents > Microbial...
TAGTTGAGGCACGCCACCCCGGCTCACCTCAACTATGAAGTCTATGGATGCCTGCCAGACCACCTGTTGCGGGAAGGACGCGGCAAGCGCGACCGGGTCGGTCGTCCGGAGCATCATCTCCGGGTCGCCGAACCAGTGGAACATGTGGAACTCGCCAGGTGTCTCGGGCTCCTCGCCCATAAAGGTCAGCATGTAGTATTTGCCGTAGTTCAGCGCCTCTGCAGGACGCCAGGAATAAGGATAGGTGGCGTCATCGTAGCTGGTGTCGTAGTCGGGCCAGAAGCAGGTATACATGCCGTGCACCAGCAGATCGTTGAATCCCGAGTAGCTGGTCCTGGTGGCGCCCACTACGCCGACCGCGCCGCCGGGGTATTTCTTGAGGAAGGCCTCGCAGAAGCAATCGCCACCAAACCGATAAAAGGCGCCCGTCTGGCAGTTGATGCTGAATACCACCGGAGTCATATCGCCGTTGGTCAGGGCGTTAATGTCTGCGATCGTGTACGGCGGATGCGACCATTGGGTCGGCCTGCCGTGGTCCCGGTGTTGAATCAGGCCCACGCCCGCGTTGATGGCGGTGGAGATGTCGGCGGTCGCCTGGGCCTCACTCGTCCAGTTGTTCACCACCCAGGCCGGTACCGGGTCGGGATAGGGACGGACGCCCCAGCGGATTTCGTTGAGGTCCTCGCGGTGCGGATAACTGAACGGGCTGAAGTGGTACTCGTCGGCCCAGAATTTCGGCGCCCACGCGGTGTGACCGGCGTAGCCCTGCTCGTCCACCACAAAGTCGAACGCCGTGGCACTGGTTTCCATGAACCATCGCTGCGCCGTGCCCGAGAGACCGTCCTCGAAGTAGGCCGCACTGAGGAAGGAGTGGTACCACTGCGTGCCGACGGGAGCGTGGTCATATTGCATGATCTTGTCGACCACGTTCGCACATTGAATCGTCGTATGCGTGGGCAGCCGGCCTATGGTCAGATCAGGCAGGTAGTCATCACCGTCCACGCACGCGTACGGGTGATCCGTATAGCACGAAAACTCTCCTTCGTAATAGTCCGGTGGGATGTCCTCGCTGTCACCGACCAGCAGAACGAAGGATGGAGCCGGGTCCCAAGTCTCGTAGGCGTTCTGAATGTATGTCTTGATGTCTTCCGGCGTGCTTCCCACGTCGGAGAACTGCACGGTGTGGGTGAGAAAGCCCTTGCGATACTTCCATTGCTCCAGAGGGGAGATCTGGTTCACGAGGTCATCCGCGACGATGATGAGGTAGTCCGCTCCATCGTCTCTGGCCGATTGGGCACGTGGTTCTCCCGCATCGCCAACCGGCTGATAGTTGAGGATCAGACGCCGGGCGAGGTCTTCCGACTGCCGGGTGGCCAGGCGGTTCCTCCGCTCCAGACCCGCCGGGTCGGGGGCGCCCTGGAACTTGACATGCACGCGCAGCGTCGCGAAACCCTGCAGTTCCTGCTTTACCGGGTTGTACCGCAAAGGATGAACCTGCACGAGGACGACCCGCCGACCGCGGATGAATGCCGGGTGACCGACGGTCACGGGCCGGGCGGGAAAGAAGCGATCCGAGGCATAGGCCGCCTCATCGATCTCGAACGGCATCTCTCTGACGGAGTCGTCGTCCGGCAGGGCCGGTTGACGAGGAAAGACTCGCACGCCGGTAGCCAGCGATACGGGCGCCGAAGACTCGGTCTCGACAGCAAACGCCAACCCCGGAGGGATCTCGAGGAAGAAGCCCTTGAAAGGCAACTCGGGCCGACCCTCTGACTCAGCCGTGCTGCCGCAGCCCGGGATGCTTACCTGCTGATAGACCTTGCCGTCCGGTGCGGGTACGGGCAAGCTGAAATACCCGGGCACGTCAACGGCGACCTTCACCCCGGCCGGCGATGTTTTCACCACCTCCACGCGGCAACCGTCTGCCGGTGCGCGCTGTCCTAGCGGAATCCATATGTCGGCGGCGGCGCTGCCGATGGCGAAAACGAGTGTGCAAATCAGAATAGACGAGGTGAAACGAATCCACTTCTTTGCGGCGACGGACATGATGGCTCTCCTTTCAAAGGGAGTAGTGCCGTGAACATCTGCTCTGCCTTGTCAGCGGACGACCAGAGGTTTAGGCGCGTAACCCCGGCGGCGCACCAACCGGCGGAGGGCGCCATGCTGTTATCGAAGTGCCGCGCTTTCCGCCGCGATCGACCTATCATCGATAGGTTCGACTACGAGCCCGCGAACACCTGCTGAAAGCCGGCAAAGTCCGCCAAATCGACATCAGTGTCCAAGTCATGGTCGAAGACCTCGAGGCACGACTGGCTGCACTGGAGCCACATGGGCTGCGGCACGACGTCTGGCCCGGCCAGGCAGTCCCAGAAGGCGGCATAATCATCCAAGGTAATATCGCCGTCGCCGTCGAAGTCACCGGCGCCGACGAACTCGCAATCATCGGGGATGCCCGTGAAATTGCAGTCGGCGGCGGTGGTGTCGTAGCGCAGCACCTCGCCGTGAAACTCGTCGCCGTTCATGCTCGGTGCGAAGTAGAGGAACTGCCCGTCGAAAGCGGCGCCGCGGTAGCCGTCCGGATCGGTACCGACGCCGGCGTAGCCCGGATCGAATGTCATCCACGAATGGGCATCGGAGAAGTCACTGTACGTATCGTGCCGCAGCACTTCGCCGTGGTGGTTCTCCGCGTAGTTGCTCGTCTTGCAGGGCACGAAGTAGACGTAGCGGCCGTCGAACGCGGCGCCGTCGTACCCGTTTGCATCGATGGTCATGAGGTGCATGTTGGGGTCGAACGTGCTCCACGGTCCGTTCGTGGAGAAGTCGCCGGTGGTATCGTAGCGCAGCACTTCGCCGTAAGAGGTCAAACCGCCGCCCCCGTTGCGGAAGGGCGCGAAGTAGACGTACCGCCCGTCGAACACCGCATCGAGGTAGCCGTCCGGATCGCTGCCCACTCCGTTGGCGCCGGGATCGTATGTCTCCCACGAGCCATCAGTCGTGAAGTCACCCGTGGTGTCGTAACGCACCACCTCACCGTGGTACCGGGTGCCGTTGTAGTACGGGGCGAAGTAAACGTACCGGCCGTCGAAGGCGGCGCCGCTGTAGCCGTCGGGGTCGGTGCCCACCGCGGCGGGATCGTGCACTTCCCACAAAGCGGGATTGTCGAACGCCGGGTCAGCCACCGTCGTATCGTACCGCACAACGTTCCCGTGGTAATCGTAGCTGTGACTACCCCGACTGTACGGCACGAAGTACACGTAGCTGCCGTCGAAGACCACACCACGGTAGCCTGCTAACGCCCCTGACAATTCGGTCTGCATGTCGAACGTGCTCCACGATCCGCCCGAGTCGAAGTCCGCGGTCGTGTCATAGCGCAGCACCTCACCGTGATGCCACGTTCCGTCGCTCAGAGGCACGAAGTACACGTAGCGGCCGTCGAACGCGCCGCCAAAATACCCACCCTTGGCGCCGATGGCGGTTTTGACATCGAACGCAGCCCAGGCCGACGGGTTGGCGAAGTCAGCCTGCGTGTCGTATCGCAGGACCTCGCCCGAGGCAGTGCTACCGTTGTATGACGGAACGAAATAGACGTACCGGCCGTCGAACACGGCCCCGGCGTATCCATCGGGATCGGTTCCCACACCGTGGCTGCCGGCATCGTAGGTGGCCCAGGCGCTAACCGCGTCAGCGAACGGATCGACCTCGCACTCATCGGGGAGGCCGTTGGTGTTGCAATCCTCGCTAGCGCCGGAGGCCAGGTCGCATTCGTCGGGTCGGCCGTTGGCGTTGCAGTCTTCCGCGAACGCGGTCGTCACTTCGCACAGGTCGAGTAGACCGTTGGCGTTGCAGTCGGACAGGCCGCGGTAGACGATCGCCATTCCGTCCGAGTCCCAGGGAACGATCCAGTCGGTGCCGATGAGTGCGGTGTCACCGGAGAGGGCAACGGCTTTTCCAAGATCGTCGCTGCCGTGCGGGCCCCATCGGCTCAACTGGGCCTGTTGCACCCAATCCGAGACGCCAACGCGGCGAAAGACGTAGGCCATTCCCAGTCCGTCCCCGCCTGAATGGTCCGGTGCTCCAATGACCGCGGCGTCACCCCAGACGGCCACAGTCTCGCCGAAATGGTATTCGGATCCGGGGTCGGAAGGCACCAGTTTGTCCTCCTGACTCCAGGACGACCCGCTGCGCCGGAAGACGTATGCCGAGCCCGAATCGAACGTCGCCGCATTGTCGTACGGCGCCCCGGCCACGATGACGTCACCGGAGACCCCGACGGTGCTGCCTAACTGAGGAGTCCCGCCGCCGGGATCCTCCTGTCCCAACTTCGCTTCGAAATTCCAGGATGCGCCGGAACCGCGGTAGACGAGCACCGCGCCGGTGTCGGGACCGTGCAGATCATCGCCCGGCGCGCCGAAGGCGACCGTGTCTCCGTCGACCGCCACGGACTCCCCTGTTCTCCCGCCGGCCGTGTCGTCGATCCGCAGTACCCAGATCCAGTTGAATCCGTCGAAGTAGAAGATGAACGCTTCGCCCGTGTTGGTGCCGACCACCAGCGTGTCACCATCAACGGCAAGGTTCTGCCCGAAACCCTGATCTGGATAGGAGGCACCCTGCACCCTCTGCTCGTACTGCCACTCGGAACCGTTGAAGCGGAAGACGATGACGTGCCCCCAATACCAGGGCGGATCGTGCTGGCCGCTCTGCGGCGCGCCGACCACGATCACGTCGCCAGAGATGCCCACGGACTGCCCGAACTTGTCGCCGGGCGTAGCTCCGGAACTGGGATCGGTCAGGATGGTCTCCAGATACCAGAGCTGGCCGTCGTAGCGGAAGACGTACGCGGCCTCGGTATCTTTCGTGCCCACGACAGCCACATCGCCGTCAATATCCACCGCGTAGGCGTCGTCCTGCCCGCTGCTGCTGTCGTAGGAGGCGAAAAGTCTGGCCCACTCCACCGGCGGCTGGCAGGTGGCCGGCTCGCACTCGTCGGGGACGCCGTTGAGATTATCGTCGGTACTGGTACCGCCGGCGATGTCCAAGTCGTCGAACACGCCGTTGGAGTTGCAGTCTTCACACTCGTCGGGCACCCCGTTGGTGTTGACGTCGTTCGACGTGCCCCCGGCGATGTCGCACTCGTCCGGGACGTCGTTGGCGTTGCAGTCCGGGCTCACACCCTCGGCCAGGTCGCATTCATCGGGGACGCCGTTGCTGTTGCAGTCGGCGCTCGTGCCGCCGGTGATGTCGTAGGCATCGATGACGTCGTTGCCGTTGCAGTCGTCAAGGCCTGCGAAGAGGAACACGGCGCCGGCGTCGCCGTTCTTGTCGCCCTCGTCACCGGGGCCCCCGCTCGCGATCATCGACTCGTACACGGAGATGCTGCGGCCGAAGCGCACGTAGGGGTTTTCGGGGTCGGGGATCAGCTTGCAGTCGTTGATCCAGCCCGGCCCTCTACCGGCATCCCGCCGGAAGAGGAAAACCTGGCCCGAGTCTGCCCTGCCCCCGTCACTGCCGGGTGCGCCCACCGCGATCATGCCATTGACCACCCCGATGCACTTGCCGGTCTCGCGCCAGTGGGGGTTGTCCGGGTGCGGCTCCAGTTTGCAGCCGCTCCATCCGCTACGCCCCTCGGCGCGGGTGAAGGCGTAGGCGGAGCCGGAGTCGGTGCCGTGGTCGTCGTCGAGGTACGCGCCGACCGCGATCATGTCCACATCGACCACCGCGACCGCCGAGCCGAACGCATCGCCGGCTGCACCGTCCGGGGCCACGATCTTGTCACCCTCGTCCCAGCTCGCGCCGTTGTGGCTGAACAGATAGACCGAGCCCGCACCGGCGCCGTTGCTGTTCGAATCGCCTTCGGCCCCGATCACCAGCGTGTTGAGGTCCATGACCGCGATGGCACCGCCGAAAGTGTCGCCGTTCTCGCTGTCGGCCGGCGCGATCTCGGGATCGGCGGACCAGCCTTTGCTGCCGGTGCTGCGGAAGACCCACACTGCTCCGGGCCGATCAGCGGCGCCGCAGCCGCCCACCACGAACGCATCCGGCGCGATGATCCGCGAGTAGCAGGCGAAGCCCCTTTCGAACAGCTTGCCGCCGGGTGCCTGCACCTTGGCGTCGTACTCCCACGTCCCTCCACCGGCGGAAGTCCATTCGTACACGTACGCGGAGCCCTCCCCGCTGTCGTCGCCACAGGCCCCGACAACCAGGATATGCTTCTCGATCATGTCGATGGAGCAGCCGAAGTTGTCATCGTCCTCGCCGTCCGGGGCCAGCAGCTTGTCGGTCTCGACCCAGTCTTCACCCTGCTTGCGGTGGATGTAGACCGCCCCGGCGTTCGTACCGTTGCTGTTGGTGTCCATGGGTGAGCCGGTCACGGTCATGGCCCGGCCGAGCGTCACGGCCTTGCCGAACTCGTCGCCGGCCCCACCGTCCGAGGCGCCGATATAGCGGTGGGAGTAGACCGGCGGCGGCGGGGGCACTTCGCATTCGTCGGGGATGCCGTTGGAATTCGCGTCGTCCGATGTGCCCGCCTGGATGTCACAGGCGTCCGCAGATCCGTTCGTGTTGCAGTCCTGGAAATAGGGCGATTCGTCCGCCCCCATGTCCACGCGGCACTGCTGAATCCGCGCTTCGCCTTCGAAGTCCTTCGCTGGAAGTGACGGCTCCTCGTCGTTGCCGAGGTTGGCGCACGGCGAGCCGAGTTGCAGGTGCAGGTCGTCGTCGTCGGTTCCCGGGATGTTGTCGTCGCCGTCCGCGTCGACAAACAGCGGGTCGCCGTCGATGTTCCCGCTGCCGGCCAAGCTGCTGAGACCCTGTATGAGGCTGTAGCGCATAATCGACGTGCCGGTGCCATCGTCGTAGACCTGGGCCGACTCGTCCTGTACACCTCCGGCCTCATTGCCATAGAAGATGCAGTTGGCCATCGTGGGGCTGCTGGTGGCTTCGATGCTGACGCCTGCCCCGTTCGTGCTCGCAGTATTGCCGCTGAACGAGCAGTTGATCACCGTCGGATCGGCGTAGCTCCGATTGGCCATCCCGCCGCCGGTCTGAGTCGCCGTGTTCCCGCTGAACACGCAGTTGATGACCTTGGGCGTGGTCATGTCGTAATTCATGAGTCCCCCGCCAGCGTCGGCGGAGTTGCCCATGAACGAGCAGTCGAGGAATTCGACGTCGTTCCACTCCCAGCAGAAGGCTCCGCCGCCGTAGGTGGCGCTGTTCCCGACGAAAGTGCAGCCGTGCAGCACGGCCACCGCGTATGTGCTCAAGCCTAATCCTCCGCCGCTCTCGGCCGTGTTCCCCTCAAAAGTGCACCCCTCGACGAGCATCTCGCCGGATTCGATGATCTCCATACCCCCACCCTCTTCAAGCGCCTGGTTGGCTGTGAAGGTGCAGTTGCGGATGGTCGGATTGCCACCGAAGACGGCGTTCATGTAGAAGCCTCCGCCTCCAGAGTCTGGCCAGGAGCCGTTGGCGTTGCCGGCTCTGACTGTGAAGCCGTCGAGGATCGCCCCGTCAGGCTGGTTGCCCGTGACGACGTGGTAGCTGTTCTCGTCGTAGTTGACGAAGTCGGGCTGATCATTGCCGGCCAGGTCGCCACTCAGGGTGGTTTCGTAGAGCGTGATGTTGCGTTCGTAGGGGTTGCCGCCGCAGTCGCCGCCCGGGCAGCCGCGGTAGCCGCCATACACCCCTTCGCCGCTCTGAAGCTCGAAGGTCTCTGTGCGCAAGCCCGGTGTGACGTTGCCGCCTTCGTCCTGGTCGGGTTTGTAGGCCCCGCCGGCCACCAGGATCGTCATCCCGTTCGAGGTCGCATCCAGCGCGTCTTGCAGGTACTTGTACGCCGTGTTCCAGGTAAGCCCGTCGCCGTTGGTCGAGGCATCGTCGTCCACGAAGCGCACACTGCCGTCCACACCCGTGCCGGACAGATCGACCTGTACGAGCGGGGCGGTCTCGGCGTTGCTCTCGATCTCCAGAACGGCGCTGTCCGGCCCGGGCGGCGCGGCCGGGCTGTAACCGACCTCGACTTCCTCGATTTCGCCATTTCCAAGGACGAACGGCTGGCTCGGCGCGTAGATGATTGCAGAAGCGCCTCCATCTCCGCCCTGAAACGCGATGTTGTACACGACGAGGGTTTGGTCACCTACGTTTTCCATGCTGATCATGGTGGTCGGTGAGTCGCCGATCTGTACTTCGCCGAAGTCGTAGGACAGGGGGAGAACTTCGATCTCCGGCCCCGCCAGCGCGGCGGGCGCCGTCGCCATCGCAAGCAGCGCGCCGAGTGCGGCTGCGAATCGGGCCACGTGTCGGTCAGTTGTGTCGCGATGGAACGTTTCATTACTCCGGGTCTTCGCGCTGCGCACGCCGTTTTTGCCGTTCATGATCTTCCCTTTCATCCAGAAGTGTGTCGCCCGTCCTTCAGCAAGACGAACATCTCCAGTATATCAACTCGGAGCCCAGAAACTTGCCCGCAGACCTTGGATTATCGGGCCCAGCACCTTCGGGGGCTGAGCTTGCAGTCGCGTCACCCGCCTCGATGGGCACTCGGCGACTCGCGTGCGGCCTCAGGCATCCGGGCATTTGGTGTCTCGCCAAGTTCAGTACCGACGCCGAGCGGCTTTACTCACGCCGAATTGAGCTTTCGAGTTGAAAACAGTACACTGAGGTGGGGCAGATGAGCGTAACACACCGATCGGAGCTCCGATGACCGCCACCGATCAGGAACTGTTCGCACAAGCCACCGGCGGAGACGTGGACGCCGTGGGAGACCTGCTCCGCCGCCACGGCCCCGCCGCTCGACGCAACATCTCCGGGCGAATCCCCAGGCAATGGCAATCGGTGGTATCCGAAGATGACGTCATGCAGCAGACCTACGCCGACGCCTTCCGGAGCATCGGGCGGTTCGAGCCCACCGCGGACGGCTCTTTCGCCGGATGGCTCACCAGCCTGGCCCGGTGCAACCTGCGTGACGCGACCAAGATGCTGGAGGCCGAGAAGCGAGGCGGGGGCCGCCGCCGGGTGGAGGCGCCTTGCACAGATGAGTCCTACGTCGCCCTGTACGACCTACTCGCCGCGAGCGGAACGACGCCCAGCCGCCACGCAGCCAGGGAAGAGGCGCGGGCTGCTCTGAAAGAGGCCATCCAGCAACTGCCCGACGCCTATCGCACGCTCGTGCAGTTGTACGACCTGGAAGGCCAGAGCATCGAGAGCGTTGCCCAGGCCTTGAATCGAAGCCCCGGCGCGGTCTACATGCTGCGGGCCCGGGCCCACAGCCGGCTGGGCGAGATTCTCGGCGGTCCCAGCGATTTTCTGAGCGGTTCGTCGTGAGTGCGCCGGCATGTTGTCGGTATTGAATGAGGGGGGAGAGGGGGCGGTGCGCGCAAGGGCTGATCGGGCCGACCGCCGCAACGGTCATCGCGGTGGGGACGGCGCTGACTGGAGGCACGACGGATATGTCCAAGGAGGCGCCTGCATCCAAACCTGAGGACGAGCTGATCGAGGCCGCCAAACGCCAGGAGTTCGGCCCCGGCGGACAGCCTACGCTCACGGCCCAGTCTGGGCCGGGCATCCCCGAGACGATCAGCGGTTATCGCATCATCCGCAGGCTCGGCGCCGGAGGCATGGGCGTCGTCTACGAGGCCGAGCAGGAGCATCCGCGAAGACCGGTAGCGCTGAAGGTCGTGCGCGCCGGGCGCTCCCTCGAGGAGCATCACGTCAAGCTCTTCGAGCGGGAAATCCAGACCCTGGCCCGGCTCAAACACCCCTACATTGCCGCCATCCACGAGGCCGGCCGCACCGAGGACGGACAACACTTCTTCGCCATGGAACTGATCCGCGGCGTGCCGCTGACAGAATATGTCCGGGACCGGCAGCTCGACACGCGAAGCCGGCTGGAGCTGTTCGGCAAGATCTGCGAGGCCATCAACTACGCCCACCAACGCGGCGTGATCCACCGCGACCTGAAACCGTCCAACGTCCTGATCAACGGCGACGGTAATCCCAAGATCCTGGACTTCGGCCTGGCCAAGATCACCGACTCCGACGTGACCCTCACCACCATGGTGACCGAGGTCGGCAAGATCCAGGGCACGCTGCCGTACATGAGCCCCGAACAGGCCCGCGGCAATCCCGACGAGATCGACGTGCGCAGCGACGTCTATTCGCTCGGGGTAATGCTGTACGAGCTTCTGACGGAAGAGCGCCCGTACGACGTCAGCGGCACTCTCTTGCACGAGGCCGTCCGGGTGATTTGCGAGGAACGACCGCGCCGGCCCAGCACGATCCTGCGTATGCTGCGGGGTGACATGGAGACCATCGCCCTGATGGCCCTGGAGAAGGAGCCGTCACGCCGATACCAGAGCGCCGCCACCCTGGGCGACGACGTGCATCGCTACCTGACCGATCAGCCGATCCTCGCCCGCCCGCCGAGCGCGGCCTATCAACTCCGTAAACTCATCGCCCGCCACAAGGCGCCGTTCGTGTTCGTGGCGGCGTTGTTTGTGGTGGTGTTGGGCTTCGGCGTGTGGATGAGCGTTCTCTACGCCCGGGCGGATCGGCTGCATCAGGAAGCCGAGCAAGAACGGGCCGAGGCCCGCGACGAGGCCGACAAGGCTACGGAGATCCAGCATTTCCTCGAAGACATGCTGGGCTCCGTCGAACCCGGCGTCGCCCAGGGACGCGACACGGCACTTCTCCGCGAGGTCCTGGAAGCAGCATCCGAACGGGTCGAGAGCGAGTTGGGTGATCGCCCCGAGGTGCAGGCGGCGTTGCACACCACGATCGGCTCCACCTATCGCCGGATGGGTCTGGCTGCGGAGGCGGGGCCTCATCTGCGCGCCGCGGTGGAGATGCGTCGCAAGCTGCTGGGTGACGAACACGAGGACACGCTCACGTCGCTCAACAGCCTGGCCGAACTGTTCCACGACCAGGGTAAGTATGCCGAGGCGGAGAAGCTCTACCGTGAGAAGCTCGAGACCAGCAAGCGCGCCCTAGGCCCAGAGCACCGCCTTACGCTCCAAGCGATGAGCAATCTGGGGTTGCTGCTGGTCGAAACAAACCGACTCTCCGAGGCTGAGCCTCTTCTTCGCGAGGCATTGAAGACCAGTCGGCGCACGGTGGGCGAAGAGGGCCCGGACACCCTCGACGTGATGAACAACCTTGCCTTGCTGCTCCAGAAGCAGGGCAAGTCGGCTGAAGCCGAAGCGCTGCATCGCAAGACCTGGGAAGCCCGCAAGAGACAGCAAGGCGAGACGCATCCCAAGACCCTCTACTCCCTGAACAATCTCAGCGCCACGCTCATGGACCAGGGCAAGCTCGCCGAAGGAGAAGCGCTCTACCGCCGGGTCCTGGAGCTTCAACGCCGCGTTTTGGGCCCGGAGCATCCTGGCACGCTCGGTACGATGAACAATCTGGGGTTCGCCCTCAAGGAGCAGGGCAAGTTTGCCCAAGCGGAGCCGATCTACCGCCAGATGCTCGAGTTGTGCCCACGAGTTCTTGGGCAAGACCATCCGGCTACATTCATTACGAACGACAACCTGGCCAGTGTGTTGACCATGCTGGGGCGACTTGCGGAGGCCGAGGATCTGTATCGCCGAAACCTCAAGGCAAGGCGGAGCGCTCAGGGAGAGGAACATCCCTCCACAATCACCGCGCTGGTCCGGTTGGCCGGCGCACTGGCCGAACAGGGGCGCTTATCCGAAGCTGAGGATTTGTCGCGGCAGGCGTTCGATAGCGCGGTGAGCACGTTGGGGAAAGACCACCGGACCACGCTCAGGGTGCAGATCACACTCGGTGAGATGTTGCGTCGGCAAGGCAGGTACTCCGAGGCCGAACCGTTGCTGCGCCAGGCCCTCGAACTTGGCCGTCAAAGCCCTACTGCTGCTTCGCGGATCGCGCCCTGCCTGCGTGAGTTGGGCGCTCTTCTGTCAGGTCAAGGAAGGGCTGAGGAGGCGGAGCCACTGTTGCATGAGTGCCTGTCAGTCTACGCCAAGACCCTGGGGCCGAGACACTGGCGGACCGGACACGTGCAGAGCCTGTTGGGCGCGTGCCTGGCCAACCTGGGACGCTTTGCGGAAGCCGAGCCGTTGCTACTGGACGGCTACTCGGTACTGAAGCGCACCCGCGGCGAAGATCACAGGCTCACGCGCGAGGCGCTTCAGTGTATCATCAGCCTCTACGAACATTCGGGAAAAGACGAGCAGGCCAGTCAATGGCGGGAGGGACCAGCGCCGTCGCGCCAGAACGAGGGCAGATGATGAATCGTACGCCGCTTTCCGCCGCGTAGCCCGGCTGGGCAAGGCTTGGCCATCGAGGTGATCAGTTGTCACTGGCCTACAACGTGGCACCAAGTGCTCCGTCTCCTGTCATACCAGATCTAGTTTAACTGTGCCGATTCGACCCATGCCGCGTGGCACAGTGAGCTGACCAGTTTCGGATCGTCGGCGAATCGATTCCAGGCATCGATGCCGGCTTCATACAGGGCGTCGTGATCTGCGTACACGCGATTGGGCAAGTAGTGACTTTTCAGATAGAGCCATACCAGCTCAATCGGGTTGAGTTCCGGTGAGTATGCCTCGAAGGCGATGAAACCGTCGGCGCCGGCTGGTTCATCAACTCCGAGATGGGTTCGCTGAACCTCGCCCCGATGCTCCGGGATGTCATGCTGAAGGCGCCAAAGAAACTCCGTGACCGGGAATCCACCTGCCGCAACGAACGAGGGTATTGAACATGAGCGATCCGCCACGAACTCTATCGCGGGAAACGCACCGCCCGGCCGATGACCGCCAGACCAGCGTGGTCAATCTCCGCAGGGACGGCTACGACGTGTACATCGGTCGGGCCGGCCGGGGTCAGGACGGTTACTTCGGAAACCCGTTCCCACTCGGCAACCAGTCGCGCGGGGCAACCATCGAGCGATATCGTGAGCATTTCCTGGAGCGCCTGCGCACCGATGAGCAATTCGCGCGACGGGTCCGGGAGTTGAAAGTCCAAACCCTCGGTTGTTTCTGCAAGCCGCATCCGTGCCACGGCGACGTGATCGCCGAGTACCTGGACACACCGATCAAACTGGCCGTCGTAGGATCACGAACGTTCAACGACTATGCCCTCCTGTGCGAGGTGCTCAACCGCTTCGAGATCATCGAGGTCATCAGCGGCGGGGCTAGAGGCGCCGATGCCCTGGCCGAGCGTTACGCCCATGAGCGCAACCTGCCTATCAAGGTGTTCTCCGCCGACTGGGACACACACGGCAGAGCGGCCGGACTGATCCGCAACCGGCTGATCGTGGCCGAGGCCGACGAGGTCGTGGCGTTCTGGGACGGGCGCTCCAGGGGAACCCAGCACACCATCGGGCTCGCCCGCACGGCCGGGAAAGTGGTCCACGTCCATGGACCGACGCCGTGATTCACTTCGTCACCGGCGACATGTTCGACATCGCGGCGGACATTCGCGTCAACACCGTCAACTGCGTGGGCGTCATGGGAGCCGGGGTGGCCCTGGCCTTCAAGAGACGCTTCCCCGAGATGTTCGCTGATTACCAAAAGGCGTGCCGCCGAGGGCGCTATACGCCGGGCTGCATTCAGGTCTGTCGTAGCGACGACCACGAGTGGATCATCAACGCGGCCACCAAGAACGACTGGCGAAGGCCCTCGGAGTACGCCTGGATCGAGAGCATCCTGGCCCAGTTGCGCGAGTTCATCTTCGACAACGCCGTGCGGGTGGATGCCTCCGATGAGGACCGGAAAAAACTGCGCATCACGATCCCAGCCTTGGGCTGCGGCCACGGTGGCCTGGAGTGGAAACGGG
>Ga0190284_1000944_pt1 | contig 13789 bp, 9 predicted proteins | sample 48691812_MG_FD_161668 | JGI IMG/M metagenome (GOLD analysis project Ga0190284, IMG submission 161668) | Hydrothermal vent microbial mat bacterial communities from Southern Trench, Guaymas Basin, Mexico - 4869-18-1-2_MG | ecosystem: Environmental > Aquatic > Marine > Hydrothermal vents > Microbial...
CCGTCCCGGTTCCGTCGCCGCCAATCACTGCAATATTATAGCTTTTACTCATCTGTATTCCTTTCCATTAACAATCGTCTCTAAAAGTCGGAAGCCGAACCTAACGGATTTTTTCACCGGAGTGAAGCGAAAGCGCTTTTGGTATTTTCCCCGAAAGCGTAGCGATAGATAATTTTCCGTCGGAAAATAACGAGTGAAACGAGTGGTTCAAAGAAACGTCCGAAAAAAGCGGTAAACCTTGGAACGGCGAAGTTTTTGCTTCCAAAAGCGAATAATTCGTGATACGAATTATTCGTTATGAGAAATAAAACCGTTTCCATTCAAACGTTTGCGGCTAGTATGCAACAGCTGATGCCCGCCTTTCTGGGTGCGATGGTTCGCCGGGAGCGCAATGCGGTCTCGCAGGGAATCATCACCCTGCCCCAGTTTCTGGGATTGAGCTTCCTGCGCAAGAACCCCGACTCGCCGGTCAAGGCCTTTGCCGATACGTTGGGCCTTAAACCCTCCTCCGCCTCCGGCCTGATCGACCGAATGGTGCACAACGGCCTGATCCGGCGGGAGCACTCCAAAACCGACCGGCGCATGGTTCTGCTAACCCTGAAAGCAAAGGGTGAACGGATGGTGGATGAAATCACGGAGCAAAAGCAGCAAAGTGTGGCCGAGCTCTTTGCGCCCCTCTCCGCCGAAGAGCGGACAACCTATCTGAAACTCATGCAAAAGGTGGTGAACCGTCTCGATGAAGTTTAGTGTTCTAATTTCAGGATTCGGACTTCTGGTTCTGCTGGCGTTCGGCGCGCAGGCTGAACCGGCCTATACACTGGAGGAGTGTATCCGGATCGGGCTGGAACGCGCGGTGCCGGTGCAAAATGCCATCCGCGACCAGCAGATTGCGGAAGCAACCATGAAGCAGGCGCGCTCGCAGGCGCTGCCGCAGATTAATCTTTCGGCCAACTATACGCGCACGGACGGCGAAACGTCACCGTTCTTCACCGCTGATGTAAAGCGGGACAGCTACAGCGGATCCGCGACCCTCAGGCAGACGCTTTACGAAGGCGGCAAGGTAAGCGCCGCTATTCGTGCCGCCAAAGCTTTTCGCGGCTATACGGCAGAGACCCGCGCGGCACAGGAGGCCGCACTGGTGCGCGACATCAGCCTGGCGTTCAACAATATTCTGCTGACGCAGGCAACGGTTGCGGTGCAGGAGGAATCGGTGAAGCAGCTCGAAGCGTTTGCGGAACAGGCGCAGCAGAAGTACGAGGCGGAAACCGCCTCGGAGTTCGATCAGCTTACCGCACAGGTGCGGCTGGCCAATGAGCGGCCGAAACTCATCGAAGCACGCAACGCACTGGCTGTCGCCAAAGAGGCTTTCCGGAACCTGATTGTACTCAATGAGGAAGATTTCACTCTCGACGGAAAACTGACCTATAACCCGTTCGATGCCAGCCCCAAAGCGCTACAGGCACAGGCCGTAAACACCCGGCCCGAGGTGCGCGTGCAGGATAAATCCATTGCGCTGCACCTCGAGGATCTCACCACAGCGCGCGGCGCCTATAAACCAGTCGTCACCGCCGACGCGGTCTATTCGCAGGAAAACCCGGATCGCTATGATGGCACCCGCGATGAATGGGAGGATCACTGGCAGGCGGGCATCACCGCGACATGGGCACTCTTCGATGGCGGGCAGCGTCGCGGCGAGGTGCTGGAAAAAGGCCTTGAGCTGGCCAAAGCACAGGCCGACCGAAGCGATCTGCTGCGCACGGTTTCGCTGGATGTGAAAGCGGCGTGGCTGGACATGATGGCGGCACGCGAAACCATTGCCGGCGCGGAGGAAAATGTGAGGCTGGCGGAAAAGGCTTTCGAAATTGCCAAGACCCGCTATGACGCCGGGCTGGCCACCTATCTGGAGTTTACCGACAGTAACCTGTCGCTGAATACAGCGCGCCTCAACCGGTTTCAGTCATTGGAAAAACACCTCAGTGCCGTGGTGCGGCTCAAATATGCCGCGGGAATTTTGGGAGAAAAATGATGAAAGAAAAACTCAAAGAACTTTCCTGCAAGGCGGGTGAGAAACTGAAATCCGGCGGAGCCACCGTGCTCGGACGGATTAAGCCGTTCGATGAAAAATTCGGGCGCACCCGTTTTGTTCTGGTCGGCACTCTCGCGTTCATCGTACTGCTGGCGCTGCTACTGATGGTGCTGGGCCGCCCCGAACCGAAACTGCAGCCCGCAGATGAAAGCATTGTTCCCATTACGATACTGAAGGTCATGCCCGCCGATGTAGACGATGTGGTTTACCTTCCGGGACGCATTACAGCGGATGTTGATGCCACGCTCACCGCTGAAATTAGCGGGCTTGTAACCGAGCTCCTCGCCGACCGCGGCGATACCGTCACTAAAGGACAGGTGCTGGTTCAACTTGATGACCGCACGGCGCACGCAAATGTTGAGCGTACCCAGATCACGCTGGTCGATGCCAGGCGCAACCTTGAACGGTTTGAAAAGCTCGGCAAAACGGGGGCGGTTTCGCAAAAGGATCTCGACGATATCCGGCAGGTTTATGCCCTGGCGAAGGTCGCACACGATGAGGCGAAAATCGTTTTCTCACAAACCAAGATCAAGAGTCCGATTGATGGCGTGGTGAACGACCGGTTCGTCGAAGAAGGTGAATATATTATGTTCAGTAAGCCGGTGATGCAGGTGGTCACGCTTAACCCCGTTAAACTGCTGCTCGAAATTCCGGAGCAGGATGTTTTCTCGCTCCAAACAGGCGGGTCGATTTCGTTCACGGTTCCGCCGCTGCCGGAACAGACCTTTGAAGGAACGGTCTCGTTTGTCGCCGAGCAGGCTTCTCAAGATAACAATGCGTTTGCCGCTGAAGTGGTGGTGGATAACCGCGACGGGCTCCTCAAACCGGGAATGATCGCCACGGTACGGCATGTGCGCGTCACTGAAAGTGACGCGATCGCCCTGCCCCTTTCGGCCATCATTCCGCAAAAAGGCGAACACATCGCCTTTGTGATAAAAAACGGCCGCGCGATACAGAGACGGATTGTGATCGACCGGATCGTTGAAAAGCAGGCGCTGATTAGCAGCGGCGTTACGGCGGGCGATCTCGTGGTGCTTGACGGCAACCGGATGCTGGTGGACGGAACCAAGGTGGAGATTAGAAAATGATCAATATTCAATGCTCAATTCTCAATTTCCAAAGAGTGGTCTTTCCCCACTTGAACATTGAGCATTGTATATTGCGTATTGAAAATTTCAGGGGCTCCCCATGCTGATTACGAATTATGCGATTAAGTCCCGGACGGCGGTGTTTGTCTTTATCGTCGTGCTGACGGTACTGGGCATCTGGAGCTACAATACGCTGCCGCGCGAGGGCGCACCGGATATCACGATTCCGTACGTCTACATCAGCGCACCATATGAGGGCACCGCACCCGAAGAGATCGAAAACCTGATCGTCATCCCGATTGAGAAAAAACTCAACGAGCTGGGCAGTGTCAAAGAAATCGCCTCTACCTCTTCGGAGGGGGTCGCCCTGATCAGTATTGAGTTTATGCCAGATCAGAATATCGAAAGTGCCATTCAGCGCGTGAAAGACAAGATTGATCTAGCCCGCGTTGACCTGCCGACCGACCTCGATGAGCCTATCGTTGACGGCTTTAATTTCAGCACGGATTTTCCGATTCTCCAGCTCGCGCTTTCGGGTGATCCCGATATCGAGCGGCTCAAAAACATCGCTGAGAATCTTGAAGACGAAATCGAGAATCTGCCCGGCGTACGCGAAGTGGATATCGGAGGGACGCGCGAACGCGAAATCCGCATCGAGTTCGACCCCGAACGCCTGATCGCCTACGACGTGCCGCTGCCTGATGTGCTCGCGCTGATCGGCCAGGAAAACGTCACGGTGTCGGCTGGCTCGCTCGAAGTGGGCGGAAGCAAGTTTCAGGTGCGGATGCCCGCCGAGTTTGAACTGGCCTGTGAAATGCGCGAACTGATCGTCACCACACGCAACGATAAACCGATCTATCTGCGCGACATCGCCGTCATCCGCGATACCTATAAGGATCTGACTTCCATCTCGCGACTCAACGGTGAGCCATCGGTTTCGCTCAGCGTTAAAAAGCGCAGCGGCGTCAATTCGGTCGCACTGATTGAAGATATCCGAACATTGACCTTGGAATACCCCCTGTCTGAAGACCTCCACCTCACCGTGGTGCAGGATCAATCCGAAATGGTGTACACTATACTTTCAGAGCTCGAAAACAACATCACCACCGGCTTCCTGTTTGTGATCATTGTGCTCTTTATCTTCATGGGACACCGCAACAGCATCTTTGTGGGCTTGGCCATTCCGCTCTCCATGTTGATTTCGTTTATCGTGATGATGATGATGGGCATTACGCTCAACATGGTGGTGCTCTTTGCGCTGATTCTCTGTGTAGGCATGCTGGTGGATAACGGCATTGTGATTGTCGAAAACATCTACCGACTGCACGGTACGGGCCTCTCGCGCCTCGAAGCGGCGCGGCGCGGTGCCTCCGAAGTAGCCTGGCCGGTGATCACCTCGACGCTCACGACCCTGATGGCGTTCTCTCCTCTGCTCTTCTGGCCGGATATCATGGGCCAGTTCATGAGTTTTATGCCGCGCACACTGATTATCACGCTTTCCTCTTCGCTCTTTGTGGCCATCATCATTAACCCCGCCGTCTGCTCGGTATTCATCCAGCGCGAACCGGAAAAAGTCCGGAAAAAACGGGCGGGCCGCCCCCCGCATCCGTTTATAACCGGCTACGAAAAACTTCTACGGAAAGCGCTGGCCCATCGCGTGTTGATCCTCCTGCTGGGGCTGGCCTTTCTTGCGCTCAGCGCACAGCTCTACGGGCGCTTTGGCAAAGCGGTGGAACTCTTTCCGGAAACCGAACCCGATTCCGCCCAAATTGAGCTTAAATATCCGCAGGGCACCGCGATTGAAACCACGGATGCGGCCATCCGCGGCATTGAAGAAACGCTCTATGCTCACGAGGATATTGAATTCTTCCTGACCAATATCGGCCAGGGAAAAACCGGCTTCGGCAGCCGCGGGGAAGGCGGCACACATATCGCCAATATCTATATTGAGTTTGTCGACGAGAAAAAACGTATCGGCAAAGCGTCCGACCTGCTTGAGCTTCTGCGTGCAACCATCGAAATCCCGCCCGGGGCGAAACTCGTTATTGAAAAAGAGCGGGAAGGCCCGCCGTCCGAGGCACCGGTGACCATTGAGATCGCCGGGGAGGATTTTGAGGTGCTCGGCGAACTCTCCGGAGAAATCATCCGGAGGATTCAATCCATTCCCGGACTGGTAGATCTCCGGGATAATTTTGAAGACGCCCTGCCCGAACTGCAGTTCGAGGTCGACCGGCAGCGCGCCGCGCTGCTCGGCCTCGACACCGCGACCATCGGCCGCTTCCTGCGCACCGCCATCTACGGGACGGAAAGCCACCGCAAATTCCGCGCCGGTGAAGACGAGTATGATATCACCGTGCGCCTGCCCGAGGCCGACACCGAAAAATTCAGTACGCTGGCCGCGATGCGGATTCCCGTTAAGGATCGCGGGTCGGTGCCGCTCTCTTCTGTCGGTCGCTTCAAGTACGCGGCAGGCCTCGGCGAAATCAAGCGCAAAGACCTTAAGCGGGTCATTACGATATCCGCCAATAATGAGGAGCGCACCGTTCGTGAAATTCTGGCCGACGTTGAAACGGCCATCGCCGATGTGCGCCTGCCCAATAATTATGAAATTCGTTTTGCGGGTGACGATGAGCAGATGCGCGACGCGCTGGCGTTTCTCGGGAAGGCCTTCCTGGTCGCCGTAGCAGGCATTCTCGTGATCCTTGTGCTCCAGTTCAACGCCGTGCTGCTGCCGCTGATCATCTTTATGTCGATCATCCTCTCTATGGTCGGTGTCATGTGGGGGCTGCTGATCACCCAGATGCGCGCGAGCGTCATCATGACCGGTCTGGGCGTCATCAGCCTCGCGGGAATCGTCGTCAACAATGCGATTGTTTTGATCGCCTGCATCATCCAGCAGAAAAACGCAGGCATGGGCACCACCGAAGCGGTGGTTCACGCCGGGCATCTTCGCCTGCGCCCCGTCCTGCTGACAGCGACCACCACGATTCTCGGGCTTCTTCCGATGGCGATCGGCTGGAGCATTGATGTACACAGCTTCCCCTGGAAGATCACTGCCGGCGGCTCCACTAGCTCATGGTGGGCCCCGATGGCGGTCGCCGTCATCTTCGGACTCGCCGTCGCGACCGTACTGACGCTTGTGCTCGTGCCCGTCATGTACAGCCTCGCTGACCATCTTGTGCAACGTCTTAAAGCCCTCGTCCGCATCGAAGAGTGATTTTCCAGCTCGTTGGAAGAACCGGTTTCGGAACAGCGCTCCTCCTTGACTCTCCCTGCCCCAGCATGAACAATGTGCGCATTGGTTTGTCACAGTTTTAAAAGCGAGGGTTTCGTGAAGTTTTCCACGTCTATTGCAGTTGCGCTCCTTTTACTTTTCGTCGCGCCGGCGCAGGCCGAAAGCGAAGTGGAGCGTTATCGCAGCGAGAGCAGCAATGAGCTGGCGCAGGCAAGGGATATCTTTCAATCGCTGGAAAAACTGGCCGAAGAGAAAACCGTTGAATCCGTTCTGGTTCCGCTGAACGAGCTTGAAGTGGTTCTGGGGAAGACGGCCAGTAGGGCCTCGCTGTTCTACAATGTCCATCCCAGCCAGGAAATCCGGGACATTGCGGAAAACCAGCAAAAGGAAATCACCAAACTGGGGAGTGAAATCAACCTTTCGCGCCCGCTCTATGAGGTGTGCAAGGCGGTTGATGTTGCTGAGGCAGACCCGCAAACAAAGCGCTATCTTGAGCACACCCTGAGGGATTTCCGACGAAGCGGCGTGAACCAGCCGGAGGACGTGCGAAATAAAATCAAGCTGTTGAACGATGAACTCACGGTTCTCGGGCAGGAGCTTTCGTTGAATACGCGAAAGGATGTGCGCAGCATCACGCTGACCTCCACCAACGATCTGGCCGGGCTTCCGGAAGACTATATCGCAGCGCACCTGCCAGATGAAAACGGCAAAATCACCATCACTACCGACTACCCGGACTACCTTCCTTTCAACCGTTATGCCGAAAACGATGAAAAACGGCTCGAACTCTATAAGGAATTCAAGAACCGCGCCTACCCCAGAAACGGTGAAGTCCTCAAACAGATCCTGATCAAGCGCTATGAGCTCGCCAATCTGATTGGCTACAAGAACTATGCGGAATATGTCACCGAAACAAAAATGGTTGAAACCGCTGCGACTGTGCGGGAGTTTATTGATAAAGTTTCGGCCATTGCAAGGCCACGAGCCGATGCGGAGTATGCGGTGTTATTGAAGCGGTTGCAGCAGATCGACCCGAAGGCAGCGGAAGTCGGCGACTGGCAAAAAACCTATCTGCAGGAGCTGGTTCGCAAGGAACTCTTCGAAGTCGATGCCAAAAAAATCCGCAGCTATTTCCAGTTCGGCAAGGTCCGCGACGGCATCTTCGATCTGACAACGGCGCTCTACGGCGTAACATTCCGCCCCTGGGATACCGAGGTGTGGCACGAGGATGTGCAGGCCTATGAACTCGTGGACGGCGACAAGGTGATCGGCCGCTTCTACCTCGACCTGCATCCGCGCGAAAACAAATACAAACATGCCGCCCACTTTGACCTGCAAGCCGGACTGGCCGAAAAGCAACTTCCGGTTTCGGCGCTGATCTGCAACTTTCCGGGCAAGGATGATGAGTCGGCGTTGATGGAGCATTCGCAGGTCGAAACGTTCCTGCACGAGTTCGGGCATCTGCTGCATCACCTTTTTTCCGGCAACCAAAAGTGGATTCGATTTTCGGGCATTGCGACCGAACTGGATTTCATTGAGGCTCCGTCGCAAATGCTCGAAGAATGGGTCTGGAATGCTGAAACGCTCAAGATGCTGGCGATCAATGCCGAAGGGGAACCCATTCCCTCCGAAATGGTGGAGAGTATGGTTGCCGCCAAGGAGTTCGGCACCGGGCTTTTTGTTACCCACCAGATGTTCTATGCGGCCACGTCGATTTCAATCTATGACCGCGACCCGACCGATCTGGATCTTTCCAAAACCATGAATGGCCTGCAGGACAAGTATTCGCTGTTCAAGCATGTTCCCGGCACGCACATGTATGCAAACTTCGGGCACCTTTACGGCTACTCCGCCATGTACTGCACCTATATGTGGTCGCAGGTGATCGCCAAGGATTTGTTCAGCCGTTTCGAAGAGGCGGGCATGCTCGATAGAGAGACAGCTACGGATTACCGCAACAAGATTCTCGCCGCCGGAGGCTCAAAGGATGCCGCGGATCTGGTAGAGGATTTTCTCGGACGCCCTTACAGTTTTGAACCGTTTGCAAACTGGCTGAAAAGCGATGTTGAACAACACGGAGGAAAAAGACCGTGAACGTTAAAGCCCCCATTCTTCTCCTGTGCGCAACTGCAATTCTGGCCAGCTGCGCCAAACGCGAAACCCCGGTGGAGATCGGGAACCGCGAACAGATCCTGCATCGCGGCATTGGAACCGAACCAAAGAATCTGGATCCGCAAACCACTTCCGGAATGCCGGAATTTTATATCCAGTCTGCTGTTTTTGAAGGCCTAACCGCACAACAACCCGGCGACTCCAGGCCCGTTCCCGGAACGGCCGAACGATGGGATATTTCACCGGATGGAACCGTATATACTTTTTACATCCGCCCCGATGCAAAGTGGTCGAACGGCGACCCGGTAACCGCAGGCGATTTTGTTTTTTCCTACCGGCGCGCGCTCTCTCCGGCATTGTCCAATCCCTATGCCTATATGCTGTATTGCCTAAAAAATGGAGAAGCCTTCAGTAAGGGAGACATCACCGATTTTTCGGAAGTTGGCGTGAAGGCACTGGATGAAAAGACCCTGCAAATTACACTGAATGCGCCCACCCCCTATTTCCTGCGTCTCCTTAAACACCACTCCTGGTTCCCCGTTCATCCACCGACCATTCTGAAGTTTGGAAAAATAGACGACCGTGACACAAAATGGACCCGGGCCGGCAATCTGGTTGGAAACGGTCCGTTTACCCTGACGTCGTGGGAGCCGAACCGGAAGGTCGTGGTAGAAAAAAGTCAGACCTATTGGGACCGGGACACTGTCCGCCTGAAAGAAATACATTTTTACCCCATCGACGACATGCATGCTGAAGAATATGCGTTCCGAACCGGGCAGCTGCATATTACAGGTGAAACCCCCATGGAGCGCATCAAACACTACCAGGAAAACAATCCAGACGTCCTTAAGCTGGAACCCCTGCTGGGAACCTACTACTACGAAATCAATACACAGCGCCCGCCATTTGACGATGTCCGCGTTCGCCGCGCACTGGCCCTGGCCCTCGACCGCGAAAAGATTGTCAACTATGTCCTCAAGGCCGGACAGCCCGCAGCATACCACTTTACACCGCCGGACACGGCCGGCTATACGGCTCAGGCAAGGATTGCTTTCAACGTGGAAGAAGCCCGCAAACTGCTGGCGGAAGCCGGATTCCCGAACGGCGAGGGCTTTCCAAAAATCGAGCTGCTGTACAACACTCATAAAGGGCATATGCGTATTGCGGAAGTCGTGCAGCAAATCTGGAAAGAAAACCTCAACATTGATATTTCCCTGTTAAACATGGAGTGGAAAACCTATCTGACACAGAAAAAGTCTCATAAGTATTCCATTGCCCGTGCAGCATGGATCGGCGATTACGAAGACCCCTCCACCTTCCTTGAAATGTTCATCACCGGCGGAGGAAACAATGACGCCGCATGGTCGAACCCTCTCTATGACCAACTACTCGCAAAGGCCGGCAGGGAAATGGATAAAACCAAAAGGTTTTCCTATTTTCAGCAGGCGGAAAAAATCCTGATGGATGAGGTGCCCATCATTCCAATTTACTTCTATCGCAACAAATCACTGGTTCATCCGGCGGTGAAAAACTGGGAGCCCAGTCTTATGGATCGCCATCCTTACAAGTATGTATATTTGGAAGCCGATGAATAAAACCCTCCTCCTCATCGCCGCCCTGTCGGTTCTTTGTATTGCGGCGGGTTGCGCCAGGCGGGAAACACGGGTCGAGGCGGGCAACCGCGATCAAATCCTGCATCTGGGCAACCTTTCCGAACCCAGGGATCTCGATCCGCATATCGTAACCGGGGTTTCGGCCTGCAACATCCTCTCAGCCCTGCTCGAAGGCCTCGTTGCGGAAGAGCCGGGAAAATCCGGCGCAGCAGAACGATGGGACGTTTCCAGTGACGGCATGGTTTATACGTTCCACCTGCGCCAAAACGCAAAATGGTCCAATGGCGATCCGGTCACAGCCGATGACTTTGTCTTTTCCTACCAACGGATACTTTCCCCGGCCCTTGGAAGCCCGTACGCCTATATGCTGCACGTTCTGAAAAACGCAAAGGCATTCAACACGGGTGAGCTTCCAGACTTTGGAAAAGTCGGCGTCAAAGCCATCGACTTCCAAACATTGGAACTGACGCTTGAATCCCCAACCCCCTCTTTTCTCTCACAGTTGAACCATTGGTCATGGTTTCCAGTGCATCCCCCAACGATCCTCAAACACGGTGCAATGGATGAGATGGGCACAAAATGGACCGCCCCCGAAAACTATGTCGGCAACGGGCCGTTCAAACTCAAGTCGTGGAAACAAAACAGCTCCATCGTGGTCGAAACCAATCCGCACTATTGGGACAGGGACACCGTCCGACTGAAAGAAATCCATTTTTACCCGATCGGCGACCATAAGATCGAAGAACGCTCCTTCCGCGCCGGACAGCTTCACGTCACCGGAACGATTCCGCTCGAACGGGTTCAGTACTACAAAGATCGCCACCCGGAACTGCTCAGGCTGGATCCCTACCTGCGCTCATACTATTACCTGCTGAACGTGTCCAAGCCCCCGCTCAATGACCCGCGCGTTCGCAAAGCGCTGGCCCTGTCCATCGACCGCGAAAAGATTGCCCGCTATGTCACCCGCTCAGGCGAGCAGCCGGCCTTCAGCTTCACCCCGCCGCATATCGGGAACTACAAGCCGCCCACACCGTTCCAACGGGACATCCCCGCTGCAAAGCAACTTCTTGCCGAAGCGGGCTATCCGAACGGAGAAGGCTTCCCCGAACTCACGCTGCTGTTCCACACCTCGGATCTCCACACCCGCGTCGCCGAGGTGATCCAGCAGATGTGGAAGGAAACCCTCGGAATTCACATCGAGCTCGAAAATGTGGAGTGGAAGGTCTACCAGTCACGGAGAAAAAACAAGGTGTATGAAATTGCCCGCGCGGAATGGGTGGCCGACTACGCTGATCCCGCCTCCTTCCTCGAAATCTGGCAGACCGGCGGAGGCAACAACCATTCCGGATGGTCCTCGCCGGAGTATGACCGGCTCATCCAAAAGGCGTCGCAAACCCTGGATGAAACCCAACGGTTGGAAACCTTCCGGCAGGCGGAAACCATTCTGTTGAACGAGCTTCCGATCATCCCCCTGCTGTTCCTTCCCAGCAAATCCCTGATCCAGCCGTCAGTCAAGGGGTGGAAACCCTCGATTTTAGACCATCATCCGTATAAACATATCTATCTCGAAGCGCAGGAACGGTAAGGCTATGGTCAAATTTATTATCCGAAGGTTTTTTGAACTGATTCCGGTTTTATTAATCGCGATCTCCATCACCTTCTTCATGGTGCGGCTCGCTCCCGGCGGCCCGTTCACCGCCGAAAAAAGCTTCTCCGAGGAAGCCATCGCCCGGTTGAACGAACACTACGGCCTCGATAAGCCGATCCTAGTTCAGTACGGCAACTATCTGCTCAACGTGGTCAAAGGCGATCTCGGCCCGTCGTTCCAATATCCCAGCCGCACCGTGAATGAAATCATTTCCGAAAGTTTCCCTGTTTCGCTTGAGCTGGGCGCATGGGCCATGCTGTTTGCAATTGTTGTGGGCCTCGTTTCCGGCATCGTGGCATCGCTCCGACCCAACACCATACAGGATCACGTGCCCATGGGCATTGCGATGACCGGCATCTGCATGCCCTCTTTCGTATTAGGCCCCATTCTTATCCTGGTCTTCGGATTGTGGCTGGGCTGGTTCAACGCCTCCGGCTGGGAAACGGCCAGCGACCGTGTTTTGCCGGTCATCACCCTCGGCGCAGCCTATGCCGCCTACATTGCCCGCCTTACCCGCGGCAGCATGCTCGAAGTACTCCCCTCGGACTACATCCGCACGGCCCGCGCCAAAGGGCTGTCGGAAAAAGCGGTCATCCTGAGGCATACGCTCAAAAATGCATTGCTGCCGGTCGTCTCTTTTCTCGGCCCGGCCACGGCCGGAATCATCACGGGGTCGTTTGTGGTCGAAACCATCTTCAACATACCGGGCATGGGCCGCATGTTCGTGCTCGGCGCATTCAACCGCGACTACACGCTCATCCTCGGACTGGTCGTCTTTTTTGCGCTGCTCGTAGTGGTCTTCAACGCCTTTGTCGATATTCTGCTCGGCCTGCTGAACCCCAAAACAAGGCAGCATTCATGAGCCGGAAAAACGAAACCATACAAAAAAGCTCTCTATGGGAAGACTCGTGGAAGCAGCTCAGGAAAAACCGCGCGGCGATCGCCGGCCTGATCATTCTCATCATCCTGATCATCGCCTCCGCCGCCGCGCCGCTACTGACCCCCTACTCCTTTGAGCAGCAGGATCTGGCACTGGGCGCGTCCCCACCTTCCGCTTCGCACTGGCTCGGCACGGATGTTCTCGGGCGCGATCTGTTCACCCGCCTCCTGTACGGCGGCCGCACCTCGTTCCTCGTTGGAATATGCGCCACCGTAGTTTCCCTGCTGATCGGCGTCCCCTACGGCGCCATTTCAGGCTATGTCGGTGGGCGCACGGATTCCATTATGATGCGTATCGTTGATATTCTCTACACGATGCCGTTCACCATCCTGGTGATCATTCTCATGGTCGTGTTCGGCCGAAACATTCTCCTGATGTTTGCCGCCATCGGTGCCATCCAGTGGCTGGTCATGGCTCGGATTATACGCGGGCAGGTTCTCGCGCTGCGCAAACAGGCCTTTGTCGAAGCCGCCGTCGCCATCGGAGCATCCCATCGCAGAATTATTTTCAAGCACATCATTCCGAACGTGCTGGGCATCATCATTGTCTACACCACTCTGACCATTCCGCGCGTCATGCTGATGGAAACGTTCCTGAGTTTTCTCGGGCTCGGCATCCAGCCGCCGATGAGTTCGTGGGGACTGCTGATCAGGGACGGCGCGAGCGTAATGGAATCGTACCCGTGGCTGCTGATTTCGCCGGCCATCGTTTTCTCGCTGACGCTCTTCTCCATGAACTTTCTGGGCGACGGCCTGCGTGACGCACTCGACCCAAGATTCTCGAAGGGGAAATCGTAATGGATCATAAAACTCCATTGCTTGAGATCGAAAACCTCCGGACCTGGTTCCATACCGAGGCCGGCCCCGCACGCGCCGTTGACGGAATCTCTTTTTCAATCAACGCGGGCGAAACGTACGCACTGGTCGGCGAGTCCGGCTCCGGAAAATCCGTCACCGCTCTTTCCATCATGCAGCTGCTGGCTAAATCAGTCGGCTACATCGAAAACGGAAGCATCCGGTTTTGCGGCACCGAACTCACCACCCGCTCCGCGGCGCAAATGCGCGAGA
>Ga0190284_1000945_pt1 | contig 13766 bp, 14 predicted proteins | sample 48691812_MG_FD_161668 | JGI IMG/M metagenome (GOLD analysis project Ga0190284, IMG submission 161668) | Hydrothermal vent microbial mat bacterial communities from Southern Trench, Guaymas Basin, Mexico - 4869-18-1-2_MG | ecosystem: Environmental > Aquatic > Marine > Hydrothermal vents >...
TTATGAAGAAAGGGAAATAGATATGTGACATCCCGGAAAATTTTTGGCCGGGTACTTAACTGCAGGGATTTCCCTATAAGAAAAGGAGGAAGAAAAAATGATGGGAACTTATAATTTTGAAACAGTCATCCGCGAAGACGGAATCATTGTGCTGCCTGACAGTATGAAAAATCTGAAGAAACGCAGGGTAAAATTCGTATTGGTGGATTTGGAAGAATCATATTCGGGCACGGCGGATATTTTATCCGACATTACAGAGCAATATAACAGGATTAAAGAAAAAGATTTGGATATCACGGAAATTTATAAAAACAGGAGAAAGACTGATGTCAGAGAAAGGCTGTATCAGTGCTTCAGCGTACTTGAAGCTCTCCCAGCCGGGGGATTTATCTGAAGCCAGCTCATATCACCCCGGAATCAATTCCGAGGCTGAAGCCGGCTTGCAGTGTGCTTCAGCACAGGAATAAGGAATCAGCCAATGAAACCATTTTCAAAATGGACCATCGAAGAAGTGGAAGATACGTTTCAGATCATCCCGACAGAGGAAAACGCCCTTCTGAAAGAGTGGATGATGATCAGTCCGGCTCTTTCCCAGGAAGAGGAAAGCTTGCTGGGGAGGCTGTGCAAAAAATTGCAGAGCCGTTCCTGGGATTGGAACGAGGAGGAGCTGAAAGTCGGTTTTATCGGGCCGCTGCTGCATATCGTTGATTTTGACCAGAAAAATTACCGCTCTTTTCTGGAAAGAGATATTTCAGTCACCTGCGAGGAGGGGAAGCTGTCAGGGACCGTTGATTTTGTCGTGGCCCGAGGGAGGCGTTCCCCGAAACACCCCCTGTTTTTCATCAACGAGTATAAAAAAGAACATGACTCATCAGGTGATCCCCTGGGACAGCTGATGATCGCCATGGTCGCGGCACAGAAACTGAACAATGACGGCAACCCGCTCTACGGGGCTTATGTGATGGGGCGATACTGGCATTTTGTCGTGCTGGACGGTTCTGAATATGCTGTCAGCCTGGGCCATAATGCGGCCAAGAATGACGAACTTGGGGAAATTTTCACCATCCTGAAGGAGACAAAACAGATTATTGAAAATTTGCTGGATCAGGCTGAGAAATAAATCTGATTTATCCCTCGGCTTTTCTCTGGCATTAAAATTCAGCTCTCTACGGACAAATGCTCATATTTTGTTTTGATCTGATCCATGATAATTAAAGCAATTTTCAAAGCATCACGCCCCATCTGCCCTGTAACCTCCGAAGTTTCCCGTCTGCTGACCGCTCTTACAAAAGACTTCAGTTCATCTTCCAGTGCGTCGCCCTCTGTGAAACATGTATGACTGATCTCCATGCCGGGTATCAGATTCGCCAAATCCAGGTTCGGAATTTGGAATTCGGAATATTCCCCGGTTTCGCTGTCTTTAGCATTCTGGCGGACAACGGTGATCTCCCGACTTGCAAAATCCACAGACACATAAGCGTCTTTCTGAAACAGCCTGATTTTCCTTTCGTTTTTCATCGAAATTCTGCTTGCAGTGACATTGGCGATGCATCCGTTTGCAAATTCAAGCCGTGCATTTGCAATATCAACGTGCTTGGAAATAATCGGAGCACCTGAGGCGTGAATATGCTTCACCTCTGATTTGACAAAGTTCATGATAATATCAATATCATGGATCATCAGATCAAGGACCACGCTCACATCCGTGCCCCGCCCTTTGTGGATGCTCAGGCGGTGCGATTCGATGAACATCGGCGTTTTTACAATATCCCGGAGGGCAACCACCGCGGGATTGAATCGCTCAAGATGTCCCACCTGCATGATACGCCCCCCTGATTCGGCAATCTTAATCAGTTCATTCGCCTCCTCAACAGTTGTGGTCATTGGTTTCTCTATGAGAACATCCATGCCATTTTCCAAAAAATCTTTGCTGACAGAAAAATGTTCAGGTGTCGGCACAACAATGCTGACAGCATCTGCTTTTCCGATAAGCTCCTGATACGACTGATATGCCTTCACACCAAATTTTCCAGCGACCTCTTCAGCCTGTGAGGCATTGATATCAACGACCCCCACAAGTTCCACACCATCCATCCGTGCATACTTTTCCGCATGAAATTTTCCCAGATAGCCCACGCCGATAACGCCGACGCGAAGACGGGGGACTTTTGGGTCACGAGTTTTAAGTCTTAAGTTTTCAGTTTTAAGTTCCGAGTTTCCAGTTTCGAGCTTCGAGCTTCGAGTTTCGAGTTTCGAGTTTCGAGTTTCGAGTTTTGACTCTCCGTTGCGGGCCACGATGGATATGCCGGATTTGTTCGCGAAAGCGATCATTTCTTCCCGGTCAAATACGACAGTTCTGCCTGCTTCAATAACAAGCACCTTTGCGCCTGCCTCATGCATGATCCGGATGGTTTCCAGTCCCACAGCAGGAATATCAAAGCGCACATCCTGATTCGGCTTGCAGGCTTTGACGACCACTGCACCTTTGCCGAGTTTCCCGCCCCTTTTTATGGTGGGGTCTGTTCCGTCTATTGCTTCCACCGCGAGAACCGACCCGCCGCCGATCACCACGCATTGCCCAATGTCGAGACGTCCGATCTCTTTGACCAGATTCCAGCCCAGATCAATGTCAGACCTTTCGGAGCGGCGGGGTTTCCGTTTTGTCCAGCATCCTTTTGTCGCCAGAAGTTCAGGGAGCAGAAATGTTGATTCCTGTATTATGATGCCCTCTTTCTCAAGCACTCTGGCAAAGGCCCGTAATATCCCGTCATCATGGGTATGTATCATGCTGGCAAGGAGGGAGATGGCCTTCATGTCCGGCCTGACATCTGAAAACATCCGGGTCTTTTTTATGGCCCCCATCATCACCGCCTGGGTGATATTATATGTTTTGAAAAATTTTATGATGCGTTTGATCTGTCCCAGATGGATCCACTCAATCGCGTCAACGTAATTTTTCAGATCAGGGTCCGCCTCATTTGAATACGCGGCCGCATAAACTGCAAATCCCCTGTCCTTTGCCTTTTTTGAAAAAATTATGGGGAACTGGCCGCCCCCTGCGATAAGTCCGATTTTGTCAGTTGTCATTGGTCACTCTCTCCGCTCCCGCCGGGTTGCCAAACCCGGCGGCTTGGATTTGGCAATGCAGCCGGGCGTTTCTCTGCTGGGTTCTGCTGATTCAAAAGCATGTTTGGTGGGTTCCGCTACGCCACCCTGCATCCGGTATTTTATTTTTTGTGAAATCTCCTATCTCGTTATGCCTCGTTCAGAAGATTTTATGAAATTAATAAAATCAACCACTTGAGGGAGTTGTTCCACTTCTGCACCGACTCTTTCTATGGCTTCGTTCAGTGTGATTCCGATGCGGAAAATGATTCTGTAGGCTTTTTTCAGCGCGGACAAGGTTTCTTTTGACATTCCGTGGCGTTTCAGCCCCACGCTGTTCAGCCCGCGAAGAACTGCCCTGTCACCCGCGGCAATCACATACGGCGGAATGTCCTTTACCACAGCGGATTTTCCGCCCACAAACGCATAATTGCCAATCCTTACGAACTGATGAATCGCCACAAGTCCTCCCACCGTGGCATAATCGCCGATGGTGATATGTCCTGCAAGGGTCGCATTATTTGCCATTGTGACGTTCCGGCCAATTTTGCAGTCATGGGCAATATGGGTATAGGCCATCAGAAAATTTTCTTCTCCCACTTCTGTCAGGCCACCGCCAAAACCGGTTCCCCTGTGAATGGTGACAAACTCACGGATAACAGAACCTCGCCCGATCCTTACATGGGTTTCTCCGCCTTCAAATTTTATGGACTGGGGAATCGCTCCGATGGAGGCAAATTGAAAGATATGACAATCAGGGCCGATGGTCACATACGGTTCAATCACGGCATGGGAGCCGATGACGGTACCGGAACCGATAAAAACATTTTCCCGGATAACTGCATAAGGGCCGACTTCAACATCGGCATCCAGTTCCGCCTTGGGGTCAATGATTGCTGTTGGATGTTGTATCATAATATTTTTTCCCTCAGAGATGCCATGAATTCAGCTTCAGCCACCTTATTTCCGTCAACCATTGCAATGCCGGACATCTTCATTGCCTTTGAGCGTAATCTTAAAAGCCGGATCTCAAGTATCAGTTGATCTCCGGGCACAACCGGTTTTCTGAACTTGACCTTGTCCATGCTCATAAAATACATGAGTGCCCCCTGTTTTTCCAAAGGAAGCGCAGAGATTGCGAGTACGCCGCCGGCCTGAGCCATGGCTTCGATTATCAGCACGCCGGGCATGATAGGCGTTCCTGGAAAATGCCCCTGGAAAAATGGTTCGTTTATGGTCACATTTTTCAGAGCGACAATTTTTTGCTCTGGTACAACTTCAAGCACCCGGTCTATTAAAAGGATAGGATACCTGTGGGGCAGGAATTTCATAATTTCCTGAATATCATATTTCATTTCCATTGTTCAAAGATTTCCTTAACATTACAATTTAATAATTATAAAAATCCGAAGTTGCCATAATTGTAATCAGGATACACAATGATTTTGTCATTGTCAATGATGGGGGAGCCTATAAGAAAATCTATAGAAAAACCGAGCAGGGCAGAGTATGTTCCGGGCGTATTAAAGTTGCTCGCGGGGGATTGCCAAATCCCCAGCCTGGGTTCGTATTTGCCAATCATTCGACGACTCGACTGAGCTCGCCGAAATCTGATCTCACACCGAAGTCCGAACCGGGCAGAGCAGAGCCTATAACAACTATGCAGAACACTATTTGCCGGTAAAATCAAGATAATTGCTGATATTAGGAATAAAAAGCCAATTTTTATCCATTTTTCGGATTATCCCTATCTAATTATTGAAAAACCAGCTTGACAAAGAATCGAAAATTGGATTATATTAAAAATTTATTTTTTGGTCCTACCGCTGTGGTCAGGTATGAAACCTGACCTGAAAAGTGGGATCAATGTTAAAAGTTTTAGATGATTACAATAAAGGACTGAGTCAGAGCCATGCTGATAAGATTCACAGTGGAGAATTTTCTCTCCTTCAATAAAAGAACAGAATTCAATATGATTGCATCTGCCGAAGATCGGCATAAGCATCATCTGCTTTATGCTGACAAGGATTCCCTGGCCAGCCTGCTCCGGGCATCCATCATTTATGGCGCAAACGCGTCAGGCAAGTCGAATCTGATCAAAGCAATGGGATTTGCAAAGAAATTCATTGTTGAAGGCGTGGAGAAGAACAAAAACATCAGGACGACCCCGTTCAGGCTGAACCCCGGCAAAGTCAAAGAACCGTCCCGATTCGAGTTTGAGTTCGCATACAAAGAAAGGCAATTTGCTTATGGTTTTGTCACAGACAAATTCAAAGTTCATGAAGAGTGGCTTTTTGAAATAACACTGGAAAAAGACACTCCTATTTATGAAAGAACCGGGAATGATATCGAATTCAATTTTTCCCATTCAATCCTTCAAAAAATCGGCGACACAGAAAAAGCCCGTCTTGGCTATGAAGCTGAAAGCACAAGAGAGAATCTTCTTTTTCTGACAAACACAAAAGAAAGAAATATCAGGTATTTTGATTTTGCATATAAATGGTTCAAGGATGTGCTGACCATCATATTTCCCGAGTCGATATCTGCTCTCTTGCCTCTTTTGATCATGAAAGAACGCAGATTCAGTGAATTGCTGAGACATTTTGACTTTGGGATAGAGGGCCTTTCCATTAGTGAGATATTATTGGATGACTATAAAAAGATACCGGAAAAGGTGAAAGAAAAGGTCAGGGAGGATTTTCCCTATGATGAGGATGATGCAAACGGTATGTTTCTACCCCAGTTCAACTGTCTGATTTCCTCCGCAGATGATCAGGAATTGAAGGTCTTGGAGTTGTTCACGGTAAAAAAGGATACTGAAGGCAACAATGTTGACTTTGAGGTTTCCGAAGAGTCTGACGGCACACAGAGGGTCATAGACCTGATACCCATGATGATGAAAATGCGTCAGGGACCATCGGTGTTTGTCATAGACGAGGTTGAAAGAAGTCTGCACACATTGCTGATAAGACAAATTTTTGAACTGATTCTGAATAATGAGGCATTTCATGGTTCGGAAAGTCAGATTATCGCCTCCACGCATGATGTCAGTCTGCTGGATATCAAGAGGCTGTTCCGTGCGGATGAAATCTGGTTTGTGGAAAAAAACAGCAGCGGTGAGACTGTCCTGTACTCACTTGCAAATACTGATGTTGACGATCTGAATCTGTCAAAAGGTTACCTGAACGGACGGTTCGGGGCGATTCCTTTTCTAAATGATATGTCAGAATTAGGTTGGTAAATTTGCGAGGGAAAATATCCATGCCAAGAGAAAGATATACAAGACTATCAAAGAATGACCTGACGGCTGCCTGACGGGGGGTTGCAACCCCGTTCGCAATATTTTGTCAATCCCCGGCAGCATAAGTTTCGGACGGGGTTGCAAACCCCGTCCGGCAATAAATCCCCGCCTGCCAGGGCAAGAACCCCCGTCCGGCAGAATCCTTTAATCCTGAAAATACGGGTTCGGGTGGTAAACTGCTGAAATGGCCAAAACGAAGATCAACGCCTATTCCTTAAACCCGTAATGAAAGATTTCGTATTCGGTTTTTCCCCCGATCAGAGAATCTATCTTATCCTGAATTTCGTTTCTTCCCGAGGTTTGAACCCATTGTTTCCAATCATCAGAAGACTGCCAAGTGCTGATGACCAGAAAATTGTCAGGGGCATCCGCGTTTCTTAACGTCTCTCCGGAAATATAGCCCGACTGACTTGCGGCAAGGTTTCTCAATTCCCTGAAAAACGGCACCACCTCTTTTATCTTGTCTTTTTTCACAGTTCGTTTAATGAGAATTTTAACGGTCATTTTGTCCTCCTTTTGTTGAATTTTCATCAGATTTCCAACAGGAAATTCTTTTAAGTATAAGCAGATCGGAAATGTTTTCCAAATGTTCGCCTATGATTGACAAATCCCAAGCATTTCGGCGGATTTGTCAATCCCCGGGAGCATTTCAGGGGCATTTCCGATCTGCTGAGTATGTGATTCATCCACGGAAAAGAATGATAGCAAACAGATAAAAAAACAGAATATTCTGACGCATTCCATATCATTTGAAAGCATCATATATATTTATTAATCCATAGTCAACATTTTTATTTATACCTGCCATCGCCATAAACTGCGTTTTCCAGCAGATGGATTCCTGCTTTTAAATGAAAACTTCACTCAATTGACTGTGGATTCCTGTGTTCAGCAGGAATGACAGTTATTAAGAGTTCCATTCTTCATTGTGATCATGCTTGTTATGTGAAAAATTTCAGATGGAATCAGGTAAAATAACACATATTGGGATATCGGGAAACGTAAATAATAACTCTTGACATTTGTGATTATATGATTTACAGAATGTGTTACAAGTGAGTGTATTCATAGTTATTCCGAGAAGATCGGAAAACATGTCAGTTCGTAACAGACCGCCTGAACGCTGAACTGCAAATTTTTCTGATCTGCTGATACTTACATCCGGATTCCGGACAGGACAGAACTGCTGATTTCAGCAGGTTGTATCCTCCCCGTATCCATTATAATCAGCAGAAAACAGCACTTGAAGGTAAAATAAGGACTTAATGACGATGTCAGAACCGAATAAAATTTTGATACTTGGAAACGGGCCTTGCGCCCGTAGCATAGCGGAAGATATTCTTGCCAAAGGTGACGAGATTATCATCGCAGTCAAAGAGAATGACGCTGATTTTCCTTCTCTCGGAGAGAAAGCAGAAATTCTTACAGGGACGACATTGCTTTCCTGCCGGGGGGCTGTGGGGAATTTTAATCTTACCCTGATCAGAAACGGCGAAAGAATATCCAGAATCTCGGCAAACATCATCATCGCCGAGGAAGCTGTAAGAAAGCCGAATTTTTCTCTTTATGGGCTTTCGCCGTCTTCCAATATAATATCGCTTTCACGGATCAGAGAACTCCTGTCCGACGCATCGGACAGAGAAGATGGACTTTCCAAAATGAGAAAGATCGCTTTCCTCACCGGTCTGGCAAGGGAGAGCAATCCGGTTATTTTGGAAGAAATCATGCGATATTCCCTGGATCTGCAGCCGTTTAACATACAAACCTATATTCTGACGAAAAATCTCAAGGTCGGAGAAAACAAGCTCGAAGCTTTATACAGAAGGACAAAAGACGCAGGCGCAGTCTATATCAAATTTACAGATACGTTGCCGGAAATCCGCTGCTCCGAGGATGGCAGCGTCACCCTGTTGTTTAACGACGAAATCATGCGGAAAAAATTCAGCCTGAAACTGGATATGCTCGTTGCGGATGAAACTATTTCGCCTTCTGATTACGCGGGGAAACTGGCGGCGATCTTTGAAATTGATACGGATATAAACGGATTTGTGCAGGCAGACAATGTTCACCGTATCAGCGTGTTTACAAATCGGAAAGGAATCTTGGTTGCAGGCCCTTCGAGAAGCGTTCAATCCCCCAAAGATGAAGCCGCAGACACGGGGAATGCAGTGTTATCCTCTCTGAATCTCAGGTCAGGCAGCTTTGTTCAGGCAGAAGACAAGGCTGAGATCAACAGCGGCTTATGTGCAAGATGCCTCACCTGCTATCGCAGTTGTCCATACAGAGCAATTGCCATAGCGGACAGCATTGTTGTCATGCCTGAGGCATGTGAGCAGTGTGGTATATGCGCTGCTGTATGTCCGGGTCGTGCCATTACGATAAAAGGGCTCACCCGCGATGAAATTTCAAGTCAGATGGTAAACAGCGTCCCCCGGGAACAAGAGACATTTGTCCCTTTCCTGGTGGCGTTCTGCTGCAAGCGTTCAGCGAGTCAGGCCGGGGAACTTGCGTCATGTATGGGGCATCCTCTGCCCCAGAGCTTAAATATCATAAAAGTTCCATGCGCAGGAGGCATCTCCCATGATCATATTTTTTCCGCCTTGGACAAAGCAGACGGGGTGCTGATACTGACCTGTCACGAGGGGAACTGCCATTCTGAATACGGAAATCTTTATGCAACAAAAAGAGCAGAACAGATAACGAACCTTCTCTCGAACACAGGATTTGAAAAAGAGCGGATTGCTGTCAGGACGCTCGCCTCCAATATGGCAAAGGAATTTGCAGAGATTACAGATGATTTTGAGAAAAAAATTATTGAGCTTGGGCCTGGAAGGAGTGAGAAATGAGGAACAACTGTCTCTTAATTCAGTGAATGAGGTTAAAAATATGGAAGAAAAATACCAAATTATTGAGATGGACCGGTTAAGCCATAATCAGTTCGGATTATGGCCGTTTTCACAAGATTTTTGTGTGACATGCGGGATTTGCTCAAGTTCATGTCCGGCCTCCGGCATAGACGGATTTGATCCGAGAAAACTTGTCCGCATGGTCTCCCTCGGGCTTGAAGATAAGGCCATAGAATCCCGATGGCCTTGGATATGCACCTTATGCGCCAAATGCGAGCATGTCTGCCCTATGGAGATCAACATTCCCGGCATGGTCAGAAATATAAGGGGCCTTCGGGATCGTGAAAATGTTCCGGGAATACTTCACAAAGGGCTTGAAGCAGCCCTGAAGACAGGCAACAATCTCAGTCTGCCCAAAGAAGATTTTATCTTCATCATAGAGGATGTTGCAGAGGAAATAGCGGAAGAACCCGGGTTTGAAGGCTTCAAAGTTCCCATTGACAAGGAAGGGGCGGATATCCTGACCACGATCCACAACAAACTGGTGAATACCCACACTGAGGATCTGAAGCACTGGTGGAAAATATTTTATATGGCAAAAGAGGACTGGACGGTTCCCTCTGACAACTGGGAGGGAACAAACTGGGGCCTGTTTACCGGCAATGACGCCGCAATGAGAACCATGGTCGGCCGGATTGTTGAGAATATGGAGAAGCTGAAAATCAGGACACTCCTCTGGCCCGAATGAGGCCACGCTTACCTCGCGACCAGGTCTGGTCTTGAAAAATGGTATCCCCAGGCACTGAAAAATTTTGGTGCAATTACGGTTTTCGATCTTCTCGTCCGATACATTAAAGAAGGAAGAATCAAACTGGACAAATCAAGGTTCAACAATGTACTGGCGACGTATCATGATCCCTGCAACTATGGCCGAAAGGCGGAAAAGATGTTCGGGTACGGATTCTTTGATGAACCACGATGGATACTTGAGCAGTGCATGGAGAATTGGATTGATCTTTATCCCACAAAAATGGATCAGTTTTGTTGCGGTGGCGGAGGCGGAGCTCTCGTAACAGGGTATAATGCCGAGCGAATCCTTTACGGCAGAAAGAAAATGGATCAGATAAAAGCGACAGGCGCAAAAATACTTGTGGTTCCCTGTCACAGTTGTCATGGTCAGATCAATAACCTGAAAAAAGAATACGAGATGGATTACCTTGAAGTAAAATATCTGTGGGAACTGGTGGCAGATTGTCTGATTCTGGAATAAAATACCTGCCATTTCCAAATAATAAAATACCCGGTTACAGATGAATAAGGTGGGTTCCGTTGCGTTGCACCCACCCTGCGTCTGAGAATGAGAAAGTGTGGGAACGAAAAATATACAAAGGAATTGAAATATGGAACTTACCGACATTTTACCCCTTGAGAAATGGGTTGTACTTGAGAAAGATATTACCGGGAGATCCGGACTTGATGCTTCTGTCTTTAACACGGACGGCATCAGGATAACGGATTTCAGACAATGGGCCAACCGGCTGTGTCCCGCCATTAAGGCAACGGACAAAGGCCAGAGTTTCATCTGTGCAGTTGCTCATATGAATCTGGCGATGCAGGCAATGAAGACAAAAAAATCCGTTATCGAAGAATGCGACGCAGGGCTTATGAAACTTGTCGTGCCTATTTTTGCAGACGAAGCGTTCGTGGGCGCAGTCGGAGCGTGCGGTTTTCTGCTTGATGACGGAGAGCTTGACAATTTTATGATTAACAGGACAACCGAGATTGACGAAGAGGAAATAGAGAATCTTTCAGAGGGCATTAAGACCATAACGACCGGGGATGCGGAATTGCTTGTCGCGTATATAGAAGGACAGATTGAAAGCATTGTAAGCGATTTTAAAAATCAGGGCTGATCGTCCGCACTGTCAAAGCGAAGCTTTTGCAAGCAAAAAATCAGTTGCATTCCTGCCAAAGATTCACTCCGGCTCTCCGGAGTGTCAGAGCGAAGCTTTGACAGTAACATCAGTCTCTGATGATCTTTTTTACATCCGGGACTGTATCGGGTTTGCCGCGGATCATATAGCGGCTCTCTCCGTCCCGCTGTGTCACGTTTTCGTAAACGCCGTCGTCCCGTTTCACCAGTTTGGTAAAACCGAGGTTCTTGATCTCACTGTCAGTTTTCGGAGTGCTGATACTGAAACATGAAATCAGTTTTTTCACCATGCCCTTGCAGGTGGGGCATATTGCCAGCGGCGGATCATCCATTGACTGCTTCACCTCAAACACTCTGCCCCGCATACAAGGCTCATCCAAATGTTCGTATTCATAAGTTGGCATATAAGTACCTGCTCAAAATTTTTCCAGAATTTTCTGTTACCAGAGTTGTTCCCAACTCACCAACAATCCTTTCCCGTCCGTTGCAACAGATTATATTCTATATTCGATCAGAGGTGTTTCCGTCAAGCTTTTTTTACTTTGAAAGATGTAAGAAGATTTCTTATGAATTCGGATATAAGAGATAATGAAGGTAGTGAGGATTAGAATATAAAATATTAATTGATATAAATATCGGCTTTGGTTACTAAATTGCCAAAGCCGACTGAGGATGTGATAAAAATGCTGAACCATAAAGGATATATAGGAAGTGTGGAATTTGATGATGAAGATGAAGCCTTTCATGGAAAAGTAATTGGGATTCGAGATGTAGTTAATTTCCAGGGAATTTCCGTGGAAGAGTTAAAAAAAGCTTTTATTGATTCTGTGGAAGATTATCTCGAATTTTGTGCGGAACGCGGAGAAGAACCTGAAAAGCCTTATTCGGGTAAATTTGTTTTGCGGCTTTCTGAAAAAGGACATCGTTTAATATCAACCGCAACGCAGTTATCCAACAAAAGCCTTAATGAAAGCCGCTGAAAATGAGTTTCCCGAATTAGCACATTAACATAAACCAAAGTTATGTAGTTATTTCAAGTTAAATTCGGATCGTCGGATCTGGTGTAAATCCGTGAATCAAAAGAGGGGCGAAGCAGAGTATCAGTGCGGACAAACCTGAGACGGACAGAGTCAGCCTCAGCGAAACACGGTCAGAATCTGAAATTCTATGTTGGGACGGGGTTTGCAAACCCCGTCCGGCAGAGGTTTCAAATTTACGTTTCACAGTTCCAGATTTCGAGCTGCCTCAACAAACCTCCTCACTTTTTCAATGTCCTTTTTGAACCTTATGGGCTGTCCTTTTCCATCCAGAGCATTGGTGGCAGTGCAACTGTCAACACCGGCTGGCAGAGTATGCCTGATTCCGTCTGCCACGTTATCCGGGGAAAGCCCTCCTGCCAGTATCACCGGTATATTGCTGAATTCAACCAGTTCTTTGGCAACATCCCAGTCGCATGTCTGGCCGGTTATTCCGATAAACCCCCCGGGCTGCCCAGGGAAAGGTTCAACTTCCTTTGTAAGCACGGTATCTGTCAAAAAATAATCGCTTACCGGTTCAAACATCCGGGCCAGTTCAATGACGGACGAAGCATCTGCCATGCCGGGCTGTGCAATCGGAATCGCCCGCATAATATTGAATCCGGGAAATCGTTTCCTGACGCCTTCCTGCAAATCTGTCAAGTCATTGCAGTTTTCTGAAATATCACCATTCTGATTTGTCAGAGCCTCGCAAAAATGGACAATATCCGGCTGATAATAATCCAATGCCCGGAACACAGCATCCGGGTTGCTGAAAAGTGGGATCAGGGTGGTTTGTGAATCTGTTTCCGCCACCAGTTTTATGGTTTCTCTGATGGAAGAAACCTTCCATGATTCCTGTGAAAGAATCACACTGCCTATATGATCCACGCCAAGCTCAAGCATCGTTTCAGCTTCAGAAGGTGTCTGTATTTCGTAAATCTGGATGATGTCCTGCATGTCGTTCATTTTTATTAATTCCCTTATTGATTTTTTCGGATTTTCATCAGGAGTGCTGAAATGAAATTTTAGCACTCCTCTAATTTTCAATTTCGGATGCTTGGCGACATCCATGCCGTAAAAAAAATATCCGATTTGATTCCTGTTTGCAAGTTTTATAAAGGCGCAGAGGCACAAAGGTATGGATGAAAAATTTACTTTGGAGTGTCCCGGAAGAAGGTATCAGGAAATCAGGACACCTCGCTGATAACTGTCGTTTTTCTTAAAATATCAGGGTGTTCTGCCTGTTGATATTGAGTATATGAGTTGCCAAAATAAGTGTAAAGCTGCGGGAACATTCCAAAAGAAGGTATCAGGAAATCAGGACACCCTGCTGACAATCGCCGTTTTCCTTGAAATATCAGGTCGTTCAGCCTGTTGACAAATTTCCGTATAACAATTTTGCAAATTGTTTCAGCCTGAAGTGCAAAGTGTTCAGGAGCAAGGTATCAGGAAATCAGGACACCCTGCTGACAACCGCCGTTTTTCTTGAAATATCAGGGCGTTCGGCCTGTTGACTCCTGTATGACAATTTTGCAAATTGTTTCAGACAGCCTGCAAGCCAA
>Ga0190284_1000946_pt1 | contig 13759 bp, 11 predicted proteins | sample 48691812_MG_FD_161668 | JGI IMG/M metagenome (GOLD analysis project Ga0190284, IMG submission 161668) | Hydrothermal vent microbial mat bacterial communities from Southern Trench, Guaymas Basin, Mexico - 4869-18-1-2_MG | ecosystem: Environmental > Aquatic > Marine > Hydrothermal vents >...
CGATTAGGAATTTACCTCCCTTATTTTTGTCATCTCCCAGTCTGCCAAAGTCAGCGACATATTTAAACCAGTGGTCATCAATAATACCCAACACATCCGGCGGAGTTTCTAAAACATAAGGTTCATCATCAAGTTGTAACCACATGACCATATAAACACTTGTGGTATTGGGCGTGAGCCAAAGGGCTTTTGAGTCCATAAGATCTTCAAACAGAACAACGGTTTTGTTGGCAGGACCAAAAGTTAAGAGACCTTTTCGCATGGCTTCCATTGAAGCAACCTGGATACCGCTCAGAAAAGAAGTCACTCCGTGTTGGAAATCAAGATTATCGTAAATGATTTCTGCTGTTTTAACGGTAGGAACCCCGTCATCAGAAATTAACTCACCGATTCGGGAATTTATATGATTTGGGGTTAGAATACCTTTCGGGATATCGGTTGTCATTTTCATTTTTGGCGCTTTTGAAATATCCATTGCAAAGGCAGTGCCTGTTCCCATGACGAACATACTCATGAGTAGTAGCAATTTTTTCTTCATAGTATTTCCTTTGTATCGTGTTTCGATGTGATTTTCATCGTGATAAATAATACGGGTCAGTGAATGACTAATTGTGATAGTAGAAGCATTTGATCTGACCCGGATAATTTCCATTCCAATCAGTAAATTACACCCTGACAAACTCCTGTTAACAGAACTGTACTTAATCCAATACTCTTCGTTTCACACATCTCTATATGTTGCTGACTAGTGATCAGTTCATTCAGCTCTATTTAATTGGCTCAAGCTCTCCTGGCTTCCAGGATTTATCGTAGAATGATTCAAGTGGACCATAAAGACGCAGTACCAGAAACCAGGATTTTTCAGGCATGGTCATGATCCAGTTGTTCTCGTATCCTTTAGGTGCATCTGGGCCAAAATAAATATCGATTGAACCATCTTCGTTATAGGTCAGGTCATCGATCTTGTTATTGATCTTGGGGAAGATTCTGTCACCCGTCTGTAACTCAGAACGTGTTTGTGGGTCGTATATGACAAGCGACCAGAAATCTTTCGCCGGAATATCCTTTGGGAGTGTCAGCTTGTAGCTTTTATCACCATAAAGAATATCGCCATTCTTATCTTTTACGATACCAGCATAATTTGAACCAACACCTGGAAGTTTAAGCGCCATCGCCGGTGTGTTGACCGTCGCCTGATAGAAGAAGTGTGTTCTCGCGTCAATATTTCTACCTGCTTCACCTGTCAGGTCTAACCAGCGGTAGTCACCGCCAATAAAGAAAGTTTTCCAGTAAGAGTTCGGGTAAAGGTATGCTCTTTGGTCACGAGGATAGAACATCATGGTACGTGCCGTCGCATTTCCAACAGCAATAGACTCTTTTAAGATTTTTTCCATTCTGGCATCAGGCTTAAACTCTTTACCCTTGATAATGCCGATAGCCGCGGCCTGACCACGAAGTTCCGGGTCGATGAATCCAAGAGGCTCGTGTTGAATAACAGTATTCAGTTCTTCATAGTATGGATATTTGTTGGAGTGGATCGTATTAAAATATTTCATGGAACCTGAAACAAACTTCATAGGCTTGGGATTGGCAGCATCTTTAAGAGGGTATATTTTAAGACCCTCCCGCCACATTCTTGCAGCGGTATCCGGTTTACCATCGACCAGGAAGCCTCTCAGAATAACCCAGTTATTGTAGCTTGGAGACTGTGCAACCCAGACATCTTTCTCCACGCCATTGATCACTGCTTTGGTTGTACTGTTGTCTCTAAATGTGTTTGGTGTGACTTTAATATCGCCGGTGTACTCAGGCGGAAGGATGATATAGGTTCCCCCTTTTTTCCTGTCGGGGCCGGGAGCTCCCATATCCACTACAAAGCGAAAAAATGCATCATTAATGGTGCCAGGCCCGGCACCTTCAGGAATCTCCAGAACGATGGGACCTGTTTTCCCCAAGTCGAAGAATGACGAAGCATATACTGTATCAGTATTCCCCGTCAGGAAAAGTGGTGTTGAGTCCATCAGCTTGTCCATGAGGAGAACTTCGTTGTAATCCTCGACACCTAATGATTTATTTCCTCTTCGCATTCCTTCTATGGAACAAGCGGGAATAAAATTAAGAAAAACGTCGACACCGCGCAAAAAGTCCAGGTGATCATAGATCGTGGTAACCGTCTCATCTGTAGGCACACCGTCATAAAACTTCATGGTTCCGATTCGGGTTTCTACCGTATCGGGGGTCATAATCTCCTCTGGAACTTTCACATTGTATCCAGGCGTTACTGCTGCTTGCGCTACCGCTGTACTCAAAACCGCAGCGAGCGCTATCGTTGAAATTAAAGGCAATTTGATCATCATTTTTCCTTAGAAGGGGATGAAAACCATGTAGTACATAGCTAACACCGAATAGGTATGCTGAAGATTAACTAACTGACTACCACGCTCGTAAAAATATTACTGCGCCGAAAGGAATATACTATTACTCAAATTGGTATGCGGCCTTCAGCCAGATGTAATCACCATCGAGGCGATGATTGGTATTCGACTCGGGAAGCCATTTGGCCTCAATCACCAGGCTGTCAGAGCCAAGGGGGAGGATGTAGTTGATAACCGGACCAACCCCCAGGGTCCTTCCCTTGAAATCTTGCCTGGCTCCGGAACCGCTGTCCGATGTAATCTGTTCAAAGTAGAAGGCGTCCACACCCAGGGCCATGAAACCCTTCCCCAGGGGGAATAGTTTCTGCATACTCGATTCGATATGGAACATCGATCCGCTGTCATAATCGGTCGCACTGTTTTCTGAATTGAACGTAACGCCCGCGTGAACACCGAAGTTCAACCCGGTGTCATCATTGCTGTAAGACGCACCGATCATCGGATCTGCGGTCCAGTAGTTCAATCCTGGGTTGGCCAGTTTTCCAGCCGTGTAATCACCTGTAGGGGCATAGATTGAGAGTGAAGTTTCGTATTGCCAGTAGTCATTCTTCCACGCCAGCATGCCGGGGATCAGCGTGATATCCCCAATCCCCTGTGCCCTGTCATGCACCTGCCGTTCATTTACATTTCCCTTGATGTCCATCCAGGCATAGGGTACATAAATCCCGGCCGAGTAATAGGCGCCCCATACCTTTTTATCGAAGGTATAGAGCGCACCAAGCGTAAAGGTATCAACCGTGGCATCCAACCCGAATGAGATCAGGCCGCCGATGGGGACCTGTTTAGACGTTTTAAACTCACCCTCATAATGAACGTAGATCGGCTCAACCACCCATCCCGGTCGGGTAGGCGCTGCATCTATCAGCGTTGCCACGCCACCCGGGGCAACATGGCCTGTGCCACCCTCTTCTGCAAATATAGAGGGGCCGGGAATGGACACCCCAAGAACAACGGCACATAAACTACAAACCAGTATGTTATTCCTGCTTCCCGGTTTGATTATCTTTCCCATGTGATTAATCTTGATGTGGTTATTGTGGGTGACTGATGCACGACCAAAGAAGCTTGTAATTGTTTATCACTTGAAATTCCATCCTATTTAAAAGCCTGCATCACTTCCTGTAGCGGAATACCTGTGGCACCAGAAGGCTTGTCTGTTTTCATGATCTCTGCAAGCGTCGGTGCAATATCTATCGGCTCTACAGGGCGATCGATACGTTGCTGCTTTATAGTGCTTCCGGCAAATATGACGGGCACATAAGTATCATAGTTCCAAGGGCCACCATGATTGGCAGCCACCACTTCACCATTAAAATGATTGATGAAATAATGTGGCTGAAACAGAATCAAAATATTCCCAGAGCGTTTCCTGTTATAATTACGCAATGCCGCACGGTTTAGAAATGTGTCAGGCAGTTGGTTACTGCTCAGGTTGGAACTGGAAATGGCTAATGCAACACCTTTGATGCTCATTAGCTCATCGGCCACTGCATTTTCTACCTCGGCCAAATCAAGCCCACTATCCTTGATGACTTTACGATCAAGATAAAGATAGGGTGGGAAAAATGATTTGATCAACGCCTGGCCAATACCAAACCGTTTTTTCAGCTTGGCTATAGAGGGTGCCTTATCCCAGTCAGCCGGTGACACGAAGTTCGATTCAATACCAAACTTCTGCCAGTGCTGGGGGGTCTCTGGACCACCGTGATCAGCAGATAGCACAATCAATGTATTTGCCAGACCAATATTCTTGTCCACATAGGCAAACAGATCTGCCAGCGTCCGATCCAGCCGCAACATATTATCTTCTGCCTCGAGACTGGATGGGCCAAAGATATGCCCTACATAATCTGTCGAAGAGAAGCTGATAGCCAGAAAATCGGTAATATCGTCTTGTCCAAGCTTTTCTGCATCAATCACAGCTTTGGCAAAATCCAGGGTGAGTTCATCACCTGCCGGACTGAAGGTAAGGTAATTATTAAACTGCTTGTTGCTTGAATCGCCATAAGCATGGGGGAAGGTCCGCCCAAATCCAGCGACATCCACTTCTCCACTATTGCCATCCTCATCACCGTAAAGATAGCTGGACGGTTTATGCAACAGTTCCCATGATTTGTTACTGTAAACCTCAGGTTTTCCTTGTCGGTTCCAGGCCGACACCCACGCCGGGTATTTATCGTAATAATAAGAGGTGGAGATAAACTCTCCAGTTGATTTGGAAAACCAGAATGCCTTGCCATTGTGGCCGGCCAATGTGACTGCACCGCGATCTTTTACAGAAACAGCAAAGATCTTTGCCTTACCATTGCTGCTTAGTGAGAGTTCATCGCTGAAAGTAGAGACCAGGATATTTGCCGGAGAGCGCCCATCAGTAGAGGCAAGGGCTTGCGAGGCGTCTATCTCAGTACTTTTATCGACATCACCCCCTTCTGTGAGCACATGATAGCGTGGATCTTCGATGTTGTAGGCCAGTTTTCCGGTTTCACGATCAAACCAGACATTGGAGACCATGCCATGTTGCGCCGGATCAGCCCCGGTGGCCAATGAAGTATGCCCCACCACGGTTTCAGTGTTGGCATGCCCATAGCGGGCATTCGCATACCAGATACCTTGATCCTTGAGGTAGCGGAAACCGCCATCAGGCATGTTTTTCATGTACTTATCGGGCAGGTCACCGCGTAACTGATCGACTGTTATTTGCAGTATTAACTTCGGGGGTGGCGGGTTCGCGGCGGCGAAGGCATGTACAGCTGGAAACAGCAGCGTAACTGCGAGCACAGCCATGAACTGGATTGGAATCTGTTTTCGTTCTCGTTCAAGCGCGCGGCTATCGTTACCAAACTCGACCATTTTCTTCTCTATGCCCATCTAAATGAGAATATTTAACATCGAAAACGATGGCTTATATTCCCCAATTAGCTCATATTTTTACCTTTTTCGCTCATCTTGCCTAAGATCCGTTCTTATCTGTTCTGTTTCTATACTCCAGCGGTTTTAACTGATTGCAGCGGGCAAAAAACCGCGTAAAAGCGCTTTGATTACTGAATCCCACCTGCTGAGCGATCACAGAGACCTTTTTATCTGTCTGTGATAACAGTTGCCTGGCCAGTTCATTTTTTATTGATTCCTTTGTTCCTTTGAAATCAATGCCTTCTTCAACGAGCTTCCTCTTGAATGTACTCAAGCTCATATTGAGCGATTTGGCAATATCACTGGCATTTGTTTCATTCAGACTCAGATTTTCAAGCAGAAGTACGCGTATTCGCTTCAGCATTGAGCCTTTAGCAAGATGGTCGTAAAGGTGCTTATCTGCGCGTTCGTGTAATGCCTCCGATAAGACAGGATCAATATTGGCAATCTGATCGTTTAATATCGATCGAGGATAGATCAATTGGCTTCTGCTCTGATCAAACTCCAGATTAGTGCCAAAAACAGCGTGAAGCGGGCCGAGGTTATGTGGCGCGCTATGGGTGAATTGGGCAATTGATGGTTTGGCCGGCTCTCCAAGCGATGGTTTAAGATAGTGTGGAATAAACCCCAACGCCCACTCGATTGAATGCCGTGGACAAACCAGCATGGGCAGATCAAAGCCATATTCGATAGTTACGGTCTTTCTTTGGGTGGTTACTTTATAGTAGTCACCAGCATCATGATGGATTACATAGTACCGTTCGAGTGTATTGAACAGATCTTTTACGGTGCCACTGTTAAGCAACAGGTAACCAAAAAGCCCATACATGGTGATGTCGACCAGGTCATTCATATGTAGACCGAACGCTGTATTTCCAGTCAGGTCAGCGCAGGCATCCAGCAGCCGGCTGGTGCAATCAGGCGAAATAATATCCATATGATAAATCAAGGTATTGACATCGTCTGGCGATCGCCGTGTAAGCTCTTCTACGTCAACACCACCACGTCGAAATGCTTCCAGAACCCAGGCACCTGGTAAAAGATCCATATCCGTTTCTCTATTCGTAGGTGTTTTATGCTACGTTATTTGTAACTATTCAGCTCAATTTAGAATTTATACGCCAGCAGTCGATTATCGGGTGATTATGGAGGAAATGTCTGAGGCAGGAATGCCGAAGCAAGCCTACAGGGACGTATTTTACGGCGTTTTTCGGAATAATCACCCGATCATCGACAAATGCGGCACCAAGCTGAATAGTTACCGTTATTTTTACTTTGTCAGATTACTCGTTACCGGCTAATCCGGGGCTGCCAGGGTGATCTGCGGGACGTCGACAAACTGCGCGGCGAGGTGGTCAGCCAGCAATGGTGGGAGTAGCTGCACAACTAACCCGATCACAGTTTTCCAGAGGAAAGCCGTCAAATAACAATATACCATAGTGTACTTTTAACACAGCGTGCACCCACGCCGTCAGCCAATTCCGCGTGGGCACAAGCGACGCGCCCACGCTACGGTGTTGGTCACTGGGTTTGGTGCGCAGATACAGCCCTGCGCAACGAATGATTAACGAGGTGCCCCCACTTGAAACCATTATCCTTGCTCTCCCTGATCCTGCTGGTCACCGGCTGCACCTCCATCGGCGTCATCGACAACCAACCCTTGTCCAAGGCCAAACCCGGAGAGCCCAGCTACTCGCTATCCAAGGGCGCCATCCGCCAGGGTACCGGCGATATCTCACTGATCCTCGCATTCTCCGGCGGCGGGACCCGTGCCGCGGCGCTGGCCTACGGGGTCATGGAAGAGATGCGCGACACCGTTGTCACCATCGACGGGCAGCCGCACCGACTCCTCGACGAGGTCGATATCATCAGCTCGGTATCCGGCGGCAGCTTCACCTCGGCCTACTACGGTCTGTACGGCGACAAGCTGTTCGATGAGTTCAAGGACGTGTTCCTGACCCAGGACGTACAAGGCGTGCTGATCAAGGCGGCACTAAGCCCAGCACATTGGTTCAGTGATGCCGGGCGCACCGAGATCGCGGTGCAGTATTACGAAGACCATGTATTCCATGACTCGACCTTCAAAGATCTGAAACGAGCGGACGGGCCACTGATCCTGATCAATGCCACCGACCTTGGTTACGGCGTGCGTTTCACCTTCATCCAGCAATACTTCAACCTGCTGTGCTCGGACCTCGGTAGCTTCCCGGTATCGCGTGCCGTCACCGCGTCATCGGCGGTGCCGATGCTGTTCAACCCGGTGGTGCTGGAAAACTACAGCGAATGCAAGGGCTCCGAGGCTGCCTGGCTGGCGGCCGCCGAAAAGGCCGCCGCCGATGACCAACAGCTGATCGAAGTCGTCAAGGGCCTGAACAGTTACAGCAAGGAGACTCGTCATTATGTCCACTTCGTCGATGGCGGCATCACCGATAACCTCGGGCTACGCGCCATCTACGAGATCGTCGAAGTGGCCGGTGGCCCCAAGGCCATGATCAACAGGCTCGGCGGCCGGCCGCCGCGGCGCCTGGTGATCATCTCCGTCAACGCCTCCACCGACCTCAGCCCGAAGATGGACGAGAGCAGGAACCCGCCCTCGCTGGAGGAGATCGTCACCTCGGTAACCGACGTACAACTGCACCGCTACAACGCCGCGACCCTGGAGTTGATGAGCGACGCTGTGAACCGCTGGGCGCATGAACTATCGACGCCAAAGAAAAAAGTTACCCCGTATTTCATCCAGCTCGGCTTCCGCGATTTCAAAGAACCCAAGAAGAGGAACTTCTTCAACCGCATCCCTACGAGCTTCACACTCAGCGGCGAACAGGTCGATCGCCTGATCGCCGCCGGGCGCCAGTTGCTGCGCAACAATCCGGATTTTCAGCGGTTTGTGGCTGATTTGGGTGGAGTGCAGACGAACTGATAATCCGGCAACAATATACTTCTTGATTAGCACTGATATTCAGCCAGGACAGGTTCGGCCGCGAATAAACGCAAATGACTGGCAATGCTGGGCAGTTGATTCGTGCGTCAAAGATATTCTTTTAGATATTCGCGTTAATTTGCGTTCATTCGCGGCAAGAAATCTCTTGGCTGAACTTCAGTGCTAATCGGGATATACTTCGGCTCAGCAAACTGATCAGTTCAGGGATTTCGCGGGTGCCGGCTACGGGCTCGATACGCTTCCGCTGCTGCTAGGGCCTGTTAACACTATGCGGATATCCGCATAGTGTTAACAGGCCCTAGATGATGTTCAGCAATTGCTGCGTGATGCGCTCGGCCTGCAGGGGCTGATCTGACCTGGAAAGTCAGTCGAACTCGGTTTCGTCGTTCTGTAACGCGGTGGCAATCTCGAAGCGCAGCCGCTCATCGATGCCGATACCCTGCCAGCCGGCGTCCTCATCCAAGGCTGCCAGGGCCACGGGAAGCCCGTCGCAGTTACGAATCACCAGCGTCTCGGTGATGCCATCGGTGACCTGCTCGATGATCTGCCGGCCGTAGGCATCCTGATAGTCGATATCGCCTTCTTGATCCCACAGTGTGCTCTGTTCCTGATCCAGCGTAATGATGGCGAGCGGCCTACCGTCCATAGTAGCAATAAAGGCGTGGAGTTCATTGAGCGTACGCTGACGGGACTCGTCCTCTTGTTCGGCTTCAGTGAATTGCAGTCGGTATTCGGGCATAGGCATCCTCGGCTGAACGTGATCCGGACTTCACATGAAATTGGGTTATCATCTATTCGCCTGCTCTTGAGCTATGGTAGCACCTGGCGATAGCTCACAGCTCGGTGTCCAGACAATAAGGGTGAGATGTTATGGAACGAAAAACAAAAAAAGTGAAAAAACGCGCGGGCAAGGTAATTCACAGCGCCGTATCTCAACATGCTATCGAAAAAGCAACCGAGATTCGATCCCGTTACGGCCCCGACATCGACTATTCTACCGTGCTGCGCATTCTCGAGGACAGAAGGTGCACTCGCTACCCGGTCGAGATCAAGTTCGTTGCCGACGGCATCGACCCCGGCCTTTTTGCCAAAACAGAGCTTGTTTCAGAGGCCGCGGACACTGGCTATGTCATTTCGATGCATTCGTACTTCAAGGACCGACCGGATGCCCTGCCGGCGCTGATCCTCTACCAGACGGTATTGGTCAACTATGGCGATCTTGCCACCGCAATCGATGCCGAACTGTTCGGGTCTGGTATCCTGGGGGTGGACCGAGATGCCTACTATGCGCAGATCGTCGCCCTGACGGACGAGCTCTGGGCCGACTCTCCATTGGAGGAACCGCGACGATCCGATACCTGAACCGACCTGTGGCGTCTATTGCGGCAGGCCGGAAAGCCATTCGGCGACGATGGCCATCTCTTCATCGCTAATCAGATGCATTATATTTTTCATCGCCACGGCGTTGGTGTTGTTGCGTGTGCCGTTCTTGATGTCTTTCATTTGAGCCAGCATGTACGGCGCATTCTGCCCTGCAATCTTCGGATACTCATCCATGACCGGCACCCTGCCTTCGGCGCCATGGCAGGCGATGCAGGCCCTTTCCCGGTACAGGCCCGCGCCGTCGAGTGCTTGTGCCGGATTAGCCAGCAGCAAGGTGCTGATGACCCAAAGGGCCGAAATCAGTGTCTTGCGAATCGTCATTTCGTTATTCCCCAAATAGAGCCGTATGAAAAAGGCCACGAACTAAGGATGCCTCGATCCACGGCGGTATTGTCCCGTAGCCAGCTTACGCCTTGCATGCCTTGTGAAAGGCCACGGTACCGCCGAGCATCGGCCGCCCGATGACATCGGAAAAGCCCAGCTCCGAAAGCAGGTGAGAGAGCTCATCCGTGGAGTAGAACAGGCGAATTGCATCAACGAAGTAGTCACGGCAGGCGATGGCATCAGGTCCGGAGCGAATGGCCCAGGACGTCGCCTTGAGACAGCCTTTAAGGTAGAAACAGTAGGCCTCTTCAATAAACTTGTTTGCCGGTCGCAGCATATCGCAGTGATAAAAACTACCACCGGGTTTCAGAACCCGATTGATCTCGGAAAAGACATCGATGACCCGCAGGTGCCGCGTAGCATACTGCAGGGTCACGACATCGAAGTGATTTTCCGGGAACGGCAACTGATGTACGTCACAGATGCGGCCCTTGATCTCAAAGCCCTGCCGCGAGGCGCGGTCTTTGCCGACCTGCTGCATGGCGTCACTGCGATCGACCGCATAGACATCGAGCTCGGGCTGTTTCTTCAATAGCTCGATGCCGATGACATTGGTTCCGGCGCAGACATCAAGTACCCGCTGCCCCGGCTCCACATCGATGGTGGCGATGAAGCGACGGCGCAAGCCCTTCAACATACCCAGGCTGGCAAAGTCGTTGGCTCTGTCGTAAACCGCAGCGACATCTGAAAATACCGCATTGATATTGGTTTCCCAGATGGCCTCGAACGCCTCTCGCCGGGTGTGTTCTTTTTTTTCAAAACTCGTCATCGTGCTCCTCCGCGCAAAGACGACCGCTGCCATCAGCGGTATATCCATTTCCTATCGATTAGCCACATCGGTGGCGCTAGTGAGCATCTCCTCCATGGTCTTGGCCGTGGCCGCGTTCATGATCGGCATTGGTCATTCCCTTTGGCAGCATGGGTGCCGGCTCGGGGTCGAGCTGGGCGAAACCGGATTTTCTGTTGCCCTGCTCCACATCGTGTGGGTTATGGCATTCGGTGCAGACCCACCAACGCTTCTTTCCGCCTTTGTCCCACATGCCGATGCGCTTGCCGTGGATACCTTCGCGCCAATAGCGATAGATCTGCCCATGGCACTTCCCGCAGAGCTTCTGCGGCTGATTGAAGCTGACCTCGGTACCGAAGTTATCCATCAGCTTGGTGCGATTAATCGGATGATGGCAATCCAGACACCAGATGCCCCCTTTGCCGTGCTTCAATTTCAAGGAATCCGGAACGATGTCCTGGTGCATTTTCAGCGGACGTGGATTCTTGTTTTCCGGTATCGGAACATATTCTCCGTTATGGCAGGCCATGGAACAGATGGTCAACAGTTTATTCCGGTCGATATGTGGTTCGCGCGGCTTGACCACCGCCTCTTCATGGGAATAATCCGCCGCGACCGGCATATCACCCATCGGGATGGTCCCATCGAAGGGATCGCCCCACCATAGGACGCCGCCGGTAGTCGGTGAGCACTTCACGTTTTTCACGCCGGTCCCGAGCTCCCGCTGCTGGACCTCACTCATCCCCTTCCTGCTTTCGAAGCACTCTTTGCCGTCCGGGGACGCTTCCCCGAAAACGGTGGCGGTCGATACCGCCGCCAGCAGGCACAGACCTATGATGGGTCCAATCACTCGATAGCTGGTCATTGTCTTTTCGTCTCCTGAAATCTGTGGAGTCGGCGCAGCCAACCGCCACGCCTGGGTCCGTTGCCGAGCACAGCAGTCAGGTCGCCGTTGCCTCTGCCTGCTTGCCCTGAACCTGCCGGCCAGTGGTCTCCTGGTAACGGACATCGCCGATCAAGATGCCGACCGCGCCTTTGATGAGTACGGTCAGGATGAAGAAGCCGATGGCCCAGACACCGCCGATGACCATGAGCTCGATGCTGCTCGGGACGTATTCGCTGAACTCGCCTATCGGTGTCGGGATAACGCCCGGCAGCATCAGGCCCATGCCCTTTTCGATCCAGATGCCGACAAAGATCGCGGCACAGATGAAGGGCAGGAGCGTCAGGTTTTTCCTGATCCTGGGGATCAGCAACAGGATAAAGCCGCCGATCATCAACCCGAGGGAGGTCCAGAAGAAGGGTACCAGGGCATTGAGTCCATGGTGGCCGAACATCAGGTACTGCAGCCCCATGGAATGCTCGGTGCTGGGATAAAGCTCGGTGACGACCTCGGACATGACCAGAAACAGCGCGATGCCAAGACACCAGGTGACGATCTGGGAGAGCATGTGGAAGGCCTCGTCGGCGATCTTCAATGGCGTGAACCGGCGCACCAGCAGGAACACGATGATGATCAGCGAGGGCCCGGCGGCGAAGGCCGTGGTGATGAACTTGATCGGCATTACCGAATGAAACCACATGGGCCGCGCGGGCATGGTGCCGATCAGGAAGGCCGTCACCGTATGGATGCTCAAGGCCCAGACAATGGCGATATAGACTATCGGCAGATAAAAGGCCTTGTTCAGCCGCTCCCCCGTATACTTTTTGAAAAGGTAATAAAAGCCGCCTACGACGTTGAGCAGCAGGTAGACATTGAGCACGATGACGTCCCACGCCAGCATGGAACTGGGCCAGTTGAGGATCCCGATGCCTGGAACGAGGTGCCAGGCTCTCAGCGGCCTGCCCATGTGGGCGACAACGAAAAGCAGACACATGATGACAGCGGCGATGGCCAGCATCTCTCCGAGCACGACGATCTTGTGCAGCTCCTTGTGCTTATAGACATAGGCGGGGAAGACCACGGTTACGGCCGCGGCGGCCACGCCGACCATGAAGACGAAACTGGCCAAGTACATACCCCAACTAACCTGGTCGTTGAGATTGGTGACAATCATCCCGTCTCTCAGTTGTACATACTCACCGTAGAACCAGAGCATGATAAAAAAGGAGAGAAAAAGCATCCAGGCCCAAAAGAAAATGCCCCCGGTGAAGCCCGCCCGCAGGAAATCGACCACGAATTGGAGAAAGCGTTTCATGGTATATCCCCTTAGTCCATGAAGTAGAAAAACTTCGGATAAGTATTCAGGTCGGCGCGCAAACGGAAGACCTTCTTGGTCGCCAGTATCTTGCGAACGTCACTGTCCGGGTCCAGCAGATTTCCGAGCTTGCGCGCGCCTACCGGGCAGACCTCGACGCAGGCCGTCCAGCGACCTTTGCGGGTGCGTTGGACACAGAAGGTGCATTTCTCGACTACGCCCTTCATGCGCGGGCGGTTGCCCAGATAATGGGTAACGGGATTCATCGCCTCGGCCGGAAGATCCGGCTCTCCCCAGTTGAAACGCCGCGCCCAGTAAGGGCAGGCGCCGATGCACATGCGGCAGCCAATGCACCAGTTGTAGTCGATGACGACGATGCCATCGGGATCCCGGTAGGTGGTCCTGACCGGGCATACCTTGACACAGGGGGGCTTCTCGCACTGCATGCACTGCATGGGAAAATAGAAGGCGTCCTTTTCCGGGACTTTGTCAGGCTGGTAGTAATGCTGCCCCTCCAGCACCACGCCTGCGGGTTTATAGGCGTTGCCGCCAACCTGAAAGCCATAGTCCTGGGGATAACCCGTGCTATCCCGGTCCTCTGCCGAGAACTGGCCCTTTTCCATACGCAGGACACGGATCCACTCGATCTGCTGATTTTCGCTCCGGGACTGATTGTTCTCGGCTACGCAGGCCTTGACACAACGCCGGCAGCCGATGCATT
>Ga0190284_1000947_pt1 | contig 13759 bp, 10 predicted proteins | sample 48691812_MG_FD_161668 | JGI IMG/M metagenome (GOLD analysis project Ga0190284, IMG submission 161668) | Hydrothermal vent microbial mat bacterial communities from Southern Trench, Guaymas Basin, Mexico - 4869-18-1-2_MG | ecosystem: Environmental > Aquatic > Marine > Hydrothermal vents >...
CGGGCGGTGGCCTTGAATGCCGGTGATGACCGTGCGTCGATGGACGGCCGCACGTCGGGGCTTGAGCGGGACGGCTCGTCGAGCAGAGAGACGACCAGCGCCATGAGATCCGGTCGTCCCAACTGAAGGCCCTATCAGCTTTTTAGCCAAGCGGGTTAGTGAAGAAAATGATCAGTTTGGGTGCCCCGCCCCTTCCAGGCGTGGGGGACAGATCCCGTGACTGTTCAATCATGAATGGAGCCAGCTTAGAACCTATCCCAAAACCTCCTGTGGCACGGGCCTCTGGCCCGTGATGAGACACCGGCGAGACGCCGGTGCCACAGTTTCGGGATAGGCTCTTAGTACCGCGACAAGGCACTGGCAGACAAGCTACCAGTGGCACCCTGCGGTCGAACGCCAGGGTCTTCATGCCGACGTGAGGACGGGAGCCAGCGGCCATGTCCACGATTTCAACCGGAATTGGATTGATCTCCGGCATCGATTTTTACAGCATGGTCGATGGGCTGATGGCCATCCAGCAGCGGCCCCTCGTCCAGCTCCAGGAGCGTCTGGGCGTGCTGATGAGCCGCCGCACGGCGCTATTGCAGATCTCTGCCCAACTCCTATCCATTCAGAACGCGGCATCCCGTTTTATGGAGGCCGATTTCTTTCATAGCGCCCGGGCCACCAGTTCAAATGAATCGGCCATCCTGGCGACCGCCGGCGCCGGCGCCGCCTTTGGGCAGTACACGTTTACTGTTCACAACTTGGCCAGCGCGCATCAGGTGATCTCGGCCGGATTTGCCACACAGGACGCCACCCTCGTCGGGGCGGGCACCCTGACCATCGAAGGCGCGGACGCGCTGCTGAACCGCTCGACGACCCTGAGCACGCTCAACGGCGGAGCGGGTGTCCGGTCCGGCAAGATACACATCACGGACCGCGCGGGGAATGCCGCCGAGATCGACCTGCGGACAGCCTCGACCATCGACGACGTCGTGGACGCAATCAACGCCCAGACGGACGCATCCGTCACGGCCCGCGTCGAGGGCGACCACTTGGTTCTCGAAGACCAGACCGGCCTGACCACGGGAGACCTCGTCGTCTCCGAAGTCGGCACCGGGCAAACGGCCGCGGACTTGGGGCTCCTGGTCGATCATCTGAACGGCACGATCGTCGGCGGGGAACTTGTCACGCTGTCGAGCGACACGCGGCTCGAAGGCCTCAACGACGACAACGGCGTTCGTGTTCGAAAGGCGCTAAAGGATTTTCGGATTACATTGGCGGACGGCACCGCGCTCGAATACGACTTGTCCGATCGGCTGAGCATCGAATACCGCGACAACGGTGACGGCACCTTCACCGACCTTTCGACGCCGCTGTCCGTTCTCAATCGAGGGGCCGGCGTATCGCTAGGGATGATCCGCGTAACGAACCGGGCGGGCGACGAGGCCGAGATTGATCTGTCGTCGGCGCAGACCATCCGCGACATCACGACCGCTGCTGAATGGGCCGAGTTGGACATCAGCGTCACGCTCAGCGGCTCGCACCTCGTGGTCACGGATGAATCCGGTGGCGATGGCTCGTTGGTCATTGAAGACGTGGATGGCACGACGGCCTCTGCGCTCGGCATCGCGGGTTCTACCGACGATAGTGACCTGACGGGGGATGACATCTTCTTCATCGACACCGTCGGCGACGCGGTGCGCGTCATCAATGCGCACGCTGACAACGATGACGGCGGCGGCGGTGTGAAGTTGCTGGCGGCGATCTCCACGGATGGCCCCGGCCTGATACTGACGGACACGACGAGCGGCGGTCAGGTATTGGAAGTCGAAGCGCTGAACGACTCGCTGGCCGCGTTCGATCTTGGCATCGTTGGTGCCGCGTCGGGCAACACAATTGAGTCTCGGCGCCTGTTGGCCGGGTTGAACACTGTCCTGTTGCGATCGCTGAACGGAGGCAGCGGTGTTTCACAGATCGGTTCCATCCAACTGACGGATAGAAGCGGCGTTGTTGCCCCGGTGGACCTGTCGAATGCCGAGTCGTTGACCGACGTCCTCACCGCGATAAACACCGCTCCGACGGCCATTACTGCGTCAATCTCAGCATCCGGCCTGGGTATTGAACTTCTGGACACGAGCGGCGGCGCGGGCCCCCTGGTCATCGAGGATCTTGGCGGTGCGGCGACCGCGGCCGATCTCAACATCGCCTTCAACGGCGCGGAAAACGCCGTTGAAAGCGGTAATCTTCAACGTCAGTACGTCTCCGCAACGACGCGACTGACGGCATTTCGCAACGGCAGCGGCGTGCCGGCGGGCAAATTCACCATCATCGACAGCCAAGGGGTCTCGGCTCTTGTCGACCTGACGCAAGGCGACGAGGTCACGTTGCAGGACGTCATCGACGAAATCAACTCACGCGGCATCGGCGTCGTTGCTCGAATCAATGACACGGGTGACGGCCTGCTGTTGGAGGATACCGCCGGTGGAGGCGGATTGCTGAAGGTATCCGAGGAGGGCGGAACCACGGCCGGGGCGCTCGGCATTCTCGGCACGGCCGCTGAGGGTGAGACATTCATCGACGGTACGTTCGAGACGCGGATCACCGTTGCCGGCGGTGATACGCTGAACGACGTGCTGAACAAGGTGCGGGACAGCGGCGCGCAGGTCAACGCCACGATCATCAACGACGGAACGGGCGACCGGCCATACAGACTGAGCCTGACGAGTTCTACGTCCGGCCGCGATGGACAGATTGTCGTCGACGTTGGGACGACGGGCTTGTCGTTCGATACTTTGATGGAGGCGCATGATGCGACGGTGTTGTTCGGCTCGCCGGATGCGGATGCGCCCCTGGTTCTGACGAGTTCGACGAACACCTTGAACGACGTCATCCCGGGCGTGCGTCTTGATCTGATCGCGCCGAGCAGCGAACCGGTGACCATCTCCATTACGCAGAATGTCGATGCCATCGCGAGCGATCTATCCAGTTTCGTGACGGCATTCAACGCGGCCATCAGCCAGATCGACGAGTTGACACGATACGATCCCGAGACGGAGACGCGCGGCCTGCTGACGGGAGATGCGACGGCCCGGCGGGTACGCCAGCGGTTGATCAACATGGTCAACCAAACGATTGATGGACTCCCGTCCACGATGAACCGCCTCAGCAGGGCGGGCGTCACGCTGTCGAAGGGCTCCTCGCTTCAATTCGACGAAGAGGCCTTTCGGGAAGCGTTTGAGAACAATCCTGACGGCGTCGTGGAGTTGTTCACGCATGAGGTGACGAACACCGAGGGGGAGACAGTTGTCACGGGCTTCGGCGGCGTCATCAGGGATGTGATCGAACAGATTATCGAGAGCGACACCGGCCTCATCCCGATTCAGGAGGAGTCGATTCTGCGAACGGAGGACCTCCTCAACGATCGCATTGACCAACTGGAGATTCTGCTGGACCGGCGCCGAGAGCGTCTGTTGGCAGAATTCTATGCGATGGAGACGGCACTCTCACAGCTTCAGGCCCAGCAAACCGCCTTGGCGGGTATCTCGATGTCCAGCTATGGTCTCGAATCGTCGTTCTAGGACGTTGTGGAAGCCGTGGTGATCCTCCGCCGTGTTTCTTCTCACTCCACCCTGATCTTACACCGATGCAGTGGATTGAAACCGGTGGGCCACGGCTACCTATGCTTCGTAGTGGGTGAGACGGCAAAGTGATACAGGACGCCTCAGGCGAATATCTCCGCAATGCGGTCATGACCGCGACCCCCGAGCAGCTTCAGATGATGCTCTACGACGGGGCGATCCGGTTTGCCCGACAGGGGCGCGAGGCCCTTCAGCAGGGTGACCTGGAAACGAGCTGCGAGAAGTTGCTTCGCGCACAATGCATCGTGCTCGAGCTGCAAAACGGGCTCCGCCCGGAAGTGAATCCCCATTTGTGCGAGCAGATGGCGAGCCTTTACACGTTCGTTTATTACCGTCTGATCGATGCCAATCTAATCCATGATGCAACTCCCATTAACGAAGCCCTACAAGTCCTGGAGCACCAGCGCGAGACTTGGCGGCTGCTGATGGAGAAGACGTGCGAGGCCGCACCCGCCGGGAAGGCTGATCCGGGGGACGCAGAATCCGACACGGTCGAGCACATTTGCGTTGAGGGGTAGCGCATCGCCCACCTTCATTTGTCGCATTAACACGAGCCATGTCATCTTCGCACCCGATTAACACTGTAATGCCGTTCGGCAAGACGTGAACCATATATTTGGGCTTCAAAGATCGCCATCGCCTGGGGTATTGCTTGGTTACTGCAAGCCGGCGTGTGATGGCGCGGGGTCATTTGGCCGATAATCTCCCCAGCGAGAGGGCGTTCGCATAAGCTATACCCGAACCGAGCGGCGGGCATTGCGTAGTACTTAGCGGGTTCGTGAACAGAATGAACAGTTTGGGTGCCCCGTTCCTTCCAGGGGTGGCCGGCAGATCCCGGGACTGTTCAATCATCAGCGGAACCAGCTTAGCTTGATGAGAGGCGGCTGCGCTGTTTGTGGAAAGGTGTTCTGCGATGTTAGTGAGACAAATCAGCATAGTGAAATCAGTGTCGTTGGCGATGGTGCTGGGGCTGGCTGCCTCGGGCGCTACCTGGGCGCAGGTTCGTCCGGGCGACGGAGCCGGCCAGCCGGTCGCGCCGGAGGAAATGATTGAGCAGGCATTGGATATGATCGACGCCGGGGACTTCCAGGAGGCGATGACGCTGCTGCAAAGGGCGAAGATGCTCAAGCCCACACTGGACAAGCTCAATCTTGCGGAAGGCTTGCTCTCGATCGAGGGTAAGTCTTCCATGAAGGCGATCCAGCAGCTTCAGGCGTACAACAAATCAGAAGAAGGAAGGAACGACTATAGGGGCTATGTGGCTATTGGCCGGATATACCAGGGCTCTGGAATGAACAGACAGGCCGTTCCATCGTTGGAGAAGGCCAAGGAACTGGCACCACTCGAAAAGGACGGGAAGCCGCTTCGGGCGGAGATTGCGACCGACTTGGCAATGGCGTACTACCGTCTCGACAGGAAGGATAAAGCGATCGAGTCTGCCCGTGATGCAGAACGGTGGTCACCCGACGATCCGCGTGTGCAACTACGACTCGCACAGTTCGCCTCCAGTACGGACGACCACGACACGGCTGCCAAGGCCGTTGAGAAGGCCATTAAGCTGGCCAAGGTTAAGCTTCAAATGGATCCCTTGGACAAGGACATCTATGATTCGCTACGGCAGTGCTATCAACTGGCATTGACCTTCCAGAGGCAAGATAGCCTTGCTCGTTCTGAGGATGGGCTGCCCTTCTTCAACATGGCGGTCATCGCGCGTGAGGATGCGGAAGCAATGAAACGTATAGGGTTGTTGAGCGCGCGCGAGCTAGCGCTCGAGGCACTGACCAAGGAGCCGAACAAGCCCGAATGGAAGGTATTCGTGGCCCGTGTGGAGGCGGACTTGGGGGCGGTGGATGAGGCCATGAGGAAACTGGAAGAAGTCCTGTCGGCTGATCCTGACAACGAAGAGGCGAACAAGCTGCGCCAATACATACGGACCGGCTCAGGGGGCCCGTGACACATTCGGCGGGCATGAGACAGAGCACCTCGCTGGGCCGAGAATCCGTACGATGGGCAATGTTGCCCATCTACTGAATCCACGCACTCGTGAACGTGCCACCACGGTCGAGGGTAGTGCGGGCGTCCCGCCCGCGGCCACAAGGCATCAACAGATGGGCAGGATTGCCCATCATACGGCATTGACTCAATAGGAAACGGCTCCCGTAAAGACAGGTGCGAGAAGGGATTCTCGTGGGTGTTTGGCGAAGGGTGACACTGTCAAGGAACGATCTGCGAGGGTCGCTCCTTGGCAGTGGTTGGAATCTGACCTGTTGCTCGACGGCCAAGCTCCACTCGTTCCGAGTCACACTTGACCGTGCCACCCTCGGCACGCTAAACACGTACGGGTCTTCACAGCAGTAACAATACACTAACGCTGGCGTGTCGGATCTATGGCAAGGCCGACCCGTACGCAGTGCAATTACTGCGCTGACGCGGGCGAGAATTGCCGCTCTTTTCCTTGTGTTGCATTGCTGCAATGCCGGTCTTTATAAAGAGTTACACGAACGCAGCGCTTGTTGTAATGCTCAAGTCCATCATGGCCGAAGGTCGATAGATTCACGAGGTTTATCGGACAGAGACTCGATCGCGTTTCCGCTGGTGATAGCTGATTCCATGAGACTGGGCAGTCGATAAGCCCAGCGGCCAGCCCCGTATCTTGTGTCTGATGCTGGTGTGAGGGCTTGTTTGTCTGCAATCCCCTGACTGTCGGAGTGTCGAGTTCATGCCTTCTGTATCTCACAAACCATGGATTGCATTGTGTGCTGCTTTTATGGTTTTAGGCCTTGCGTGTTCAATGCAGGATCGGCGTCCCTCGGCGCCGGAGAATGAAGCCAATCTCTTCATCACGCGCGAGGAGCCATCGAGCCAACTCGATACCAATAGGGATTTATGTTTATTTGGTAGGGGCGCGGTCACGCGGGACGCCGTCTTTGAAGGCAGGGCCGCGACGAACGTTCAGCAGCACACCACGACCAGCGAAGGCGTGGATTTCGATCCTGACGTGGACTCAACCGGCAAGGTTCTCGTGTTCGCGTCGACACGACACTCACGTTTCAGTCACTTGTACAGTAAGCCCGTAGGCGGGGCGACCCTTACACAGATTACCGACGAGCCTGCCAACGATACACAACCTTCTTTCTCTCCCAGCGGCGGACGCATTGCCTTCGCAAGTGACCGCTCGGGCCAATGGGACATTTGGGTCATCGATGCGAATGGACGGAACCCTATACAAATCACCAACAACCCATCGACCGAGTTACATCCGAGTTGGTCGCCGGACGGCAAACACCTGGTCTATTGCCGTATCAATCCGAAGGATGACCGCGGCGAACTATGGCTCGTCGATCTCGACAATCCGGGTATCAAACGACTGATAGGAGAAGGGCTTTTCCCTGAATGGTCGCCGAAGGGTGACAAGATTGCCTATCAGCGTTCGCGCGCTCGCGGCAGCCGATGGTTCAGCATCTGGACGCTCGACATCAAGGACAACGAGGTGCTTTACCCCACCGAGGTTGCGAGCAGACCCGACGTGGCCCTGATCGCACCGACGTGGTCTCCCGATGCGACACAGATCGCGTTCACGTCCGTGGCTCCCGCGCCTGGCCATGGAGAACCACAGATTACCGGCGAGGGTCGGTCGGACATCGGAATCGTGGATGCGGACGGCCGTGGTTTTCAGCGGCTCACCGACGGACGTAGCGAGAACTATTCTCCAACGTGGTCGGTCGGCGGGCGTATCTATTTTACGGCCAAGCTTGCGTCCAATGAAACCATCTGGAGCATCAAAACGTTTCGACCTGCGATGGTCGGTGAAACAGTGACAACGGCCGGTGATCGGCGCGCGGCTGCGGTCATGGAAATCGATATCGAGCAATAATCCGCAGGTGTGCGGGATTTGTCCGTGTGACGGATTCCAAGATGGATCTCTCAATCGTGACTCGACAGGGTGCGACAATCAAGAAGCAGGAACCAGCGGGTACTGGTATCGTTTGCCAGACGGGTGCCACTGGCAGCTTGCTGCCAGTGTCGGCACGGGCGGACAAGCCACCCATGGCACGCAAACTATACCAGTACCAACCAGCGATCCCCGGCGGCGCCCAGCTCCTACTGGCCGTCGCCTTGGGCATGCTCTGTTCGATACCGGCATGTTCGCATGATGAGGCGGAGGTCGCCATTGACAATCCGTTCAGCGAGACCCTCACGTTCGCCGTTGCCCCCGTCTTGAATTACAGCGGTGAGTTCGAACTCGATCCGATCAAGGTGGCGGATCTGCTTGCCTCGGAGCTTTCGTGTGTTCAGGGAGTGTCGGTGTTGCCCGTGAACCGTGTTGTGGCGTTCCTTGCGACACAGAGTAAGGACCAGATCGAGTCGCCCGCCCACGCGCTGGCTGTGGCCGAGGCTGTCGGTGCCGATGCCATTCTAGTGGCCGGCATTACTGAATACGACGCCTATACACCAACCGTCGGGCTGGCGCTGCAAATGTATACGGTGCCGCGTCCTTCGTTGCCGGCATTCGATCCGGTCTTGGCATCTCGTGTTGCACAACCGCTCACGTTTGCGGAAATGGCCGACGCACTGACGCCGGTGGGTCAGGTTCAGATCGTATACAACGGGGCACATGCCCACGTGGTCGACGCCGTCCGCAATTATGCGAAGGATCGCACTGAGTGCCAAAATCCATTCGGCTGGCGTCAATACTTGAAAGTGCAGACTCTATTCCTCCGATTCTGTTGGTATGACGCCGTTGATCGCCTCATGGCGCAACAGCGACGCGATCGAAGGATGCTAGCAAGTGGCCCCGTGATGGAGGTTTCAGAATGAGGGAGGTCAGACAATTATCCTTGGTGAAAGGTGACCATCGTTACTTGTTTCACTATCAACCAGGAGGAGAAGCCGATGTTATCGGAGCTTTTGCGAGTCTTGCCAGTGATGGATCGACCGACTTCGACTGGTTCGACGCGGCGGTCCTGAGCTATCAAATGGGTAGGCGATTGGAATTAGAGTTAGATGAACTCCGAACGTAAAAAGCCCGATACTCAGATTGCATGTGGATAGGAAGTCCGCAACGGCACTCACACGTAGGGCTGCGTGTCATGCCAAAACCTGTGGTTGGTGGGTGGGCCGTGGAACGTGCCTGAGCCAGGTTGCAGAGGGAACAGGAACTGGAGAATCTCGCCGAAAAGAGTCCCGCGATCATGAATCAAGAACACCCTCTTATCACAGACTTTCTTAACTACTTGCGCTTCGAGCGGCACTTCTCGCCCCATACAGGTAAGTGCTATGCCGCCGATCTTCACCAATTCAGCTTATTCCTGGTTGGTGGCGCAAATGCGGTGACGAGTCCGTCCATGCCGTCACACGGACCGTCGGGTGGTGAGTATGGACCACAGGGAGCATCACGTCCCTCGGATCCGGGCGGGACCGTCGTGGCGGTCGCTCCGTCGTTGACCTCCACCCAGGCGGATGTCTTGCGAGAGAAGCTGCTCAACACGGACGCCAATCAGATTCGGGCCTTCCTGGCGTTCCTACATGAGCGCGAGTACTCCAAGGCGACGGCGGCCCGCAAGCTGGCTACGCTGCGCAGCTTCTATAAGTTCTGCCTGCGGCGCGGCTTTATCACGACAAACCCCGTGGCGACCATCCGAACGCCCAAGCAGGAAAAGCGCCTTCCGAAGTTTCTCGACGTTTCGCAGGTTCAAAAGCTGCTGACGACGCCGGACGACACGACGTTGCTCGGTGCCCGGGACCGCGCCATGTTGGAGACACTCTACTCGACCGGTGTGCGCGTCAGCGAGCTTGTGGCGTTGAATGTACCCGACGTGGATACCACGGGAGAGTCACTGCGCGTCCGCGGTAAAGGCCGTAAGGAGCGTGTGGCCCCGATCGGCCCCACGGCGATAGCGGCCATTCGCAAATATCTCGACTTGAGGGCCAAAGATCCGCGCCGTGCCAATTTCGATCCCGAACCGTTGTTCGTCAACAAGCACGGTAAGCGCCTAAGTACAAGGAGCGTTCGCCGCAAGCTCGACAAATACCTGGTGATGTGCGGCCTTGATCCGTCCATCAGCCCGCACACCTTGCGGCACACCTTTGCCACGCACATGCTCAACAACGGGGCCGACCTGCGGAGCGTTCAGGAGCTTCTGGGCCACCAGTCCATCAGCACCACCCAGGTCTATACGCACGTGACCACGGCCCAACTGAAGAAGGACTACGACGAAAGCCACCCCAGGGCATAGACCCTGGTGCAATAAAGTAGCGGGACATCAACGAGCGGGCGCTGCGACACAATCGCACGCCCGCTTGTCTTATTCCACGACCCCGGATTAGCAGTACGGCGCAAAGTTGGCGGCGACTATGCCCAAGAGCCCCCGAGCCCCCGAGCCGGCTTGTCCCAAGCCGGTCTTTCTCTCGGGGGGTACGTTCACACGTGTTGTAGGGCTGGGTGCCATGCTTTCACGCGACGAAGTCGCGGGTAAGCATGTTGGCATCAGGTAAAACATGCCTACCCGGGCTCCGCCCGTGAAGGCATGACACCCAACGTTGAAGCGGAGGCGGTAGCCAAGACATCATCGCGGCCGGCGATGCGCTACGAACTGAACGCGATGGGCGTGGCGTCTTTCCGAGCCCCAAGCGCCAGCGCGGGGTTTTCGGGTTTTGCCCGTCGCTTGCGCTCTGGGCTCGGATTAAGAGGCGCTCCGGGCTCGGATTCGGCGGCCTCGTAGCGTTGAAGCGGAGGCGGTAGCCTGGGCGATTGACGATTGACGATTGGCAACGCCTCACCACGCCACGCCGAGCATCAGGCAGTTCAGGCCACTGCCGATGCCGAGCATGGCCACGCGGTGGCCTGGCTCCAGGAAGCCGCGCTCCTCGGCAATGGCGGCGGTGATGGGCAGAGAGACGGTGCCGATGTTGCCGAGGAACTCATAGGTTTGGAAATCCTTCTCGATCGGTATGCCGATTGCATTCATGACGGTGTCGCGGTGCGAGGCGCCGACCTGGTGGCAGATAGTCCGGTCGATGCTGTCGGCCGTCCAGCCGAGTTCCTCCAGAAAGGCGTGCCATGTTTCGACGCCCAGCGTAACGCCGTGTTCGAGCACAGCCACCGCATCGGTGATCATTCGTGTTGACGCATCGGTCTCAACGCCCTTATCCGGCCCCCATCTGCACAGTTCATGGTACCTTGTGTTGCTGCGGATCGCACCGCCGAGGACGCGATGCCCGTTTTGTGACAATGCCTTGTCACACACGACGACACCGACGGCGCCGCTGCCGCCAGTCAGCGTGGCCAAAGACAGGCGGAAGTCCTCCATGTCGCGACGTTGAAGAAGCCGTTCAATCGTCTTGTCGACAATAGGACGGGCGGACTCGCAGGAGACGATCAGGCCGGCGTTGAGTTGGCCGAGTTCGATCGCGTTCGCCACCTGGACGATGCCGTTCACAACACCGAGGCAGGCGTTGGACACGTCGTAGATCTCCGTATTCGGCCCGAGACCGAGCCGGTCGGCCACCGCGCAGGCCGTGGCCGGTTCGAGATGATCTCGGCAAACGCCCCCGAAAATAAGCATGCCGATGTCATCCACGGAGAGCCCCGATGAGTCGAGCGCCTTACGTCCGGCACAGGCAGCGCCGTCAGCCATCGTCTGGCCGGCATCCCAGTACCGCCGTTCGCGGATGCCGGTCAGGGCCTCTAGTTGCCCCACCTGCATGTGAAGGTCGCGGTACAGTGCTTCCAGCCGTTGCTCCAGGGATGCCGAGTTGACCACATTCGGCGGCAAAGCGTATCCGATAGCTTCGATGACAACACTGGTATAACGCATGTGCGATCCTAAGGAACGGCATTCTCTACTGCGAGCGGAAGTGAAATGGCAGTTAACATTCCGCAAAACATAAGGTTGGGATAACTGCGCTCGACGCGATCCCGCTGCTGATCCTCGCCGTGCCATTGTCTTGCGCGTCCCTTGTAACCGCTGAGGCCGGTGACGTCGAGCCCGGTAATGATGTTGAGCGCATCCAGCCCATGATGAAGACCTCTGGTGCCGCGATTCAGTCGAGCCTGCGGCGATTGTACCCGCAGATTCAACCGAGTTGATGCACTGGCGCGATTATGCGCCATAGCGATGAGGGGCTATTGTGCGAGGATCTCCTGTTCAATGAAGTCCACATAGCGGTTGGCAACATCATCTGGGACGGCAGGGCGGTTCCATGTCATGGTGAGGTTAAGTCTGTCTTGGAACTTACTGAAGGTGGGGTTCCAACCCGGCGGAGTGGCGAGCGGGCCGCCGCCGCAGACGTTTGTGAGCTTGCAGCCTCCAAGGGATCGTACAGAACGGATGGGCTCGCCGTAGTACGAGAAGCCTGAGGAGAGGGTTTCAAAACCCAGAGGAAGCTGAAAAAGCAGCGGATACCATGAGGCACGCATGTGGGTGGCCGCCGAGATCAGGGTCCATTGCACGAGGTCGCCGTCGGCCTGACGGTAGGCGTCAAGCTGATGGAGGATGTCCGCCGCCAGGGCTTGTTTGTCGGCGACGACATCCAGCCTGCCGCAGAGCGTCGGCGAGACGAGGTAGTTGCCGGGGACGGGGCGCTTCTTGCGGATGTTGCCGTGGCGGTCGCGCAGGGTGACGCGGAGGGGCAGCGTGATCAGATAGGCGTCGGTCTCCTTGCCAGCTTCGATATAGACGCGGTGCAGGGCCCGAATGACACAGGCCGCAAGGTGACGCGCATACAGAGCCGGGCCGCCCGGCGTCGTTCGTTTCGCATTATCTTGGATCTGCCGGACTTCTTCCGGGTTCCAGTTTCGATAAACCAGACCGAAGTCAGTGAGCTTGCTGTCTGCGTCCGCAAAGAGCGGCCGGGCCTGGAGGTCCTTCCGGTCGCTGCTGAGGGAGAAGCCGCGGCGGAACCAGCGGAGGCGTTGTGTGACGGCGTGGTCGGCCAGGACGTCGATGGTGTCATCATCCGGTGCGATTTCCGGCGGCAGCCCGCCCCCTTGAGGAGATTGGGCGCCTGAATCGGACGGATGCCGGCGTTCGATCTCCCACAGGAACAACTGGGCACCCTCCGCATCCATCAGCAGATGGGGCCAGCGGATGCAGAAGCGTGTGGCATCATTGGGAAGTGCGTATTGTTCGAAGCGGACCTGCGGTCCGGCCGCGAGGTCCCAATCGGGTGCATATCGTTGCAGGCAAAGCTGGTCAAGGCGCGCCTGCCAGTCGTTCGATGTCCTCAGATCGTCGTAGCAGTAGGCTTGTTCGGCGGCGCGTTGAGCAGCTTGTGGGAGGGATCGCGGGATGCACCAGTAAGGCCTTCCCCGTGCGAGAGATATCTTCAATTTCGCAATTGTGACAGGATGGGCGAGCATGGCGGCGGCGAGGGCGTCCTTGATGTCGTCGGGGTCGGGATGTCCTTCGGCATCGATCATCATGAATGCTATGTTGCCGCTTTGGACGGTTCGTCGGAGCCAGTCATGGTGCGCGAAGTAAAGGTAGTCGCAGGGATTCAACGGGATTCGTCGGGCGACGGACATCTTGAAAGCTCTCAGTGATTCATCGAGGAACCCCCGACCCTGGTGGGGGTATTACTGGTTTCCGAACGCACACACCGACCAAGGCCGGCGGCTCGAGACCCTATAGCTGACCGTGTCCGAGGCGGTTTGGCAAGTGTTATGGCTTTGCTGTGATGTCCGTCGATATGTACACTACATAATCCAAGAAGCTGTCAGCTATCGGTCGGCAGAGACACCGTCACTGGTGGCGATGATGTGCCTACAGTGGCAATGGAACTTCCGGATTGATGATTCTGCTCTGGGTCTTGTTTGTGTTCTACCTTCTCATCGTCCTCCTGTGGATTTGGGGGATGGTTTGGGTGCGGAGTCTCCACGCGGACGAGGAGATGCAGATCCCACCGCTTCCGGAGGCCGACGCCGACCCAAAGGCGCCGGCGCTAATGGTGTTGATCGCTGCTCACAACGAGCAGGATCGGATTGGCCCCTGTCTGGACCGGCTGCTGCGCCAGAATTACGGCAGCCTTCGCGTCGTCGTGGTCAACGATCGCAGTGACGACAAGACGAGCGAGCGCGTGCGTGGCGTGATGTCGGGCGATCCTCGGGTGGACCTTGTCGAGATCGATCACCTACA
>Ga0190284_1000948_pt1 | contig 13751 bp, 6 predicted proteins | sample 48691812_MG_FD_161668 | JGI IMG/M metagenome (GOLD analysis project Ga0190284, IMG submission 161668) | Hydrothermal vent microbial mat bacterial communities from Southern Trench, Guaymas Basin, Mexico - 4869-18-1-2_MG | ecosystem: Environmental > Aquatic > Marine > Hydrothermal vents > Microbial...
TCGGTTCCTTTCTGTCCATATGTAAATGATGTTTGTTTACAACCTTACATAAACCAGAAAAGGGACCGAATTTCTAGCATATTAATATCTTTTCATATAAAAATGCGTACACCAAAAATTTCACCCCTAATATGTAATACAATTACCGGAAATTGGGCCAACGAAAACGGCGGAGGAATTATCTGCCGAGACTTTTCAAATTTGACCGTAGTCAACACAATATTATGGGACAATTTCGCGCTTTCGGGACCTGAAATTTGGATTGGGGCGGAACCTTCAACTCTTACTATCAGCTTCTCCAATGTCGAGGGAGGTCAGAACTCAGTATATATTGATCCCCGCTCGATGCTAAATTGGGGACCTGACATGATTGATTCCAATCCGCTGTTTGTTGACCCGGGTAACGATGACTTTCATATCACCTTCATGTCACCATGCAGGGGGTCAGGTGACGATTCGACTCCTGGCATTTCCATGGAAGACTTCGAAGGGGATCCACGTATATTTCAAGGAGCTGTGGATATCGGGGCCGACGAATTTTTTCCTCACTTATATTTCTCCGGATCTATTACACCGGGAATTCCTTCTGACACCGGAACAGTTACACCTGGTAGCCCTATTGATATCCGAGTTATTGGACTACCAGGAATAACACCAATCACTCTCGGGATGAATGATATGATTCAGGATCCCCCTCAATCAACACCTTACGGAGACATCTATCTTCTGCAGCCTCTTATGGATCAATGGAACCTCAATACCGTTCCTTCAAACGGTGTTAGAAATGTCTCTGTCACAGCGCCTACAACCTGGCAATCGGGGAATCAGTTCTTTTTTCAGGCACTCCTGGGAGAAAAGGGTTGGCCGTACTCTGATATCACAAATTTAATGACCATGACGGTCGAGTAGTGAAGAGATTCAGTGGTTCTGGAATCTAAAACCGGTAGATGTTATTGGAGTCGAAGTTGACGAATCTGACGGTGTTGGCCGCCGAGTAATCGTCGAGACAACCACCAAAGCGTGTTATGAAAAGGTAGGACACCTGCACCCGTCTTTTCGTTGTCTGACCGTTCACAACTTGACTCTCTTTTCGTTTTTGGATCGAGCGGGAGAGCGAGTTGTAGATTTGCAGACGCCCTTCATCGGGTCCCCGAGTGGGTCGCGAAATATCTGCAGTTTAGTAAACACGCTTTCTTGATCCAGACCGAATACGGTGCCGAGACCGAATACGGTGCCGTAGCATTTCTTTCGATGATTGCTCTAACTCCAGACCGTTAAGGATCGTTCATCTCGTAACGACAAGGAGGAAGAGACGCCACAGGAGATTCGGATCCATATTCACCGCGCTAGATACCTTGCGGCGCTTGATCGCCGGGTACTGCCGAGCCCGTCCAAAACGGCGCAGTTCTCCACGTGACAAGCCGGGCTCACTATGGGATGTACTCGAGGCGGGTGTACTGCGCGACTTCTGTGCCTTAGAGTATCGAAAGGTAGCAGGCCTCCTGGGTATCTCGCTGAGCACGACGCAATACCGATATGAGCGTCACCGTCGCCTTGCGGCAACAGATCCCGAATACCGTGCGCTGATCTTTCGTACCGTCGGCCGCGCCCTCATGCTCGATCTCCCACCGCGGCGTCAAGTCCTCAAGTTCCCGGTTCGTCGGGCAGCATTGCATGAAGCCGAGTAACACGGCCGTGCTACGCCCGCGAGGAAGACCACATGGTCTCATGAGATCTGAACCTAGAACAAATTGCTACGGCACCGTATTATGAATCAACGCGCATTTGAGCTGGACGGCATCCCTTCCAGTTCCAACTCATAATACCGAGTCCGCAACTCGATCCCTATAAAGCCGCCCTGTCTTCGCGGGGGCTCGATAAACTTGAACATGACGGCTTTGACGCGGATCATCAACGGCTCTCCCTCACGATCGATCACGAGCGCCGAAGCCAAGGAGAGCTCGTTCACCACAATATGGTGAAAATCGCCGAGCCGATTGAATTGTTGCGGCGTATCCACCGATGACCACCAGACCTCGTAGGCCTGCTGGACGTTTTCCGCCTCACCGACAGCGGGCCATCCCGAAACCGAACGGATCTCGGTGATATCGTACCCTTGAGGGGACGTGTTGGTATCGAGGACATAGAGACTGGTCCATGTGTTGTCCTCCTCCTGGGTCGAGTCACCAGCCAGGCCATCGGTCAGCAGGTCGGGGGAGCCGGTGCTGTCGTCGTATCCATCGTGGACGGTCTGTTCCAGTGTCGCTGCTCCCTTGCGGATGAGGTTGGAAGCACTGGGTTCCCAAGGTCGGGGTGTGACGGTGTTGTAATACTCGGTCAGCCGGACGTTGTCGTCGCGACCGGGATTGAAGTTGGAGACCGGGTAGACATCCTTGATCGCTTCGAACCATACCTTGGCCATCTGTCGATAGCCCGCCGAGCTGGGGTGGATGCCGTCAGGATTGGGATAGGCCAGCATGGGAGTGTACATGTCGACAATGGAAACGTTACGGCCCAGTGCCTGCTGGCGCTGCACGACTCCAGGAATGTAACTGTTGAAAGCCCGAATGCGCTGGTCGATTGCCGGATCGGCCGGGGGATTAGCCGGGATGATCTGGGCCAGGATGACGTTGATGCCAGGAGAAAAAACACAATTACGATCGATCAGATCCTCCAGTCGTTCGATGACGTTCGGGATTCCCTGCTGTGGGTCGCCCTGAAGGTAGTAGTTCTGAATCATGTCGTTGGTCCCGGCATGAAGCAATACGATCCTGGGATCCCAGTCCTCGAGGCGCTCCTCGAGAGGAGGAGCATTCCAGAAGCCGCCAGGTCCACCGCCGCAGGTAATCTGTTCGATCCGGTAAGCGGAGTATCCATCGTGATCGCTGTCGAAAATCAGGGGATCGTCGTTGAATCGACCGCTGCGATGACCGACAAAGTTTGGCATCTCCTGCGATTTGGTGATCATTCCGAAGAGGTAACCGCGGTATCCACCGTTTTCATCTCCCTCGGTGATGGAGTCGCCCATGGGCATGATGCGGAGGGGAACGTGAGGTTCCGGCCCATAGCCCTGCTGCGCCGTTGCTGGAAGGGTCAGAAGCAGGAACGTGATGATGAAGAGAAAACAACGCCATACTCGGATCTGGTCTAACGGTGTGCGGTGATTGAGCTGGGTTTCCTTACACAGGGTACTCTCGAAAAGCGGCAAGCGAGGTTCTCCGGAGAAACCAGGTTGGGTATCACCCGCGAAGAATGGAGTCGGCGCAGCTCGACGGGATAAGATTTCAGATCGCATCATTTCATCCAATGATTGGTTTCAATTGGGTTTCTTTGCACAAACCCAACAAACCTTGTTTGCGGGTCAATTATATATACATATTAATATATCTCTAAAACCCGTCAGGTACAAAAAACGACCGAACCGAAGCCTTGATACCTCACGCGGTTACAATTAGTCTTCTCTGGCCGTGAAAACTGCCTATCAGCCACTGCGATAAAGCTTTTCTCGATGCCCATCCTCGGCGGCCTCTACCACAAGCACAGCCTCACATGCTGCGGTTCCGGTAATTACGCACGAGTGCGCCGGTGGGACAGGCGGCGATGCATTCGGCAGCGACACGACCAAAACCATCTTCGAGCGAACCATCGAAAGGCACGGCGACCCGCACATCGAAACCGCGGCCCACGAAGGTGAGACCCAATGCCTCGGAAGCCTCCCCGGTGATCTGAACGCAAATGCCGCAAGCAATACACTTGCCCGGCTCGAAGATGATTTCGGGATGGTTGCAGCGGATCTCACATGTGAGTCGCTCACCGCCGTATCTCCCCGCTCTGGCGCCGTAGGCCACGCTGTACTCACGGAGCGTGCAATTATCCAATCCGGCGCAATCGCAGCGCAGGCAGCGCTTACCTTCGGCAACGGCATCCTCTCTCGTAAAGCCCGGTGGCCCGCTACTGGCCGGTTCGATGCGGTTCTCTGCGCTCACACCAGCGAGGAACTGCTCCATCTCTCCCGGCTTCAGTTTGCCGAGTCTGGTTGTAAAGGGTCTGCGGATCTCCTCGACCTTCTCGCCCGAGAGGAACCGGCAGATGGACAGAGCCGCCCGTTTCCCCTGGGCCATGCTGCGCGCCGCGAGTCTGCCAGGCTTCAAGACATCGCCGGCGGCAAAGATGCCGGGTATACACGTCTCGAAAGTCCAGCGGTTCGCTGTCACGCTGTCCTTCGTAGATTTTAGAGCTAGGGTGGTCTCTTGGGCTTCGAATTCCGACAACAGTTCCTTCATCTGGTCGGGTATCACGGCGCCAGTGGCGAGAAGCACTGCATCGAAGTCTTTCCGCAACTCCGCCAACGAGAGATCTTTTCCGATGCGTGAGCCCAACCGGAACTCGACACTCATTTCCGCGATCAGCGAAATCTCCTTGTCGAGCACATCCCGTGGCAGCGCGTCTTCCGGCACGCCATAGCGCAACATACCGCCGGGCAACTCATGGTCGTCGAAGATGGTGCAGCCGAAACCCGCCAGACGCAAGTAGTACGCCGCTGACAGGCCCGCCGGCCCGGCACCGACGATCGCCACACGCTCCTTCCGGTCCGGTTTACGTTCTGGCCGGAATGGCACCTCCGACGCCAGGTCCGCGTCGGCCACGTGCTTCACGAGGTTCCGGATGGAGACGGCTGCGTCGTGGACGGCGCGACGGCACCCTATCTCGCATGGCGCAGGGCAGATGCGCTCCACCACGGCGGGCAGGGCCATGTCGGCCTTCACCGTCTGGATCGCTTCGTCGAGGGAGCCTGCCACCACCTGCAGGATCATGCGGGGGATGTCCATCCACGCCGGACAGAGGGTGTGGCACGGCCCGAGGCAGTCGCCACCGTGTTCGCTGAGCAGCAGTTCCAGCGCCGTGCGCCTGGCCGCGTGCACCGCCGGGATCTCACTCTCCACCTGCATGCCTTCTTCGGCCACCGTTCCGCAGGCGGGCACCATACGCTCCTCGCCCTTCACCCGCACCAGGCACACCATACACGACGTGAGTGCAGCGCGTCCCTCCAGAAAACACAAGGTGGGAATGAAGATCCCCAGCTTGCGCGCCCCGTCGAGCACAGTGCCGCCCTCAGGTACCTCCACGTTGCGGTTGTCGATCATGAACCTGACCATCTCACTCGACCTCGATGGCGTTCACGGGACACCGTTCCCGGCACGCGCCGCAGCGCACGCACCGGCTCGCGTCGATCACGTGCCGCTCATAGGGTTTCATCGCGATCGCTCCCACCGGGCAGCCCTGAGCGCAGAGGGTGCACCCGATGCAGGCTTCCGTCACCGAGTAAGTAATCAATGCCCGGCACTTTCCCGCAGGACAGCGTCCCTCGAGGTGCGCCACGTATTCGTCGCGGAAGTGGCGCAGCGTGGAGATCACCGGGTTCGGCGCGGTCCGCCCCAGCCCGCAGAGGCTGCCCTGCATCACGGCGGGTCCCAACGCCTCCAGGCGCTCCAATTCCCTGCGCGTACCGCGGCCCTCGCAGAGCTTCTCCAGGATCTCCAGCATGCGCTTGGTGCCCACCCGGCAGAAGGTGCACTTGCCGCAGGACTGATTCTGGGTGAACTCGAGGAAGTAGCGGGCCATGTCCACCATGCAGTCCCCCTCGTCGAGGACCACCAGGCCGCCGGAGCCCATGATGGCCCCCGCTCCTGCCAGGGACTCGTAGTCCACGGCCACGTCGCAGAGCTTGGCAGGCACGCAGCCCCCGGACGGCCCCCCCACCTGCACCGCCTTGAACCGCTTGCCGCCCCCGATGCCGCCGCCGATCTGCTCCACGATCTCCCGGAGGGTGATGCCCATGGGCACCTCGATGAGCCCACCACGCGCCACCTTGCCCGCCAACGCGAAAACCTTGGTACCTGCACTCGCCGTCGTGCCCATGGCGGAGAAAGCCGTCGCGCCGTCGCGCAGGATGGCGGGCACCAGGGCGTAGGTCTCCACGTTGTTCACCAGGGTGGGCTTCCCCTCGAAGCCCGACTCCGCCGGGTAGGGCGGCCGATGTCTGGGCATGCCCCGCCGCCCCTCCATGGAAGCGATCAAAGCGGTCTCCTCGCCGCAAACGAATGCGCCGGCTCCCTCCATGATGCGAAGGTCCAGGGCGAAACCGGTGCCGAAGAGCCCCTCCCCCAGGAATCCCCGGTTCCTGCAATGATCCAGCGCCTCGCGCACGCGGTCGACCGCCAGGGGATACTCTCCGCGGATGTAGAACGAGCCCTCGCAGGCGCCCACGGCAAAGGCCGCGATGGCCATGCCCTCGATGACGCGGTAGGGGTAGGACTCGAGCAGCATGCGGTCCATGAAGGCGCCGGGATCCCCCTCGTCGCCATTACAAATGATGAAGGGCTTGCTGCCGTTACCGGCGGCCTCCCGGACCTGGGACCACTTGAGGCCCGTCGAGTAACCGGCACCGCCCCGGCCGCGGAGACCGCTCGCCTGCACCTCTGCCACGACGGCGGCCGGGTCCCCTGCACGAATGCAGCGTTTCAGCGCCTCGAAGCCATCGTTGCGCAGGTACTCGTCCAGGTCGGTGGGACAAATCTCACCGCAGCATGCCGTGGCCACGTTCTTCTGCCGGCCGAGGAATGCTGCCACGGGCGCATCCCGAACATGGATAGCATAGCGGGTTACCGGCTCCCGCTCCTCCCCCATGAGAATCCGGTCCAGAGCCCGGCTCAAAACCCCCTTGATCTTCGTCATCAGTCCGGCCTGCGGAAAATGCCTGAGCACGATCGCCCCTGCATCCTCGGGCTCCACCCGGGCGTAGAGGTAAGAGCCGCCACTTGGGGGCAACACTTCGAGGAGCGGAGTCTGATGGCACATGCCCACGCACCCCACCTGCTTGACCGCGGTCGCGATGCGCGCTTTGGTGAGGGCTTCCTCCAGGGCTTCGTGGAGCCGCCCGCTGCCGCGCGAGACGCAGCACGAACCGAGGCCGATGCGGATCTCCCCCGCCTCCCTGACCGCAGGCCGAGGCGCGCCGTCGCCGGGCGGTTTCTTCTCCTTCTGCTGCTGCTGGTAAACCAGAAAATCGGAGAGCATGCGCGGCACTCGGTCTGCGGTCAAATGGCCGTAGGTCACTTCGTCGATCTGCACCGCCGGCGCCAGGGTGCAGCACCCGAGGCAGGCCACCTTTTGCAAGGTGAACAGTCCGTCCTCGTCGGTGTCCTTACCGTCGCGCAGATGGAGCCGGCGCCGCAACGCATCGGTCACACGCTCCGCACCCTTCACGTGGCACGCCGTACCATGACACACGCTGATCATGTGGCGCCCGACCGGGCGGTGCCGGAACTGTCCGTAAAAAGAGGAGACACCGGCAATGGTCGACGGCGTGATCGCGGTGGTTTCACACACCCGGCGCAGGACCGCCTCCGGCAGATAGCGGAAGTGGTCTTGTAGATCCTGCAGAATAGGAATCACCTTTTCCGGTCCGCGGCCGATCCGCGCCACCGTCTGGTCCACGACTGCGAGGTCGATCTCGGATTTGTCCTTTCCGTATACAGTAGCCATCACTCTTTGCCTATACAGTAAAGATTCAGTTCACCGCGGATGTAGATGCGGCCGTCGGCAAAAGCGGGAGACGCCAAAGTCATCTCCCCCAGCATCGACACGGTCTCGCTGCGCTCGAAAGTGCGCGCCGCCTTCACCCGGTGCATCTCTCCATCCTGACTGAGCAGCAGAATCCACTCCCCCACCAGGTTGGGCGAGGCCTGGAACTCGGCGTCCAGATCCTCTTCCCAGACTAGTTGGCCCGTCTCGGTCTCGAAACAGGACAGCTCCCCCATGGAGGTCAGCAGGAAGATCAGCTCGCCGTTGCTCACGGGGCTGCAGATGTCGGGGGCTCCGCACTCAGCGGTCCATGCCAGGTGGGTCTCCGTCACGTCCCCGCGGCCGTCGGTGCGTAGCGCATAAAGGGCCGTGTAAGGCTGGATCACATAGACCAGCCCGTTGGCGTAGATAGGAGATGGTGCCACGTCCGTGCCCAACAGGTTGGCCTGCCAGAGCACCTCACCGGTGGATGGTTCGTAGGCGATCACGAGTGGATCGGCGCAGGTGATGATCTGCTCCTCGCTACCGGTGTCGATCACGATCGGTGACGTCCATGAGCCCGCCACCGGCCGTACGTGCTTCCAGACGGTGCTTCCCGTGCTGACATCGAGGGCGAAGAGTACTGCCTGGTCGTCGTCCTCGGCGCCCTGGTCGTACTGGATCAGGAGCAGGTCTCTGCAAAATGTGAGCGAAGTGGCATAGCCGTAGGTATTGTCCGGCGGGCCCATATTGCGGGCCCAGAGCCGCTTGCCCTCGAAGTCGAAACAGGCTGTGTCCCCGTCCACGAAGATCGCGTACACCCGAGCACCATCGCAGGCCATTGTGGAGGCGGCGTATCCGGTGTCCTCCATGACCTCCAGTTCGTCCGCCGGAATGCCGGGCACGTTTTCGACGAGCCTCTGCCACAGGATCTCACCCGTAGCGTCGTCGAAGCAGTACACCTCTTTGAGCTGCTCATCGGCGCCCGAAAGGAAGACCCGTCCCTCCCAAACCACGGGGGAGTTGTGTCCGGGCAGGGGGATCTCGGTCTTCCAGAGGATCCCTTCACCGCTCTCCCCGTCCCAGTGCTCCGGAATGTTCAGGTAGGGAGAGATGCCGAGCCCACCCGGCCCGCGGAACCGGGGCCAGTTGCAGGCAATCTCTTCTTGGGAGGGGGGAGTTGTGTCCGCGGCAACAGTCGCTCCCCGAGGGCTCTCATTCCCATCGAAGCCGGAATCTCCGGCCGCCACCTCTGGCACCACCTTCGGCGACTCCCCCGTTCCGACAGGAACCACCAACTCGATCGACTCCATCGCTGCCAGGGCCAGAGCACCGCCGAGCAGAGCCACGCCGGTCACCATCACGGCCCGCCGGCCCAGGGCTTGGCTGGCTGCATCCCGGTCGACGGCGCCCTCCTCCCGCGCGGGCAGGGGCGGTAGTTTGTGAACCACAACAGCCCGCTTCAGAGCGAGCACGAAGACGACCAAGCCAATGAGCAACAGGTAGGCGCCGCGACGGATGAAATCCTGGGCAGCGAAATAGCCGTCCCGGATCTCGAGATCGAGGCGGCGCAGCTCCTTTTTCAGGGCCTCGTCCCTCGGGTTTTCGGCGAGGCGGACCTTCAGTTCTATAAACTGCTCCACGAAGATCGGATCTTCGTCCAGATCCGCATCACCGCGGTAGGTCCGTTGGTTGACCTGGCACACGATCAAGCCTACGGCCACGACCAGGGAGAAGGCGCCTGCGGCAATCGCCAGACCCACGGAGGGGAACTGTCCCGGCCGCCGCGCCGCATCTCTCTGATCGATGCCGATATCTATATCTCTATCGTTGTGATCTTTCGGTTCCATCTAACGCTGGTACTCCCGAAGATCAATGCCCGCTGCCGCGGCGCCTCCCGGTTTGCGCCGCTCGAGCTCGATGGGACAGGCGGAAAAACACCGGCCGCAGGCATAGCATCCGGCGCGGTTCGCCTCGTAGTCCCGCCTCCGCCTGAACACGGAGAGCCGCAGCAACCGACCCGCCACGGCCAGCCCCAGGAAGGCGCCTAGCAGCCAGCCGCCGGTGACAAAGTCCTCCCGGATTGCGAGCGCCTCGTTCATGAGAGCCGCCACGGGCTCCCCGGTGTCGCGGAAAGCCTTGCTCGATTCGGTCGTGCCTTCCTCCAACCCGGCCTCCTCCTGCTGGATCCGCTCCGCAAGACGCACCCTGGCGTGCATCTTCGAAAAGGGTTCTCCCAGGCGGGAACCGACCAAAGCCCCGCCCACGGTCAGGACCGGCAACAACACCAGCATGAGGACCAGGCGCTTCCGATCCCTGCCGCCGGGTAGTGGAGCCTCTTCCGGTGTAGCCGTATCGAGGGCGCCGAAGGGACAGGCGTCCTCACAGAGCTTGCACTGGATGCAGTCGTCGGGTGTGACCGTGACCCGCCACCTGGAGAACCGGGACAGCCAGCGGAGCAGCACTCCATAGGGGCAGAAGAAGCGGCAGTAGGGCCTTCCGATGAAGAGGCTGATGAGCAGGAAGGAGAGACCCACGACGATCATGTTGAAGGAGCCGGAGAGCCGGAAGAAGGCCACGAAGGGATCGTACTCGCAGATGATGAAGGCGCTCCCCGTCGCGGCGAAGAGCACCGCCGCACCCAGGTAGGCGTAGGCCAGGAGTCCAAGGGCATGGTCCAGCCAGGCCGGCAGGGTAACGGGACGGACCAGAGCGATATCCTGGACGGCGCCCAGGGGACAGACCGCAGCGCAGAAGGCCCGGCCGAAAAAGAGGGTGAAGGCCAGGGGCAGGACAAAGAAGTAAATCACCACCAGGGGGACGGCATAGGCCTTGTCGAAGAGGGTCAACGTCATATTTTGGATCGCGCCGATGGGGCAGACACACCCCTCGCGGTAGAAGCCGAAGTAGACCAGGGAGAATGCCATGAGGGTGAAGAGGGCTTTGCGATTGCGCACCTTGAGCGCCAGGTAGGCGGCGAGCGACAGGGTAACGAGGAGCAGCGACATGTCCAGGTACATGAGGAGCTCAGCCCTCGGAGCCGGCGTCGTGGTGACGGGCAGGGTATAGCCGCTATCGAAGTCAGGCGGGGGAAAACGCTGCGTATCCACTCCGGTTCCGGGTTCGTCCGATGGTCCGGCGAAAACGAGGAGGCACATCACGGCATGGGCGATCACGATCATCCGCTCTGGTTCATCCATTTCAGCCGGTAAGGCCGGTGGGCGGGGGCCCGTGCGAAGGCACCCGAGGGGCAGGCCACGGCGATCGAGCACTCGTTGCAGTTCTTGCAGCGGTCATGGCGCACCTGAAGGTAGAGGGAGCCGTTGCCGAAGGTCTTGCATCCCTTGACGCACTTGCCGCAGCCGATGCAGAGCTTCTCGTCGATGGTGTATTCGAAGTAGGGGTCCTCCACGAAGGTGCGCACGATGGCCCCCGTGGGGCAAAGCTGGTTTTCCGCGCCGGTGTGCAGCGCCCGCGGATCGGGATCGAAGAAGCCCGTGCAAAGCTCGCAGTAGCCGCACATGGGGTAGCTGTGGACGCACTTGACGGCCGATTCCGCGAGCACACAGTAGGTGGCGCAGTTACCGCAGGCCACGCACTTGTAGGGATCGAGCTGCCACACCAACTCGCTGCGACGGGCCTTGCCCACGGCAAAGCCGGCCACGCCGCCCAGAGCCAGGAGGCACGCGCCACGCACTCCGCTCTCCAGAAGGCTGCGCCGGGTGAGGATCGTCTTTTTCTTTTCCATGGTGGTCTATCCTGTTATCGATCTATCTCATCGATTTATCCGTTCCTCTTGTTAGCATCAATCAACGATCAACAATTCCAGAAGATCCTGGTCGCGCTCCACAAAGGAGCTGGCGACAGGCCTTCGCCTCCGGGGAATCAGTTCTCCCCATTGGCCTCGATACCCATTCCACCTTCTATCGGGCTCGAATCAAGGGCTTTTCCCATTAGATACGGTGGATACGGTGCCGATACGGTGCCGTAGCAATTTGTACTAGGGTTACGGTGCCAGAGCAATCCGTTCGAGACCGGGACTACGGTTCCAGATCAGACCGTCCAAGACCATCTGCGACGCATCATCCGCATTTCGTCCGGATCAGAAGGGCTGAATCCGCCGTCTTGGGAGGTGAGGATTGCTATCGCACGGCACTGACCGTGCGACCGCAATCACCCCATCCGTAGCCCGACCGGCATTTCCGACAAGATAAGGATTGTGTGATGGCAGCTTCGTCATGGAGATGAGCCAAGAGTCTTCCCACGGCGAGGGAGGGCGACACGGGGCGATCTGGCGTGAATCCGCCTGCCGATTGCTCCATCCACTCCCGTCGAGGATCAGTTCCCGCGTCTCTCCGTCTTCGGCTCGCCCTCTATCGGAGGTGAGACCGGCGAGCGTACCGCGCTGACCGCGCGACCGCAATCACCCCATCCGTAGCCCGACCGGCATTTCCGACAAGATAAGGATTGTGTGATGGCAGCTTCGTCATGGAGATGAGCCAAGAGTCTTCCCATGGCGAGGGAGGGCGACACGGGGCGATCTGGCGTGAATGCACCTGCCGATTGCTCCATCCACTCCCGTCGAGGATCAGTTCCCGCGTCTCTCCGTCTTCGGCTCGCTTTTTATCGGAGGTGAGATCGGCGTGCGTACGGCGCAAACCGTGCGACCGCCATCACCCTAACCGTAGCCCGACCGGCATTTCTGACAAGATAAGGATTGTGTGATGGCAGCTTCGTGATGGAGATGAGCCAAGAGTCTTCCCACGGCGAGGGAGGGCGACACGGGGCGATCTGGCGTGACTGCACCTGCCGATTGCTCCATCCACCCGTCGAGGTTCAGTTCTCGCGTCTCTCATTCATAGGCTCGCCCTCTATCGGAGGTGACACCGGCGAGCGTACCGCACTGACCGTGCGACCGCCATCCCCCCATCCGTAGCCCGACCGGTTTAGGGAGGGCGGCTCGATGCCTTCAATCGTTGATGCGCATTCCGATTGCTCCACAACTCCCCCCTCCACCAAAAATATTTCAGATAATTAATTTTCCAACCCCGCTTTTTCAAACGATGCCGCTTATTTAAAGAGAGGATAACTCGCAATCGCTCTCTATCGAACCCAATGTCGCACGTTCGCCGGGCTGAATCCCGGCACCGAAGGTTTACGAGAGAAGCTCCGCGCCCTCGCTGGATCCTTGAAAAATCTGTATGCCATCACAGAGAATGCGCGAGGGCGCGGGCTCACTCATGGATTTCCATCAATGACACCTGTTACCCGTCAAACAAGACAGTCTATAGTTTAACAATCTGGAGTTTTCTGGAATTTTTTTATTGCATCGAACCATCGATCTCTCTACAGTTCCCACACCGAAGATTGGCACCATCGATTAACAGGCAGTTGATATTGTGCTTCGATAGCGCGACCATTATTTCATTCTCGAATTGCGATTCCGCCCGCTGAAAGGCAATTTCCTAGCGGAATCCGCGGTGTTGAGATCGGGACGAGGTCTGCGTCGTAGGATCTTTTTTTCAACAGTTTTTAGCGCGCACAGTTCGGGATAAATAACAGAGCGCTCCAAACGCATTAATTTACATTTATGTGTTTGTGCGATCACGGTCTCTTTGTGTCCAAATCCGGGGGGAAGAGGAGCAGAATCATGTCTCGTAAATTCTACGCGATTTGTGACAGTTCGTCCTTTTTTTTCAACACATTTGTGATTCTTTGTCTTCTTTTGTTGTCCTCGGCCCTCGACGCGCAGAATCTTCCCGGTCCGCCGCCACCCAACCCGCCAACGATCGGCATCGACAACCCCGCCGGCGGCCAGTCTCCTCAGGACGCGACCACTTCGTGCCGCAAAATCTGGATCGGTGTGAATCGTGAGTTCGTCCCCGGCAAGGGCGGAGGTGGTGATAGCGGTGGAAACTCTCCCCCTTGTTGGCGTCCTCCGGTCATTTATGCAAGGTTAGAAAACTCATCCGCCTTTTGCACCAGTGAAGAAAGCAGAAGCGGCCAGCCTGACCAGAACCCCCCTGCCGAGATCGCTCTGGCCGACGAGGGCGCCATCGAAATCACCTCGCTCCTCTCGCCGGTGAAGGGCGCCACCCGCGACCGCCACAACGTGGACCTCTTCTCGGGTCAGCTCGAGTTCACGATCCCCACAGGCATCGCCCTGGCCGGTCGCTCAGGTCACGACC
>Ga0190284_1000949_pt1 | contig 13747 bp, 15 predicted proteins | sample 48691812_MG_FD_161668 | JGI IMG/M metagenome (GOLD analysis project Ga0190284, IMG submission 161668) | Hydrothermal vent microbial mat bacterial communities from Southern Trench, Guaymas Basin, Mexico - 4869-18-1-2_MG | ecosystem: Environmental > Aquatic > Marine > Hydrothermal vents >...
TGCTCCAGGAACAATTCCGGCTCTTCCCATTCTGTCCTGTAAGGCATAGCTTTACTCCTACAGACAAGCCTGAAGGTTTCGGCAACTGTTCACGCCCAGTCGTGCGCCCGCAACTCGTCGAAGCGGTTGTCGTAATCCTCTCGCACGTGGCGGATCACTCTCCCTCTTGCTCCGGGAACGCCCAGAGCCCCGCCGCGACGGCGTCGTCTTGCAGGGCGTCCAGCAGGTTGACGATGCCCTCGATGGCCTCTTGTTCGCTCCGAGTGAGCGTCACTCTGCCCGTCCGGGTGCTCCGCAACTGCAAGCCAACGAGGGCGAGCTTCTGCCGGTGGCACAAATCCCAGTCGATGTTCAGCTTCTCAAACATGGCTCGGCTCCATTCCTTTGATCGCATCCGCGAGGAAACCCGCCACCTCCCTGGTCCTGGTGTACGGATACGTTGGTGTGCTGAGACGGCTACCGTCGTCCGTCGCCATCAGGTAATCGGCCGGATCGTCCGCTTGCACGAAGTCGGACGGGTCGGGATGAGTGACGCCATGCTGACGGAGCGCATCCTCCACTTCCTGCAACGCGTATTCCGCATCGTCGAACCCGTAGACCCAACCCTCGCCCAGGATCAGGGCCCGCCACATCGTCTCCGGGTGGTGGATAAACAGCCGTTTGTCCTCCCACTCGATGTACGGACCCTGGTATTGATCGAACGGGCGTAATCGCCCCCGCAAGCGTCTGGCGACGGCTCTGTGGATCGGCCACTCCGCCGCGTTGACATGGGTCATCTCACCAGCCATTGAATCAACTCCCTTTCCCTCAAATTCGCGCGGTACGATAGAAGAACGCTTCGGCAACGTGCTCGGCCCGCACCTGATCTTCCCCCATCAAGGCGGCAATGGACTCGGTGATGGACTTGGCCTTGGCCACCAGCGCCGGGCTCAGGCCGTGGTCGTCGGTGGCCACGCGCAGCAGAGTCCGGGTTGTCTCGTCCGCCGTGTCGTCGAAGCTGGGGCGTTTCCCTTTGCGCTCGAGCTGGTCCTGGACCTGGGCCAGCGTCGTTCCGAGCTGCCTGCTTTCAAGCTCCCGCGCCGGCGGCAGGGTCAGCGTCATCATCATGTCCACGCTGGCCAACACGTCCGCCCGCGCCTTGGCCCGCCAGTACCGGTCGATCTGATGAGCGGTGCATCTGCACGGCAGTCTCGGATCGTTGAAGTTCCCGCACGGACATGATCGCAGTTCAAAGGCGGTCACGCCCACCTTGGCCGCAGCCGCGCAGAACATGCTCTTACCCGATCCCGGCGGCCCGACGAACAGGAGGGAATGACCGCCCGCGGCGGCGACGATGACGGCGCGCTTGGCTGCTTCCTGCCCCTTGATGACCACAAACGGGTCTTCGACGTCGCTCATGGCCCGGCGACGGACTTCCGCCGTGGCCGCGCAGAAAAGCGACCGCAGACAGGCGTCGGTCATTGCGGTGAGGTTCATTGGTTCTCTCTCCCCCCAAACGGTTTGGCTTTCTCCCTCAGAGACAATCCGCGGACTCTGCATCCCTGACAGTCCACATATCTTTGCCGAGTGTATGGCTGTACTCGATCGTGTCCGATCCGTGCTCCTCGAACTTCCTGGCGGCGAGTTCCAGTATCTCCTCCTTGGTGGCCCCATCCGAGCACTCGACCTCCACGGGCACCGAGTGAACTTCCTTGAGCTCGACAATGAATCTCTGCATGACTGTTCTCCGCTGTACGCTGGCTTCCCTCGTCTCCGCCGGTGCCCTGATCAACGCCGCTCTTCGCTCTCCCGCTCCAGCGCAGAGAGCACGCTGTCCAGTTCGTCCCTGGCCCGTCGAATAACCCGCGCCGCCTCCGACCACTGATCCTCATCGCCGGCGTCGGCGTCATAGACGTCTTGCAGTTCGAGGGCGATGAACTCCGCCAGCGTGTCGCCGTGCTGTCCATCCGGGTCCTCGAAGTGCGCCTGCACCAAGCCATCCGGATACGCCCGGTCGGCGATGGCGATGATCTCCGACAGTTTCATGGCCACACCTCCCCCTCTTGTTGGCCTGAGGAACTCGATTCCCTGTAAGGTTCTACGGACGAGTTGCGTTTTTGTATGGTCTGATCGAGATATGTCTGTCAGGAAAACGGCATACCTTGCAGCAGTTCGGTCTCGTCCTCTAATGCGGTGATCAGACGATTCAACACGTCCCTGGCCCGTCGCATGGCCCGCACCGCCTCCCACAACTGCACCTGGTCACTTTCCTCGGGATCGTAGGCATCTTGCAGGTCCTTGACGATGTACTGCCCCAGTATGTCGCACTCCCATCGACCGGGTTCATCGAAGTGCGCTTGCACCGTGCCTTCCGGATAGGCCCGACTCGCTATGGCGATGATCGCTGATTGGTCCATGGCCACATTTCCTCCCTTCGTTGGCTTGAGGAACCTCGTTTCTTGTAGGGTTGTACGGACGAGTTGCGCTTCTGTACGGTCTGACCGAAAGAAAGGAGGGCGAAGCCTCAGCCGCCAGCCCGCTCGACTGGCATTCCATCGATGGAGCGCCCTTCACCGGCGACGGCATGTAGAGTGATTAGGTTTTACTCTTATGTATATACCTATCTAAACCTTCTCCACATCTACTGGGCATGACGGGAGAAGAATGATATCTACTCCTGGATTAGACGGCTAGGATACTTAAAAGACGAGACCTTTCGGGGATTAGACTGTTCTTCATGATCCTTGGACCTCACTCCCATGTTCAGGTATTTCTCAGTCGTTTTTGAATACTAATACACCGTCTTTCAGGATTTCCCGGCGGGAAAATGGCCGTTTTCGCAAGAATCTGAAAAATCGTGATGCCTGAACTACACAACGGCATGCCGGGTCGGGCGATAGGTAAATCTGAGCGACGCGAAACGAAACAGGTCCTGCTACACATGCCGGATGGACCGCCCTCGTCCCTCCCCGAGTCCTGGGTGCGAGCTTGGCCAAGGCGGAGCGTATCCAACCGGCCAACGCGCGCTGTCAAGAAAAGGGGCGGAGACCCGCTCGATCAACGGGCCCCGCCCCCCGGTGAACGCGGGCCAAGCTGGGCAACAAGACCCACGCGCAGATCCTCGATGGTCGTCGATCCGGTCCGGTTTGCATCGCTGGAGACGCCCCTTCACAAACGAACGCATTGGTGCCGGAGCTTACTCACTGCGGTAAGAGCTGCGACAGCCGGCATTGCAGAAACGGTGCTTGTCGGGTGCGACTGCTTCCCGGCTCCCATCGCTTTCCCACACGTATGAGTACAAACGCCGGGGCGATTGCCCGCACCAGCGGCAAGACTCCCGTCCGTCGCTGTTGGGGATGGTGAATCGCCGGTACTCCCCCCGTGCGAACGGGTCTCGCTCCACCGTGGTCGATGCGTATTGACTTGCCATGTCAGACGTACTCCAGTTGGGACCAGCGCCCCGTGTTGTCGATCAGCCAGTTGGCCACGGCCCTTGCAAACCAGCGCATGCCCCGGACGTTCCCGACGATCTGGCCATACTCCGCCGCCACGTCGTAGATGAACGCCTCGTCCCGTTCGATCGCCCGGCGCGCACGCTCGACCAGTTGGTTTCTGGTTGTCATCGTGATCTCCGTTTTTTGCAGGGGATACAAAGACGAGGGAACCGCTCTCGTGGACGGTCCTTCCCATGCGTGAAGCTCATTCGCCTCGTTTAAGCGGAACTATACCCACTAACGAGAGCAGCTCTGGCGCGTTGCGGCGCGTCCAATAGCCTTCCGCGCCGCATAGGCTCTCCATGGCCACGCTAGACCGCTCCCTGGATAAGCTACGAGGTCACCGCACAATCCCGTTGCTCTGATTCGGCGTCCGCACGCGATGTTATGCCGCGGTGTCCTACTCGGCTCGGCACTATTGGTCGTTCCACGGAACCGGGGCACCCATGCCTGACCCCGTTTGAGTCACCTGTACCAATCGCCCCAGCACCATTCCCACCCGAACCCACCTCCGACGTAAAGACTGGCGAGACAGCACGCTCCCCACACGATATACGCGAAAACCGTGATGGCGTTCAAAACAGCGGGGGCCTTGATGAACAGGAAAAGCGTCACGAACAACGTTGCTTCGCCCAATGGAATCTGTATCAGAATGAAAAGGACCGCGCCCGCGACGAATCCCAGCAAGCCACCGATGGGGGCAAAGCACAGCATGCAGGCCAGTCGCGGGGCCAGCCGACAGAAAAGTGACCAGCCGACAGCGACCGCGCACCATCGGGCACCGCCGAGTTCATAGGAAACGACGGCAACGATGAGCAGAAGCAGATACGAGCGCCACCCCATACGATCCCTCGCTGGACGGTGCCTCCTGCGGCTTTCGGCCACAGTCACGCGTGACCCGGCCTCCGGGGCCGTGGACGGGCTCCACGCCTCTGACCTACGCTCGCAGGTGACGCCCCATCCTATGTTAGTCCAGTCTCCGGCCTAGCAACAGGGCACCAGCTCCTCCCGAACGCGATGCTGAGAGCGCTGTGCAAGCTGGGGCGGCACTGGCAGAAAACCCAGGAGGTGGTTCCGGTGCCAAGGTCCACAGGGCAGACGCCTGCGGCGTCGGTGACCGGTAACGCGTCGCACTCTGCGGGCGGATACGGTTGGAGTGCTGATGTCACCGCTCGATCACTTCCGCTTGCACCAGCGTCTAGCACATTCTCCTGGAAGACGCGAATGACCGCCTCTCCCGTGGGAGCCTTCCGCAACTGACCACCAAGGCAGCCGGATGGATCGTCATCCGTCTACGTGAATAGCCGGGCCTGGACAAGGCTGTTGGTTTCGATAACATCCGGCACTGCGGCTGTATCGCCGTCGAAGGCGGCCCAAGTGAGTCTACGTCAAGTTGGTGGCCGGTGACAGGGTCCAAATATCGGTCCCGAACGTCCGCCACAAGCCGCGGTCCTAAAGCGCCCGCGAGGCGGTCGGAGCCCGCGGCTTCGGGCACAAGTCGCGCACCGACCTTGCAGACAAACAACTATCATGTTCTCTTGGGGGAGGGCACGAGGAAGTGCTGATCGCAGCCATTGCAAGAGTACGGCGTGCGTACCATTTCCTGCTCCGTCGCATCTGGAGGCGTGAGGGAATCATCCCTCATGAGGCGACAGATACGCAATGGCTGAAGGATGCATATGCGTTCCTACGTGACCTCCCTTGCTTGGCGCCATTCCATAAGGCTTTATGGGAATACACCGTTCACTACTGCGGGAGCCCCGAGCGATTTGCAGCCGTTTGTAAGCGTATGGACCGGCGGTATTGCGTTCTCAACCCCGGCCAGCATGGCGTCATGGAAGTCGAACAACCTGGTCACCGCGGGAGGAATTGGGTTGCGCCGCTCAAGATGGGAAAGAGGATCCGATTTGTGACAGTAGCGATTCGGCACAGCGGCGATGAACGAACTGACATGATCACCTTCTTTCATGAGGCCATGCATCCACTGCTCTACGCGGATACATTTCGTAGTGAAGCCCTGAAGAGGCAACAGAAGGCCATCAAGCTGTTTGAGAAGAAGACGCAAATGGTGATTGACGGATTCCTCTTGCGCCGTGATCCGTCGATGACAGATGCGGAATGGGTCAATGAGATTATCTGCGAGTGCGATGCCCATGAACTGTTGGCGAGTTTCGAACATGGGTGACCGAAGAACGAATCAGGCACGCCGACCAATGATCGCTGCAGCACCGTGCATGTGCGCATTAAGGTTCAGGATGGATGGGTGCTATGATGCAAGAACGGTACAAGATCAAGGAGGCCGAGCGTCGCGACAGGACAGGCTCACCCTCGATAATAACATCGTTATAGGGGTGTGATTAAGTGGGCGCCTACCCCCTTGTAGGGGTGTGATTCCAACGCCGACCGTGGGCTAAACCCGATGTTGTACCCTCGATCACCACGACGACGACCACCGTAAGGGCGGACTACTACGGGACTTGCGACTGGCCAGGGGGGTACAAAGTCCGCGCGCTCGGGGGCGTGCTACACCTGAGGATCACTGTTTTTTGTATCGTCAGGGCGATCGGTTGTACCCTACAATGCCGGGGGTTCAAGATCGCGCACGACTTGGCGTTTTTGACCCGCGGGACACCTCATCATCGCCTGATCCACGGTGGCACCGACCGTCGAAAACCCGCGTTCTCGATCCTTTGCGTTCCGATCCAGTACACCACTCCCTATCCCTTCCGTATTCAACACCAGCTCAGTGCGCCTGGGGTTCAGGATTTCGGTTTGAAGGTGAGGCTTGCGCACAGCCGGACTACGCCACAGGCGCGATGTTGCGCCCCGCGCGCGAGACGTGTTTTGGATCTTCAACCTGGACCTTCGCCGTTCAGCGCCACACCACGATCCGGCCCCGGAACCCTGCGCGCCTGACCTCGGATGCCAAGTTGGCGATGGCCCGTTGGGGGCTCTCTCCGGTCGCGTGCCAGCCCACGAACCGACCCTCACCGCCGACGACCTTGACCCTTGCGCCGTTGATTCCGCTGCGCACCTTGACGACCATTGCTTCAATCCTCTCTCGTATCTTCAAGCGTTTCGGACCTGCGGCTACGGGACTCTGCGCCACAGACGAATCGGCCCCCGATACCCCTCGACGCCCACCGCCGCGGCCAGGTGGTCCATCGCTTCGGCGGTGGTCCGGCCGGAGGCGCGCCAGCCGAAGAAGTCGGGATGGTCGATGACCTCGACCTCGATTCCCCCGTGTACGTATCTGGCTTTGACAATCACTTGGCACCTCCCCTGCTCTGGCGAGCACCATTTGCGCGCCGGTTGATCCGGGCTGACTTACGGTTGCGGTTTCGTGGCTTGCGACCCGCCTGGGCGCTCCGCTCGGCCTCGATCAGCGGGTCCATACCGATCCCCATGACTTCGGCCCGCGTCGGCGTGCGCCGGGACGCCTTGCGCTTCCGGGCCACCGGCCCGGCCCACTCGGGAACGAGCTTCTTGACCCGCTTGCGTTTCCGCTCGGGGTTCTCGCGCCGCACGGCAAACCCGTACCGGCCGTCGCCGGCCAGCTCGCCGAGACGGTCGTTCCCGGCGCGCCGCGGAGGACCATCCACGACGCGGACACACCACGTCTGGTCTGGATACTGTTTGGCCATGTTGCACCTGTAATGAAGAAGGCAATAGGCATGAGGCAAGAGGCAAGAGGACAGGACGACGGCTACGCTGGGCCTCTTCGGGCTCGCCTTTTGCCTATCGCCTCTTGCCTCTTGCCTTCCGGTTGCCCTTTTACGTCCGGGCAATGAACAAGCGTTCAGCGATCCGCTCTCGGCTTCTTGGATTGGCTGATAGCTAAGAGCTGAAAGCTGACAGCTACGAAATGGGACCGGGAGGCGGACGAGGCCCCCCGGTCCGTTGTGTGCGACTCCGCGCGCCGCCAGGCGATCCACCTGGGCCTACGGGCGTTGCGCGGTGTTTGTATGTCGCTTTATCGACCGACCCGCGCGCCGGGTGGCCGGCGCGCGACGGTCTATCCGGGTTCGCTCGGCGCACCCGCCGTCAAGACCGCTGCTACACGACCCCGACAGGGCAACCACCGGCGCGGGGAACTCTCGTCCGACTCGGCACGGTGCGACCTACAGACCGCGTTCCGTGTTGCTCGACGGGTTGACTTCCGCGCCACTGGTGGTGGCCTATCACCCCGGATGATGCTGCCGTCTTCCACTACGGACACCGCCCGCACCCGGTCCCAAGACCGGACACGTCACAACCGGCGTCCGGTGTACGCGACCCCACGTCCCGACATCCGACCTAATGATCGGTGTCGCTCGGCGTCACCCACGCACACCATGTCCGTCGGTGCCAATCGGCCGCTTTGTTCCGCCCGACGAATCGGGCGACGTTTGGGCAGACCGGTGGCGCTGACGGCAGCCTAACTCCGCTTTATCGGATCGCGCCCCGACGTGGTGTCCAAGACCTGTAACCGGCTTGGCCGGTAGGCGACCGAGAATCACCAGACACCGAAGCGCCGCGGTCAACGCCCGTCAATCGCGCCCGGTCGTCGTGACCTTGTAACGCGCGGGCGTTCTCCGCTTGCCGACTATCCGTAGTCGGCTTATGCACCCACCGTTGCCGCTATCATTATCGGGCGCTAGTGTGCATCCTGAGCCCCACCGTGGGTACGGTGGGGTAAAGGGCGCACAGTAGCCGCTTGCTACTTGCCGAGAATGGCGCGTCCGGCCTTGCGGGCGAGACTGCGCAGCTTGCCCGTGCTGGTGCGCATTCCGAGCAACGCCGCACAGACGGCGGAAAAGTTGTCCGAGCCGAATCCCCACGTTGCCGGTGGGGTGTAGCGCTGGCCGTTGGCCATCGCATCGGCCAGACGTTCCCGCACGTCCTGCGCCTTGTTGTAGGCTGATTCGGTGTCGTCGAATCGGGCCAGCGCATCGACCAACGGGGCAACGTCCGCATAGTCGGCCAGTATGGCGCTGGCGGTTTGCTCGGTCACGTTGACCTTGCTCGCGCCCGTGCTCTTGACCTTGCCGTTTCCCTTGTTCGGCTCGGTCGTGGTGGTGGGCTTGCTGCCCGGTTCGGTGGTGGCGACGGTTGACATGGTTTCTTTCCCTTCCCGTTATGGGGCAAGGTCCGGTTTCGGGCGATCGGCGGAACGCTCCGCCGTTGGAAAACCGCCCGCGCCGGATTCTTGCCCGGCAATCTATTCTATGATTCCGGCAACGTGAAATCCACTACAAAATGGATAATCTAGGCGTAAAATGATTTATCGTAAGTGATTGGTATAGCGTGTGTTACGAATCCGTAGAACGTCCGTTTTCGGTCCGTTTTGGGGCATGGATTCGGTGTCGGTTAGGGTTGCTATGTCCGGTAAATGTTAGGATACGTCAACGTCTGATAGGGCTCGTTCTGCCAGCCCGATATGTCTTCCGGGCGGTCCGATGGGCTGCCCGGCGGGTTGTTATCGCGGGCGCGTAACTTGCACTATCAGACCATGCGCGGGAACCTACCGCACGACCGAGAAACGTCGGCCGTCCGAGAAACACCCTACACACGTTCCGTCAGATAGCGTGATGGTCGCGGAGATGGCTCCGATAATCACGGCGATCCGGGTGGATTGAACGGCTATCGCGTCGGGTAGGTCGGTATACCGGCTGGTGGTCCCATCGTCCCAAAACATGGTTAGTCCGCTTTGTCCGGTTAGCATGGTATCGCCCCTTCCCCTAGCGGTAGAGAACCCACCAGCCCCAGCCCAGCCCCGCAGATACCATCCCAACCGCGATTAGTGCCAGCGTAAACATCTTCCCGCCCCTTGTGGTGTGGTCCGCTTTCGTTTGGTTCCGAGTAACAACCCCGCTGGCGTGTCAATTAAAGCATAAATTATAACTCTATGTGAGTCCAATATAATCCGAAATCGTTGTAAATGCTTGTAGTATAACGAGATAGCGTAGTCCGTTTCCTAGGTCTTCGTCCGTTATCCGATGGGTTCTCGGTCTCTGCGGCCCGGTTGCGGTCCGGTATCCGGTCAAGGATCGGCGCGGCTGGGATCGGCTCGATCAGTCCGATAACCCGGCTCTCGGATGGTTCGGCCAACCGGCAGGGCTCGGTCCTATAAGGGGGTGCGGCGGTAATAGTCCGCTGGGCCGGATCGCCCGATAACCCCGGAGCCGGCCGGGGGTTGAAACGCAACGGGATCGATGCCACGGCCGCAGGTTGGCGCTCGTGATCCTCAGATTTGGGGGCCGTCCGAGGGTGCCCGGTGGGGGCGGAGGGTGTACGCCGGGTCAGCCCACTGGTGGATCGCGTTGCAGGCAGGTGGGCAAGCATCGCGAGACGACCACAACGCCGGGCGACACCGCCGAGCGCAGCCTGGGCGAACTCGATCCCCGACGCCAGTGACTCACACCGGTTCACGCACGGGGCCATGATGCCCCGCTGAGGTGCAGCGCGCTCAAGCGTAACGCCCACTCGAACGACGCCGGTGTCTGCCAAGTGATCCGAGACGCAGGGCATGGCCGAACTCCACTCGACGGTGCGTGCGGCCGGCGGCGGCGCGGCGAAGGTCTCCCATCCGGCGCGCAGCGATGGCCGCGGTCCGGTCCTGTCCCCGATCCATGAAGGAAACGAACGAACGCGGGCGGGAAATCCGGCAAGCCTGGCGTCAAGCCGGCCGATGACTAAGGTGACGACTCACTGGGCATGCGGTCGGGGTGCGGTCAAGTCGATGGTGGGCCGTCCCTGGAAATGACCTTGAGCGCGGGTTTTGCTGCCCAGCTTTGCCTGCGTTCATCCGGGGCGGAACCTGTGATCGAGCGGGTTTCCGCCCCTCTTCTTGCTGTCTGCGCACTGTCGTGACCTGGTGGTCTGGCCCCATCCCGCTCTCGGCTGGCGTTTCCGACCCACTGAGCCGGCCACATGCTGGGTGTCAGCCAATCCTGGGTTCGCCGCGAGCCTTCCGCCCGCCAGGCGGAGCCGTCGCCGCAGGATCAAGGGACGATGACGACAGCCGTGTCGGAGTCGGGTGCCACCTGCGTCGTCGACCATCGACATTCTCGTTGCGGGCAACCGACGGGCGCGCCGTCGAATCGCATAGCTCTGCCGGCGTAGTGCAACGGCGATAGAGCAGTCCCCGCGACAAGTACGCCCCCTTCTGTTACGCTTGGCGGTGAGCACGCAAGAACAGGACTCCAGAACATGGCACGTCGCCGTCGCCAAACAGACGAGACCGCTCTGCTACCGTTTGGGGCAATGTTCAACTGCGATCTGCTCTCAAATCACTGGCTTGAGCACCGATTGCCGCAGGAGCCGGAGTGGACCGAGTTGCGGGCCGAGTCCGACGCTGCGTTGAACCGAGCTGCCGATCTCTGGCGCCAAGAACGCGACCGCGTTAAGCGGTACGGCAGCGAGGCGAGCCTTGAACAGGCCTTTATTCAGCCACTCTTCGAAATCCTAGGGTGGAAACTGATCTATCAGACCTGGCTCCAGGGGCGCAAGCCGGACTACGCACTCTTCCGCGATGATTCGGCCAAGGATGCCGCCCTCGCCGCCGATCGACAATCGCCCGAGTTCTGGCTACACCCCGCTGTCCTGGCTGACGCGAAGGCCTGGCACATCAACCTCGACCGCCCAACGCGCGTTGGGACCCGACGCGAGTACCCACCTGAGCAGATCGAGTGGTACCTCGATCGGAGCCGACTTGGCTACGCAATCCTCACCAATGGGCGGCTGTGGCGACTGATCCCCCGACAGCTTTCGCCGGGGAAGGCCCGTTTCCAAACCTACCTGGAGGTTGACATACCTCGACTGCTCGATGCTCGGAACGGTAGCGATGGTGGCCAGCGCACCTTCGACGCCGACGAGGTCAGCGCCGAGGAGTTCTTCCGGTGCTACCTGTTCTTCAGCCCCCGGGCGTTTGAATCGCGCGATGGCCGGTTGCCGCTCGTCGAGCGAGCCCTCCGCGGTAGCTCGGAGTACGCCCTCTCTATTGGCGAGGACCTGAAGGAACGTGTCTTCGAGGCTTTGCGCCTGTGCATCGAGGGCTTTCTGACGCATCAACCCAATCACCTGGATTCGACGCGCGACTTGGAGCTGTGCCGAGAGCAGAGCTTCGTGTTGTTGTACCGGCTGTTGTTCATCATGTATGCGGAGGATCGGGCACTACTCCCGTACCGGCGGAATCGGCTCTACACCGACAATCGAAGCCTCGCTCGCCACCGCGACGAAATCGCCGAGTCTCTGGCCCGCATTGATCAACGCCGCGCACCTGACTACCCGCCAAGTCAGACCGCTATCTGGCGAGATCTCGTCTCTTTGTTTGACCTCATCGACCGCGGCCACGCGCGCTACGGCGTCCCTGCCTATAACGGCGGCCTGTTCGACTCGGATCGGCACGAGTTCCTCGCACGGAAGAGCCTGCCGGACCGTTACCTCGCTCGCGTTATCGACCAACTCGGCCAGGCAGAAGACCCGCAGCACCGCGAGCGTGGCCTGTTCCGGGTCGACTACCGCGACCTTGCCATCCAACACCTGGGCAGCATCTATGAGGGGTTGCTCGAGCTGCGGCCCCACTTCGCGACCGAGCCGATGATCGTGATTCGCAAACGTCGCGCGCCCCGCTCATCAGAGAAGATCGTCGCAGAGTCGCAGCGCGTTCCGTCCGGATGGGAGGCGACGGAGACCCGCCACGAGATGGGAGAGGTCTACCTTCAGACGGACAAGGGCGAGCGCCGGGCCACGGGATCTTATTACACGCCAGACCACATCGTCACCTACATCATCGACAACACACTTGGTCCGCTCTGCCGCAGCATCGCCCAGGAGCTCAGCGCGGAGATCGCCCAAGTAGAGCAGAAGTGGAGGAAGGCTCGAGGCGGGAACCGCGAAGCGCTTACCGCCCGGCTTGAGAAGCTCCGCGAGGATTTCGACGACCGCGTCCTGAGACTCCGTGTGCTCGACCCCGCCATGGGTTCAGCCCACTTCCTCGTCCGCGCAACGCAGTACATGGCCGAAGAGATCGCAACGAACCCGTACACTGGCGATCCCGATGCTGACCAACTCCAAGAGGACGAGTCAATCCTTACGTACTGGAAGCGCCGCGTGGTCGAGTCGTGCATCTTCGGCGTGGACCTCAACCCAATGGCCGTCGAGCTGGCCAAGCTCGCCCTGTGGCTGGAGACCGTATCGGCCGACGCGCCGCTGAGCTTTCTCGATCACCATTTCCGGTGCGGCAACAGCCTGATCGGCGCCCGCGCAGCAGAGCTGGGCGACCTGCCCGGGGCCATGGAACTTCAGCAGAACCTCTTCGAACAGCAGGTCGAGCAGCGCCTGCCGGCACTCATCGACCCGCTGGTCAGAATCCGCGAGCTGCCCTCGCAGACGGCCCAGCAGATCAAGGAGAAGGACAAGCTCTACCGGCGCACGTTCCAGCCGCTGTGCCGAATGTTCCAGGCGGTCGCCGACCTGTGGTGCTCGACGTTCTTCGCTCCCGACGGCCAGGCCATCACGCCGGAGCAATACCAGGAAGCACTCCAGACCCTCCAGCGCCCCGGCGCTTTTCGAAAGCTCGCGAACGAACCGTGGTTTGCCAACGCGATGCAACACGTGGAGGCGCAGCACGTCCAGGCCTTCCATTGGGAGCTCGAGTTCCCGGAGATCTTCTTCGACATGTCGCGTCAGCACGCCGACGCCAGCTTCCACCGTGGCTTCGACGCCGTCGTCGGCAACCCGCCGTACGATGTACTCGCTGAGGCCGAGTTGACACGGGATCTGCCGGACGATCGCGCAGCCGAGGTCCGCCGATTCCTCTCGTCACTCAAGGATTTCATCAGCGCCGAGGCGCTTTATCAGCCCTCCAAGCGCGGCAAGAACAACCTGTATAAGCTCTTCATCTGCCGGGCCCTCGATCTGCTCGCCGAGGGTGGACGCTTCGGCTTCATCGTCCCGATGGCCCTACTCGGCGACGCTCAGGCGGCCGACCTCCGGCGGGCGATATTTGACGTAGGTGCGTTCACCTCCGTCGACGCATTCCCACAGAAGGACGACCCGACGCGCCGCGTTTTTCCCGAGGCCAAGTTGTCCACGACCGTCTTCACGATGGTCAAGACGACGGACGCCGCCATGCGGCAGCAGCCGTTCATTGGGCGGCAGCACCCGGCGGACCGGATCGAGGAGTCGTCGCCATCATTGACGCTTCAGACTGATCACATCCCGCTCTACGACGCAGAGAACCGGAGCATCGTGAGCTGTTCGCAGGCCGATTGGGACCTGGCGGTCAAGAT
>Ga0190284_1000950_pt1 | contig 13737 bp, 6 predicted proteins | sample 48691812_MG_FD_161668 | JGI IMG/M metagenome (GOLD analysis project Ga0190284, IMG submission 161668) | Hydrothermal vent microbial mat bacterial communities from Southern Trench, Guaymas Basin, Mexico - 4869-18-1-2_MG | ecosystem: Environmental > Aquatic > Marine > Hydrothermal vents > Microbial...
GGTAACGAGCTCACCTGGCATGCGGGCTACGCTCCGACGTACTCCGGGTACATCGCGTACCACAACTGGGGCAACCCCGGTTGGACCGCCAAGGGTGTTCCCGATCAGCCCACCGCGAACCCGCTGATTCTGCACAACGCCGTTCCGGAGCCCGGAAGCCTGGCGCTGTTGGCGCTCGGTGGGTTGGCCTTGCTGCGTCGTCGCTAGGTCTGACCTCTTAGGGTCATCAAGACGACAGCCTGAGTAGACTTTTTTGCGGAGCCGGCGTTTTTGCCGGCTCCGCTTTTGTGTATACTGCCCGCGGGAGTTGGTCACACTGTCCATCAACTCTGTAGCGTCGTCCCTTGTGGGCGGCGCACCTGCGTCATTCGTCACCCCGCACAGGGGTGGCGCACCAGTAGAGGCCGACATGATGTCGAGGAACACGGTTGCGGCGGGGAAGGGCACGCTGTGGCTCTACGCGGTGACACTGCTGGGTAGTGCGTTGCTGCTCTTCTCGGTGCAGCCGATGGTGGGCAAGATGCTCCTGCCGATCCTAGGGGGCACACCGGGGGTGTGGAACACGTGCATGGTGTTTTTCCAAGCGGTGCTGCTCGCTGGATACGCCTATGCCCACGGTTCGGTGGTATTGCTCGGCGTGCGGCGTCAGGCCGCCGTCCATATCGTTGTTCTACTGTCTCCGCTGTTGCTGCTCCCGATCGTCGTTGGCGCCGACTCGGTCCCGACGACGGACAACCCGGTTCCGTGGTTGTTGGGTCGCCTGCTGCTGGGTGTGGGGGTGCCGTTTTTCGTGGTGTCGACGAGCGCGCCGTTACTGCAGCGCTGGTTTTCGAGGACGGACCATCCCGCGGCGCATGATCCGTATTTCCTGTACGCGGCGAGCAACACGGGCAGCCTGGTAGCTCTGCTGGGTTACCCGGTGTTCTTTGAGCCGGCCCTGGGTCTCGCGGACCAGTCGTGGGCCTGGGCCGCGGGATATGGGCTGCTGATCGTTATGGTGATCGGCTGCGCGATTGCGATGTGGCGTTGCGCCAGTCGGGTCACCGTGGGCGGTGGTGGAGAGACGGGTGGCGCGGCGTTGACGCTCGGCGTCGAGGGCGAACGTTCCAGTGCGCTGACGATGGTGCGGCGGCTGCGGTGGATCGCCTTGGCCCTGGTGCCCTCGAGTTTGATGTTGGGCGTGACGACGCACATCACCACCGACATCGCACCGGTTCCGTTGCTGTGGGTGGTTCCGCTGGCCCTTTATCTGCTGTCGTTCGTTCTGGTGTTTGCCCGCAAGCCGCTGTTGGCCCATTCATGGATGGGGGGGCTGTTTCCCTTCGTCGTTGCCCCGGTAAGCCTGCTGACGTTTCAGAACGCGTCAGGGTGGGGCTGGATATCCGTACCGGCCCATCTGCTGCTGCTGTTCGTGGTTGCGATGGTTTGCCACGGCGAGTTGGCGAAGGATCGCCCGTCCGCGAGTCGCTTGACGGAATACTACTTCTGGTTGGCGGTGGGGGGTGTACTGGGCGGGTCGTTCAACGCCATCGTGGCGCCGTTGGTTTTCGACAGCATTGCGGAATATCCGTTGATGGCGGTGCTGGCGTGCGTGGTCTTGGCGCGCCGCGGTCACGGCGTGCGGCGCCGATTGAATCGCCTGCTCGACGTGGGGTGGCCTGTGGTCGTGGGTCTGGCGACCGCCGGGCTACTGCTGGGCGCACACGCCAGCGGGCACTGGGCCCAACCGCCGCTTTGGCTGACGATCGGCGTGCCCGCGGTTCTGTGTGTGCTGTTGAGAAAGAGACCGCTGCGCTTCGGGCTTGGGCTTGGGGCGGTGATGTTGAGCAGCGTGCTCTGTTTTGCATCGTGGTCGGAAAACGCCTTGTATAAGGGGCGTAACTTCTTCGGCACCAAGGAAGTGGCCATCGACGACGGGGGCAACTTCATCACGTTTGTGCACGGGAGCACCATCCATGGCATTCAGCGGACGGCCACAGACTTCCGCCGCGTGCCGATGGTCTACTTCCATCCCACCGGGCCGGTGGGTGATGTGTTCCGGACTGCCCGGGGAAATGACGCGGAGCTCGAGGTGGCGATTATCGGCCTTGGCGCGGGTTCGATGGCGTCGTACGCCAAGCCCGGCCAGCACTTCACGTTCTACGAGATTGACCCGGAAGTGGAACGGATCGCGCGCGAGACCGAGTATTTCACTTTCCTGGCGGACTGTCGCGGCACGTGCGACGTGATTGTGGGGGATGGGCGGCTGACTCTGGGCGAAGCCCCGGACGGACGTTATGGGATGATCTTCCTGGATGCGTTCAGTTCCGACGCCGTGCCCACACACCTGCTCACGAAAGAGGCGCTGCGACTGTATCTTTCCAAGCTTGACGAAGGTGGAATGCTGATCTTCAACATCACGAACCGCTATCTGAGCCTCGAGCCCATGCTTGGCGCGCTGGCGGCGCAGGAGGGCCTGGTTTGCCTGTCCCGGCTCGATCCGGCTAACGAGGAGCGCGATCGAGCCACCGGGAGGTTTGCGTCTCATTTCCTGGTAATGGCCCGCCAATTGAAGGATATTCGACGGCTGGATTACGATCCGAACTGGAAAGAGGTCCCGCCACGTCCCGGTATGTCCGTGTGGACCGATCAGTACTCCAACATCTTCAGCGTTATTCGTCGGCATTGACTGGGAAGAGACGTTGGCGTGGACGGGCAAGTCGGACGCGGGGTTCGTCGATGATTAACGATGCCGGAGTTGACGTGTGGTGTATGCGGTTTGTGACGGGGGTTTCGTTATGAAGAAGAGCATCGTGTTTGCGGGATTTGCGGTAGCGGTGGCGGCGGGCGTCGCCGGCGCTGCGGAGTTGAAGATGACCTGGCGTGGGCACGCCGACGATGGAGAGCGGGCCCTCGAACTGGCTGTCGGCGAGGAGGCGATCATCGACATCTGGTTCACGCTCGGAGAGGGAGACACGTTATCCGGACTGTTCTACAGAAACGAAGTGGTGGAGGGTCTGGTACAAGTGGGCACCGCGCCCAACGAGGCGATCGGGTGGTCAGATGAAGGCACCAACGACGGCACCTCTCTGGGCAGCGGTGGGCAGTGGATCATCTTCGCCGCCCCGGGAGGCGTGGGCATGCTGGACTCGCCGGGCGAGGTGCTTATCGGGAGCCAGACCATCCGGCTGGTCGACGCGGGCGGCGCGGCGGAACTGGAGATCGTCTTTGACGCGGAGCAAATCAACCCGGTCGACGAAACCGGCAGCTTCTACTCCATGGTGGCGTCCGGTAGCGAGCTGGAGAACAACGCCGGGTTCTTCCAGGTTGGGAGCGGGAGCCCCGGTTATAGCACCGGCGGCCTCGAGGATGAGCGGGACCCGCTGATCGTACGCGTTGCCGACGGCGGCGGTGGAGGCGGCGGCGGCGGTGGGGGTGATGGCGACGACGACGGTGTCCCGGATGACGAAGATGACTTCCCCGACGACCCGGAGGAAACCACGGATACCGATGGCGACGGCGTCGGCGACAATGCCGACACGGACGATGACAACGACGATGTGGCCGACGATGAGGACGCCTTCCCCGACGATCCGGAGGAAACCACGGACACAGACAACGACGGCACCGGCGACAACGCGGACACGGACGATGACGACGATGGCATTCCCGATGACGAGGACGACACACCGCTAGGGGGGGGCAACGACAACAGCCAGGCAACGTCCGGGGCGGCCAGTCCCGGTCCGTGCGGTTTCGGTTTGGTCAGCGCGCTTCCGCTGGGTGTGCTGGGATTGCTCGTACTTCATTGGGGACGGGGGCGGCAGTGGACGAGGATGGGCGCAGATCGGTGATTGGACGAACGGTGCCGATCGTGGTGGGGATCACGGTGGCGCTGGGGCTCGGGCTGTGGTATTCGCGGTCCGCTTTGGTACCCGCTGCCTTACCTTCCGGCCCGAACGTGCTGCTGATCGTGCTGGACACCACGCGGGCCGACTATCTCTCGTGTTATGGGTATAAAGAGCGGACCACGCCGCGAATCGACCGGCTCGCCTCTGAGGGCACGCGTTACACGCGCGCGTACTCGACGGACTTCTGGACCCTCCCCTCCCACGCCACGATTCTGACGGGGCTCTATCCGACCGAGGCCGGTGCCACATCGGAGACGAACCACCTGCCCACTTCCCTGGTGACCCTGGCGGAGCGGTTTCAGACGGCTGGATACTCGACCGGGGCGGTGGTCTGCAACACGTGGGTGAGCGGGGAGCGCGGGTTTGCCCAGGGATTCACGGATTATGAGGAGATGTGGCGGGCGGCCAACCGTCCCGGCCCGCTGGCGCCGCCCGAGGCACACGATCATCCGGCGGCCGACCGGGCTGTGGCATGGATCGACCGACACGCCGCCGAACCGGCCCCGTTTTTTCTGTTTGTCAATTTCAATGTCGCCCATCTTCCCTACAGACCATCGCCGCCGCTCCGGAGGCGTTTTCTCACGCGCGACTGGCCCGCCGCCCGGCTGGAGAAGGTGATGGGCATCATGGAGGAATTGCCCTATTTCGCCGGTGCCCTCAAGCTGGATGGTGCTGACTTCAAAATCATGCGCGAGTTGTACGCGGCGGGGATTGCCGAGTCGGATGAATGGGTTGGGCTACTGGTGGATGCCCTGGCGGCGAACGGTGTTCTCGACAACACGCTCGTGGTGATCACCGCGGATCACGGAGAGAACCTGGGCGATCACAGCATGATCGGGCACTTGCTGAGTATGCACGACACCACACTCCACGTGCCGCTGATCCTCCGTTATCCGGGGCGTTTCGATGGTGGCGCAGTGAAGGAGGAGTTGGTGAGCCTAATTGATCTGTTCCCCACTATCCTCGATGTTTGCAGCCTTTTGGATGGCACGGATTCGGCCTCTGGCCAGAGGAGCCTGTGTCACCCCCATCGAGAGCCAACCGTGGTGGTGTTTGCGGAGAATGATCGGCCTGTCAACGGCATCAGGGTTATGAAACAGCGGTTCCCTGCCTTTGACACCAGCACCATCGAGCATTCCTTGCGGGCCGTGCGTACGGAGCGTTACAAGCTCATCTGGCGTGTGGGCGACGGGACGGAGCTGTTCGACGTCAGTTCTGATCCTGGAGAGCTGTACGACATCGCCCAGGCCCGGACGGACGTGCGTGACGAACTGTTGGCGCGACTTCAAACCTGGAACGACAACCTCGAGCAGATGACGGATCTGCGCCCCTTCGAAAGCCGGGACGTCGAAACACTCGAGCAACTTCGCGCCCTGGGCTATGTCGGTGGCGGGGAGGACCAGAGCAGCGACGACGAGTAGACCGGCTTACTGAGGCGAGGCGGGGCGCGAACGATCCAAGGCCATTCGTAGCTTGTCACGGATTTCAGGTCCCAGGCGCTCGCCGTCGATTTCCAGTGCCTTCCTATACTGCTCAGCCGCCTGTCGGTAACGTTCCCGCTGAAAGAGCACGTCGCCGCGCAGGGCAGGCACCGATCCGAGTTGTGGATCGAATTGCTCTGCGTCCCGCAACACCTCCAAACACTCGTCGTAGCGTTTGGCGGCATACAGCGACTGAGCCAGATAGTAGACCATTCCCGGTATCGTGTATTGCTTGCAGAATTCGGTGAGCATCTGGACGGCCTCTTCTCGGCGGTCCAACTGGTTTAGGATTTCACATGCTTTCAGTACCGGGGCATCCCACCCAGCGCTTTGGGCGGCCACTTCCTTGGCCAACTCGACAGCCTCCTCGAGCTGCCCGAGGGCTTGTAGCCGGGTCACCTCGGTCATCTGGTTGATGATGACGATGTGGTCTTTGGGATCGGGCAGCGCATCGGATGTGGCATGCCCCCCCGCACCGGCGTATCCCAACGCCAAAAGCCCTTCCATATCTTCGTTACTGGGCAGGCGCGCGCCGGAGTGCGCACTCTCGTCCGCGGACCACGCTGCCATCATCTCCGCGAGTTGCTGCCCGAGCGCGCCCGCAGCCGCGGGTGAATCGTCGTAGAGGTTGTCCAACTCGGTGGGGTCTTCCCGCAAGTCGTAGTACTCCGGCTGGGGTGCCAGGATGTACTTGTCGGTGTGGCGTCGCAGGCCGTAGAGCGGACTACAGCCTTGGGTGATCGTGAAATAGGTCTCGACGTAGATCGCTCTGTCCGGAGGGACGTTGGCGGTTAACAGGCTGAGTCCGTCAAGCGGCGTCGGAAGCGGTAGGCCCAAGAAATCGACCACCGTGGGCAGAATATCGACGGTTCCAACCACGCGGTCGTCCACGCGGTACGGGCCGTCGAACAGGGTGGGACAGGAGAGGATGAGCGCGGCATGCATGGTGGCTTCGTAGACGAAGATCCCATGGAGGGGCTCATCGTGCTCGAAGAGCGATTCACCGTGATCCGACGTCAGCAGTATGAGAGTCCGGTCGCGCAGGGCCTGCTCGTCGATCGCGGCCAGAAGTCGCTTCAGGTGCATGTCGACGAAGGCGATCTCGGCATCGTAGGGGCTTCCCTGGTGCAGACCCAGGTCCTCGATCGGCGAGTCATAGGGGGCGTGGGGATCGAAGTAATGCACCCATAGGAAGAATGGGGTGTCCGCGTTCGACCCGCTACGGGCCTTGATCCACCCAATGGCGGAATTGGTGACCGTGTCGGCCCGCCGTTCGTGCTCGAAGGACGTCGATCCCTTCTTGTGCTCCGCCTCGATTTCCGCCTTGAATTCGTAGGTGTCGAACCCCTGGTTCAACCCGAACCTCTTGTCCAGAACAAAGGCCGATACGAAAGCGGCGGTATCATATCCGTTGTGCTTGAGGATCTCGGGCAACGTGACGTGATCCGCGGAGAGCATGTAGAGACCGTTGTCGCGCACCCCGATCGCCGGTGGGTAACGCCCGGTGAGGATCGTCGCGTGGGATGGCAGAGTGAGCGGGACGCTGGTGACCGCGTCGTCAAAACGAACCCCATGGTCGAGCAGCGCGTCGATAGTCGGGGTTCTGGCATTGGGGGCACCGTAACATCCCAAATGATCGGGTCTGGTGGTGTCCAATGTAATCAACACGACGTTGAACCCGGCGGCGGCACCGTGCTGGACAACGTCGGCCAGTGCCACCGGTTGGGTCCGGTCGCCGTCCGAAACCTGAAGAACGCGCCAGGCGACCAAGCCGGCGACGATTACAAGCACAGCGCCCTGAAGGGCCCGTCGGCCTCTCGTTGGCGTGGACACCGACTTCTCAACTGACATGATACCACTCCACAATGCCGTTACGGATGCCGACGACACAGGTTTGCGGCATAGGCACCTGGTTCCCTGTTTGTACGATTATTGCCGCTTCCCGGCATTGTGTCCACCGACCGCCGGCGTGATCGGGCCGGAATGAACGACTGTGTGGCGTTCGCCTGAAGTTCCTTTTGCCTGGCGGGCGCTGTTTCGTATAATGACAGGAGTGTTCCGCTGGTTTTCGGTGTTATGAGACCTGATCCCCAGACGAGTGTTTGCGATGTCTCGACGCGTGGCAAAGAAAGAGCGGGAAGCCGCCCGGCGCACCCCGAAGGAGCCGAACCCTCCTGCGGCGGACTCCGTTGTGAACGGGCGGAGTGATGCCGGAGGTGATGAGGATGGCGGTCTTCCGGCGAAAAGCCGCCGGCGGCGAATCCGCTTCGGCGTCGTGGTGTTCATGGTGCTGGCCGGGGCCGCCGTTGTCGGGTTGTGGAGACCGTGGCGGGGCTCGGGTTCGGTCGGACGGTTGAATGGAAGCGGTCGCGGGTTCAACGTCGTGTTGATCACCTTGGATACAACGCGAGTAGACTGCCTGGGTTGCTATGGACACCCGGTGGTGAAGACCCCGAACATCGACGCGCTGGCCCGCGAAGGCGTGTTGTTCCGCCAGTGCATGACTGCGGCGCCGATAACGCTTCCCTCCCATGCCAGTATCATGACGTCGACTTATCCGTTCGTGCATCGGGCGCGGATGAACGGCCGATACCTCGCTGACAAGGGCAACGTGACGATCGCGGAAGTGTTGCGCGAGGCGGGTTACACGACCGGTGCGGAGATCGGGGCGTACGTGCTCGACGCGATCTGGGGGATCGATCAAGGCTTCGACCACTACCGGAGCGAGACAACGCCGGAGCAGCGTGGCGAGCGGTTCGAGCGGCTGGCTACGTTGGAAAGCGAACCGGCCGACGCCGTGTGCAATCGCGCGGTGGAATGGCTGGACACGCATGCTTCGGAGGATTTCTTCCTTTGGGTTCACTTCTTTGATCCGCACCAACCGTGGACTGCGCCGGAGCGTTTCAGCGCGCCTTACGCGGACCCGCGCTTCGGCCCCTACTTGGGTGAGATCAGCTTTGTCGACGAGCAGATCGGGCGTCTGGTAAACGAGCTGCGGCGTTTGGGTGTGGCGGACCGCACCTTGATCGTGCTGACGGCGGATCACGGCGAGGGGCTTTACCAGCACAAGGAGATTAGCCACGTCTATTACGTCTACGACAGCACGATGCATGTGCCGTTGATCTTCTGGTGCCCGTCGCGCATCCCCCGCGGGCGAGAGATCGACTGCCAGGTGCGCACGGTGGACATCACGCCGACCCTACTGGCGTTTTTGGGGCTCGAACCAAAACCGGATGCCCAAGGCGTAAGCCTGCTGCCGCTGCTGAGCGACGAGAAAGACGATCTGCATTTGGTCGCCTTCGGTGAATCGGTCGAGGCGCACAACACCTACGGTTATGCCCGGCTGCGGACCCTCCGTACCGACGGTTGGAAGTACATCCATGCCCCCAAACCGGAACTCTACGACATCAGGAATGATCCGGGCGAGATGGTGAATCTGGTCGGTCGGCATCGCGAGCATGTGGCAACCCTGCGCGGAACGATGGAGAGGTTAATCGCCGAGTCGCTTGCGTATGTGGTCAGTGAGGAGCAGGTCGGCGCGCTGGACGCAACGGCGGCGGAGAAGCTCGCGGCGTTGGGCTACGTCGGTGGATACGCCCCTCAAGACTCAACAAAGAGCGAACTGGAGTTGTTCAGTCGGTTCGAGGGTGACGATCCCAAGGACCATATCGACTCGTGGGCCGAATTCCAAGTAGCACGGGCCTGGATGACCGCAAAACAACCGGACAAGGCTGAAGCGATTCTCCAGAAGCTGATCGCCGCCGAGCCTTCGTCCCCCGCGTTTCGTGAACGCTACGCGGTGCTGCTTCGTGAGGCCGGCAGATACAACGAGTCCGTGCAACAGTATCAGGCCCTACTCGAGCTCCAGCCAGGCAACGCAGCGGCGCACTTTCAAGTTGGCACCCTCTATGGTGAGTTAAACCAGTTGGACACATGCCTCGATCACTTGCTGCTCGCCGTAGCAGCGATGCCGGAGTATCCGGAGGCACACACCAAACTGGGGCTTGGGCTGGCACTGCAAGGGAAACTGAAGGAAGCCGAATCGCACTTCAAAACCGCGCTGACGCTGGATCCAACCGATTCGCAGGCTCGGATGGGTATGGCGAGTCTGATGCACCGCGACGGTCGCTACGCCGAAGCTGTGCAGATGTTGCGGGAGGGGCTGCGTTATCGCCCTGAGGCGACCGCACTGGCCAACGACCTGGCCTGGCGTTTGGCGACGCTTCCGTCTGCGGAGCTGCGCGACGGCGCGGAGGCCGTCCGCATCGCCGAAAGCGCAATCGAGCGGCTCGAGCAAGCCAGTCCGGCCGTATTGGACACACTGGCGGCCGCCTACGCCGAGGCGGGTCGGTTCGAGGAGGCGGTCGCTACCGCCCGTCGCGCATTGGACCTGGCGGAGTCCCGCGAACAGGTGGATGTGGCAACTCAGATTCAAGAGCACCTGGCCCTGTACGAAGCCGGGCAAGCCTACCACGAGGGGTCGTAGCACCGCACCTGACAGTTTTATCACCCCTGGCATGTCTGCACGCTTCGGGGCACTGTGCGTGCTATGCCGGGCTGGGTTTTGCCATCAAAAGGTGCTATGATTGTCTGGACCGCAATACCCGACGGCTCTTGGGGCCGCCGGCCACCGCGGAGACCGATTGTCGTTCTGTCGGGAGAGAAGCATCATGTTCCGTCGAATCCTCGCTGTGTTCTTCGTGACCGGTACGTTCGTTCCAGGTTGGGACACGTCTTCAGCCCTGGCTCAGTGCGAACAGCCCAAGCTCATCGCCGGCGAGGTGTCGGGAGGCGACTACTTCGGACGGCACATCGCCGTTCACGATGATCGCGCGCTGATCGGCGCCTATGGGGACGACCACGCGGGCAGCCAATCGGGCGCGGCTTACATCTTCCATCGTGAGGGAGAGGCATGGATCCAAGATGCCAAGCTGACCGCTGGTGACACGGTTGGGGGCGACCAGTTCGGATACACGGTTTCGATTTGGAATGACTACGCTCTTGTGGGGGCAGTCGCCGACCAGACGGGGGGGCTGATGTGCGGATCCGCGTACGTGTTTGTCAATAGTAACGGGACCTGGGTGCAGCAGGCCAAGTTGCTGGCCGCCGATCTCGGCCATGGTGATCTGTTCGGTGTCTACGTCGCCATTGAGGACCACCACGCCGTTGTGGGGGCGGATTCGGACGATACACCCCTTTACGATGCCGGCTCGGCCTACGTCTACGTGCGTGACGACAACGGTACGCCATCCAACCCCACCGACGATACCTGGACACAGCAAGCCAAGCTGACCGCCAGCGATGCGGAGGAGACCAACCTGTTCGGACGGTCCGTGGGGATCAGTGGTGACTACATCGTTGTCGGGGTCTACAACGATAACGACTACGGTACGGCGTCCGGCTCGGCCTACATCTTCCGGCGTGACGACAACGGTACCCCAGAAGACCACAGCGACGACGCCTGGGTGGAGCAGGCCAAGCTTCACGCCGATGACGCTTGGGCGACAGCACAGTTTGGCGTCGGCGTCGCCATCTGCGGCGACTATGTCGTGATCGGGGCCCATCACCACGATGGCGTGGGAACCGATTCCGGTGCGGCCTACCTCTTTCGGCGTGACGACAACGGCACGCCCGCAAACCCGGACGATGACACTTGGGCACAGCAGGCCAAGCTGACCCCCGCGGATACCCAGGCGAATGACTGGTTCGGCCGGTTCGTCTCCATCAGCGGCGATGACGTTCTCGTGGGGGCGTACGGCGACGACGACGCGGGGGACCAGTCCGGCTCCGCCTACTTCTTCCGGCGCGACGATAACGGCACACCGGAAGACCCGAGTGACGACACCTGGCCGGAGCAGGTCAAGCTCACGGCCAGCGACGGGGCGGCTGGGGACTGGTTCGGCTATTCCGTGGCCACCGACGGGGGCTACGCCCTGGTGGGGGCCAAGTGGGACGATGATGCGGGGGTCGATGCCGGCTCGGTGTATGTCTATGACGTTCTGGGTGGCTACGACTGTGACTCCAACGGAATCAACGACGCGTGCGAAGTCGACTGCAACACGAACGGTATCCTCGATGTGTGCGACATCGCCGGCAGCACGAGTGAGGACTGCGACGCGAACGGCGTGCCTGACGAGTGTGAGTCGATTGGCGTCGGTTTTGATGGTGATGGCGACATAGACTTTTCTGACTTCTCGCGGTTTCAGGCGTGTTTCACCGGTCCCGGTCCGACCGCGCTTGGCGCGGGATGCTGTCTGTATGACTTCGAGCCCGACGACGATGTCGATCTGGACGATTTCGCGGTGCTCCACGCGGCGCTCAGCGGGCCGCTGTAGAAAAAAACGCCCCTTGCAGTGTCAATGCACCGCCGAGTCCTCAGAAAGGCCAAATCAACGGGGCGAGGATTGTCGTGGTAGTCCACATCAGCCAGGTAGGGCAGGTCGATGACCTGCCTTTACCATGCGCATTGACGTGAATGTCATCGCCGTGTCAAAGGAGACGGTGAAGGCAGGTGAATCACCTGCCCTACCGGGCTCAGCGGGCCGCTGTAGAAAAAAACGCCCCTTGCAGTGTCAATACACCGCCGAGTCCTCAGAAAGGCCAAATCAGCGGGGCGAGGATTGTCGTGGTAGTCCACATCAATAGGTTCAGGGGGATGCCGACCTTCAGGTAATCGGAGAAACGGTAGCCGCCCGGACCGTACACCATCAGGTTCGTCTGGTAGCCCAGCGGCGTGGAGAAGCTGGCGGAGGCGGCGATCATGATCGTCATTACGAACGGCACGTGGTTGACGTCCAGTTTATCTGCGGTGGCTATGGCGATAGGGAACAGCAGCACGGCGGCGGCGTTGTTGGTGATGCACTCGGTGAAGAGCGTAGTAAGACCGTAGACCACCGCGAGCGCGATCCAGGGGTTCTGGTCGCCCAGCTTCAGAAGGGCGTCGGCGATCATGAGGGCGGTGCCGGTCTTGTCGATGGCGCGACCGATGCCAAGCGCCGCGGCGATGACGATCAGTACCGACCAATCCACGTTGCGTCGCGCGGCGCTCGCCGAACAGCAACGCGTCATGACCATGAATCCCGCCGCCAGCATCGCCGCCACGAGCATACTCAGCCATCCCATGGAGGCACCGGTTACCATGGCCGCGAGGATCACCACAGAGATCCACGCCTTCTCGTGGCGCCGCGGATTGGAGTCCTTTATGGCGCTGACCAGGAAGAAGTCGCGCGAGTTACGCTGCTGGTCGGCAAAGGCGGGAGGCGCTTCCATCAACAGCGTGTCCCCCGGACGCAGGACGATGTCGCCGATTTTCGCCCGGATGCGCTCCCCGTTGCGCGCGACGGCGATCACGGCTGCATTGTAAACGGCGCGGAAGCGACCGTCGCGAATCGTCTTGCCCACCAGCGGGCACGTATTCGAAACCACCGCCTCGACAAGGGAGCGGTGATGCCGCGGGGCGTCGAACTTGAAGACTTGGTCGGTCGCCGGCTCGAGACCGCGGATCTTCTGCAGGTCCTTGACCGACTCGACAATCCCGACGAAGACGAGCCGGTCGTTTGCCATTAGGCGCTGCTCGGAACCAACAGCCACCAACACCTCCTCCTGCCGGTGGATCTCCATCAGATACATGCTCGGCAGGTGACGCAAACCCGCTTTCTCGATCGACTGGCCCACCAGGGAGCTGTCGGGTTCCACGAGCATCTCCACCGTGTATTCACGCGGGTCCTTCATCTTGCTCATCACCGAGCGGCGCTCCGGCAGCAGCCAACGCCCGATCAGCAAGAGGTACGTCATGCCCACCAGCGCACACGGCACGCCCAACCAGGTGATCTCGAACATGCCCATCCCGGGGAAGTCCGTATCCGAGATGACCAATCCGTTGACCACCAGGTTCGTGCTCGTGCCGATCAGTGTGCACATGCCGCCGAAAATCGCCGCGTAGCTCAGTGGAATCATCAACTTGGACGGGCTCAGACGCATTCTCTTCGCCCAATCGTTGACGGCCGGAATCAGCATCGCCACCACGGGCGTGTTGTTCAAGAACGCACTCAGGCCCGCGACCGGACCCATGATCCGCACCTGAGCCCAGAACAGCGTACGAGGCCGACCGAGCAGCCGCTGCCCCAACCAGTCCACCCCACCGGTTTCACACAACCCCGCGACCACAATGAACAGCACGCCCACCGTCACCAGCCCGAGGTTGCTCAAACCCGAGAGCGCTTCGCTCGCGCTCAGTACGCCGAGTCGCCAAGTACCGTCGGCGGGGATGGGGACAACCATCAGCAGCGTCAGTCCGCCCAGCAACACGATATCCGCAGCGATTCGGGTGAAGACGAGTATTCCGACCACCATGCCAAGCACCAGCA
>Ga0190284_1000951_pt1 | contig 13723 bp, 13 predicted proteins | sample 48691812_MG_FD_161668 | JGI IMG/M metagenome (GOLD analysis project Ga0190284, IMG submission 161668) | Hydrothermal vent microbial mat bacterial communities from Southern Trench, Guaymas Basin, Mexico - 4869-18-1-2_MG | ecosystem: Environmental > Aquatic > Marine > Hydrothermal vents >...
TACATCTTATTCAGCCCTGTTTTTTTTTTCAAAAAACAATTATAATTTATTAAAGGTGATGCCATGATAAAAATAAGAGATATTATGACAAAAGACCCGATTACTGTTTCGTCGGAGGCAGAGATCATACATGTTGCAAAGCTCCTTTTGGAAAAACATATAAACGGTGTTCCTGTAGTGGATGAAACGGGCGAAATAGTGGGAATTGTATGCCAAAGTGATCTTATCGCTCAACAAAAAGAGCTTCCTATCCCCTCTTTTTTCACATTTCTGGACGGATTTATTCCTCTGACTTCCATGAAGCAGTTTGAACAAGAAGTTCAGCGAGTTGCCGCAACAAAGGTGAGCGATATTATGACACCGGACCCTGTCACAGTTTCACCTGACACCCCTCTTGAAACAGTGGCGACCCTCATGGTGGAAAGGAATTTTCACACCATTCCTGTAGAGTATGAAGAAAGATTGGTGGGAATTGTGGGAAAGGAAGATGTTCTCAGAACGCTTATGCCGAATTTGGACTGAGCAGAACAGGTTGGAGTGCAAAAACAGAGTGATCCATGATCTGCCAGACGGGGTTTGCAACCCATAAGCATCAAGCTAAGATCATAACCAACTGTTTTTATTCATACATGATCTGCCGGATGGGGTATCCGCAATGTTCCGTCAATCCCCGCCTGATGCATACGGGATTTGGCACTCCCGGCTCACTGCCAAACTACACAAATTTTATCGTATCGTATATTTTAAGGACAAAAAAAATGGATAACCGACAAGAAAAATCTCTGGATAAAGGTTTTCTGACAACGCCGCTGTCAGACCGCGGTGTGCCGGCCTTTTTGGTATATCTTTTTGCAATGGTCGGATTCATATACATCCTGAACCCGACATCCGGATTAGTGGAGCTTATACCGGACAATCTGCCTTTTATCGGCAACTTGGATGAAGGCGGTGCCTTTGTCGCGTTATGGTATGGACTGATAGAATTTTTTGAAGGCAAAAAATACAGAGAAAAAAGAAAATCCAGTTGATTACCCACCACATCCGCAAAAAATGGCGGGTTCTGCAAAAAAAATGGTGAGTTCCGACACCCTGCAGATAATGCAATTTAATCACACAGGTCGAAAAATTTTTCTTGCCAAATCATCTGAAAAAATGTAAGTTATTTTTATTTTTATTTTCCAATTCGACATAAATGTTGAAAGTACGTCCTTAAACTGCTGAGATTATTGAGATTTGAATGCTGATTCAAAAAACTGACTGTGTCAATTTCAGGAGGTTTGGAAAACTTATGACTGTCGAATTTAACAACAATCTGATGTAAAAAAAAGGAGGAATTTTATGAAAATGCGGAATGCCGGCATTCCGGCAATGATTTTTATCCTGATTCTGTCTTTTGCAGGATATGCTTCCCCTGTAATGGCGGGTAAATTCAAAAAAGAGTATAAGCTCACTCTCAATGTCGGATCGTCATTTTACTGGGGAATGGGTGCTGCAAAATTTGCCGAACTGGTGAAAGAAAAAACCAGGGGACAGATCAATCTAAAGCCTTATTACAGCAGTATTTTGCTTAAAGGGGCGCAGATGAAATCCCCCCAGATGGTTGCCATGGGGGTGATTGACTGTGCAATGGAATCAACAATCAACACCTCCGCAGTCATCCCGGAAATGAATGTCTTTCATCTTCCGTTTTTTATTAACAATTTTGAAAATCTCGACAAGCTGGAAAACGGTGAAACAGGAAAAGCCCTGTTTCAGACTATGGAAAAAGTCGGGCTCAAAGGGCTTGCATGGGCAGAAAACGGATTCAGGCAGGTCACCAACAGCAAAAAGGAAATCCGAAAACCGGCAGATTTGAAAGGGTTGCGGATTCGGGTGGTGGGAAGCCCCATCTTCATTGACACTTTCAGGCAACTGGGAGCTGATCCGGTCAACATGAACTGGGGAGACGCTATCACCGCTTTTCAGCAGGGTGTTGTGGATGGGCAGGAGAATCCAATGGGCATCCTCGTTCCTGTGCAGATTCATAATTACCACAAATTCGCCAGCATCTGGAATTATCTGGTTGACCCGCTGGTCATTTACTGGAATAAAAAACAATGGGATGCCTTCCCCAAAGATATCCAGGATGCGATACTAAGCGCGGCCCGGGAAGCAGGCAGATTTGAAAAAGCCCTTTGCAGATCCGGGCTGGACGGAGAAATATCTCACAACATTCTCAAGAATGAGTTCGGGCACACGATGAAGGTTCCGGAACCGGTCAAATTTCTTGAGAGCAAAGGCATGAAGATTTCGTTTCTCTCGGACGAGGAACGGAAGGTTTTCATAGACGCAACCAAGCCGCTCTATGAGAAATGGGTTCCAAAGATCACCAACGAGATTTATGAAAAAGCGAAAACAGATATGGCAAAGTAGATGATATTTGATATTTGATGTTGGATGTTGGATGCTTGGAACTGGCTCCTGCGGGATTGACAAATCCCGCAGTCCGGTTTTGCCAATTTGAACCGGGCAGATTGTGATGTGCTGAATCTTCAAATGACTATGAGCGATAAAAAACAACAGTTCAGGATTGACTATCTTATCGTGGCGATTCTGCTTTTTGCAATGGCTTTGATTGCTTTTATCAATGTCATCAGCCGCTATTTTTTTCACTTTTCTTTTGCCGCCACTGAAGAGCTTACCATCAATATGTTTGTGTGGATGACTGTGGTGGGGACAGGGATTGCTTTTGAACGCGGCGGCCAAATGGGAATGGTCACTTTGTTTAATCTTTTTCCCATAAAATTTAAGAAGGCAATTATTCTCTTCAGCGCGGGGCTGAGTGCCATACTGTTCATCCTGGTGGATTATTTTATGATCAAGTCCATCTATGATGAGCTCACCATTTTCCACGCGACCTCCGGTGCTCTGGGCGTTCCTGTGTGGATTTACTATAGCGGCGTTCCGATTCTGTCAATTTTCGTATTCAGAGGCATCTACAATGATGCCATGTCCAAACTCGGATAAACGCCACTTTTTCTCTCCGTAACGGAAAGGAGACACACTGATGGATATTCTCCTGATTACCATGACACTTCTGACGCTTATTGCCATTGGCGTTCCTATTGGAACCGCCCTGGGTATTTCCGCAGTCATCACAATTTATGTCTTTGATTTGGGCATTGAGATGCTGGGAATAAATTTCTCTTCCGGCATTGCGTCTTTTCCGCTGTTGGCGATTCCTTTTTTCGTACTTGCAGGAGTGATTCTCGAAAGGGCGAAGCTGGCCGAAACCATCGCCAGTTTTTTTGAACTCCTGGTGGGGCAGGCTGTGGGAGGTCTGGGCATTGTGGCCGTACTCACCTGCATGTTCTGGGGTGCGCTCTCCGGGTCAGGACCGGCAACCACAGCGGCGGTGGGCCTGATTCTGCTGGCCCCCATGATCCGACATGGGTATCATAAGAGCTTTGCCGGCGCAACTATTGCCAATGCCTCGGATCTGTCCATCATCATCCCTCCCAGCATCGCTTTTATCATATACGGCAATATTACCAGCGTTTCGGTGAGTGCGCTGTTTGTCGGAGGCATTATTCCAGGCATCCTCACAGGACTTGGCACGGTGCTTGTTGTGTATCTCATTTCAAAAAAGCGGGGATATGCCGGGTCGGAAAAAAGAGGAACTCCCAAAGAAATTCTCCTTGCTTTGAGAAAATCCGTATGGGCGATTTTCACGCCGGTTCTCATTCTCGGGGGCATTTATTCCGGCATTTTCACGCCTACGGAAGCCGCAGTGGTGGCTGTTTTTTACAGTCTCTTTATTGCGATATTCATATATCGCACCGTGACATGGCGTGGTTTTATTGACATTCTCGTGGATGCCAGCGTGACCTCTTCGGTGATCATGTTCATCGTTGCTTTTGCCGGCATTTTCACTTGGACTTCAAGTGTGCTGGGCATAATAGATGCTGCCGCAAATTTTATCGTCGAAATATCTCCCAATGCCGTGGTTATGATTATTCTCGTGGACTTTTTGCTTCTGACTCTGGGGATGTTTCTGGATGCCATTTCCATCTCCTATCTTCTCATGCCCATTCTGATCCCCGTTCTTGCAGCTTTTCAAATTGATCCGCTGTGGTACGGTGTCATCTTTATCTCCGCACTCGCCATTGGTCAGGCCACGCCCCCGGTGGGCGTGAATCTTTTTACTGCGGCGAATCTCATCAACGGTGATGTGGATTCTGTGGCAAAGGAGGCGATTCCCTTTATCATCATGGATGTCATTATTTTGATTATCATTTCGCTGATCCCCGCACTATCCCTTTATCTTCCCATGAAAGCGAATCTTTATGCACCATAGCGATGTTGTTTTCACGGATTTCACTGACTGAAATCCGGCTGTTTTTTCCGAATATCATTAATTATTTTATGATTGACTTTGAATGAAAGTCCAATCTGATTAAAACGATGTACAGAGGAGGTAGAAAATGCCATTATTTGAATGGTCAGACGACTACAGTGTAGGTGTCGCCGGAATGGACAGACACCATCAGAAAATATTTGATATGCTAAACAGGCTGCACGCTGCAATGTTGCAGGGAAAGGCGGTGGATATGATAGGGAATATAATCAGGGAACTTCTTGATTATACAAAGTACCACTTTGGGGAAGAAGAAAAGTTGATGGAACGAGTCAACTATGTCGGACTGGCTGAACAGAAAAACGCTCACGGAAAGTTCATCTCCTTAATCGAAGATTACAAAGATCAGGCAGATAAGGGGATGGGGGCTTTCCTCAGTTCCGGCGTATCAACGCTTCTTACGGATTGGCTGAAAAGTCATATCGGTGTTATGGACAAAAAATACCAGAAGGCCATGAATGCCGAAGGTATAAGATAACCTGTGCAATCCTCTCACAGGAGCGGATATATCCGCAGTCCTTTTTCCTGATTATAACGCCTTTCGGAGAAGTTTTTCGCCAACAGGGGGTAATAGAGTTTTCAACAAAAAATTTGTCAGCTCGGTGGTGTGTCATGCGAAAAACCGCTTCGCTCAATTTTCGCACTCCGGATAATCTTTTTGTTAAAAGCTGATATAATCAGCCTTCTGATGGACAAATCCGCACCTGCAAACAAGAACGATTACAGGAAAAAATAATAAGGCAGACTAAATTATGAAAGTATTTAAGTACATCCCTCTTTTTTTCTACCTGCTCATCATCTACAACATTCTTGTATTTTCAGGCGGTGACAACACGCAGAATATATTGGACCTTACGCTCATTGAAGCCCAACTGATTTCAGGTGCGATGTTCATGCTTGATGGTAACGGGCTGCTGATCATCCTCGGAGTCATCTCATTATGTATTGAAGTCTTCAAGTCAACCAGAACCTCAGTTGTCTCTGTCATTGACCATGCGTTTTCCATGCTTGTGTTTATCGCATTTTTGGTAGAGTTCATCGTGGTCAAGAATGCAGGGACATCCTCATTTCTCATTCTGACACTCATGGCGCTCTTCGATGTCATTGCCGGCTTTGCGGTCACGATATCGTCTGCAAGACGGGATCTCTTGGTTACTCGCTAACCCTCCCTGCTCGGCTCGGATTGCTAAATCCGGGCCTCCCCGTCGGACGGGGTCTGCAACTCTTCTTTTTCTTCAAGTCTGCCTTTGCTCTCCAATGCTTCAAGCTTCGCTTTCGTACAATGTTTTCTCTTTTTCCATTTTTCAAATTCTTCAGGGCTGCCAAGAAGCTCACGCCTAAGCATGTCAAGGGCCGTCATCGCAAAGATGGTTTTGTTCATCGCCCTCCGGCCAAAAGAAAAATGGAACCGCCGTCCCCTGACACCTTCGGGAGTGGCAAGACCGATGCAGACCGTTCCCACAGGTTTCTCATCTGTTCCGCCTGTGGGGCCTGCAATGCCGCTTGTCGAAAGGCCGTAAGCTGCCCCGCTGACACGCCGGGCACCGTCTGCCATCTCCATTGCGGTTTCTTCATGTACCGCGCCATAAGCCGCCAACGTATCCGGCGACACCCCAAGCACTTTCATTTTTGCCTCATCGGAGTAAGTCACGCCTGAAAAGAGAAAATAATCCGAACTGCCCGACACATCTGTCAGCCAGTGGGAGATAAGCCCGCCTGTACAGCTTTCCGCCACTGCCAGTGTATCGCCCTTTTTTCTTAAAAGTTCCCCCACCGCAGCTTTCATGGAACTGCCGTCAACGGAAAAGACCCGCTTCCCCATTTTCTGTAACACCCATTCGGTAGCTTTTTCAACCATGCTGCCGAGGGCGTTCTCATCCCTCCCGCTCGCATAAAGCTTTACTTGGATCTCCGGAAACTTAGCACGCAACCCCAGCTTTATTCCCGGAAATTCCTCCATCACTCCGGCAAGACGCTCGCCTGTCACCGATTCCGGCAGTCCGAAGGTGGATATGGTCTTTACGATGGAGAATCTTTTGTTGTCGCCATGCAGGCTCTCTATCCGGGGCATGACGCTGTCTGAAAGCATTCTCCGCATTTCAAAAGGTACGCCGGGCATAAAGAAAAAGAGACATCTGTCTATTTTCAGAATAAACCCGGGAGCCGTTCCCACCGGATTGTAAATACACTCAGCACCTTCCGGCAGCATGGCCTGTTTTTCATTGGAACGGCTTTTAGGATAATTTCGTTTTTTGAAAAAATCTTCAACAGAACGGAGCGCGGCATCATCAAGAACCAGATTCGCACCAACTGCTTTTGCAGCAGCCTCTGAGGTCAGATCATCTGTTGTGGGTCCCAGACCGCCTGTGACCACAGCAACATCTGCACGGCCCCCGATTTCTCTCAGTATATCCCTGAGACTGTCAAAATCATCTCCGACACAACTGTGCCGAACCACCTCAAGCCCGGCCTCTTCAAGCTTCTCAGCGATATACGCCGAGTTGGTGTCAACCAATGCGCCGGAACGAATCTCATCACCTGTGGAAAGAATTTCTGTAATCATAATTTTAAGTGGAAAGTAAAAAGTGAAAAGTGGAAAAAAAAAATCTTTGAATCTTCACCTCTCACCCTCATCCCTTTTTCAGTATAATTCGTGCATCAACAATACTCACGCCTACTTCATGGACAATAACGGGATTCAGGTCCATCTCCTGTATTTCAGGATAAGACTCAATCACTTCGGAACACAGCAGCAGTATTCTTGTCAACGCTTTTTTGTCATAAGGGGATTTCCCCCGGATTCCGTTCAGAATGGCAAAAGACTTGGTTTCCTCTATCATTTTTTTTGCGTAAGTCTGGGATACAGGAAGTACGCGGAAAGTCACATCTTTAAGAATCTCCACCATTATTCCTCCCAGCCCGTACATAATAACGGGACCGAACTGGTCATCTGTTTTTGTCCCGATGATCACTTCCAGTCCTGCCTTGGCCATGGGAGATACGATTATGCCCTTTATATCGGCCTTTTTGTCGTACTTTTTGGCATTTTTCATAATCCCGTCGAACGCGTCACGGATTTCTTCATGGGAACTGAGGTTGATCCGGACCCCGCCCGCATCGCTCTTGTGCAGAATATCCGGAGATGAGATTTTCAGGGCCACCGGTCCGCCTGTTTTTCTTGCAAAGCCCACCGCCTCCTCCGCAGTTTTTGCCAGACTGTCTTTGGAGACAGGCAATCCGTGCAGACGCAAAAGTTTCTTTGCTTCATATTCCAGCAACGCCGTGCGCCCATCATCCCTGACTTTTCGGATAATTTCGTCTCCTTCGGGTTTTGCTTTGTCCTGCCAGTCAAAGACAAATTTCGCCTTTGGATGGTAGCGTTTGAGGAAATTGCCATATTCCGCCAATTTGCCGATGCACATACATGAGACATCGAGCGAGCCGTAAACAGGAATGCCATAATAGCGCATAAGATGGAGTGAATGAGGCTTTTCAGAATTATAAAGGCTGTGGAGAACAATGGGTTTATTCCGCTTTTTCACCATTTTCCCCATTCTGTGGGCTGCATCCTCCTCCATTAAAGCCAGGCTTTCCGCAAACCGAATACCATATCCCCCGAAAAGTCCCACGATCAGAAGTCCGCCGACATTGGCATCTTTCAGGATAATCTCGGCGCAGTCGGCAAAAATCGTCGGGTCAGCATCCGTGCCTCCTGCCACATCCACAGGATTCCGAACCGTTGCGGCCGCGGGCAGAATTTCTCTCAGTTTGGCCTGACTTTTCTCGCTCAGTTCGGGAATTTCCACGCCCAGATCGCTTAAAATGTCAGCGGCAATCGTGGCGTGGCCACCACCGTCGGCAAGAATGGCGATGTTGTTATTTTTTATGTGAGGAAGACTCGAAAGGGTTTCTGCCACAGGAAAAAGCTCATCTGGATTCTCAACCACGATGACTCCTGCACGCTTAAAGGCTGTTCTGGCGACTTCAGAGATTCCCGCCAACGCGCCGGTATGACTGCCTGCTGCCTGGCTGCCCTGCCTTGATCGCCCGCCTTTCAGCATAATGACAGGCTTTTCGCGGGTCGTCTTGTATGCCTGCTGGAGAAATTCACGGCCCATTCTCATTCCCTCAACATACATCAGTATTGCTTTTGTGTCCGGATCATTCTGGAAGAACTCAAGGTATTCGTGAAATTTGATATCCGCCTCGTTCCCCACGCCCACATAATAGGAAAATCCCTTCCGACTTTTGAGCTTCGCCTCTGTCATCAGAGCCAGAGCCATGTTGCCGCTCTGGGAGAGAAGGGCGATATCTCCTCTGGGCACATCGTGCAGACCGACAAGATTCATGTGCCTTTTCAGATTCATCATGCCGGAGGTGTTCGGGCCTATCAGCCGGATATTGTGGCTTTGGGCCTCTCTGACAATTTCATCCTCCAGTTTTTTTCCTTTCTCACCTGTCTCTTTGAAGCCGCCCGCGATAATCACAGCACCGCGGACACCTTTTTTACCGCAGTCTTTCAATATGGCGGGGATGGTTTTGGCCGGCGTGGTGATCAGAGCCATATCCACAGGGGCTTCAATTTCAGAGATACTGGCGTAGCACTTAAACCCCAATATGCTTTTTTCTTTCGGATTGACCGGATAGATCGCACCTTCGAATTTTTCATCCAAAAGCGTCCGAATGGCCTGGAATCCCCGTTTGGTTTCTACTTTTGACGCACCGACAATGGCGACGGATTCAGCGTCTAAAATTTTTTCAAGGGACATGATACTTGTTCTCCTCATTTTGTCAAATTTTAAAATTCGGCCCGGCAATGAATTGCCGAGCTGTTCTCAGTCATCCCTGCGGGACGGATCAAACCGCCCTATACGCTCCTCTTCTAAGCACTGCAACATCTCTTTGTAATCCTGATTCAACATGGATATTCCCTTTTGTACTCACTGCCCATAGAGAAACGGTAATCTCCCAGACCATCTCCACTCTTTCCCGCATGGTCCCCGGGATAAAGCCGTTATCATGATCTTCAAGCATATTGCCCATTTTTATAATGCTTCTGCCAATCTTCATGAAGTTCTCGCTTTGGTTCAGCCTCGGAATAAATTCCGAGGCTGATAATTCAACAGGCTGAAGCCTGCTGATTTGCTGCCCACTGCCGGACGGGGTTCAATCATCAGATATTTTTCTTCCTATCCTCGAAATCATTTAAAGATGCCTGCCTCTCCTTTGTCGAAACACAGGCCAGACATCCCTCGATTTCATAATCCATGAGGGCTTCGAGGCTGATCTCTCCCTGGGCCATGCGAAGCCCTTTTTTGATCATTTTTATGGAGAATCCTGAATTTTTGGTGATTTTCCCTGCCATGTCCCTGGCTTCATCTATGAGCCGATCCAAGGGAACGGCCTTGTTCACCAGTCCGATCCGCTCGGCCTCTTTTCCGTCAATATTTTCAGCGGTGAAAAGCAGCTCTTTGGCCTTTCCCGGGCCGATCAGATCCTGAATCAGCCGCATGGCCCCGCCAGTGACAGAGGATGTGACCCTGGCCTCGGGTGATCCGATCTGGGCATCCTCGGCAGCAATCCGAATATCACAGGCAAGGGCCAGCTCATATCCTGAGCCTAAAGCATAACCGTTGACTGCGGCAATGGTCGGCTTTTCAAAGCGGATGATTTTTCTTGACGCTTCCTGAAGCTCTGACAGATAATCCCGGTAATCCTCCAAACTCCGATTTTTGGATTCTTTCAGATCCGCGCCTGTGGAGAATGCCCGTCCCTCTCCTGTGATGATCAGTGCTTTGATTTCAGCGTCATTTCTGACATCTTCCAAAGCTGCCTGAAAATCAAGCCACAACTGTTTGTTCATGGCGTTCATCACCCGGGGGCGATTCAGTTTGATGGTGGCGATACCTTCTGCTTTTTCATAAATGATACACTCAAAATCCATAAATAATACTCCTCCAAGAAAATGTAGGGTGGGTGCAGCGAAGCGGAACCCACCATCTGCCGCCCTGCGCCTTCTGTGTTCCCTAGTCTAAAAAGGTTGCAGATGACGTTAAATAGGCAGAAAATTACCACTTCCCACGAATTGTCCAAATCAAAAGGGAAACAGGATAACTTAATAATGATAGAATAATTAGCCCGCTTCGCATAAACATATGATCTGTGGTTGTTTCAAAACTCGGCCTACGTTTTTTTATAATCAAAACACCTGTCCAAAATGCAACCGCTGCATAGGTGAAAGCTGTAGCCGATTCTCCTGTATCTAAAGCAATTCCTGCTAAGAATGCAAAGATTGATTGTATGAATATTGACCAAATTAAATATTTCTGAAATTTCTTATTCATACATGCATAAGAGTAGCAAATGGTGGGTTCCGCTTCGCTCCACCCACCCTACGTTTCTGTTGTTCACTGGCTGACAATCAGCCGTTTCCCCACATGCAGGGGGCTTTTGTATTTCAGACGATTCCACTTGAGAAGCTTGGACAGCGGTATCTTGAATCTGGCGGCAATGCTGCTGAGATTGTCTCCTCTTTTGACCACATAAATCCGCTTCTTTTTCTTTTTGACGGTTTTTGCTTTATGAGTTACCTGTTTCTCTGCCTGCCATTTGTCATAAAGTGTTTTATATCGGGCGTAAAAATCTTTGGCCGCACCTTTGGGAATCGCAAGGGTGTGATTTCCCCGGGACAGATTACGCCCTCTGATTTCAGGGTTCAGTTCTTTTATTGTCTTGTAATAAGTTCCTGAAGCCTCTGCTATCATCTGGAGAGGAATACTCCCGGGGCACTCCACCTGAACCTTGTCAAATTGCACAGGAGGATACAAATCCTCTTTTGTCAGTTGGAATCCGTATTTTTCAGGATTGGACAAAATTATTTTTACAGCGACAATCTTGAAAAGATACCGCTGAGTTTCCAAAGGCAGATAGAGATTGTAGAAATCGCTGGTTTTCTGGCGTGAGATTCTTGATTTCAGCCCATATTCTCCCATATTGTAGGCAGCGGCTGCCAGGGTCCATGATCCGAAATCGCCATAGAGTTTATTAAAATACCTGATGGCAGCCTGGGTGGATTTAAAAATATTTCTGCGCTCATCAATATCTGAATTGATCGTCAGGTCATATCCGAGGCCGGTGGATTTTATAAACTGCCAATAACCGATTGCGCGCTTTGACGAGCCGATATGTGGCAGCAGGGAGCTTTCCACAATTGCCACATACTTGAGATCATCCGGCATACGGTTCTGTCTGAGCGTTTTTTCAATAAAAGGCATATATCGCCCGACCCGTTTCATCCAAAGAATCACCTGTGAACGGCTCCATAAGGAAAGCAGGAGTTCTTTTTCCAATCCCTCATAAACACCCTGATTGTCAATCGGAACTTTTTCACCGCAAAAATCCACGGGCTGACTGATCCTGATACTGGAAATCAGTGAAGGGAAATCGGATGGTTCATAAGAACTGCCCCAGACAGTTGTCCCACTCAGAAAAATCATACAAAAAATGACTGAAATGTTCCACATAACACACCTTCAAAGTTTAAAATTTTACCTGTTTCACCTGATGTTCCGTGAACCGGTCCGCTTTTTATCATGTTGACAGACCGAAACTTCGGGAAAAACATTGCCTGTATATCTGAAACAGGCGAAAGAAAACAATAAAAAATCATTCGAGTGTAACCAAAATGAAACAAAAGTTGAAAAAAAGAAAAGCTGAAAACCGGAGGGACTTTTAACTTTCAACTCTGAACCTGCTTTATTTTGGTTACACTCAAATCATTCACCCATTGTCAAATTTGTCCATTTCTAAACATTCAAAATGGTTTAGTCAATAATTTTATCATCTCTGTGATCTGAAACCTTGCAATCGGTTCTTTAATGACTATTTTCTTTCAATCTGTCATAAACATCGAAAGGGAAAAAATATAGATGAATCAGTCTGTAACAAACAGGAATTTAAGGAATATTGCAATCATTGCCCATGTTGACCACGGCAAAACAACACTTGTTGACAGCATGTTCAAACAAAGCGGAGTGTTCAGGGCAGGGCAGCAGATGGATGAAAGGCTCATGGACACCATGGACCTGGAGCGTGAAAGAGGGATTACCATTGCCGCAAAAAACTGCTCTGTGATCTGGGAAAATGTAAAAATAAATATCATTGACACACCCGGACATGCCGATTTTGGCGGGGAAGTGGAACGGGCACTCAGCATGGCTGACGGTGCCCTGCTTCTGGTGGATGCTTCGGAAGGGCCGCTTCCCCAGACCCGGTTTGTGCTGAAAAAAACATTTGAGGCCGGACTCAGGGTCATTGTGGTCATCAACAAGATTGACCGGAAAGATGCGCGACCGGATGAGATCCTGGATGAAATATACGATCTTTTCATAGACCTTGATGCCACAGAGGAACAACTGGGATTTCCCCTGCTTTATGCAAGCGGGCGTGATGGCATTGCCTGGAAAACATCGGAAGAAAAAGGGGAAAATCTTCATCTGCTTCTGGACACCATACTGGAAGAAATTCCCGCGCCGTCATACAATCCTGAAGAACCTTTCCAGATGCTGGTCTCCGACCTGGGTTATTCCGATTACCTCGGGAGGCTTGCCATAGGGAAAATCTTCAATGGCAAAGCAAGCTTCAACGACAGCCTCCTCTGCATTGATGAGCAGGGTGAGCATCTCCCGCTCAAAGTTTCAAAACTGCAAACATATACGGGAATGAGCCTGCATGAGGTTGAATTTGCGGAACCTGGGGATATCATTGTTCTTTCCGGCATTGAAAATGTCAAAATAGGAGATACCATCTGCACAAAGGACTCCCCCAAAGCCATGAAACGGATACGGGTGGATGAACCTACCGTTTCCATGAAATTTACCATCAACACCTCCCCTTTCAGCGGAAAGGAGGGCAAATTTGTGCAGTCCGGCAAGATACGCGAGCGGCTCATGAAAGAAACCCTGAAAAATGTGGCTGTCAAAGTGGAGGAAACAGACGAGAAAGAGGTGTTTCTTGTCAAGGGCAGGGGGGAATTTCAGATGGCCATCCTTATCGAAACTATGAGAAGGGAGGGATTTGAAATTTGCGTGGGGCGGCCCCAAGTGATTTACAGATATGAAAAGGGCAGGCAACTGGAGCCGATAGAACATTTTTTCGTTGACTGTGATGAGCGTTTTATCGGAATTGTCACGGAAAAACTTTCAAAGCGGAAGGGCAAGATGGTCAAGCTCATCAATAACGGCAAAGGCAGGGTAAGTGTGGAATTTTCCGTTCCCTCACGCTCCCTTATCGGCTACAGAGACGAGTTCCTCACTGACACAAAAGGCA
>Ga0190284_1000953_pt1 | contig 13698 bp, 12 predicted proteins | sample 48691812_MG_FD_161668 | JGI IMG/M metagenome (GOLD analysis project Ga0190284, IMG submission 161668) | Hydrothermal vent microbial mat bacterial communities from Southern Trench, Guaymas Basin, Mexico - 4869-18-1-2_MG | ecosystem: Environmental > Aquatic > Marine > Hydrothermal vents >...
AAGGACTATGGTAGTGCAATTTATTTATATTATTATAAGTTACAGTGTTATTAATTATAGTATATATTTAATTGATATTAATAATTTTTACGTTCCTTCGAATATGAATGTTTCTATTGTTGACTTTGTTTATAGTAGCCTGCTAACAATAGTTGGTGGTGGAAGAGGGGATATTTTGCCACAGACTATTTTAACAAAAAGTATAGTAATGAGTGAAATTTTCATTGGACTCTTTTGGATGTTAATAATCATAAGTGCAATGGTTCCATTTGTCTTTAAGATGAGGGACAGAAAACGAAAAAGAAGAAAGTATCATCAATTATGATGATCTAAGGGTTAACAAACGTAAAACATAGAAAAGAGAATAATAAAAGAATGTAAAGAATAAAAGTAGTTGTTATTTTAGATTTCTAGAAATATGGTTTATCCCTTAATCTTGATTCAGATATTTTAGTATTTGTTATAAATTTTTTTACCATTTTTTGAATCTTGTTGTCATCATATTCACCTAAATAAGGAGAAAGTACTATCTCTTCTATGAGTGTATTTGGGGTGACCCCAATAGACTAGACACGTTGTTAACTAAAAGTAGTTAAGTTAGAATAACTGATGAGACTAGAAAGACCAAAAAGATGGGAGGTCTCGTCAGTGAGAGTAAGAAGAACATTTACAAAAGATTTTAAGAGAGAAGTAATAGAAGCAGTAGCCTCTGGGCAGGTAAGACAGCTGGAGATGTCAAGAAAGTACTCTATATCACCGGTAATCATCTCTAGATGGAAGAAAGAATACCTGGAGGGTAAGTTCTTTGAAAACAATGATCCTGATACCACAAGACTTGAGATCAAGCTAAGGGAGCTTGAGCGTCTCATAGGAGAGCTTACAGTAGAGAACAGGACTCTAAAGAAAATTATTGAACTTGTAGAGCCTCAAAAAAAAGACAAGCGGCAGATATTTACATCTCACTTTCCGCACCCTTTCGGGTAAAAATATTATATTTTTTTATTCCCCTATTTTCAAAGCCTCTACTTACCCTTCTTATGCCGCTTTCTGTAATCTGTAATCTGCAATTTGATTATCTTTTCCGATATCCCTTCCATCATCTTAACTTTAGAAATTAAAAGCTTGTAATTATCCATATAGCTTCCAACCTCAGAAAGCATACCCTCAGGCACAGAAAAGGTCCTGGTCCTGGCTTTCTCTTTTGTAGTTAAAAGATAGTATGGCCCGTGTCTGAACCTGGGATCCTTATTGCATCTGCAGTTTGGATTCCTGCAGGACTGATAGGTCCTGGTAATAGAGCCTTTTTTAATCAGGCAGGTAGAAGCTATCTCTTTTTTTATTCCTTCAAACTCTTGCTCTAGTTTTTGTATCTGTGATTTGCCTTTTTCCATATCACTAAGCATAATAAACTTAGTGATATTATATGTCAAGGAGGCAATATGGATATACCAGAAGGCTACAGGGACATTGAAAGCTATGATGTGCGCCACGGGCCGGTAATAGGAGCGTTCTGTGACAGGATAGGGCTGCCGGCAATTGTAAATAAAGCTCTTGACTGCAATATGGAGATAGACTGCGGAAAAGTCGTAAAAGGGCTTATTCTAAATACCCTTTCAGGAAGGGATCCCCTCTACAGGATAGAGGAGTATTTTTCCCACCAGGACACAGAGCTTCTTCTGGGTAAGGGCACTGACCCTTCAGCCTTTTCAGATGATAATATCGGAAGGGTCCTTGACAGGATCTACTGCTACGGGACATGCAAACTGTTTTCAGAGCTCTCTTTGGAAGCGGTAAAGAAATTTAATATAGATACCACCCAGGTGCATCACGACACCACTTCGGTAAGCGTATGGGGCCAGTACAAATATTCAGAAAATGGGGCTCCTTTTGATATTACCCGCGGCCATAGCAAGGATAAAAGAGGAGATCTGTCCCAGTTTGTTATGTCACAGCTATGCGTGGAAAAAGATCTTCCCATAGAGACCAGGATATATAGCGGAAACACTGACGATAAGACCATATCAAAGGCCATACTTAGCCGCATATCTTCCTATATGGCCGGTTATGGGATAAAGGAGAAGGGTTTTATCTATACCGGCGACTGTGCCATGATAACAGGGCCCGATCTTATCTTTATGGGAGGACTGGAAAGTCCAAAGGTAAGATTCATATCAAGGATGCCCGCTACTTTCTCGGCGGTAAATACTCTTATCCGCGAAGCGGTGGCAAAAGATGACTGGGCCCCTATAGGCAAGCTATCAGAAGAGAGCAAAAAAGAAAGCGCCTTCTACAGAAGCTATGAAAAAACTGTCAATATAAAAGATAATACCTACAGGGCAGTGGTAATACATTCCAACTACTACGACAAAAGAAAGAAAAAAAGCATAGATAAAAAAATAGCAAAGGATATGGAGTCTGCAAAAGTGGAGGTAAAGAAGCTAACCGGTACCGACTACTGGTGCTTAAAGGATGCAGAAGTGGCGGCCGGTAAAGCAAAGGCGCCAAAGTACCATAAGATAAAAATAGATATAGGAGAAAAAAAGATATACAAAAAAGGAAGGCCAAAGGGTGGAACAAAACAGGTGGCCGGCATCCGCTACGTTCTTAGCTGTGATATATCCCCTGATGAGAGTCTGATAGAGAACTTAAAAGAAGAAGCGGGCTGTTTTATAATGATTACCAATATAGGGGACAGGTACTCTCCGGCTGATATCTTAAGGATATACAAAGAGCAGCATGGAATAGAAAAAAACTTTGGATTTTTAAAGGACCCGCTTATCGTAAATGATCTTTTCTTAAAAAGGATAGAAAGGATTGAGGCGCTGGGCTTTATACTGGTGATAAGCCTTCTTATATGGAGGCTTTGCGAAAGGTGCCTGCGCAGTTATATCAAAGAAAAAAATATTACCATAACCGGCTGGGATAAAAAACAGACGGCCAGGCCCACTACTTTTATGATGACTACCAAGTTCTGCTCTGTCCATATCCTAAAAAAGGCAGATGCCAGGTGGCTTTCAAGGAAGATAAGTGGTGTCCAGAGAGAGTATCTTGATGCCCTCGGCCTTTCTGAGGAGATATTTTATACAGTGGCAGACTAAGCTCTTTTGACAATAATCGGCCAAATAACTTGCAGGAGATATTAAAACAGTTTAAGGCATGGAAAGTATGGTGTCTTCTTCGGCATAACTCAGCAGAAATTAAATAATGGGGGGTGATTTTAACTGATTGTTGATTTGATTTCTGGTAGAATTAAAAAATCAGTTGAGTTTTTGGGTTTTACTGCGGAAAGTGAGTTTTATATAAGAATTATAGTAATTTTATTATGAAAATGTCAAATGTTTTTTTTAATAAATATTTTTAGTATTTTTATATTATAAAAAATGATTTATTATATAATTTAAACATTTTGAATAGTATTACATATTATCGACTTTCTAAAGTGTTAAATTTATAAATAATAAGTCATTTAAACCATTGGTATCTATAATATGGATATTTCAATTATTAAATATAATAATATTATTATTAATGTCTGATTTTTATATTATATTATAGTTAATGTAATATTTATAACTTATTATTTGGACTCACGCTTGTCTGTGAAAAACTAAAGATAGGAAATGAATATAAAAGGGAGGGTAAGCCTCCGAAGATTTGGACGCCTACATTAGCTTACCCCGATTCTCATTCTAGCACAGACTTGTATCAAAGTTCAATAAATAAATAATCAATTATTAAAAATTTATAATAAATTACTTAGAAAATTATAATAAATCCGCTATCCCCCGCAATATGACCGCTGAATCAAACAATACTTGATCAGTCAAGATATGAATGGGCGTATAGAGTCTTATTATTCAATATATCAAAAGTCTTTACAGAATCCATAAGGTCCTTATCCATCGGATCGATTATTGCACTGTCCAGCCCGTGCGACAGCAATATCACAAGCATCGTCCTGTTAATAAGGCTCTTGAGTTCTTTTGGCGATGACTGGGAAATATTACTGAGTCCGATGGTAGACTTTGGCTGTTCAGGAAGTCCCATCAGCTCCTGTATCTGTTTGAACACTTTTAGGGCCTCGATACAGTTATATACCTGTTCCTGGAGTACGGCTACCGGCAGAGCTATTGGATCAAGATAGAGATCCTCCAATGGAACTCCGTGCTCCATGGCAGAGCTTACAATATTCATCACTATTTCAAGCCTGCTGTCCACATCAGGCGGAACACCTTTATCTGTAAGGGCTATGCCTATTATTTTTGCATTGTACTTGCTTGCAAGCGGCATCAGGGCATCAAGCTTATCCTGATCGCCGGTAACTGAGTTTATCATCGCTGTCCCCTTATGGACCTCAAGGCCAGCTTCAATAGCGCTGATATTTTTTGTATCGAGTGCCAGTGGAAGACCGGTCTCATCCTGGATTATCTTTACCATCCACTGCATCAGGTCCTCACCCTTTTTTGTAGCAGGGCCGATATTTACATCTATGTAGTGCGCCCCGGCTTCTTTCTGTGCTTTTGCAAGATTGACGATCGGTTTAGGATCTCTTTCCTTTATGGCCTCCCCTACTGCTTTGGCTACAACACTGATATTCTCACCGATAATAAGCATATATCCCCCATTCTTTAAATATAATTATTATATTTTGCTTTTACTAATGGATTATTATAGCACCGATATAAAAAAAATTAAGAGCTATTTGCTGTCAAATATTGCAGATATCTATTGTGTGTCAGGATATCTAAAAAAGGGGCGTCTTATTTGATTATGGCAAACCATTTATCATGTATCTCCTGGTAAGTACCGTCCGCCTGCATCTCTTCCAGGATACTGTTCACTTCATCTTTTAAAGGGCTTCCCTCCGGGAATACAATATTATATTCTCTTTCAGATTTGACTATTTCAACAATGCTGAATAAGCCATTATTTTCCTCAATAATGCTTTTACCGAGAGGAATGGAGATCAGCACACCCTCAATATCTTTATTCTTTAAACCCTCTATCATCATGATGACATCACTATAGGTCTCAATAGTGTAGTCTTTAAGATATTGAGCCGGGAGGTCTTCTGATTTATCTGTCAACATCCCTATCTTCTTATTTTTAAGATCCTCCCTCAATTTTAATTCTGTTTCAGAAAGCGTTATCAATATATATTCCATAATATAATACGGCTCCGAAAAATCAGCCAGTTCTTCTTTGTCTCCGGCCCCCGTTACTGCCGATATGATCATATCGGTCTTTATGTCTTCCGGCATATCATAACTAGAGTCCCATGTGATAGGAACGATCTCAAGCTGTCTTTTGAGCCTCTCTGCTATCTCTGATGCCATATCAATATCAAACCCTATGATCTTTCCGTCCTCAAGATATTCAAAAGGAGGATATGTGGTATCGCTGCCTACAAGAAGTTTTGTGCTGTATGTAGTTAATTTTTGTGTTTCACTGCCTGAAGCAGAACCATTTTCCACACTGGGACCACAGGCCGTCAAGACTCCTGCGCATATGATAAGAACTATGAGATAGAAAGAGACAAAGACAGATATTTTTGATGTCTTAATAGTCTTTTTTATTATCATTAGTTTTCTTTAAAAAACTTTATTTAAATATCAAATTATAAAAAGATAAAGAGAATTGTATTAAAAAATGAAAATATTTCAAGCATTTATTTATTTATATTTTTGACTATTTTAGCAAATATATAATTGAATACATAGTTATATTATATATTTAATTCCTATATGGTATTTTAGTATACATAATACTACCTTAAGGTATCTTTCCCAGAATATTCTAACAGTCTTATCTAATGCAATAGCCTGATCAGACCACAAAAATATTTATCGATCGACTTACAAAACACATGAATGGATACCTGGTGACCACCAGGTATCTGGTAAAACCATACTATGATAAAACTATATCTTCAGGCTCCGGGAACTGCATGCTTGCCACAAAATGATCTGTAAAACTCGGAAATACTGTAAGTTCCAGATAGTCAGTATCCCGGGCTATTTTTTCTGAGCGCTCCCTCTCTATCCTTGAAAGAAGCATCATCCTGGCACCTACTCCTGCAGCATTACCGACCTGTGTGATTTTTTCAAGACTTACTTTCGGAAACATCCCTATATTGACTACATTTTTAGGGTCTATGTATGAGCCAAATGCCCCTGCTATTATTATACCGTCAATATCACTGAAGCTGATACCTGCATTTTCCAGGAGTATTTCTATACCTGTCCTCATAGCTCCCTTTGCAAGCTGTATCTCAACAATATCTTTCTGATTGATAGAGATGTCCTTCTCATAACATTGTTGGTTCATCTGTATCTCCGCATTACTGGTGATACTGGCTTCTGAATTTTCCAGTTCACCGGCTTTTTCATTATTCTCCAAGCCTGCTTTTTTATTGGAGTTCTTATTATCATTATCTGAACGGGCAAGTACAAACTGGAACTGACCCTTAGTATCCTGGCAGAGATACTCATTGTCCTTATTAAATTTTCCCCGCCTGTCGATCAGTCCCGTCCGGAGAAGTTCCGCTACTGCATCCAGTATTCCCGAACCGCAGATCCCGGTCGGCATCTTATCATTTATGGTCTGGATCTCAGGAACAAAAGTACTTTGATCGATGAGGACTTTCTCGATCGCTCCCGGAGCCGCCCTCATGCCGTGTTTGATATGGGCGCCCTCAAAAGCCGGGCCTGAAGCAGTGGACACGCTCGTGATCTTGCCCTTGCTTACCAGGGCTATTTCTGTATTTGTCCCGATATCTATCCCGAGATAATTACCTTTCTTGCTATCAATACCGGTACCCAGGATCATAGCAAGGTGGTCAGAACCAACAAAACCCGCTATAGGAGGCGGCATGTATATATATGCGCCTGTTGCAAGCTCAACTCCAATATCCCTGGCCTTTATCTCTATGGGGCTGTTCGTGAGAGGCACAAAAGGTGCAAGCGCAAGCTGCTTTACGGGAAGACCCAGGAAGAGGTGATGCATGGCAGTATTCCCCACAAGGGTCATCTCAAGTATTTCAGAAGGCAAAATATTGTTTTTGCTGCAAAGCCCTTTTATTGCCTCGCTTATTCTTCTTATTACAATACTTTTTATTTTTTCAAGATTCTTTTGGCCCTGGAGCGAAAAATTGAGCCGGCTCATCACATCTTCGCCAAAACTTATCTGGGGATTCATTATTCCCCTGCTGTCCATTGTCTCCCCTGATACCAGGTCCACAAGAAGTATCGCGATCTTAGTGGTGCCCAGATCTATTGCAAGTCCGTAAGAACTGGCCGTCCTGTCTCCGGCTTCAATACTTATGACCTCCTTATCCTTTACAGATACGGTTATATCCCATGAACTTTCACGGATAACCCCGGGCATTATCTTCAAGGTCTCAATATCTATGCTATCAGTGGAAATATCATATTCTGACTTCAGGGTATCCCTTATCCGGTCAAAATCTGAATCCAGGTCATCAAGCGAGGCCCGTTTTAATTTTAGGTGGAACTTATTTACTGGCGGATCAATATCGAATTCTATTTCCTCACCTTTTACCTGAAGCTTTTGTTCTTCACTGAGTGAGGACGCTGGAATATAGACCTTTAGGTCCCTGTCGAATATTTGCTGGCAGGCAAGCCTTACGCCGTGATCGACCTCACTTTTACTAAGTATTTTGGTTTCCTGGTTGTTTGGCGGCTTCCTGTCCTTATCCATTACAAGGATGCGGCACTTTCCGCATGTGCCCTTACCGGCACACACAGACTTTATGCCAACACCTGCATCCAGTATCGCATCAAGGCCATTGGTGGGCCCCTCAAGGAGGATCCTCCTGCCAATAGGCTCTATGCTTATCTTAATCTTCTTTTGAGTGTTTTTTTGATTCATCATCTATGAATTTTTCAAACTCTTTACCTACTTTCATGAGATTCCCCAGCTCTGCATCAAGATTCGACGGTTTTATTTTTCCTATCCATCCCTCATCATACGGGGATTCATTTATAAGTTCAGGCGAATCTTCGAGCTCTTCATTTACTTCAATGATCTCTCCGGAAACGGGTGCGAAAACTTTCCCTACCCATTTCCCGCTTTCGAGTGAAGAGAAGGATTTGCTTTGCTCTACTTTTGTCCCCACCGCTGGCAGCTCAATATATACTATCTCTCCGGCAAGCTGCTGGAAAAAGTCTGATGCTCCAATGATTATATTTCCACTACCGTCATCTTTTGCCCAGAAATGATTTTTCTCATAATAGAGATCTTCAGGAAAATCATAATCTCCAATTTTCATATGTCTTACCTCCGTTTTTTTTTATTCTATAACTTTATAAAATAAATTGATAATTTATTCTGCATTTATACTTGCAAATACAAGCTCAGCAATGTCGGCGACCTTGATCTTCCGTTTAGCCTCTTTTTTTATTTTTTTTAATGCAGCCGCCAGCGTCCTTTCACACTGCTGGCATGCCGATACCAGGACATCAATATCAGCCGCGATTATTTCCCTTGCCCGCGACTCGGCTATTCTTCCAGAGAGGCCTGCATCCAGGGACTCCAGGTTCCCGCCCCCACCGCAGCAATTGGCAAGATTTTTACTAGCTTCAAGCTCAATAAATTCAACTCCCGGGATACTCTCAATGACTTTTCTTGGTTCATCGTAGACTTCAGAATTCCTTCCAAGATCACAGGGATCATGATAGGAAACCCTGATATTAAGTGGTCCTGGTTTTAATTTTTTATCTTCAATAAGTTTAAACAGATACTGGGACAGGTGCATGATCTTGAAATCCGCTTTTTTACTTGAGATCTTTGAGTATTCATGTTTCCAGGTATGATAACATGACGGGCAGGACGTTATAAGGACTTTTGCACCTTTTTTATTTACAGCCTCTATATTATGATCGGCAAGTTTTTTTGCCTCACCTTTCATACCCGAAGAAAGCAGGGGAAAGCCACAACACCATTCATCATCTCCAAGAAGAGTAAAATCGACTCCAGCGCCTTTGAATATCTGGACCACCGAACGGGGTATCGAAAACGTACGTGGAGAAAAGGATGAAACACAACCCACAAAATATACTACTTCGGCAGTGTCTTTTATAAAATCTTCCGGGGAGCTGTCAGGGATCTGCTTTGTCCAATCGGCCCTTCCTTCATTAGTATCAAAGGTCACGTTATATGCCTCGCCCAATCTTCTCTTTAAGAAGTCAAGGGCCCCGGGATATTTCTCACTATCTATCAGGTCCTGGCGCATCTCTTCAAAAAGTTCGGTGATCTTCACGCCGCTCGGACATTCGCTGTCACAGTAATTGCATAGTGTACAGGTATATATCTTTTCAGACAGCTTGTCCGTAAACTCCATCTTGCCCTGGCTGATGGCCTCTATGAGGCTGAGCTTGCCTCTCGGAGATACTGCCTCATCCTTTGTATTTTTATAAACAGGACAGTATGCTGTGCAGCTTCCGCAGCGGGAACAGTTAAAAAGATCATCATATCTCTTAAATATCCTCGCAGCATCTTTTCCTTTGGTCCCTGTTTTTTTATTTTTCTCTATCATTTTCCTTCATTTCCTAGATCATGTTTATTTATATTTAGTCCAAAAACATCTTGCCGGGATTCAATATATTATCCGGGTCAAAAGCTTTTTTTACTCTTTTCATCAGTTCATAGCTTGCAGGATCTATCTCCATCTTGAGGTATTTGGCTTTGGATATTCCGATACCATGCTCTCCTGAGAGCGTTCCGCCAAGATCCACTGCTACCTTGAATATTTCCTCTATCGCACTTTCAACTTTCTTCTCTTCCCTGGCGTCTCTCATATCAGTAAGTATTGTGGGATGAAGATTCCCATCACCTGCGTGTCCAAAAGTACCTATAGTAAGATCATACTTTTTTGCTATATCATTTACCGCTTCCACCATCTCAACAAACCTGCTTCTTGGAACCGTCGCATCCTCAAGTATCGTAGAAGGCCTTACTCTCGCAAGTGAAGACAGGGCCGCCCTCCTTGCTGTCCATATCTCGTCTCTTTCCTGGTCCGAGGCTGCCTGCTTGCAGGAGACCGCTTTATTTGACCTGCATGCCTTCATTACGACTTCCGCTTCAGCATCAACAGCACCCTGTTGTCCATCGACTTCGATAAGAAGCATGGCCCCGATACTTCTGTCAAGCCCAAGCCCGATGTAATCCTCTATAGCATTTATCGTTACCTGGTCAATGATCTCAAGCGTGGAGGTTATTACACCATTGCTTACAATATCCTGTACTGATTTTGCAGCATCCTCCATCGTGCTGAACAGCGCCAGCAAGCTTGCTCTTGCGGGAGGCATGGGAAGCAAACCCAGAGTTGCCTTAGTAATTACTGCAAGAGTGCCTTCGGACCCGGTCATAAGGTCTACCATATTGTATCCGGTCACACCCTTTACGGTCCTTGTCCCAAAATTTACTATATCTCCATTAGGGAGAACAGCCTCAAGCGCATTTACATAATCCTTGGTAACACCGTATTTAAGACCTCTCAGGCCCCCTGCATTTTCGGCAATATTCCCGCCTATCGTAGAATACTTTAATGATCCGGGATCTGGCGGGTAAAAGAGGCCGTGTTTGTTGGCTTCCTTATCAACATCCACAGTTATTATGCCAGCTTCTACATCCATTAAAAGATCCACAGGATCTACTTCCAGGATCTTATCCATCTCGACCATGAGAAGCAGTATTCCTCCCTCCATCGCCAGACAGCCTCCGCTGAGGCCTGTTGCAGCTCCCCTGGGAGTCACCGGTATTTTCTCTGAACTTGCATATTTAAAGATATCGCTTATCTGCCGGGCATTTCTTACCCTGACCACAACATCAGGAATATATTCCAGCCTTGTCGAATCATAGCTATAGCAATATCTTTCCTCTTCCGACAGGATAACATTCTCTTCACCAGCGATATCCTTTAGATTCTTCATATCTTTTGTTTTCATATCCTAAAAAATACTCCTCTTTTTAACAATATCCGTAATATTATAATAATTTTTTATGTGTTCCGAAAGTAAATAATATTGCTATTATTTGCATCCGGACAAGACCTGAACGTAATATCTTTCTTTATATAAATACAATTTTTAAAAAATTTTAATCCCCGGATTTTTCATTGCCTGCAAGGGGATCACAGAGACACCGGAAAACTATATTCATAGAACCTGCATCTATCGCTTTTTAAAAACAGGAATAGTATAGGGTCCTTCAGGTATTACTGAGATCGTGGCATTGGGACCATATTTTTCCAGCCCGGCGCTTATAGCCTTATCAATTGAATCCACCAGTATCAGGCTGCTGGAAGGAATATTATAGCTGCAGCTGTTCAGGCAGTCGCTATATAGATATATATCCGCTTTCTTTCTAACTTTCACAAGCTCCTCAAGCTCCCACTGGTCTATTGTAAAGAATTCAGGACTGCTTATCTTCCCCATGAATTTGTCAAGGTCATCCTCGCTTAACAGGAGCTCAACAAATTCCTCACTCCCGATCTCTTCTGCGCATTTGGCAGCGATTATTATCATCCCGCCGTCTTTTACTGCCGGCATCGCGCCTACCATTCCCTTGACCGATTGGTAAAGATTACAGTCCAGGGGGTATCCACCTCCGGAAGTAAGCACTATATCTGCCTGTTTTTCTATTTCAAAAGTGCTGGAACTTTTACAGAAACCGGCACCTGCATAGAATGCATCTTCCAGGTCCCCGCAAAATATCCCTGTGATCTGCTTGTTCTTATTTATTGTCACATTTACAATAAAATCCACTCCTGCCATTTTTGCTATCTCTGTAGATTCTTCGTGAAATGGATTTCCATTCAGTACTGCATTTGTGGCATCAGGCGATTCCAGTATTGCAGGACCATGAAAATGCTTGAACATATCCATATAGGATATCCCGGGGCATATCGCTTTCCTTCCACCGGAAAAGCCTGCCATGAAATGCGGTTCGATAAGTCCGGTCAGGATTTTAAAATCAGATTCTACATATACCTTGTCGATTATCACGGGAGTGCCCCTGCCTGTTTTACCTATATGATCACAGGACCCCCTGCTGCGTGCATCATGATTTACAATACGGTAATTATCGACTACTTCCCTGCCGATCATCTTTGTGAGTTCTTCAGTAGTGTTTGGACGGTGAAGTCCGGTAGCTACAAGTATTGTTATTAGATCCTTCTCTATGCCGTAGCTTTCTATTTCGGGAAGAAGTGTCCCGAGGATGATATCAGTAGGCACCGCCCTGGTACTGTCTGATATCACTATGCAAATTTTCTTTTTTCCTGAGATAAGTTCTGCCAGAGGAGGAGAGCCGATCGGCGACCTGTATCCTTTGATAAGCCTGTCCCTGATATTCGAAAGGGGTTTTACCGGTTCATTTTCCAGAACATCCAGTAAATTATTATCATCAATGCTGACTTCTACTCTGCCTTCGCCATAATCTAATTTAATATTCATTCTTTTTCCAAATCTTTCTGGTTAAAAAATTACCCTGTATAGATCATCATGGGGTGAGGGTATTACCTGCCAGTCCACCAGAAAACCTTTTTTTTGTGGATACTGTATCCCTGCTCTTATAGATTCATCCACTGATGAGACATCGCCATTTATTATGCAAATATTTTTACCCCCGAGAGCTCGCGCTATCCTTATCTCAACAAGCTCCACATCGGTAGCCTTGATAGCAGTATCTGCAGCGATCAGTACGGAAGGTGATGTAAGTGTTTCAATTATTCCTATAGCCCCTGGATTCTTTATTTCTGAAGTCTGGCTGACCGCATAAAACATCTCAGGATATACATTCGACAATTCACCGTGATCGATTATAAAATCCCGGTATTCCTCTACAACTATCTGGGAGGCGCTCTTTACGGCACTTACGCTTCCGGCATAGATAATATAGTATTTTCCAGGGCATAAAGTCCTGGCGTCAAGTATTCTTACATCAGAAGTCTTGACTATGGTATCTACGGCTCCAATGCCCATAGCAATACTTCTAAATTCTACCATTCCTATAGATCTTTCCATAAATTAAAAACTCTTTTTGGGTTGATTATCAAACTATTGCACAATAGGCACTAGCATAGTAAAAAAAGTTTCCCTGCCTTCATTTATAAGCTACACCCTGAAACATTATCATATCTATCCGTTCTTTTTCGGTTTTGAACTTTTACCAGTCGAAATAGTCATCTTTCCCTCTCTTACGAGTTTCCTGGAATTAAACTTATCCAGCTCTTCGTGAGGCCTGGGAATTATGTGGACACTGACTATTTCCCCTACTCTCCTTGCTGCCGCTGCACCTGCATCTACTGCAGCCTTGACTGCTCCTACATCTCCTGTAACTTCTATCTCGACCATACCGCTTCCGGCATAATTCTTTGAAGTGAGTTTTACATTAGCAGCTTTTACCATGGTGTCTGCAGCTTCAACCGCAGCAACAAGCCCCCTGGTCTCTATCAGTCCTAAAGCTTCGCCGTTCATCTAAATTTGCCTCCTTAATAAGCAATCACTAAAAATACTTTTATTTAACAAAATTCATAGCACCGGATATATATATTCTTCTCTCTTTAGTATACGATCTGGGAGTGGTATTACCTTCTCCGGTAGCTCCGGCGATCGTCCATGCTGTTCCGCCTTTTGAATTTTCTGCCGCCATCGCCTGTGACCTTGCATTCACAAT
>Ga0190284_1000956_pt1 | contig 13613 bp, 16 predicted proteins | sample 48691812_MG_FD_161668 | JGI IMG/M metagenome (GOLD analysis project Ga0190284, IMG submission 161668) | Hydrothermal vent microbial mat bacterial communities from Southern Trench, Guaymas Basin, Mexico - 4869-18-1-2_MG | ecosystem: Environmental > Aquatic > Marine > Hydrothermal vents >...
CACCCGAAAAGCGTCGTGATTGGAGAAAACGCAATGGCAACGATACCCGCATTGGGGATGATTGAAACGCGCGGCATGGTCGCCCTCGTCGAGGCGACGGACACGATGCTGAAAGAGGCCAGCGTCGAGATGCTCGGCTGGAGGAAGGTCGGCAAGGGGCTGGTGACGTCTTTCGTGAGCGGAGACGTGGCTGCCGTGAAGTCGGCAATCGCTGCCGGCGAAGCAGCCGCCGCGAAGGTCGGCGAGGTCGCGGTTGTACACATTATCCCCAGGCCGCACGAAGGGTTGGACAAGCTCTATCCGCCGCAGAAGCCGAAGCGCGCGGCGCATAAGTAGTGTTCACTGAGTGCCGTGCCCGACCGCCCCATCGCGACGCATGACGGCGATCGGAAGCGTGGGTTCGCACTCAAGACAATCGGTACGGAGCGCCGCGCGGAATGCCGCGCGGCCGCCCGCAAAGAAATAGTGGAGTCGAATCATGGTTGAAGCAATTGGACTGATAGAAACCGTTGGCACGAATTCATCTGTGCGGGCGTCGGACGCCATGTGCAAAGCAGCGGGCGTCACGATCGTGGACCGGATCGAGATCGGCAGCGGCTACGTCACGATCATCATCAAGGGTGACGTGGGCAGTGTGAAGGCCGCGGCGGATGCCGGTGCGGAAGCGGCGAACGAGGCGGGCGAGTTGATCGGCGTGCATGTCATTCCGCAGCCGCACCCGAATCTGCTACGGTCGTTCGTGCAGAACTAGTGCTCTGTCACGCTTGAACTGTCGGGGAGTGCGGGCATCCTGCCCGCTGTTCTTCGAGGAATCAGGCGGGCGAGACGCCCGCACTCCCCGACAGTTCTAACGTGGCGCGACATTAGTGCTTGCCCACACGTAAACCTGCGTGTTGCGAGGTGATACCACAATGTGTGCCAATGCTCTTGAGCAGTGTCCTACTGGATGCTCCATCGACACACCGCTGCTCACAGTGGCACACTCAGAAGGGTGGCAGAGCTGAAGCCATGAACATCCTGGTCGTCAACATCGGGAGCACCTCGTTCAAGTTCCGCCTGTTCGACATGGCGGCGGAGCGTGTTCTCGCCAGGGGTGGTGTCGAGGGTGTCGGCGCCGAGTGTTCAACGATCACATTTCAGATCAGCGACGGCGAACCGGCCGTAAATCAGGATCGCGTGTCCGACCAGGCCGACGCAGTACAGCGCTGCATGTTACGGCTGACGCAGAGCGGTGGTGCGGAGGGCTTCAGGATTGACGCCGTTGGCTTCAAGGCGGTTCACGGCGGAAGCATCGCCGGCGCGGTCCGCGTCACGCCCGAAGTGATCGGTGTGATGGAGGAGTTCGCGGACGCGGCCCCCGCCCACAATCCGCCATACATCGCCGCAATCAAGGCCTTCGAGGCGCAGATGCCCGGTGTGCCGTTGGTGACCGCTTTTGAGACCGGATTTCATCAGACGATTCCGCCGTCTCGATCGACCTACGCCATTCCCCACGAATGGACGACGGAGTACGGCGTGCGTCGGTACGGTTTTCACGGCGCGTCTCACCGCTACGTCGCCACGCGCGTGGCCGAGCTGGTTGGGCGCGACGATCTCCGCATCATCTCGTGCCACCTGGGCGGCAGCAGTTCGATCTGTGCCATCCGCTCCGGCAAGAGTGTCGCGACGAGTCTCGGCATGACGCCGCAATCCGGCGTGCCGCAGAACAACCGGGTCGGGGACTTCGACGCCTACGCCTTGCCGGTGCTTGCGAACCGAACCGGCTTGGACACGGACGCGCTGCTAGCGACCATGGCCAAGCGCGGGGGGCTGCTCGGGATCAGCGGTGTTAGCAACGACATGCAGAAGGTCATCGAACTCGCGGGACAAGGGCACGATCGGGCGGCGCTCGCGCTGGATGTCTTCGTGGAGAGTGTGCGGGATTACATCGGCGCATACTTGCTCGCGTTGCGAGGGCTGGACGTTCTCGTGTTTACCGGTGGAATCGGCGAGCGCTCGGCGGAAGTCCGCCGACGCGTGTGCGACGGACTGGAGTTCATCGGCGTCAGGTTGGATGCCGCCCGCAATGAGCAGGGCGGGCAGACGGCGACGGTCTCCAGCGATGAATCGATAGTCAGAGTCCTCGCAATGCAGACGAATGAAGAGTTGATTGTCGCGAGGCAAACGAAAGACGTACTGGCGGCCTGTTAGGACGCCGCCTTTGGAAGTCGAAGGAGATCGTGATGGCGAAACTGGCATTGGGACTGATCGAGACACGGGGCATGATCCCCATTGTGGAGGCGACCGACGTGGCCCTCAAGGCCGCGAACGTGACCCTGACCGGCGTGCGCACGACCGGGACCGGTCTGATCAGCGTCTCGCTCGTGGGCGATGTGGCCGCGGTTCGTGCGGCGACCGAGGCGGGTTCCGCCGCGGCGGCTCGGCTGGGCGAGGTCGTCTCCGTCGAGGTGCTGTCACAGCCCCACGACGAATTGGAGAAGCTGGTGCCCAAGAAGTAGGCTCCGGACGCGGCGACGGTTCCTGGGTCGCTCCTGCGCGAGCAGGTTTCCGCGCGTGCGGGAGCGGCGCCGCTGAAAGAGGCGGCGCAATCTGTACGGGAGTGTGAGGATGTTCATTGGAAAGGTGACCGGTTCCTTGGTGGCGACACAGAAGGAGCCCAACATCGCGGACGCGAAACTCCTGATTGTCGAGGCTTACATCGCGTCGGCTTCAGGAAAGGCGGCACTCGAGCCGACCGGTCGTGTGTTGGTGGCGATTGATTCACTCGGTGCCGGCATCGGAGAATACGTGCTGGTCACCCAGGGCAGCTCTGCGCGAATGACCGAACGCACGAAGAGATTGCCGGTCGATGCCGTGATCATCGGCATCATTGACGCGGCCCGGTTTCAGGATTGTGTATTGAGCCGAACCGACGGCACGCTGGCAGGTTAGTGCCGGCAAGCGAGGTTGTACAACATGCAACTTGGAAACAAGACAATCGACGAGGCGATGATCGCAGAGGTTGTGAATGAGGTGCTGTCTCGCCTCAAACAACCCGCCGCACAACGGTCTGCTGAAGCTCTGCCGGGAATCCCTTCTCGGCGCCCGCCGGGGATTGACGGCTCGAACACTTACGGTGTCTTCAGCGACGTGGACGAAGCAGTGAAGGCGGCACAAGAGGCACAGCGTCAGTTGACCCGTGCTTCCGTGGAAACGAGGAAGACCGCTGTCGAGTGCATTCGCAGCGTCATGCGGCACGACAAGGAAGAACTGGCCCGACTCGAGTTCGAAGAGACAAAGCTCGGTAAGCTGGCTCACAAGGTCGAGAAACTCGAAGTGGCCGCGAGCGTGCCCGGCGTTGAGATGCTGCGGACCGAGGCAACAAGCGGCGATCACGGCCTGACGGTAACGGAGTATGCACCCTACGGCGTGATCGGCGTCGTGACACCGGTGACGCACAGTATTCCAACATTGGGCTGCAACGCGATCATGATGATCGCCGCCGGCAACTCGCTTGTCTGCAATCCGCATCCGTCCGGCGCGAAGTGCGCTACCGAGGCAACGCGACGGTGGAACAAGGCCACCTTCGAGCGGGTCGGCATCAAGAACCTGATCTGTGTCATCGCGCCGCCGACGGTCGAGACCGCGACGGCGATATTCGAACACCCCGGCGTACAGATGTTATGTGCCACGGGCGGACCCCTCGTAGCGCGGGCGGCGCTCACCTCGGGAAAGCGCGCCGTGGCCGCAGGCCCTGGCAACCCCCCCGTCGTAGTGGACGAGACCGCCGACATCGAGAAGGCCGGCAAGGCAATCGTCGCCGGAGCGGCTTACGACAACGGCGTGCTGTGTATCAGTGAAAAGGAGCTTTTTGTCGTGCAGTCCGTGGCCGACGCACTGATGGACGCCATGGTGCGCGGTGGAGGGCATCGGCTCTCGCCCGACGAGATGGAACGGCTGACAAGTATAGTCCTCCATGAGGATGAGAACTCCGGGCACTGGGTCCCGCGGAAGGAGTTTGTGGGACGAGACCCCCAGGTTCTCGCCGACGCGATCGACTTGCGCGTCGGTCCCAAGGTGAAACTGCTGTTCGGCCAAACCGACGAAACGAGCCCGCTGGTGACCTGCGAGCAGATGATGCCCTTGCTGCCGATCGTCGTCGTGAAAGACGTCCACGAAGCGATCGATAAGGCCGTGGTTTACGAGCACGGCTTCAAGCACACGGCCATCATGTGGTCACGAGACGTCGAGCGGCTGACTGAAATGGGAAAGGCTTGTGACACAACCGTGTACGTAAAGAACGGTCCATGCGTCGCGGGGCTTGGCATTGGCGGCCAGGGATATGCGTCGTTCTCAATCGCTTCGCCCACCGGAGAAGGCGTCACCAGCCCGCTCTCATTTACGCGGTATCGCCGATGCACGATGGTGGACAGTCTACGGATCTTCTGACATCAGGCGGGAGTACGCCCATGCTGCTGGCACGCGTCCAGGGTCATGCAACTTCGACAGTCAAGCATCCTTCGCTCGAAGGAGCGAAGATGCTGCTTGCCCAGCCGGTGCGTTCCCTGACGAAGGAGCCCTTGCTGGTGTTGGATCGTCTCGGGGCGGCGTCGGGTGATTTTGTGATCATCACGAGCGACGGCCAATTCGCCCGTGCGATGCTGGAGGACACGACCTCGCCTGCCCGATGGTCCGTCGTCGGGATCGTCGACACAGGTTTGAAAAACGGGGACGCAGCTAGTGTCGCGTCACGTTAGAACTGTCGGGGAGTGCGGGCGTCTCGCCCGCCTGATTCCTCGAAGAACAGCGGGCAGGATGCCCGCACTCCCCGACAGTTCAAGCGTGACAGAGCACTAGTTTTACACGATAACTAGCTGCGTCCCCGTTTTCTGGAGAAGGAAGGCGGACAAGATAGATGAGCCGACCAGTCATAACGCTCAAGACTCTGGTCTCCCAATCGCGCGAGCGCGGCGAGATCGCCCTGCCGAAAGACGCCCTGATCACGCCAGCGGCTGCGGACTGGCTCCAGGACTGCACGCTGCCGATTCGGCGGGAAGATGCCGCACCGGCGGCGGTCGGACCCGAGCCGACCGTGTATTTGGTCGGTGATGCGAAAACCTCGACAGTCCGGACGTTGCTGCCCATGCTGGAACGGCAGTACGACAGTCTGAAGTTCCTTCCGTGCCAGGGTCATCTTGGCGGTTGCCTCGCCGCGGTGAAGGAAATGTGCGACGGATTGGCGGAGTGTTCCAGGCGGCGGGGCGTTGTGTTGGTCGAGAACGGCGCGATCGTCAACTGCGTTGCCAACAGGCATCCCAAAGTGCGGGCGGCGATCATCACGAAGCCGTCAGCGCTTTCGCAGCTACAACGCACGTTGGGGATGAACCTGCTGATCCTCGAACGTCAGCTGATGTCGCTACGGCAAATCCACGCCACGATCGAGGCGTTTCTGACCGGCAAGGCGAGAACCGACCCCGTCGTCGCGTCCGCGTTGCAGGTATTGCAGCCGGGCGTGGATGCGAACAACGCTGATTCCAAGAAGTGTGGAGCATAGATATGCGCGTCGCGAGAGTCATCGGGACGATCACACTGTCGAGCAGTCTGGAGAACTTTGTCGGCGGGCGATTTCTGATCGTCCAGCCTGAGAGCCTCCGGACGCTTCGTGACGGTGATCCCGCTTCCGCGGAACCAATCGTCGCATACGACGAAACCAGCGCGGGGCTGGATTCGCAGGTTGCGATCTCCGAGGGCCGAGAGGCGTCGGCGCCATTCCATCCGAGACTGGTGCCGGTAGACGCATATTGTGCCGCAATCCTGGACCACGTGCATGTGGATCGCGTAGACGAGGATCGCCCCGCCGGGCGCATGAGCGGATGAAGCTTGGTGCGAGAATCCCTTCTCGCGCCCCGCATTAGAGGTATGGCAGAGTAATGGCGAGTGGAGCCTCATCGAGAACGGAGCTTCTGCAACGCATCGCCGCGGCGGGCGTTGTCGGCGCGGGCGGCGCGGGCTTCCCAACACACGTCAAGCTCGCCGCACAAGCCGAAACCGTCATACTCAACGCCGCCGAGTGCGAGCCGCTGTTGCACAAGGACAAGGAACTCCTCCGACGCTACGGACGCGAGGTGCTCTTCGGTCTTACGACAGCGGCGGAACTGGTCGCCGCAAAGGAAATCGCCGTCGGAATCAAGGGCAAATATACCGATGTCATCGAACTGCTGACGCCCTTGATGCCGCCAGGCGGGCGAATCATACCGCTTACGGACACGTATCCCACCGGCGATGAGTTTATCCTGGTATACGACGTGACAGGCAAGATCATCCCGCCGGGGGCCATCCCGCCGTCGGTCGGCTGCGTCGTCCTCAACGTCGAAACGGCCTACAACGTCGCGCGTGCGTGCCAAGGCGACGGACAAGTGAAGCGTGATTCCACCGCCGGCGTGACCGACAAGTTTCTCACGGTGGCCGGGGCGGTGAAGACGCCATGCACCCTGCGCGTACCCGTGGGAATCTCATTCGCACAGGCCGTCGAGCTGGCCGGTGGCGCTACAGTCGATCGCCCGCGCGTGCTGAGCGGCGGCGCGATGATGGGTACGCTCGTGCCGATGGATGAGCCGATCACCAAGCCGTGCGGCGGCGTGATCGTCTTGAGCGATGATCATCCGCTCGTTAGCCGGTACGAAGCTTCGTGGAAGACCATCGCCCGAATCGGCGCCGCGGCCTGTGATCAATGCTCGTTCTGCACCGAATTCTGCCCGCGGTACCTGCTCGGTCATCCCATCGAGCCGCACAAGGCCATGCGATCGCTGGGGTTTGTCGAGGACCGCGAGCCCCAGGTGCTCGGCACGCAATTCTGTTGCGAGTGTAACCTGTGCACGATGATGGCTTGCCCGGAGGGCCTGGATCCCAGGAATGTCTGCGCCCACAACAAACGCCAATTGGCGGCGGATGGCAAAAAATGGGAGGCGGACGCCCACCCCTATCGGGCGGAACTGCACCTCGACAACCGGCGCGTTCCGATCAGCCGATTGATCCTCAAGCTGGGCCTGCACCGGTTCAAGAACGAGGGGCCGCTGACTGCAACCGATTACAAACCCGAACGTGTGACGCTATCGCTCAAGCAACATGTGGGTGCGCCGGCACGGCCGGTCGTGGCCGACGGCGCGACAGTGAACAAGGGAGAACTGATCGCCAGGCCGGACGATGGCGCCCTCGGTGCGGCCATTCATGCGAGCATTGGCGGAGTGTGTCATATTGAGAAGGACCGTGTCGTCATCATAGGGACTTAGAGTCTCTCTCAGAGCGCGGGTTCGTGTGCCACTGCTCTTGAGCAGTGTCGCCCAAAACGCCCGGTACTTTGCACTGCTCGAGAGCAGTGGCACATCTGCGAGGGTGCCACTGGCGGCTTGCCCGCCAGTGTTTGTGCCACATTTGATTGCGACCGGTGGCCATGCAGTACCACAAAGACGGAGTTGCCGCTATGATCGAAGCCGTAGGCGTCATTGAAACAACCAGTATCGGGTTGGGTTTCGTTGCGCAGGACGCCATGATCAAGGCCGCCGACGTTCGCCTGCTGATCGCACGCACGATCTGTTCCGGCAAGTACTTCATGGCCGTGACCGGCAAGGTCGCGGAGGTGTCGGCGGCGGTGGATAGCGGCGTCGGCGCCATTCCGGACGGCATCATCGATCACGGCGTCATCGCCAAGATCCACCCGTCGGTCTTCAAGGCTCTGGGACAGGCGGTTGAGCTTCAAGTGCCGGCCGCCGGCACGGACCGTCGAGATGTGCCCAAGGCGCTCGGAATCGTGGAGACCTACACCGGCACGAGCGTGCTGCAAGCGGCGGATGCCGCCGCCAAGGCCGGACAGGTGACACTGATGAAGATCCACCTCGCCATGGCGCTGGGCGGGAAGGGTTACATGATGATGGCGGGCTCGGTGTTGGACGTCCAGGCGTCGGTCGAGGCCGCCGCCGAGGTCGTTCGCCGAAAGGGATTGCTCGTTTCCGCGGTGACGATTCCGGGGCCCTCGCGAGAACTGCTTGCGGACTACATTTGACTGGCCCTGGATTCACGGCTCGTTTAGAGTGCAGAGAGCCGGTTAGACAATCAATGAGAGTATCGTTGTTCATTCCGTGCTTTGTGGATCAGTTCTTCCCGCAGATCGGGACCAACATCATCACGCTGCTGGAGAAGCTGAACCACGAAGTGGATTACCCCGAGCGCCAGACTTGTTGCGGCCAGCCGGCGTTCAATGCGGGTTTCTGCGGCGAATCCCGCGAGGCCGCCGAGGCGTTCGTCGATTGCTTTCGAGATACGCAAACCGTGGTCGTTCCGTCGGGCTCCTGCGCGGCCATGGTGAAGATCCACTATCGGGAGCTTTTCAAGGATACCGACCTCTTCGACACCGTATGCGAGTTGGGCGACCGCACATGGGAACTGTCGGAGTTCCTGGTGAAAGTGCTCGGCGTGACGGATCTCGGCGCGAGGTTTCCCGGCAGGGCGACTTTTCATGACGGCTGCCACGGGCTTCGCGGGCTCGGCATCAAGGAATCCCCCCGAGAGTTGCTGCGGCACGTCCGCGAACTGGAGTTGATCGAAATGGACGAGGCCGAATCGTGCTGCGGTTTCGGCGGCACTTTCTCGGTCAAGTTCCCGCGAATATCGACGGCGATGGCCCAAGTCAAGTGCGCCTCCATCGAGGAGACGGGCGCCCGCTACGTCATCTCGAACGACCCGAGTTGCCTGCTGCACTTGCAGGGGTACATCGACAGGCAGGGCAAACCGATCAAGTGCTTGCACTTGTCGGAAGTGCTGGTGAGATCATGAACGTCCACCTGAAACAGTTCAACGAGGCGACGCGAGCGATCACGCCCGACTTCCCCTACCGCCGGTGGATGCAGAACGCCTTGAAGGGCTACGAGCAAACCCGCGCCGCCACGGAGTCGCGCTACTCGGATCTGGAGGCGGCGCGGCGTGGTGCGGCGCAAATCAAGTGGGACGCGATCGAGCACCTGGACACGTACCTAGAGGAGTTCGTGCGCAACCTGGAGGCACACGGGACGAAGGTCTGTTGGGCTCGCGACGCGGAAGAGGCTCGGCGCTACATCCTCGACGTCTGCCGCAAGCACAAGGCGAAGTCGATCGTCAAGTCCAAGTGCATGACCTCCGAGGAGATCCACCTCAACGAACTACTGGAGGCGGAGGGATTCGAGGTCGTTGAGTCCGATCTCGGCGAGTTTATCGTGCAGCTCCTGAAGGAGCCGCCGTATCACTTCGTCTTCCCGGCAATGCACCTCAAGCGTGACCGGATCAGCCAGGTCTTCCACGATCGATTGGGATCGGAGCAGTCCGACGATCCCGAAGAACTGACAATGATCGCCCGGCGCGTTCTCCGTCAGAAATACGTTGAAGCAGACATCGGCTTCAGTGGCGCGAACTTCGGCATCGCCGAAACAGGCATGATCTCGATCACGGAGAACGAGGGAAACGCCCGCCTGGCGACCTCGCTACCGAAGGTCCATATCGCCCTGATGGGTATCGAGAAGGTCATTCCGAAGCTGGAGCACCTCGCACTGTTCCTCCAGATGTTAGCCACCGCCGGCACAGGGCAGGCGCTGAGTTGTTACAACTCAGTGATCTCGGGTCCGCGTCGTTCGGACGAACCCGACGGCCCCGAAGAACTCCACGTAGTCCTCCTCGACAACTGCCGGACGGCATTGTTGGCCGACCCCGAGCAACGGGATGCACTCCGCTGCATCCGGTGCGGCGCGTGCCTGAATACCTGTCCGATTTTCAAGAACATCGGCGGGCACACCTACGGGACCACGTACCAGGGGCCGATCGGATCGGTCATCACGCCCCACCTCCGGGGTTTGCAGGAGTGGAAGCATCTGTCGTATGCGTCTTCGTTGTGCGGCGCATGCACCGCGACTTGCCCGGTCAAGATCGATCTGCACCACCATCTTCTGCGCAATCGTCGCAACGCCGTGGACGATGCGCCGGCCTTCAGCGAGAAGTCCATGTTCAAGGCGTTCGCGCTCGCGATGCGGCATCCCGGCCTGTATCGACTCGCGGGCAAGCTGGCGAGGCCGTTCCTGTGGCTGTCGCGCCCGTTGCAAGGCACACTACTGGACCCCGTCAGGAAATGGCGGCGTACCCGTGAGTTGCCGGTCCCGGCGAGGCAGACCTTCAAGGACTACTGGGAGGCGAGGCGAAAATGAACGGACGCGACACCATCCTGCCGCATGTTCGCAAGGCCTTGGCCGCAAAGACGTGTGAGTCCGTCCGCGGTGCTGAGGAGCCGATGCCGGATGCCGAAGCTTTTCGCGCGTGGTTGCCCGCAGTGGGCAGAGATTACAAATCTCACAAGCGGTTGTTCGCGGAACATGCCACGGCACTGCGAACCGATTTCCGCGTCGTGGCCGACCGCGAGGCCATGCTCGATGAGATCACACGCCTGGCCAAGGCGGAAGGATGGAAGAAGGTCGGCTCGCACGGAGGGGCGTTGACGGACGCCGCGAGCAATGCGACGGCCCTCCCGATCTGCCGAACGGACGATGGGTACGACGTAGGCGACCTGGAATCGTGTGACGCCGGCATTTCGGCGTGTGAGGCATTGATTGCTCAAACAGGCAGCGTACTCATCACAAGCCGAAGCTCCGGCGGCCGCGCGCTGTCGATCCTGCCGCCGCATCACGTCGTGCTCGCGAAGCGCGAACAAATGTTGCCGGACATGGTCGCCGGTTACGCGATGCTGCGTGAGAAGTATGGCGGGACTTATCCGAGTCTGGTATCGTTCATCACCGGCCCCAGCAGGACCGGCGATGTCGAGCGGATTCTCGTGCTGGGCGCTCACGGCCCGAAGAAGTTGACCGTGCTGTTAATGGAGAGTTGAAGATGAATTCGAGAATGGCGGCCTTGCTGTTCAGTTGCATGCTGGTCTCGTCGGTCGTGGGCTGTGAGAAGAAGGAACCGGCGCAGAAAGACGAGCGACCGACGATCGCGGTGATCCCCAAGGGGACGATCCACGAGTTTTGGAAGAGCGTTCACGCCGGCTCGATCAAGGCATCCCGAGAGTTGGATGTCGAGATCATCTGGAAAGCGCCGCTGAAGGAGGACGACCGCGAAGCTCAGATCGCCGTCATGGAAGACATGATCGTGCGCGGTGTTTCCGGCATCGTTCTAACGCCGTTGGACGACACGGCGCTGCGGATGCCGGTCGTCAATGCGAAGCGAGCCGGCATCCCCGTCGTCATCACCGATTCCGGTCTGAAGGGCAAGGACTTCGTGAGCTACGTGGCGACGGACAACTTCGAGGCCGGGCGGACGGCCGCACGCTACATGGGCAAGCTCCTCGATGGCAAGGGAAAGGTGGCCGTGCTGCGGTATTCGGAAGGGCACGATAGCACGACGAAACGGGAAGACGGCTTCTTGAAGGGCATCGCCGAGTTCGAAGGAATCGAGGTGGTCAGCTCCGATCAGTACGCAGGCGTCACCACCGAAAGTGCCGTAAAGGCCGCCGAGAATCTGTTCCTGCGATTCGGCGGGGGCGCCGGGAAAGTCGAAATAGGCGGGATATTCTGTGCGACGGAACCGACCACGCTGGGCATTCTGCGGGCGTTGGAAAACGTGGATGCCGCCGGCAAGATCAAGTTCGTCGGTTTCGATACTTCCGACATGATGGTCAACGCGCTGCGCAAGGGGCGCCTGCATGGATTTGTCGTGCAAAACCCGATCAAGATCGGCTACCTGGGCGTGAAGACGATGGTGCAGCACTTGCGCGGCGAAAAGGTGGAAACCCGAATCGACACTGGCGCGACGCTGGTCACACCGGAGAATATCGACAACCCAGAAATCAAGGAAGTCACCGCCCCAGACCTGAGCGAGTGGCTGGATTAGGTCCCGGGTCGTGTAGGGTTGCTTTCTTACGGGTAGGCTCCGTCGCGCTCAACGCGGGTCCGCTCATGCCACCCTGGCTAAACACCTGCGCGCGAGGGATGGAGCACCCAGCGTTGTCACATGAGGCGGGGTGGGATAGGCTGCGATGTCGACACCGATGATCGACAAGACAACACCACGGCTACAGATGTTCGACATCCACAAGCGGTTCGGGGCCACGGTTGCCCTCGACGGCGTCGATCTGTCGGTAGACCCGGGGACGGTTCACGCCCTTGTCGGCGAAAACGGCGCAGGCAAGAGCACGTTGATGAAGGTGCTCTCCGGTGCGATCAGTGCGGACACCGGCACAATGCTGCTCGACGGCGAAGCCTATCAGCCGCGCGGTCCGCTCCATGCCCGAATGACCGGTGTGACGATGATCTATCAGGAGTTGTCCCTTGCACCACACCTGTCCGTCGAAGAGAACATCGTGCTGGGTGTCGAACCCGCACGCCGCGGAGTCATCCGGTGGAAGAACGTTCGACAGACTGCGCGGGCGGCGCTGGCGCAATTGGGCCATCCGGAGATCGACCCCGGTGTTCTCGTCAGCCGCCTCCCCGTCGGAGCCCAGCAGATCATCGAGATCGGCCGTGCGATTGCCGTCGGCTCCCGCGTGCTCGTGCTGGACGAGCCAACGAGCAGCCTGACGCGCGGCGATGTCGAGCGTTTGTTCGACCTGATCCGGAATCTCAAGGCGGATGGGCACGCGATCGTCTACATCTCGCACTTCATCGAAGAGGTCAAGGAAATCGCCGATGAGTTCACCGTCCTTCGCGACGGGCAAACTGTCGGCGGCGGACCGACTGCGTCAACAACGCCGGACGAGATTGTCACGATGATGGTCGGCAGGCATGTCGAAGACCTCTATCCGCATACTGCGCGCGATGTCGGCGAACCGGTTCTAGAGATTGAGTCGCTCGCGGGAATGATCAAGCCGACTGACGCCAGCCTGACACTCCACACGGGTGAAGTTGTGGGAATCGCCGGTCTCGTCGGGGCGGGCCGCACGGAACTATTGCGAGCCCTATTCGGTCTCGATCAGATTCGTAGCGGCAATGTTTGCGTTGGGGCGTACGTCGGCCCGGCGTCTCCGGCGCGACGGTGGGCTGAGGGCGTCGGGCTACTTAGCGAAGACCGCAAGGAGGAAGGCCTTGCCCTTTCTTTGAGCATTGCGGACAACACGACGTTGAGTAATCTCAGCGGTTTCGGTCCATTGCGGCTTGTGCTGCCTCGCAGGCAGGAGGCCGCCACGCGGGAGTATATCGAACGATTGCAGATCAAGTGCAAAGGACCGCGGCAGGCGGTCTCGAACCTGTCCGGCGGGAACCAACAGAAGGTCGCGCTCGCCCGATTGTTGCAGCATGACGTCGACATCCTGCTGCTCGACGAGCCGACGCGCGGCATCGATGTCGGCAGCAAGGCGTTGATCTACAAGTTGATCGATGGTTTGGCGACGGTACGGGGCGGAGGCGGCGGGAAGCCCAAGGCGATCCTGATCGTCAGTAGCTACCTGCCGGAACTGCTGGGCATGTGCGACCGCGTCGCCGTGATGTGTCGCGGCAAGTTGGGATCGGCAAGGCCCGTGAGTGAGCTTGACGAACACAAGGTGATGTTGGAGGCGACCGGAACGGAGGCCGCCGGGTGACGCTCAACCTGTGTTTGTCGCACAAACGAGTTTCCAGCCCCTGTGCGCT
>Ga0190284_1000957_pt1 | contig 13606 bp, 15 predicted proteins | sample 48691812_MG_FD_161668 | JGI IMG/M metagenome (GOLD analysis project Ga0190284, IMG submission 161668) | Hydrothermal vent microbial mat bacterial communities from Southern Trench, Guaymas Basin, Mexico - 4869-18-1-2_MG | ecosystem: Environmental > Aquatic > Marine > Hydrothermal vents >...
CGGGAGGCGGAGGCCCTGGCGCAGCGGATCACCGCTGACCTGTCGCAAGGGGCTGCGGCGCCTGCCCTGCCCGCGGTGGAGTCACTGCAGAAGGGCAACAAGATCGATATCAACTTTCCCTCCAGCCAGTCCCATATTTTGATCGGGCAGCCGGGCATGCGCCGCGGCGACCCGGACTACTTCGTCCTTTACGTGGGTAACCACATTCTGGGCGGCAGTGGCCTGGTCTCCCAGCTCAGCGAGCAGGTGCGGGAGAAGCGGGGCCTCTCCTACAGCGTCTACAGCTACTTCTCCCCGATGCGTCAGGACGGACCCTTCGTGATGGGTGCCCAGACCAAGAATGCGAAGGCAGAGGAGGCGATCCGGGTGATGCAGGAGACGCTGCAGCGCTTCATCGACCAGGGGCCGACCGAGCAGGAGCTGACGGCCGCCAAGCAGAATATCACCGGCGGTTTCCCGCTGCGCATCTCCAGCAACAGCAAGATCGTGGAATATCTGGCGATGATCGGCTTCTATGATATGCCACTGGACTATCTGGACAAATTCGTCGGACGCATCGAAGCGGTCAGCAGCGGGCAGATTCACGACGCTTTTCAGCGCCGTATCATGCCGGATCGCTTCATCAGCGTGGTGGTGGGCAATGGTAAGACGGCGGCTACGGAAAAGTAAGGCGGGCCCACGGCCCGGTCAGAGCAACCTGATCCGCATCATCGGTGGTGCCCACAAGGGGCGCAAACTGCGTTTCCCGACGGCTGACGGCCTGCGGCCCACCGCCGATCGGGTGCGTGAGACTCTGTTCAACTGGTTGCAGCCCCAGCTACCCGGTGCACGCTGCCTGGACCTGTTCGCTGGCAGCGGCGCCCTGGGCCTGGAGGCGGCATCCCGGGGGGCGGCAGAGGTGCTGTTACTGGAACGGTCTCCCCGGGTGGTCGAACAGTTGCGGGAAAACGTGGCGCTGCTGGAACTGGTCCGGGTGCAGGTGTCCCAGGTCGATACGTTAGCCTGGCTGCAGGGTGATGCGAGACCCTTTGACATCCTGTTTCTGGATCCGCCGTTTGACGATGACCTGCTGGGCGAGAGCTGCAGATTGCTGCAGTGTCAGGGCTGGCTGGCAGCGGGCGCCCGCATCTACCTGGAGATGGATGCGCGCACGACGCTGCCGGAGCTTCCTGCCGAATGGGCCCGGTTGAAGGAGAAGCAGGCGGGGCAGGTCTGCTATTATCTGTTTTCCAGCCCGCAATGACGATTGTCATTTGAACGGGGCGAAACCGATACTATCATCTCGCCATTGGAGCTGTGCCAGGCTATGAAGACCGCCGTCTACCCCGGAACATTTGACCCGATCACCAATGGTCACAGCGACCTGATCATGCGGGCCACTGTTATTTTCGATCGGGTCATCGTGGCTATTGCCGCCAGCCCGGGGAAGAACCCGCGCTTCACCCTGGAGCAGCGGGTAGCCCTGGCCCGGGAGGTGCTCGATGGCATGGAGCGGGTGGAGATCGTCGAATTCGATACCCTGCTGGTGGATTTTGCCCGCTGCAACAAGGCCGACGTGATCCTGCGCGGGCTGCGTGCGGTGTCGGATTTCGAGTACGAGTTCCAGCTTGCCGGGATGAACCGGCGGCTGGCGCCGGAGGTGGAAACCATGTTTCTCACACCGGCCGAGCAGTTTGCCTATATCTCCTCCAGTCTGGTGCGGGAGGTGGCGCAGCTGGGGGGAGATGTCAGCGAATTTGTCCACCCTTGCGTGTCACAGGCTCTGAGCCGATGACCCGACCGATGGGCGGAGGATGATATCCACTGTCATTTTGTGTTGATAAACCCTCCACTGTTGCTGGTAAAATACCCTGTGCTGGGAAATGTGTTCATGTGGCATGGGGCGCAGATGGCTTACCCACAATCGAATTTTGAGTATAACGAGGACGGCTGGTCCTCACTTTTTTGCTGGAGTTGAAAAATGGCTTTGATTATTACTGACGAATGCATCAACTGTGATGTATGTGAGCCCGAGTGCCCCAATGGTGCCATCTACCAGGGTGACGAGATCTATGAGATCGATCCCGATCTCTGCACCGAGTGCGTCGGCCACTATGACGAGCCCCAGTGTGTCGAGGTCTGCCCGGTCGACTGTATCCCCAAGGATCCGGACCATGAAGAGACTCAAGAGGAGCTGATGGCCAAATACGAGAAGCTCCAGGCCGAGAGTTGAGGGCCGAGGCCGGCAAGCCTCTTCCAGGAGTATGAGAAAGGCCCCCAGCCGGGGCCTTTTCCTGTCCAGCAGAGTAACTGTTCAGTTCACCACAGAGGCACAGAGATCACAGAGATCTTCTTATTTTGTCTGGATCACAGAAAAAAGCCCGTAGTGCGCATGGCACTGCTTGCTGTTAGCGCTGTCTATACCAGTTTTAGTAAGAAAACTCTGTGTACTCTGTGTCTCTGTGGTGAATAGTTACTCAGTAGCTTTTTTAACGGAGTGACAAACTATGCAATTCAGTCCATGTAAGGGGGGTGACTTCTGCACCCAGGACGGTACCCACTGCCAGGGCTGTGGGCGCAGCCATGAGGAGATCGCCGCGACCCGGGAGTTAATGGCTTCCATTGCCCGGTTTGCCATGAAGATGGGCTATGAGAACGTCGAGGCGTTCACCTCCTTTGTAGGCGACAAGGCGGCAAAAAAGATTCGTATGGCGCAGATGGAGCAGCAGGGCGGCGGCATCGGCATCGGGATACCGATCGGGAAATAGTTCAGCGCTGGCAGTAGCGGCAGTAGAAGCTGGAGCGCTGGCCGATGCGCCGCTGCAGGATGGGGGCGTCGCAGCGGGGGCAGGCCTGGCCCGCTTTCCCATAGACCAGGAGCTCCTGGGCGAAGTAACCGGGTGTGCCGTCTTGCTGCTGAAAGTCCCGCAGGGTGGTGCCGCCACGCTGGATTGCCGCCCCCAGCACCTGTTTGATGTTCTCTGCCAGCTTGTCGTAGCGCTCTCGCGAGATGCGGTTGCAGGCCCTGGCCGGATGAATCCCACTCATGAACAGGGCCTCATTGGCGTAGATATTTCCCACACCCACCACTACCCGGCCATCCATCATCAGATTCTTCACCGCTACCCGGCGGCGGGCGGCCGTGCGATGCAGCGTGGCGCCGTCGAAGGTCGGGTCCAGCGGCTCCGGACCCAGGTGAGCAATCAACGGGTGCCGCGCCACCGGATCCCGGGTCCAGAGTACAGCGCCAAAGCGGCGCGGATCGCGCAGCCGCAGCAGACAGTCCGGAAACAGCAGGTCCAGATGGTCATGGGCTCCGGCGGGGGTGCCGGGGGGCAGGATACGCAGACTCCCGGACATGCCCAGATGGATCAGCAGGGTGCCTCGTTCCAGCTCCAGCAGCAGATATTTGGCCCGTCGCCCGACTTCAAGCAGCCGCTGGCCGCTGATGCGTCGCCCGAGCTGTGCCGGCACCGGCCAGCGCAGCTTTGGTTGCCGGACCACGACATCGAGCAGCCGCCTGCCGCGAATATGGGGCCGGATGCCCCGGCGCGTGGTCTCGACCTCCGGCAGCTCAGGCACCCGGTTCGCCCTTTGTTGCTGCAGGTGCCGGGGGAGCGAGCAGGTTCGACGTGGGTGCCAGGCGCCAGGCCAGGCCCAGATCCCGGCGTATCAGCACCGCCCCGTGTTCCATCCGCAGCAGCTCGAAGCGGATCGGTTGCTCCATGCCCTGGAGATCAACGGCCACCGTCCCGTCCGGCGAACCGGCTGGCGCCTCGATCACCTTCAGTGCCTGGGCGTGCTGCCAGGACTGGACTCTGGCCACCAGTTCATCCTGGGACAGGCCGGGGGCCCCAGGAGTCAGTGTCCAGTCTCCCCGGCGCTCCCGCTGGATACGCCAGTCCTGTGTTTCTATTGCGCGGATCACTGCCCCCTCCGGCAGCAGCCGGGGAGAGACATAATCTTCTGCGGCGGCCATCAGGTGATGGGGGAAGATATCCTTGATCAGGTGGATGCGGTCACCGATGCGCAGATAACGGTCGTGATTATAGGGGTGGGTGCCCCCCATCTCGATAGTCAGATCGTCCAGGGTCAGTTGCGCCGCCGGCGGGGCGAGCCCGAACGGCTCTAATCCACTGTCGGGAACGGCAAAGGATTCGTGGCTCGGCGTGGCCAGAATGTTCAGCAGCAGTTGGATCCGGCCCTGGTTGGCCGCGGTTTGATAGGGGCTGAGCATCCACCAGCCATCCCCCCGGCGGATCATCCGCAGGTTGCTGCCGTTGCGGTTGCTGAGAGTGATCTGTGTCACCTGCGAGGCCTGCATGGAGGTCAGTGGCGCGGTCGTGTCCCGGGTTTGTGGCGGTGTCAGCCAGACGGCAAGGCCGAGAACGGCTACGATCACCAGCAGCCACCCGTTGCCGGCCGCGTGGCTCACAGGTTGTGCCGCCGCCACCAGATGAAAAGACCGATCAGCATCAGCCCCAGTGGCAGTACGATGAGGAAGCCGAGGCCGATGGCCAGCCCGGCGTTGGGCGGCAGTTCCAGGCTCAGGTCGCTGACGGTATGGGCCGGGATCTGTATCAGGTCGTCATCGCGGGTGAGCCAGCGTACCAGGGCCAGGCCAAGATCCAGGTTGCCGGCGTTGCCCAGGAAGGCGTTGGAGAGGAAATCACCATCACCCACCAGCAGCAGCCGCTGCTCGGGGTTTTGTCTCCGGGTGATGGCCAGCCCCAGGGTCAAAGGGCCGGCCTTCTCGCCCTGGACCGGGTCCCGGCTTATCTGCCCGCGGATCGGGCCGGTCTCGTTCCAGGCCGGTGCCTGGGTCTGTAACAGCGGGGTCTTGTGCCAGCCGGCCTTCGCGGTATCGGCCAATGCCGCGGCGCGCGGAAACAGGCTGATGCGATCGAAGTGGCGCAGCGCCGGGTGGTCCGGATAGCGCGACACCACGGCGATGGCCGGGTCATCCAACCCGAGGTCGGCGGCACTGGCATCGACGATGATGCCGGGGAGGATGGCGATGCCAAGTATCTCCGCCAGCGGTTGCAGTCCGTACAACGGGCCGGGTTCCAGCAGCCACAGCAGATTGCCCCCATTTGTCAGGTAATCCTGTATCTGCTGCAGCTCACCCGGTAGATAATCGGTCTGTGGCCCGGCGATGATCAGCAGGCTGGTGTTGTCGGGTATGTCGGGGGTGCTGGTCAGGGTCAGGGGTTGCAGCTGGTAGCCCTTGCGCTGCAGCTCTTTGCCAAACTCCCCCAGGTCGTGATTGGCGCCGCCATCCAGCCGGCGCTCGCCATGGCCGGTGATGCCGACGATCCAGCGTTCTCCGCGCAGCAGCAGGCGCTGGATCGCGTTGCTGATGCTCTCTTCGTCCAGTTGTCGAAGATTCTCGCTGCGTCCCTGATAGCTGAGCCTGAGTTCACCGCTGAGTCGGATGCCGAGTTTGCGGGTCAGGTCGGGGTGGCGTGCCGGGTCGACGAAACGGTAATGCACCCGTTCGGGCCGCTGGCGACGGTAGCGCTCCAGTATCTCCCTAACCGGCTGGCGCAGGGTGGGGGCAGCCGGGGTAAATGAGACCATCTCCAGGGGGGTCTGTAACTGGGCGAGCAGCTGCCGGCTGGCTGGACTGAGGCTATTCTGGGCGCTGTCGGACCAGTCCCAGGCCTGGGAATAGCGCTCGCTCAACAAACCGGCGAGGCCAATGGCAGTGATCAGCAGCAGGTAGAAGGAGAGGCTCTGCAGCCGCTTGAAGGAGATACCGGGTCGGGTCATGGCAAACTTATCCCCGGCCACACCGGTCGTTCAGCCGACGGATGGTGAGCAGCAGCGCGGTCAGGACCAGCAGCAGGAAATAGCCGATATCGGCACTGGTCACCAGACCGTCTAGCAGATGCCGGTAACGGATGCCGATAGCCAGTTGCTGCAGCAGCGTCTGGCCGCCGGACAGGTCGATGATCCACAGCAACAGCAACAGGCCGTAGCTGGCGATGGCCGCCACCGCCGGCTGGCGGGTAAGGCTGGAGAAGAACAGTCCCACCGCTCCATAGGCGGCCAGCGCCAGGCCCAGCCCCAGCAGGCCGGCGGACAGCCGGCCCAGATCCAGTGCGGTGCCGAGCAGCAGTGACAGGGGCATCAGCGCCGTCAGCAGCCACAGGATGGCGAGCAGCAGCAGCAGGGCCAGGTACTTGCCGAGGACGATACGGGTCATGGAGACCGGGGAAGAGAGCAGCAGCTCGAAGGTGCCACCGCTGTATTCACGGCTGAACGCACCCATGCTCAGCAGCGGCACCAGCAGCATCAGCACCACGGCGGCGGAATCCAGCAGCGGCACCACCACCAGGCCGGTTACCCCTGGTGCGCCGGGGATGGCGGCCAGACGTGGCTGGATCTCCAGGAATCCTTCCAACTGGACCAGAAACAGCCACGCCAGCAGCAGTTGCATGACCGCCATCAGGCCCCACGCCAGCGGCGACAGGAACAGGCTGCGGAGGTCTTTGAGGGCGATCGCCAGCATCAGGCCGCTGCACTGCCGCTGGTCAGGCGCACGAAGGTCTGCTCCAGCGCCAACTGTTGCGGAATCAGCTCATCCAGGATCCAGCCGTGGCGGATGATGCGCTCGGCAATGACGCCATTGTCTGCGTCGGCCGCCAGGGTAAGGCGGAAGCGTCGATTACCCAGGGCATCGACGGCGGATACGCCGGGCAACTCTGCCAGTGATTCGATGTCAGGTGGCTGCTGCAGGCGGATCAGCAGCCCGGCCGCTGCCTGCTGCAGCTGGCCCAGCGACTCGGAGAACACCAGTTTCCCCTGGTTCATGATGCAGACCCGGTCACACACCATCTCCACTTCGGGCAGGATATGGGTGGAGAGCAATACCCCATGGTCGTTGCCCAGGTCCCGGATCAGATCGCGGATCTCGCGGATCTGGTTCGGGTCCAGGCCGCTGGTGGGTTCATCGAGCACCACCAGGGCGGGTTCGTGGATGATGGCCTGGGCGATACCCACCCGTTGCTGGTAGCCCTTGGACAGGTTGCCGATCAGGCGCCTGCCGGTGCGTTCCAGCCCGCAGCGTGATTTGGCACGGCTCATCGCAGACCCCCGCTGGTGCCGGCCGACGCGGCGCAGGCGGGCGCAGAACAGCAGGTACTCGTCGACCGTCAGATTGGCGTAGAGGGGCGGTGTCTCTGGCAGATAGCCCAGCAGCCGCCGGGTTGCCAGCGGGTGCCTGGCCATCTCCAGCCCCTGCAGCCGGATGCTGCCGCCGGTCGCTGCCAGGGCGCCACAGAGGATGCGCATGGTGGTGGACTTGCCGGCTCCGTTGGGGCCGAGAAGGCCCAGTACCTGGCCGCGATCCAGGCTCAGGCTGACCCCGTCCACGGCGTGAAAGTCACCGTACCAGTGGTGAATGTTCTTGATCTCAAGCAGCAGATTCATCGCTCGGCAAGGTACAGGCAAGAGGGCGGGGTGGCAAGTGGGTGGCAGCAGTCTGGTGTCGCATTTAGGAACACAGAGGCCACCAAAGAGCACGAAGGCCACAGAGGATCATATGTTGGAGAGTGCTTCGGCACTTCATTGCTCCCAATGACGGTTTGATTCGCGTGCAATGATTCACCCTGATGAGGAAATAAAAAATCTCTGTGTGCTCTGCGCCTTCTCTAGTGTGCTCTGTGTTCTGGAATCACAGCCGCAGGAAACCAGTGAAGCTTGGAACGAAATGCACCCTGTGGTCAGTGGCGGTGCTGGCATATCTCGGCCAGGCGCTGCTCGATGCCGGGTTGGTGGATCTGCGACATCAGCGAATGCACCTGCTCCCGCAGCGGTTCGGCCCGCAGCGAGCGGATGGTTTGCTTGGCTTCCAGCAGGGCGCCGGGCTGCATGCTGAACTCCTGCAGGCCCATGCCGATCAACAACGGGATATAGCGAGGGTCTCCTGCCATCTCACCGCACATGCTGACCGGGATGTGTTGCCGGCGGCCGGCGTCTATGACGCCCTGGATCAGCTGCAGTACCGATGGATGCAGCGGATCGTAGAGATAGTTCACCTCGTCATCGACCCGGTCGACGGCCAGGGTGTACTGCACCAGGTCATTGGTACCGATGGAGAGGAAATCCAGCTCCCGGGCGAAGGCGTCAGCGGCCAGGGCGGCCGCCGGGACCTCGATCATGCCACCGAGGGGGATCTGCGGGTCGAAGGCGAATCCCTCCCGCTGCAGGGTCTGGCGCGTCTCCTCGATCAGGCCCTTGAGTTTGCTGACTTCCCGCAGGTTGGAGAGCATCGGAATCATCATTCGCACCGGGCCCAGGGCGGCCACCCGCAGAATGGCTCGCAACTGGGGGATGAACAAGCCGGTCTCTTTCAGACACAGTCGAATGGCCCGTAATCCCAGGGCTGGATTGCTGCTGGCGGGCTGTACCGCTGAGCCGTCTATCTGTTTGTCGGCACCCAGATCGAGGGTGCGGATGGTGATCGGCAACCCGTTCAGTCCCTCCACCACCTGTCGATAGGCGGCAAAGTGTTCCTCTTCATCAGGCGGCTCCGAGCGGTTCATAAACAGGGATTCGGTGCGGTACAGGCCAACACCGTCCGCCTGCAGCTTGCGGGTGGCATCGATGTCCTCCGGAAGTTCGATGTTGACGGTGAGTCGGAATGTCTCCCCGTCCAGGCTCTGTGCCGCTTTCCCGACCAGTGTGCGCAGGGTGGTGGCATGTTCCTGGGCCGCACGCATGCGGCTCTGATAGTGGGACAGGGTGCCGTCGTCCACCGAGGCCAGCACTACCCCGCGTTCCCCATCCACCACCAGGGGTTCCCCCTGCTGCAGGCAGCGGGTTGCTTGATACACCCCCAGTACGGTTGGGATATCCAGGCTGCGGGCAAGAATGGCGGTGTGGGACATGGGGCCACCGAACTCGGTGACAAAGCCGGCCACGCCCTGATGACGCAGCAGAATGGTGTCGGCTGGCGTCAGGTTATGGGCCAGGACGATGCGCCCGCGCAGATCCTCTCCGCTTTCATCCCCGTGCTGCAGCAGGGTCTTCTGGATTTGCGCCACCACGTGCTCCACATCATCCTTGCGGGTGCGCAGGTAGGGGTCCTCCATGGCGTCGAACACCCCGGTCAGGCTGTCGCACTGAATCTGCAGTGCCCATTCGGCACTGCACCGCTGTTCCCGGATATGCTCGATGGGGGCCTCGGACAGGGCCGCGTCATCCAGCATCAGCAGATGGGTGTCGATGAACGCCAGGATGTCGGAGCGGGTGTCATCGGGTATCTTCTTGCGCACCGCCCGCAGGGCGCGGCGGGCCCCCGCCAGTGCCTGGCGGAAGCGATCCACCTCGTCGGGTATCTGCGCCTTGTCGACAAAAGTCGGTGTGATCTCCAGCTGGCCCTGGTGCAGCAGGTAGGCCTCGCCGATGGCGATGCTGCGGCTGGATTCGATGCCGATGCCAAGGCAGGAAAAGGTCACTCAGGTTCCCCGAAGCGGGAGCGTACCAGCGTGTCCAGATCCTGCATCGCCGCTGCTTCGTCAACACCGTCAGTGACCAGTGTCAGTCGGGTACCCTGGCCGGCAGCCAGCATCATGACACCCATGATGCTCTTGCCATTCACCTGCTGCTCCTCTTTACACAACTGCACCTGGCAATCATAGAGCGAGGCCGCGGTGACCAGCCTGGCAGCCGCCCGGGCATGCAATCCCAGCTTGTTGATGATCTCGATCTCGCGGCTGATCATGGCAGTTCACGGTGACGGGTGAGAATACGATGTCCAGCGTGTTGGAAATGCCGGCTCAGATGCTCGGTCAGATAGACGGAACGGTGCTGCCCGCCGGTGCAGCCGATCGATATGGTGAGGTAGGCCCGGCCATCCTCCTGGAAACAGGGGATCCACTGTTCCAGAAAGCCGATGATGGACCCCTTCATCTGCTGTACCTTCTCGTCCTTTTCCAGGAAAGCCGCCACCTGGGGATCGCGGCCGGTGAGCGGGCGCAGTTCCGGCTGCCAGTGGGGGTTGGGCAGACAGCGCACGTCATAGACGAAGTCGGCGTCGTTGGGCACCCCGTGCTTGAAGCCGAAGGATTCGAACAGCAGGGAGATCTCCGCTACCGGTCGCTGGCCGACACGGCCCCGGATCAGATCCCGCAGCTGATGCACATTCATTCGCGTGGTGTCGATGCGCAGGTCGGCCGCGTTCAGGAAGGGTTCCAGAATATCGCGCTCCAGCTGAATCGCTTCTGCCAGCGGGTGGTCGTCATCGGATAGGGGATGGCGGCGCCGGGTCTCGCTGTAGCGTTTGATCAGGGTCTCGTCCCGGGCCTCAAAAAACAGGATTTCGATCTCTACGCCGTGATCTCTCAGGGTATTCAGTACCGGCGTCAGGCTGTCCAGGTCCGAAGTCTGGCTACGGGCATCGATGCCGATGGCGGCGCGTTCGAAACGCGGGTCGCTGTGCGACAGGAGTGCGTCTGCGAATGGCTCCAGCAGCAACAGGGGCAGGTTGTCGATGCAGTAGTAGCCCAGGTCTTCCAGGGTGTTCAGGGCGATGGTTTTACCGGAACCGGAGAGTCCCGTGACAATGACCAGTTTCATGGTTTTCCGGATACTGAGGCGGTTGGAGTATGGGGGAAGTATATCCTGAAACGGCGGGGTTTGATGAGGCGTTGTCGATGACTCGCTGATGCTGGCGAATCAACTCATCGGCGGCGTCATAATTGTTCCTGATTACCTCCAATCTTCAGCCATTGTGCAACACTGCTAAGCAGGGCAACTTATTGAAAACTCAATTAACCACAGAGATCACAGAGTACACAGAGCTAAAGAATGCTCAATTCCGCCTATTAAGAATCTCTGTGGCCTCTGTGATCTCTGTGGTGAATAGCTGAGGCAGACGATCGCTGCGTGGCTGGAGTGTAGCTGAGTTTCAGGGGTAATCAGGTAGTTGTTTGCGCGGCTGCCGAGGATCCCCTCACGCGCTGGCGGCCAGGTTTCCGTTCTGCTGCTGAAACGCCCTGATCACGGCGTCAGAGTCCGTGGCGTCACGGATCTGCCGGTACTGTTGAGGATCGCTGAAGCGGGCCGCCAGCATGGCCAGCAACTGCAGATGCTGGTCGGTTGCCTGTTCCGGCACCAGCAGGGCGAACACCAGATCGACCGGCTGGCCATCGATGGCATCGAAATCGATACCGGATGTGAGTCGAAGCAAGGCGCCACGCGCCTCGCTGATGCCCTTTATACGGGCATGGGGCAGGGCAATGCCCTGCCCCAGTCCGGTACTGCCCAGCCGTTCCCGCTCCAGCAGCTTGTTGAACACCTTTTCCCTCGCCTTCTCCGGGGTCAGCTCTGGAACCGAGGTGGCGAACAGCTCAGCAACCTCTTCGAGTGCTCGTTTTTTGCTGCTGGCCGCACTTGCAAGCCGTATACGATCACCACTGAGAAGATCATCAGGAAACATGTCCGGGCCTGGTCGTTGATGGTTGGCAGGATCAGCTTTCGAGGGATTCCATGCCTTTCGGAATGGCGCCGTTGCGATGGTTGGTGAGTTTCTCCTTGTGTTTCTTTACCTGACGATCGAGTTTGTCCACCAGCCCGTCAATGGCGGCGTACATGTCCTCTTCCACACATTCTGCGAAGACGTCCGCGCCATTCAAATGCAGGGTCGCTTCGGCTTTCTGCCGTAGCTTCTCCACGCTGAGGATGACGTGGACATTGGTCACGTGGTCGAAATGGCGTTCCAGGCGTTCGAGCTTGGATTCTACATAGCTGCGCAGTGCATCGCTGATATCCACATGGTGACCAGTCAGGTTTAATTGCATGGTTTGCTCCTTTGTCAGTGTGCCTTCAGGATCTGGCGACGGGGTGTCGGCAGGCCCTATACAAGGCGCTTGCGCTCGTTGGATGGCGGGATCGCCATCGATTCGCGGTACTTCGCCACTGTGCGCCGTGCAACCTTGATCCCCTGATCTGCGAGTATGCCCGCTATCTTGTTGTCGCTGAGCGGCTTTCCGGGTTTTTCCGCAGCAATGAGTTTTTTGATCAGGGCGCGAATCGCGGTTGCTGAGCACTCTCCCCCTCCGACCGTACTGACATGGCTGGAGAAGAAATACTTGAATTCGAAGGTACCTCGCGGGGTGTGCATATACTTCTGAGTGGTGACCCGGGAGATGGTGGACTCGTGCATCTCCAGGGCCTCGGCGATATCCCGCAGCACCAGGGGACGCATCGCCTCCTCGCCGTGTTCGAAGAAGCCGAGCTGAAACTCGACGATCTTGCTGGCGACCTTGAGCAGGGTCTCGTTGCGGCTGACCAGGCTCTTGATGAACCAGCGCGCCTCCTGCATGTGATTCTTCAGATAGGTGTTGTCGTCGCTGTTATCGGCGCGCCGGATCAGCTTGGCGTACTCGGGATTGACCCGCAACCGCGGAGTCGACTCTGGATTCAGCTCCACCCGCCAGATCCCGTTGCGCTTGCTGACGAATACATCGGGCAGTACGTACTGGGGTTCACTGTCGGCCACCAGCGTCCCCGGGCGGGGGTTGAGCGAGCGGATCAGTTCGTTGATGCGGTGCAGCACGTCGTCGTCGATCTTCAGCCGGCGCTTGATCTGGTTATGATCCTGCTGTGCCAGCAACTCGAAGTGATCCCTGACCAGGCTGACCGCCTGCGCCAGCATCTGATGCTCCACAGGGTACTGCAGCAGTTGGATCAGCAGGCATTCCCGGGGGTCCCGGGCCGCTACCCCGGGGGGGTCGAATTGCTGGATGCGATGCAGCACCGCCTCGACCTCATCGATCTCCAGTCCTTCCTCATCCATGCCCAGATGGATCTCCTCCAGGCTGCTGGACAGATAGCCGTCTTCGGTGACGGCGTCCACCAGGGCAGTGGCGACGGCATGGTCGATGCTGCTGAAGGGCGTCAGATTGAGCTGCCACATCAGGTAGTCGTGAAGGGTGCGGGCCGTGCGGCGCTGGTTGAGGTAGTCCCCGTCAATGTTTTCTCCGGCACTGCCGCCCGAAATCGGCGGCAGGGCACTGTCATAGATGTCATCCCAGGCACTGTCCACTGGTAGCTCTTCCGGTATCGAAACGGCCTCGGCATTGATCTCTTTTTCGTTGTTCAGGTCATTACCGGTTTCGCTGTTGCCGGCCTTCAACAGGCTGCTGTCCCGGCTTTCACCGTTGACCGGCGGCTGCTCGTCGGCGTTTACCTGTTCTCTGGTGGCGCCCTCTTCTTCGGTCTCCAGCATCAGGTTGGAGTCCAAGGCATCCTGTATTTCCTGCTTGAGGTCGAGAGTGGAGAGTTGCAGCAAGCGTATCGCCTGCTGTAACTGGGGCGTCATGGTGAGGTGCTGCCCGAGGCGCAGCTGGAGTGTCTGCTTCATGCAGGGTGAAAGGATTCTGGTACGTTATTTGTATGTATTCTCATATCCTGAATTCATTTTAGCTGAAAACCGGGGCCCGGGTGCAAATCCTTCTTGGGACTGTCAGTTGCGCTGGATCAATGCCGTGCTCGTTATTCACTTTCTCTGGTTCCTGTATCGTCCATGGATAGCGGCCATTTAGCCCGACCCCTGGTACGCTATGGGCCTTAGAGCCTGAATTCGTTGCCCAGGTAGACCGAGCGGACCTGTTCGTGG
>Ga0190284_1000958_pt1 | contig 13589 bp, 12 predicted proteins | sample 48691812_MG_FD_161668 | JGI IMG/M metagenome (GOLD analysis project Ga0190284, IMG submission 161668) | Hydrothermal vent microbial mat bacterial communities from Southern Trench, Guaymas Basin, Mexico - 4869-18-1-2_MG | ecosystem: Environmental > Aquatic > Marine > Hydrothermal vents >...
AGCTCCACAATTTATATTCGTCCCGCGAAAAAAAGAACCACGGATAAACACAGATGTACACAGATGATGTTTATGGCGTCAGCCTTTTGCAATCGAGCTTCGCGTGGGTACCTTGCCCAATTTTTTCTGTTTTTTTTTCAAAAAAAATCCGTGGTTGTCCGCGTTCATCCGTGGTTCGCTGTTTTTTTTGTCAGCCACATCCATTAGTCTTTATTCGTGTCCATTCGTGGTTCTCATTCTGCAACAAGCTACCACAATTTTTCCGGGTATAGTCCCGCTGCTACTTTGTTGCTGATTTCCTGCTTCAATCTAGGCTTGTCCTGCTGATAGGTTACGCCGAACCAACTATCAGTGGTGGGTAGTATTTTTACCCTGGCCCGACCTTCCTGAACAAGATCATTAATGACGGTGGGGATAAAAAATTCAGCTTTGAGGTTTTCGGTATTGGCTTGCAGGAAGGCTGGGAAGCGAGCTTCGAGTTCGACGAAGATGCTTGGCGTCAGGCCCCAGAAGTTCATCGAGACAATACTGCCAGCGTCGATATCCGTCCAGGTTTCGTCGTCTTCGCTAAACCGCACAGCCGGGCCGAAGCGCTGGATTTTCGTGCGTTCCACGATGTGTTGCAAGTAGCCTGCCTCGTCGGCGGTGCAGATTCCCCGGGCGACGTGGCCATGGTCTGTCAGCGTGTTGTCCAGGACGAATCCGACCATGCTGAAATCGTACAGGCCTTCTTTATCCTCGGCTCCGCGAAGGTACTCGCCCATGGTGCGAAACGAATCCGGGCCATAAAAGTCGTCTGCGTTTATAACCGCGCAGGGAGCGGAGACAGCTTCCTTCGCGCAGAGAATAGCATGGCCTGTGCCCCATGGTTTTTCTCGCGCCGGCGGAACGGAAAAACCCGCGGGCAGTTTGTCGAGTTCCTGAAACGCATAAGCTACGTCTATTTGCTTCTCGATGGTTCTGCCTACTTTTTCACGAAAGACGTCTTCGATATCTTTGCGAATTATGAAGACGACTTTTTCAAAGCCAGCTCGTATCGCATCGTAAATAGCGTAGTCCAGCACTATCTCGCCAGCTGGGCCTACCGGGTCGATTTGTTTTAGTCCGCCGTACCTGCTGCCGATACCAGCAGCCATGACTACAAGTTGGGGTTCTGACATTTTTTTGTTCCTGTAAAGAATTCCAAGTTTATCAACGCTTATACGCGACGTGCCGAATTATTCTATTATCTCGAAATTCCGTTTTTTTGACAACCCACAAAATATGCAAAAAAATTGTTGTTGACCACGTTGAGGGTTTTTTATAGTTTCTACGAGAGAGTGCTTGTATTACACGCATCTTTTGTGGTAGAGTAAGCCCCTTGTTGTGAAGGCTGACTGGTACCACATCGCGAAGTAGTATTGAAAGGCTCGTTTCATATTTCGATATTAGGATTTCGGATTTGTTTTATATTTGAAGGAGTATAACCATGGCTGGTATTTTTACTATCATTGGCGAGAAGCTTGGTATTCGCAGCAGCAGCGGCGGGGTGGGCGGCGGAGATAAGTTTCAGTATCTGCTGATCGGCACGATTGTGTTGGCAATCATCGTTGCCATGATCGCTATGATTACAAGTTTAAGCGGCGGGCCTGGCAGTTCTAAAGCTCCGGACGAGGCTCGCTTTTACGACATTGAAACGAAAGAGGAGTTCGTGTTCAAGCCAGGCTCGGCAAGCTCGGGCGAAATGAAATACTATTTTCCCGATACGGACGAATGGGTAACTGTCAAGCTCAACACGGGTAAACCCGGCGAGCCTATGATGGACCCGACGATGGGGCCTATGATGATGGGGCCTATGATGATGGGCGGGCCTGGCATGAAAATGCCCAACCCAAAAACAGGCAAACACACAGCTGTGCCTATGACGAAATGCCCGAAGTGCGAAAAATGGTTCGTCGCGGAATATTGGCTAAGCGACGATCCACAAGCTGCAATGACCGGAAGAATGAAATGCACCCACTGCGGTACGGATATCGTGGAATACTATCGACAAAAACGCAAAAGGCGAAAGAAATAACTAACGGTTTGGTTGACTGGCCGACTGGTTGATTGGGAAAAGATTACAGATAACTGTTCGCGGTCTTTTGATAAGTTTTGAAGAGTTATGACAGAATGAAAACGATTGGTGCTTCTCGGCCTGAAAGGCCAGGCTAAGACATGTTAGTTTTGGGTTGAAAAACGGCGTGAACGGTTGCCATAATTTTTTACCGATCAACCAATCAACCAATTAACCGATAAACTAATCAGCAGCAAGACTAGACGAAAGGAATCACCTATGGCAAACATGGCAAAAGTATTGAAGGACGAAATTTCGAGAATCGCCAAGCGCGAACTCCGAGCGGATATAGTTTCGATAAAAAAAGACACTGCCCGACTTAAGCGGGACATAGCCGCCCTGAAGCGTCGCCTGAATGCGGTTGAGCGGGACAACAGACAGCTGGCGAAGCAAGCGGCCAAGACCGAAACGGTCGAGAAGGCCGAGGCTCCAACAGCCCCTCTTCCAACTCCCGATGAGGGCGAGCTGAAGCGGTTCAGGCCCACCGGGCGGACGATAATCACACTCCGCAACAAGCTAGGCCTGACGCAAGGCGCGCTGGGCAAGCTGCTGGGCGTGACAGCTCAGAGTGTCTATCAGTACGAAACACGCGAGGGGCGACTTAACCTGCGTCCACCTACCAAGGTTGCTCTGGCCCGCATCAGGAAAATAGGCAAACGCCAAGCCCGCAAACTGCTGGGAAAATAGACGCGAAGAATAGACCAGCGGCATAGCTGCCCTGGACTGTGTTTTTTGTCGCGCGCCAGTCGCGGTGTTGGTTGTGGACGGTTTGCGTATTTCGGGAATGTGTGGTAGACTTACGCTTTGATGCAATTTCACCCTTCAATATCCCGCGATACCTTTGGCCTGCTCAACACACGCAGGATAAGAGCGCTGCGCGCAGCGTTCTGGCCTGACAATCTCCGTCGCCCGTAATTCTATCGAAGCGACGCTGACCCCAACCCTCACGCAAACCAGGCCCAGCCCGGTTTTGCAGCCCGTATCATCACACTGACATCAGCCCTGCCGCCGCGCAGGGGGAGAAATTATGAGTAATAAAAATGTTCGAAACGTAGCTATCATCGCCCATGTGGACCATGGCAAGACATCGCTGGTCGACCAACTGCTCCGGCAAAGCGGGCTGTTCCGCCACGGCGAACTGACGGGCGATTGCATACTCGACAGCAATGACCTCGAGCGCGAGCGGGGCATTACTATCCTGGCTAAAAACTGCGCTCTGGACTACACCGACCGCCAGGGCCAAGAGTATCACATCAACATCCTCGACACGCCAGGCCACGCCGACTTCTCCGGCGAGGTCGAACGCGTCCTGCGAATGGCAGACGGCGTGCTGCTGCTGGTCGACGCGTTCGAAGGCGTCATGCCGCAAACCCGCTATGTTCTGAGCAAGGCTCTGGAGCTGCACCTGCCGCCGGTGGTGGTAATCAACAAAATGGACCGTCCCGACCAGCGGGCGGCAAAGGTTCACGAGGAAGTGTTCGATCTGCTGGTGGAACTCGGAGCTGACGACCACGCGCTGGAGTTTCCCACGGTCTTCGCCTCGGCCAAGGATGGCTGGGCGGTGCGAGAGCAGGGGCACAATTTCCCAGGCCCCAGCGACGACGTACACGACCTTTTCGACGCGATAATAGAGCACATACCCGTGCCAGACATGGACGGCCAGGCCCCACTGCAGATGCTCGTTACCACGCTGGATTATAGCGAATATGTCGGGCGAATCGGAATCGGTCGCGTCTTTGCCGGGCAGCTAAAGGCGGGCCAACAGGTCATGAGCATTTCGCGCGACGGGCAGCAGTCGCTGCGAAAAGTTTCCAAGCTCTACGCGTTTGAAGGCCTGGGCCGAAAGGAAGTTGACCGGGTGGACGCGGGCGATATCTGCGCGGTGGTCGGGCTGGGAGCGGTGGACATCGGCGACACCCTTGCCGATCCGGAACACCCCGTCGCCCTGCCGCCCGTGTCCATAGACGAGCCAACGCTCCACATGACGTTCCGCATAAACAACGGGCCCTTCTCCGGGCAAGAGGGCAAATACGTTACCAACCGCCAGCTCGGCGACCGTTTGCAGCGCGAACTGCAATCGAACGTAGCCCTGCGGGTTGAAGACCGCGGCGACGAGTTCAACGTATCAGGCCGAGGCCTGCTGCACCTGGGCATACTGCTGGAAAACATGCGACGCGAGAGTTACGAACTTTGCGTCGGCAAGCCCGAGGTTATTTTCCACAGCGACGAAAACGGCAAAAAACTCGAGCCTATTGAGAAGCTGGTTATCGACATACCCTCCGAGGGCGTCGGGGCTGCGATGCAACTTCTGGGCGACCGCAAGGCTGAGATGTTGCACATGGATACTCTCAATGGCAGAACGATTTTGGAATTTTCCATACCGTCGCGCGGGCTTATCGGGCTTCGCAACCGCCTGCTGACCGCCAGCCAGGGCGAGGCGATTATGCACCACCGGTTCGAAGAATATGGCCCGTATCGCGGCGAAATCCCCAGCCGAGCCAATGGCGTGATGATAGCAACCGAGACGGGCCAGGTTACCGCATACGCGTTGGATGGCCTGGCTGACCGCGGCGTGATGTTCGTCGCTCCGGGCGAGCAGACCTATGAGGGACAGGTCATCGGCGAGCACTGCCGAGACAACGACCTGCCCGCCAACGTCGCCAAAAAGAAGAACCTCACCAACGTTCGCTCAGCCAACAAGGACGCGACCGTAACGCTGAAAGTCCCGCGGAAAATGACTCTCGAACAGGCGTTGGAATACATCGAAAGCGACGAACTGGTCGAGCTTACCCCAAGCTCGATTCGCCTGAGAAAACGCTACCTCAAAGAGGCAGACAGAAAACGGGCTACCAGAGGGAGCAAAGGCAAATAAGCTGAGCTGTCAATCCCCTAATCCCCAATCCAAAATCTGAAATCGCCCGGGATAACCAACCCGGCACTTATTCGCGAAAGTGTGGAGTATCACAAGCCTTATTTATTCGAGTTAATACTTCTTTGGGGAGCATCGCAAATAAGTACCGGGTTTTATGCCCGCACACGAGGCCCAATAGTAAGTTTAATCTCGCACACGTCGCCGCCGACGGGATCGCCGCCGGAAACAATTGTTTCTTGCATACATCATCATACATATTATAATGTCGCGTGCGGTTGTCGTTGCGGAAAATGGACAATGCCAAACGAGTTTTCGTAACTGTATGTATTGAAAGAACATGGCGGCGTGGCCAAGTGGACTAAGGCGACGGATTGCAAATCCGTTATTCGTGGGTTCGAATCCCACCGCCGCCTGTTGCAGCACATCAAAAAAGTATCATCGATTCGAGTATGACATGGAAAAGAGGTCATATCATGAGTAAGGTAATTTCCGTAATCAGGGGGCGTGGTTTTTTGGCGACAATGGCGATGGCGGTGGTGTTTGCCGGCGTGATTTTTCTCTCGCTCAGCCAGGCTGGGGCGGCTGACGCCCAGGCTAAGAACGCCTATCTGGAACGCCGGAGCAAAATTCAGACAACCGACGCCGACGCTCTGTACAAGTTGGCCCGGTGGGTTTGGCAGAAGCATCCAAACGACGTCGATCTGCTGAAAAATGCCAAGATGGACCTCCGCGAGGCTATGAAAATCGCCCCTGGTCATAGCCGGGCCAAGTTGCTCCTTCGGCGCGTCGTCGCAAAGATAAAAATCATCGAGAGCAAAGCTGCCGCAGCCTCGCCAGGCCGGGCCAGCGGGCCTGGCGTTTCGGACAAGTATCTCCTCAGCCATCGCGACATCCTTTGGATCAGGCTGATGGAATACAAGCCCGAGCGGGACAAGAGGGTCTCGATCAAGTTCACCAATCGCGCGTTGAAAAGGTATTGCGACTCGATGCGTGGCAGTGTCGAGGATAATTGGGACAAAATCGGCAAGGAAAAACAGTTCTACAAAATGCCCCCGTGGAAGCGGCTGGCGGAGATACTTCGCAATAGGCCTGACGATATCGAGCTGCTCCAGGACATTCACATCACGAGGGATCCGAGGTTCATGGTCGAGTTTCGCAGTAAGGTTTGGCCCGTCGTGAAGTTGCAGTGCGGCAATGCGAACTGCCACGGCGGCCCCAAGCCAGCCGGCGGGCTGAAGCTCTTCACCACCGCCAGCAAGAACGAAAAAGTGGACTACACCAACTTCATTATCCTCAGCGGGTTTCGCAAGGGTGGCAGGGCGATTATCGACCGGCAGAAGGTTGAAGATTCGCTGCTGCTTCAGTACGGGCTAAACGCCAAGGTCTCGAAAAGGCCTCACCCGCAGGTCGGCGGCGCGGACATCAGACCGGCCTTCATGTCCACCAGGTCGGCTCCCTATCGAAATATCCGCCGATGGATAACGTCGCTGGAAGGCCCGATGGCGCCGAATTATCGCCTCACATACAAGCCTCCGTTCGGCATGAAGCTCAACACGAGTGGCCTGCCCGACATGCCCCCGGAACCGGTCGAGACCAAAAATGACGAATCAACAACGAATTCCCCATGACGAAAAAAAACTGATGTCGGGGGAAACTTTAATCGGGAGCAGGTCATGCAGATCGCGTTTATGGCAATTCTTGTGGTGGCTTTTCTCGCAGCGGTGGTATCTTTCACCGTGATAGGCCTGCGTCACTCTGCCCACACCAAAACCCTGTCCAACTACGCTCACAGGCGTGGCGTGCTGTTTTCCCACGAAGACCCGTTCGAGATACCCCTGCGATATAGCCAATTCGCGATTATATCCTGCGGGCACAGTCCGCGAGCGTACAACGTGATGTACGGCCAGCTTGGACATTGGCCCGGCAGGGCTTTCACCTTTCGATACGAGGTAGGCCATGGCACGCGTCGGCTAAGTCGGCGGTACGGTATCATCGTGCTCGAACTGGGCCAACCCCTGCCCGACGTGCTTATGTGGAACCAAGCTGACAAGCCTCAGGCGCCGCTGGAGGTTCGCGGTGGCGACAAAAACTGCGACGACTGGACATTCGTCGGCGATGGCGACTTGGCCCGGACGCTCTCCCGCAGTGCCCAGGCTCTGAAAGACCGCGGGCTGAATATCCAGGTATCAGGCCGATCGTTAATGCTGGCTATGCCGGCCCAGGGGTCGGAGAAATGGGATTATGCAGACTGGCTCGACGACGCCCTGTCGATAGCAGCCACAGCTACGGGCCTGGGCGAAGAGACATGCGACAAAACAAACACCCCCGCATAAGATAGTTAGCATCGGCAGAAAACTCGCTGCCTGGGCCTGAACAGGAAGACCATTCCACTGCCCAGCAGAATGCTCAGGATAGCCAGGCCAGTGCCGTCTGAAGCGTGGGCGGAAAAAGAAGAGCTGGCCAGGGAACCAGCAGACACATCCGCCAGTGTCGGTGCCATCGTGCTGGCAACCATGCCGGTGGCGAACAACAAAACAGCCAACGTTCCCGCGATTAAACATATAACAAAGCGATTCATATCTACCTACTCCTCCGTCTCTGAGACAGTTACGAGCCACGAGCATGTGGCTCTGTCGAACAACCTCGCTCGACAACATTCAGTATACACTATTTCCTTTATTTGTCAAGGGGATATCGGAAGCAACAGGATTGGCTCTTGCCAACCACTCTGACTTCTGACTACACCTCTTCAGCATCTTCTGGTTCCGCTGGTTTTTGTGGAGGTTCCGCTTGGGCGCCGCTGCGGAGTTCTTCCACGTTTGGCAGGTCGGTCAGCTTGGCCAGGCCAAAGATTTCCAGGAACTTTTTGGTCGTGCCATAGAGCATTGGTCTGCCTATCACCTCAGCCCGGCCTACGATTTTCACGAGCTGTTTCTCGAGCAGGCCGCGAAGAATATCGCCCGTAGCCACGCCACGGATGGCTTCGATGTCCGCTCGCAAAATGGGCTGGCGATAGGCGATGATAGCCAGGGTTTCCATCGAAGCCTGGCTAAGTCGCGAGTCCTTCCTCGCGTTGAGTAGCCGGCGGAGCACGTCGTTATATTCCGGCAGCGTCATCATGCAAAACCCGCCGGCGATTTCCTCGATACGAAAAGCGGCCCCGTTCTGCTCGTACCGGCGGTTCAGCCTGGCGATAGCCTGCTTGACAGACCCGCCCGGCAGCTCAGCGGTGGCAGATATCCTGGACGTCGACAGGGGCGAGTCGCTGGCAAAAAGAATCGCCTCGACCGTCGCGTCTATCTCCGCCAAATAATCCGCAGGTGTCTCGCCAGCAGACGCGTCGTCGTCGATATCGTCGACGGGCATATCGTCAGCAGGCTCGTCGTCGGGTGCCTCAGCGGTTTGTTCGTTGTCGTATTCCTCAGCCATTTATTTCCTCGATAATAATCATAACTGTTCACGTTTTTTTTGCTTTAGCTCCTACGGAGCTAAACATCATGCAATCGCGTTACTACAAAGATATCGCTCCTATGGAGCTGTCAAGCCATCGTGTTATGGGATGGCTGTGATTATTTTTTCTATGCGTTCTTTTGCGGTAAAAAAATTTCTTTTTCGTCATTCGTCATTTCCCTTTCACCATTGGCGGGATGAATTTTTCTCCCGCTGGGTCGGTTGCCTGCTCGAACATTCTTGCTGTTCGCAGCAGGGTCGCTTCGCTTAACACCGGGCCGATTAGCTGTACTCCCACGGGCAGGGCTGGAGTGTCTTCGCTCAGCCCAGCGGGGATGGATATCCCCGGCAGCCCAGCGAGATTCACACTGATGGTGAAAATATCCTCAGCATACATCGCCAGCGGGTTGTCAGCCTTGGCCCCTATCTTAAACGCCGGCGTCGGGGCGGTGGGGCCCAGCAGCACATCGCACTTGGCGAAGGCCCGGGCGAAGTCGTCCGCTATCAGTCGGCGGACTTTCAAAGCCTTGTTGTAGTATGCGTCGTAGTAGCCACTGGACAGCGAATAGTTGCCCAGCATGATTCGTCGCTTGACCTCGTCGCCCAGGCTCTCTGCCCTGCTTCGCGAGTACAGCTCGACGATGTTCTCAACTGGGGCGCTGCTGCGGTGGCCATAGTGCACGCCGTCGAACCGGGCCAGGTTGCTGCTGCACTCGGCGGTGCATACTATGTAGTAGCAAGCCACGGCGAAGGAGCTTAGCCCGCCGTCAGCGTCGACATCGATTCGGCTGTGCGGGATGGAAACTTCCACGAACTCGGCGCCGAGGGATTTATAGGTCTCGATGGCGGAGTCCATCGCCAGCCGAACGGCTGGGTCGATGGCTGCGGTCAGGTCGGCGTTGTCGAAAAATTCCTTCGGCAAGCCTATGCGAAGCTTGTCGATTGGCTTGTCTGTTTTGGCCGGGTAGTCCGGCACAGCCTCGGGCAGGCTGGTCGCGTCGTGGGGGTCGTGGCCTGATATTACGCCCGTGAGCAAAGCTGCGTCGTCGACCGTTGTGGCCAGCGGGCCTATCTGGTCGAGACTGGAACCGAAGGCGACGAGTCCGTATCTGCTGACCCTGCCGTAGGTGGGCTTGAACCCGACCACGCCACACAGCGAGGCAGGCTGACGAATCGACCCGCCAGTGTCGCTGCCGAGTGCAGCGGCGCACAGTCGCCCCGCCACAGCCGCAGCTGAGCCTCCCGAGCTGCCGCCCGGTACGCGGGAGAGGTCCCACGGATTGCAGGTCGTCCGCGCGGCACTGTTTTCTGTCGAGGAGCCCATGGCGAACTCGTCCATGTTGCACTTGCCGAGTATGACAGCCCCGGCGGAGATAAGTTTCTCGACGACCGTGGCCTGGTACGGCGCGCGAAAATCCTTCAGATATCGAGACGCGCAAGTCGTATGGCCTGTCGTCGTGCAGATGTTGTCCTTCAGAGCTATCGGCACCCCAGCCAATGGCCCGGGGTTGTCCCCCGCTGCGATGCGTTCATCGACAGCGGCAGCCTGTTCCAAAGCCCCCTCGGCAAAGACTTCGTTGAATGCCTGTATCTCGCCGTCGCGCGCGGAGATAGCGTCGAGATATGCCCGCGTAGCTTCGACGCTGCTGACCTGTCCCGCCGCTATATCAGCTGCCAACTCCACCGCGGAAAGTTTTGTGATAGCTGCGTCGCTCATGAATCGGCTCCCAGTACTTTTGGAACTTTGAAGAAGTTTTCGTCGTGTTGCGGCGAGTTGGCCAGGGCCTCGGCGGGGCTGAGCGATTGGCCTGGCTCGTCGGGAGCCAGGACGTTCGTCAGCTCGACCGCGTGGGCCATCGGCTCGACGGCGTTGGTGTCCAGCTGCTGGAGCTTGTCGAAGTATTCCACCATGGCTCCGATCTGCTCGCCCAGGGCAGCGACCTCGGCGTCGCTGAGCGATATGCGGCTCAGTTTGCCAATGTGTCGAACCAACTCGGCGTCAATAATTTTGCTCATCGTCATTCTCCAATCGTCAGGCCAGCGTAACTATTCACCGCAAAAACAAGAACCACGGATAAACACGGATGTACACAGATAACTAAAACGTAATCGCGTTACTACAAAGATATCGCTCCTACGGAGCTGTCCATCTCGCTTACTGATTCCGGGATGGCTATAAAATTTATTGAAAAAGTGTGAACGGTTATGGGCTAGCGATGATTTTGGCGATTTCTTGTCCGGTGTCAACCGCGAGATAATTGAGGAAACTTTAGCGAGAGGCTGGACATAGCCGATTTATGTGGTATAGTCTCACGATGCGAGCTGGGTTGCGTTCTGCCCCAGCCAGAGTAATTATGACATGAACAGCGGATAGAGAGACACATGGCCAAAGGTGACAACATAGAGGTCGAAGCAATAGTAAAGGCGGCACTGCCCAATGCCATGTTTCGACTCGAAATTGAAATGGGCGAAACCAAGCACGAGATCATCGGGCTAATCTCCGGCAAGATGCGACGACACTACATCCGCATCACCCCAGGCGACCGAGTCCTGGTCGAAATGAGTCCATACGACCTGACAAAAGGCAGAATCGTCTACCGCCAAAGATAGCTCCTGTTCCCTAATTACCTATCATTGAGAGTCCACGGATTACACGGATTAAAGGGGGATCTAGTGAACCTTCGGTTTCACAGATTTTTTTGATAAACAAACCATGTAGTCTCTTCTAAAAATCCGTGTAATCCGTGTAATCCGTGGACTCTTGTTTTTTTCGTCATTTGTTATTCGCCATTCGGGCTTCGGAATTCGTCATTTGCTCTTTTTCCCTATATTGCCTACTTGCCTATTCAACAAGTCTCTGTTGACTTGCAAGAGGTTTTGCTTGGCGTATTTGTAGTTTGGGTTTATTTTCAGGCACCGCAGAAAGCAGGCCTGGGCTTGGCGAAAATCTTCGTAAGCCTGTTTTTTCAGGCCCTTTCGCCACTTCTGCTGAGCACCGATAGCGTATGACGCGCCCATCTCAAACCATGCTTCGTGGTAGTCAGGCTCAGCGGCGACGACGGCCTGGAAGACCTCTATCGACTTGTCATACCAACCAAGCCTTTGCAAACTCACCGCAGCCAACTGAAGCGGATAAGCTGATATCGGGTCAAGTCGACGCGCCCGAGCGATGAAATCCTCAGCGGAAAATGTGGCAGGCCAAAGCGCGTATCGCTTGGCTAGCTCGGCGTTTGGGCCTGTGTTGCGGAGGAACACCGCATGCCGTACGCCCAGGTGCATCAGGGAAAAGTTCCTGCTGCGGATAAGCTGCTGAACAATGGTAGGCTCTGGCCCAGGCCCCCGCCCAGCGGTAAAACTGCTCAGCCTGATTGCGACAATTTGAATGTCGTACGCCCGCTCCAACTCTGCCAGGGAAACTCGCCCGCAGGCAGCGTCGAGCACGTTGGCCAGGATCCTTGGCGGGTATGCCCAGGTGTTGGTCAGTATCGGCAAGGGCCTGTGAGGGACGGTCAGAAAATGCAGGTTGCTCGAAATATCGCAGTCCGTCCAGACAGGCCCAGCGGGCTTGTGCTCGTTCAACCAGGCTGCGGCTGATATCGGCAGCGTCGTTTTGCAAGGCCCAAGCGCGAACCTCTCAGCCCGCCGTTCGTTAAAGTAAAATCGATTCGTTACCACCGAAGCTATCAGCCAGGCTGACAGGACGATGGGCACACATGCCCAGGCCAGCAACCAGCCCCGGGGCAGTCGCATCAGCTTGGCCCGGGGGAGTTTTGGTCGCAGTGACGCCAGGCTGGCAAGGGATATCGGCAGGAGCATTATGGCGCCCAGGGCGATGTTTCGACGGATCGTCAGCGAGATAACAGCAAAGCTGGGTAGCAAAAATACCGCTGTCCATCTGCGGGTGAAAATCGCAGCCAGCCCTCCCAGGCCCGCCAGGCCTAGCACGCATTTGAACCCGAGCGTCGCCCGCCAGGACACCGTCGTGAAGGCGGAGTCCAAGGTTGGGTATAACTCGCCGATAGTCGACCAGGGATGAGCGCCCGGCCCTGTCCGCAGGCTGGTGAGATGATGCTGACGAAAGAACGCCAGCGTCTGGAACGGCAGAGCTGCGATTCGCCAAGTCCAGGGGTTTGCCAAACTCATCAGTATCGCGACGCCCAGCATGACAGCGAATGTTTTCGCCTGCTGGGCCTGGTCGCCAGCAGCCTGTGCGTCGGTGATTTTTTTCGACTCGCTCCGCAAGCCTGGCCAAATTAGTCGCAACAGACTCTCCGCCGTCGCTGCGCCAATAATGCCCAAGCCGAGGAGCCAATAGCTGTGGATGTTCACCAGCAGCAGCTGCAAAGCTACCACCAACACCGCCCGGGCGAGGGTCAGCCTGGCCCTGCCCATGACAATGGGCAAGACCGCAGCCAACTGCCCAGCCAGGATAAGATACCCCAGCAACTCAGGCCTGAGGTTCAGCCTTTCGTAGCCAGCCTGGGCTATCAACAACAGGGCCAGGCCCGTCCACGCAGGCCCGACGCCACAGCGGCGCATAGTGTAGGCGGAGACTCCGAAGATGCCAAACACAACGCAGGCTCCCAGCACGGACAGCCCAGCCCAGCCTGCGAGCCGATACACAAGGGCGAAGATAACCTGGCTGAGCCAATTTGCGTTTGGAAACCGGTATCGTCCAGCGTCGTCGTACCAACAGCCTGGCCCGGGTGGATGACCCGCTTGCCAACCCTGCCCTGCCCGGGCTGGAACGGTGTATACCCAGCTGCTGTCGTCCACCAGTTGGCCTGTGTCGAGAAACGCCAGGCCGTAAGCTAGGTGATAGCCTATGTCCAGGCTGCTCACAGTGCGAACTCCAAGCGACGCAGCCCCAGCCAGACAGGCGAACATCGCGACGACACCCGCCCAGCGAGCCAACTTGCCGCCCCCCTCTGCGGGAGGGCTCTCAGACTGTTGCCGACGGACTGACGTGGATTCGCTCATCGCTGAACCATTCTATCGATTTGCCCGAAAGTTGCCAGCAACGAAAAAAAATCACGTCGCGATTTGTATTTGCCAGAAACGTTACCTACCGCGAATATAGAGGGAGGAGCATCATGGGGAGGAATCAAATAGACAAAGCCTCGGCGTTGTATCTGATGGTAGAGATGGCTTCGCACATGACCGCAGCGGAGA
>Ga0190284_1000959_pt1 | contig 13582 bp, 8 predicted proteins | sample 48691812_MG_FD_161668 | JGI IMG/M metagenome (GOLD analysis project Ga0190284, IMG submission 161668) | Hydrothermal vent microbial mat bacterial communities from Southern Trench, Guaymas Basin, Mexico - 4869-18-1-2_MG | ecosystem: Environmental > Aquatic > Marine > Hydrothermal vents > Microbial...
ACCAAGGTGCTCCGTGGCCAAGGTGCTGTGCAACAGACCAGCAAGGCTCCCGTGAACGGTTACCTTTATTCTTTTGCCTCCTGGCATGGGTTCTTCACGACTCGCGCGGGCATATTCTACGCCTTCGGGCGTTGATGAGGACACATGCCGGGCGATGCCGGAGGACCCTGGGTTTATGACAGTTTAGGCGGCTCGCGAATCGGCGAAGTTGAGCGTGATATCGCTATGGACCGCCGGCGAGACGCCGAGACTACCCTCATGTCGGACACCTCATCAGAGCCCAGAGCGCTGGGGAGCACGGGCGTCCCGCCGTCCGGCGGGTCCTGGGGAGTGTCGGCGTCCCGCCGGCTAACGGATCTCAAAACCAATGGTCTGTCCACGAAAACCCCGCGGTGGCGCTTGGGGCTCGGATCAGTCCCGCCGATTGTGTCAGGGCCCCGAGGACCTCTGAAGAAAGACCGGAGGTTAAGCAGTCAGAAAAGTGCCTTTGTTTGGGGCCTGATCGTCGGCCACCGTGGCGCTCGGATGCCGGATGGCCTGGAGGGTCTGGATGGCCATGCGGGATTCCACGGCCTGGAAGCCGAACGTTCTGACCATGAGGCTCATGCACTGGGCGCTCGAGGCCTTCTCGATACGGGAGGGGAGGTCGCGGAGTTGCCGCGGGAGCGCCGGATCGGAGCGCGAGGCCCGGGTGAAGAAGCGTGTGGCCGTGATCATGCGATCCAGCGGCATCCTCAGGATGCGTGCCAGTTCGCTGGAGGCCTCCTCTAGCCGTTCGTGCGTGACGAGTTCGATGTAATAATCGAATAGCGTACTCTGTCGGATTTGATGACAGTCGCCACAGCCCTCGTGATGGGCCTCGTGCGAGTTATCATGGCCGGTGCTCGTACGCTGTAGGCCGGCGATGGCCGCAGCGAGTCGGACGAGGCCGGTGGCCAACTCGTCGAGATCGTGATTGCAGGCGAGAGGATCGTTGTGATCAGTTTCCTGATCCAACAGGGCAGCCTTGCCGGCGAGAACCTTCTCGGCCAATCGAGCCTGAAGGCGTTCGCGTACGGTCAACAAGATCTCCAAGGCATCATCAGGTCGCGTCATGGGGATATCTCTCCTGTTTGAACGGAGTCCATCTCCATCCGCAGTATCGGAACGTCCGGCGGCTCGCTTCAGGTTGAAGCGACGGCTGACTGAAGATGTGTGTCCGATAAGGAGGCGAGGACGAGCGGGACCGCCCGTCGAATGAGTGTGGTCGAAGAACGAAACATCGTGCCCGAGAGCCTCCGACTTTGATCGGAGGGCTGTTCACACGGACTCGACACAGCTTTGTGCTCTGGGGGGATTAGCAGCCTGTGGTTAAGGGGAAAACAGTGGTTCGGAAACACTGTTCCTGGCCATGAAAACCACCGGCGAGACGCCGGTGCCACAGTTTTGCCACGGACTGCTAGCTATCGATCTTGTTGGCGTCCTCACTCAAATCCAGAGCCATGATCTGGTGGCGGTCTCGGATGTAGAGCTTTGTGCCGACCAGCGTGGGGACCGTCCACGCATTCCGCTTGCACACGTTGGCCTTGGAGCGAATCTTGAGCTTCTTCGACCTTGGTGATGTGAGCGCGAGGTTGCCGTCTTCATCGAGGATGATGAGCTTCTTGTCGCCGTAGACACACGTGGCCTTCGAGAAGCCGCGCTTCCGCCAGAGGAACTCCCCCGTTTTGACATCCACGGCCGCGATAAAAACCGGGCCGAAGTCGCCGCTGGCGCCGTACACGACGTCGCCCACGCGCACGCCGTTGCCGTGCATGATTTGCATCTTCTTGTTGTACCACAATTCTTTGGCGGTGGTCTTGCCGTCCTGACGCGTCAACTTGATCCCGTGGGAACCGACATTATAGGCCCCGGAGATGAACAGAATGTTGTCGTTTCCCCAAACCGGTGTGCTGATGCAGGACCCCTCATGCCCGTCCAGCTTCCATTTCAGCTCGCCGTTGTTGGGATCCAGGCCGGCGACACCCTTGGCCATCATGACGACGACTTGATCTTCCCCATCAACGTTGATGATGAGCGGTGTTGCCCACGACGGATCGAAGTCCTGGGCCTTCCAGGCGACTGAACCGTCGGCCTGTTTGAACGCGATGACGCCCTGTTCCTTGCCTCCGACCGGCAGGATGATCGTGTCTTTGTAGGCCGTCGGGCTGGCCCCGTAGCCGTACATCATCGTCCCGGCGTTGTATTCCTCGACCAAGTCATGGGACCAGATCTTCTTGCCGGTCTTCTTGTCCAGGCAGTGCAGCTTGACCGTCGCGCCGATGGTGTAGACACGGTCACCGACGATCGAGGGGGTTGAATTCGGACCGGGGCCGAACACTATGTCCATGTTGTCGGCCCACGGGGCGGGGTATTTGTATTCCCAGATGGTCTTCCCCGTCGCGGCATCGAGGGCCACGACGACCTCTTGGCCTTTTCTTCGGGCGGCCTGCTCGGCGTCATCTTTCGTGGATTTATCCTCTTTTGCTCCATCCTTGTTCGCGCCGGTCTTGTCCGGCCCATCCTCCTCCGATGGGGCGGGCGTGTCGGGGAGCCAGTACATGGTATAGAGCCGCTCGCCATCGCAAACGATGGACGAATAACCGTCGCCGAGGTCTCGCGCCCAAAGCTTCTTGGGGCCGTCCTTCGGCCATTTCTTCGCAAGGTCGTCCGTGTTAACTTTGAAGTTGCAGCCGGGACCGCCCCACTGGAGCCAATCATCATTTGCCTGGACAGTGGTCGCCATCGCGAGCGTCAGAGACACAGCAAGAGACCAGAAGATACGTGTGGACTTGTGATCTGTGATCGGGAATATAGCTGTCATGGTGTCTTCCATCCAATGGGGCCTGTTGTTATTGATATCCGAATTGGTCCAACATTAAAGCGCCGCATACCATTCGAGATGGAGCATTGGCCTGCAGCCCCGCGCGGAAGCGGGGGATCCTCGCAGGTTTGTACCCATCCATGGACCCCTCGCTCCCGCGAGGGGCTGGACGCCTTCTTCTGCGAACTTAATCTACGCAGTGTGCACGGCCTGCAACTGGCAACACCGTATGTGACGCTGTCGCACTAAGCTGATTCCGTCAATGATTGAACAGTCCCGGGCTCTATCCCTCACCCCTGGAAGGGGCGGGGCACCCAAACTGTTCATTCTTTTCACTGACCCGCTTAGTCGTCGTCCTCCTCCTCCTCTTCCTCCTCCTCTTCTTCGGCCTTTCTTCTGAGTTCAGCCTTCTTGCGCGCCTCGGCCTTTTGCTTGTTGCGATCTTCTTCCGACAAGATCGAAGTCGCGCTCTTGATTGTTATCTTGAACGTGGCAAGTTTGGGCTCATCACCCGTCGGCACATTCGGCATCACCTTGGACAGTGGCACCTTGATGTCGACCTTGCCTTCGATATTCCGCTTGACGATCCGGCCCAGCTTGACGTCGTAGGTGGCCATGCCGGACATTGAGCCGCTGACTTCCGCGTCCGGCTCGGCGTCTTTCGCTTCCTCCTTCTTCTCCGAGCCTTCTTGTTTTGTGTCCTTCTTGTCCGGCTTATCCGAGCTTGCCGCCTTCTTCTTCGCACCCTCGGCCTCGGCGTCAGGGGTCTTTTCGGCGTCGGGGCGCAGGGAGACCTTGGCCGTGTAGGAGATGACTGCAATCTTGCGACCGTTTTCCTTTCCGATGCGGTCGAACTTGTACTGATAGTCCGTGACAATCGTGCCGATGCGAGGCCTGACCCTGAATGAAGACGCCTTCCAGGTGTCGCCCTTCTTGACCTTCTTGTTCGGATAGATCAGGAGCGGTTGCGTGCCCCACGTCTCCTTGCCTCGCTCGTCCGTGAACTCTTCTTTCATCTGCTCCCAGTGCATGCTGGCGATGGCCAGCTTGGAGACCCTTTCGTTGACGGCGTCCATGCCGGAAAAGGAGATCACCTTGCCGTCCTTGTCCACCTCCATCGTCATCGCCATGCCGATCATCGGTTTGAGGACCGTTCCGAGCTGTGGCGCCGCTTCTTCGTACTCTGGGTCGTCGGTGTCAAACTCGACATCGCCCATCATCGGTGCATTGACCTTGCGCGCGGCACGGTCATAGGTCAGCACGATTTTCGTCTTGTCCTTGGTGGACGACTCGACTCTTTCCCAAAGGCCATACAACTGATCGCTTTGCAACTTGAGCGCCGGCATTGGCAGGCCGCTGATATCCTGGACGAGTTCCACTTGGTTTTCGATGTAGCTGGTTCGGCCCGACACATACTTGCGCTTGATCATGACCGATTCGCCGAGGGCCGGTCCGGCTGGCAAAACAAACAGCGCCGTGAAGATCAGGGCCACACTGGATAACCTTGCTCTAGGATGTGACATTGTTTTTCTCCAGGTTGTTATGATTTCCATGAACGGCTCAGCCGGCGCACTCGCGCACATCTGCCACATGATATGAGAACGTATATCCAAAAGCCAACTCACGCCGGTGGAGGGAATTCTTGTGAAGTTTTCACGCGGAAGATGGCGCATAATGCCGTAAGGTGGGTAATCCTGCCCATCTGTTGATGCCTTTCGGCCGTGGTAGCGCGTTTACGAGTGCGTGGGTTCAGCAGATGGGCAACATTGCCCATCGTATGGATATCCCGTTGGTGCGAGGTCCAGCGCAATGCTCTGGTTCATGCCCGCCGATAGTGTCACGGACCATTTCCTGCAAAGTGCACGCGGAAGATGGCGCATCAAAAACTGGCCGGAAGGATACCGATGTGCTTGCGAACATCAACAGTGGGCGCTATCTTTGGACTGTGGCGGGCGCTGTCTCCGGGGCAGGGGGTTTGAAAAGGGAGAATCAAGATGAAGAGCGTGAACCGGATTACTGTGGCCTTAATCGGATTTGGCATGTTCGTGGCGGCGGTTCCAGCCTCGGCCTCGGATTGGCCCAATTTCCGCGGCCCCAAACACGATGGCATCAGCACAGAAAAGAAACTGAAGACCGCCTGGGACAAGGCGGGGCCGAAGGTCTTGTGGCAGCGCGAGATCGGCGCGGCCTACAGCTCTCTGGCCTGTGTCGACAAGCGCGTTTACACCTGTGGAACAAAGGGTGGGCGGCAGGTGTTATTCTGCCTGGATGCGAAGTCGGGAGACGTCATCTGGAAAAAACCGTTTGAGAAAGAGTACAGCGATGGACAGGGCGACGGGACACGGGCGACGCCGACGGTTGACGACGGGCGCGTCTACATCTTCGGCTCGCACGGGCGGCTAGTTTGCCTGGACGCGAAGAAAGGTAAGGAGATCTGGTCGCGCGAATTCAATCGAAAACCTCAGTGGGGCTACAGCGGGTCGGTGCTGATTCAGGACGACTTGGCCATTGTCTCACCCGGGCAGCCGGACGGCGGGCTGTGCGCCTTGAATAAGAAGACCGGTCAGCCGGCTTGGTCGTGTGGCGACGATGAGGCCGGCTATGCCACGCCTTACCCCTTCGCCTTCGAGGGGAAACGCTACGTCTGCGGCTTCCTTGCACACAGCGCGATCATCGCCGAACTCGAAACGGGCAAGGAGGTCTGGCGCGTGCCGTGGGAAACAGATTGGAACGTCAACGCCGCCATGCCCATCTTTCATGAGGGCTATCTGTTCCTGTCGTCGGGATACCGAACCGGCTGCGGCTTGTTCAAGCTGGCCGTCGATGGCGATAAGCTGTCGGCGAAGGAGGTCTGGCGCAGCAAGGTCCTGATGAGCAAGTTTCAGACGCCGGTCCTGTACAAAGGCAAACTCTACGCCAGCGATCAAAGCTCGCTGAATTGCGTGGACTTCCTCACGGGCGAGCGTCACTGGCGGAAGCGCCGCGTCAAGCACGGTACAGTCCTCCTTGCCGATGGCTATCTCATCGTCCTGACCGAGAAAGGCCAGCTACGGATCGCCAAGGCCGGCCCGGACGGGTTTGAACCTTCGGCTAAGGCACGAATCCTCAAGGGCCGATGCTGGTCCGTGCCCGTGCTGTCCGACGGCCGGTTGTATGCGCGGAACATGGAAAAGGTGGTCTGCCTCGATTTGAAGCCATAACAGCCCGGGGTAAAAGGGAAAACAGCGGTTCGGAAACACCGTTCCTGACCGTGAAAACCACCGGCGAGACGCCGGTGCCACAGTATTGCCACGGGCTGATAATGTAGCTCTATTCCATTCGCAAGGCAGGCAGCAAAGGTGCGCGGAGCGTGGCGGTCAGGGCGGCGACGCCGGCGGCCATGCCGACGAGAAAAACGGCGAGGAACGTCCCCCCTAGCGACAACCATGGGATGTCACTCGGGCTCGATACGGCATGTGGGGCAACGGCCAGGAGGGCTGAGAAACTCCCGGTGAACAAACCCAGCAGCAACAGTGCGGCACTTTCCGTGAGCACCATCCACGCCAGGGCGGCGTGAAGATAGCCGAGAGATCGGAGCAGGGCCAGTTCGCTACGGCGCTCAAGCACGCCTCGCAGCATCACGGCCGCCAGTCCAAGCGTGCCCAACAACAAGCCGAGCCCGCCGAGGGTTTGGAAGGTCGACAGATAGGTGTTCTCGACAGCCATGTACTCCGCCAGTCGGTCGGTCGTCGAGACGGCGTCGAAGCCGTAGCGGTTCAGGTCGTGTTCCAAAGCTCGCTGGAGTTGCCGCGTTTTCATGGGGGGAGGCGCGATCAGGAAGAAACCATATCCGCTCACCAGCGGGAACATCTCGATAAAGCGCGATTCCGCGACGATCAGTTGTCCTTGTAGGACACTGCCCGCCAGCATTCCGACGATCCTCAGATGAATAGCCCTGCCGCGATCGTCCGTCATGACAAGGTCTTTGCCGAGCCCCAGATGAAGCAGCCATTTCACCGTACCTTGGTCGCCGATGACGGGAACGGCCCCGTCGTCGAACACGCGGTGCAGAAGGGTCCACGGGTTGGCCTCTTCCTCGGACGTCTGTGCAAGCGAGTCGTCAAAGACAAAGCCGCCCCGATGGATCATGGCGTCGGTGGCGCCGAGGATTCGCGGCTGCCGAATCTTGTAGGGGTTCAGGCAGCTCGTGTCGTCGCCCGTCTTCAGGCGAAACGCAATGATGGTCCCATCTTGAAGGAGATCGACCGTCGAGTCGGCGAGGTTCAACGCCTCGCGTCCCTGGGGCATGTTGAGATCGTGTTTCAGGGGAATCACGGCCTCGGCCATCAGGGTGAAACCGCCCGTCGGGGATGTTGTCGTCTTCGCGTCTGCGACGGGGTTCTTCCGGTTGGCGGCGACGGCCACGATCACGAAAGCCGCACACGCGATGAGCCCGACCGTCAGGAGACTGCGGCCCCGGTTTCGACTCGCATTGCGCATACCGAGCCTGGCCATGGCGACGATCCCGGGACGACGAATCACGGTGTGTCGGTCACGAGAAAGCCACACCCACAACCCACCAAGACTGGCCGCGAGCAGACTGGTTCCACCGCCGAAGAAGGCGCCGGTCTGAGAGACGCGCTCCGTCACGAACGAGGCGCCCAATAGCGCGGCTGCGACAAGGGCCAGGCCGATGGTGATCCCCCCCACCACACGGCGGCGGTGCGTCGATGCGGTCCCGCGTCCGGATTGAACGGCGCCCGCCAACAGGGCCCTGGGTGGCATCCGGCTCAAGCCGCGAATCGCCCACGCGATAGACAATAGGGCAATCACGAAGCTGGCGGCGAATCCGATGGCAAAGCTCGTGGGCGCGGTGTGCAATTGCAGGAATGGTGCGTTGACGGCTTGGCCCCACCACGAGCCGGATCGCAGGCCCGCCAGCATGAGCCAGGCGTATCCGCCCGCACCGACCAGACCGATCACCGTCCCAACGCCCGCCAGCAAGGCACCCTCGGCCAATAGCATCCGGGCGACCTGTTTCGGGGAAAAGCCCGTAGCGAGCAAGGTACCGATTTCCGTTGCTCGCCGTTCGACGCCCAGGCGGAACATCAGTGCCACCATCATGGCAGCGGACAAGATCAAGAAAAAGCTGAATCCGATGAAGAGTTGGCCGAAGTCCGTGCCGCCTGCGCCGGATTCCAGCGCTTGCTGTCTGACAGGCTCGAACGAAAGGCCGAGTTGGGAAGGGGCCAGCCGCTCGCGCAGATGCATCTCGAATGCGGCGGTCGTCTCGTCGAGGCTCATCTCGGGGGCGCTGCAAAGCCGGATGGATGTGAGGCGGCCGAACCGTGCATCCGACATGGTCCACAACTCGTGGCCCGCATCGAGCGAGACGAAGGCCTTCGGCGTGGCCTTGTGCTCCGCCCAATAGCGTTCATCCTTCTCTCGAATGCGGTTCATGTCGATCGGGAAAGGCGGATCCCAATCGGACAGATTCTCGGCATCGGTAATACCCTCGTACTGCGGTGTCAGAGCGGGGTCACCGGCCCACCCATCCATTGCGACGATGCCGCGGAGCGTGAAAGCGGTCTCGACGGTGTCCAATCGCCCAAACGGGCCCCGGACGTAATACGTCAGCTTGATTCGTTCGCCGGGCTTCGCGCCAAGGTCCGTGGCGGCCCAATCATTCAGCAAGATGTCGCGGTGACCCAGTGATGGCGCCGGCCGGCCGCCTGTCAGCACGAATCTGCCGGGCGATGGAATCGAGCCGGGATTGATCGCGGTCACGGTCGAGTATGGAACCTGTGAGCGGGGACCAGGGGGCGGGGGTTGGGAATCGGGCACGACGGCGATGGCGGTGGCGAAGTAAGTCAGAATACCCGTGGCGGGGGCACTGACGATCTTGGCTGCATCAACCGCGGCTCCTTCCACCGGCGGCTCGATCAGTAGTCGCGCGCTTTCCAGTGACACGTATCCCAGGGCAGGATCCCGGCGAAGTCGAAGATCGAAGTCGTCCAGATCGGCCGCCGCTTGCATCATGCCTTGCAGCATGGTGTTCTTCTTAGCAGAGTCGATCCGGTCTGTTGTGCCGTCCTTTCCCATGACCAGGATTGTGTTCACCCTGCCCCGTTGCTTCACAATCCGTTGAAGGGTGGGCAGGGAGACAAAGGCGTTGCGTGGCAAGGTTGGGCCGGGCTTGATGCCAAAACCGCCCCTGCCGGCGGCGGGGATGATCTCGCTGACGGTAAGTCGAAGTGTCAAAGTCGTGTCATCCGGACGGCCGAGCAACGCCTCGATCGGGACCAGATTGCGCTTCTCCAGACGGATGAGCACGTCGTCGCCGAATCTGGCGCCCAACTCCTCGGCCAACGGCTCGTTCAAAACGACGGCGCGGCCGGTCGGCGGAGCATCACCGCCGGACGGGGTTGCCCGATCAAGCGCCCAGAACCGTGCGTCCACGCCGAGCACGTTGATGCGGTTGACCCTGGCATGTGAGTCCGCATGGTCCGCACTACCCGGCATGAACAGGACCGGGCAGGCATCGGAGAAGTTGGATTGGAACTCGGGATTCGCCGTGATCTCGTGGGCGAGGGATTCGCGGAAGAAGCGCCGGGCAACCAGGGCGTGCTCTACCGGTCCCAGCCGGCGCAGGGCCCTGTCCCGCAGGCTGCCGTGCACCGAGTCGCCGACCAGCAGGGCACCCGTCAACGTCGCGGTCGCCACGGTGACGCCGAGTACGACGGCGAGGTTGGCCCGCCAGTGATAAGCAATGCTATGGCGATAGTAAGTTCGTCGTCGCAATGGACCGGACCACGTATCAAGAGCCGAGGACTGGATGCTGAGTCATGTTCCGATTCCTCAGTCCTCAACTCACAGTATTCTTAGCACCCCGTCAACCAGTTCGTATTGCCGTTCAAATGCCGCCGCAAGGGAGGCGCTGTGCGTCACGGCGATCAGGATCGCATTCTCCTCACGGTACATCTCCAACATCAGTGTCGCCACCTTCTGCGCGGTCGCACGGTCGAGATTGCCCGTCGGCTCGTCCGCCAACACGACGAGGGGGCGGTTGATTAGCGATCGGGCGACCGCCACGCGCTGGCGTTCTCCGCCGGACAATTCGGCAGGCCTGTGATCCAGCCGATCCGAGAGTCCCACCCGATCGAGCAACTCCCGCGATCTTTCAATGTGATCCTTCTCATGATCTCCGTTCGCGCGCGCCAACGTTGGCAGCAACACGTTCTCCAATACCGAACAGTGCGGCAGCAAATGATGCTCCTGAAAGATGAATCCGATCCGGCGATTGCGGAACTCGGCCAACCGCACTTCAGAGAGTGTGAACGGATCACAACCGTCGATCGTGACCCTTCCCTCACTGGGCGGTTCCAGGGTGCCGAGGATGTTCAGGAGTGTGCTCTTGCCGGAACCCGACGGACCCGTGATCACGGCCGCCTCGCCCGTGGACTGTGAGAGCGATACGTCGCGCAACACCGACAGCGACCCCCGGCGTGTCGGATAGTCCTTCGTGATTCCATCGGCCTGGAGGGTCCTTGCCATGATGGTGGCATCGTACCTCGGAATAGGAGGTCCGCGAAGAGTTTGGGGATTTTTTATTGACACGCTTGATATGGTAGGCCTATCAGCCCGTGGCAAAACTGTGGCACCGGCGTCTCGCCGGTGGTTTTTACGGTCAAGAACGGTGTTTTCAAACCGCTGTTTTCCCTTTCACCACGGGGGCTATGGCCAATCAAACATTGTTTTCTGAATTGGATATGGGTGAGGCAGGGGCGACTGCGGCAGCCGTTGAGAACGCGGCGGACACGGATCCCCGGCTTCGATGTGCTGACCGCGACCAGATGCGGCTTGAGCCGTGCGTTCTCGATGACCTGATTCCCGCCGATCACGAGGCGCGGACAATCTGGGCGGTGGTCGAAGGGCTGGATTTGTTGGACTTCTACGCTCCGATTCGGGCGCGTGGAAGCGTCCCGGGTCGGTCTTCGACGGATCCGGAGGCCCGCATCATGAAGATGCCCGGCGGCGGGCACGGACCGGGATACAACATGCAATTCGCCACTGACGTTGAGAGTCGAGCGGTCGTGGGTGTGGATGTGACGAATGCCGGCTCTGATGTTCACGAAAGCGAACCGATGCGTCAGCAGGTGGAGGCGCGTACCGGTCGGAAGGTGAAAGAACATCTGATGGATGGGGGTACGTGGGTTTGGAAAGCATTGAACGTGCGGATGAGCAGGGCGTGACCATCTATGCTCCTGTTCCGAAGCCGAAGAAGGCGGATCAAGATCCGTATGAACCTCGTAAGGGAGATGGTCCGGCGATTGCCGCGTGGCGGAAGCGAATGGGCACCGAGGAGGCCAAGACGATCTATCGACAACGGTGTTCGACCTCGGAGACGGTCAATGGGGATTTCAAGGCTTGGCGTGGTTTGGGTCAAATCCGCGTGCGAGGATTACGGAAAGCGAGGTGTATTGCGCTGTGGTGCGCGCTGACGTATAACATCATGCACTTTGCGGCCGTGTTAGCGGGGTAGGAGCCGTAATAGGCGACGTTTCATGCGCTGAGCGGGCCGATTGAGGGTTTGGTTTTACCGACAACCCAAACGCAGGGTAGGCACTCCGGCCAGTCGAGACGAATCGCGACCCGCGGCGAAAACAAACGTCACCTCATCGGCTTGGGAGAGGGTGCTGCCGCAGGAAAAGATTCCCAAACTCGAAGCGGACGACGGAATAAAGCCCAGGGCGAAGCGCAGCAAGCCCTGGGTCAACGTGCCGAACGACACGAGCCCCCGAATGGGGGCGACGGAACCTGTGCGTGGGGGTTCGACCGAAAAACCCATAAAAGAACGTGGTTCCGTCACCCCCGTTGGGGGTTCAGATGCCAGTGTGGCACCGAACCCAGAGCTCGCTGCGCTTCGCCCTGGGCTGTACTCCGCCACCCCCTCCGGGGGTTCATTCGATCCTGTCGGGGTTCATTCGATCCTGTCACGGTTCATTCGATCCTGTCGGGGTTCATTCGATCCTGTCGGGGCTTCATTCGATTCCTTCGATGGGTTTGTTCGATCGTCCATCGCTGCCCCGCCTAAACTGTCATGGACCCGGGGGAGCGCGTCGCCGACTGGCTCATCGGCGGACGATGCTCTCTATGACCTCCCAGAACTGCCGAACAGTACAATCCCAACTGAACTCCCGAGCGTGTTGCCGGCCCCGCTGCCTCAGGCGTTCTCGCAACTCCGCATCCCCGATCACCTTCCGCAGGCATGAGATCAGAGCGCCAACGTCGGAGGAAGGTGCGTGTAGAGCGGCCCCTCCGCATACCTCCAACAGCGCGGGTGCGTTGGACGCGATGACTGGCGCACCACAAGCCATGGCTTCGAGGGCCGGCAGGCCGAAACCTTCGATGTGTGAGGGAAAGACAAACGCCTCGGCGGCTGAATAGAGCGCGCTGAGTTGCAGCACCGTGACATACCCGAGATACCGGCAGTGCTCGCCGCCTTGGTTCTCTATTGCCTGTCGCGTCGCGGCATCCCAGCCGGCAGGTCCGACTGCGACGAGCACGGCACCGATCCGCCGCGTCGCCTCGATCGTAGCGGACAGGTTCTTCTTGGGTTCCAAGCATCCGACGGTAAACACGTATGGCGCGTCGATCCCGAAGTCGCTGAGGACAATCTCGCGGGCGGTGTCGTGCTCCATCGGCGTGATCTCAAAGTCGACGCCCCATGGGACCCTGTGTACTTTGTGTTCCGGCGCATCCAGGATGCTGAGCACGTCCTCCTTGACCGTGGTCGTCGGCACCATCACGCGGGCCGCCCGCCGGACGCTGATACCGAGCAATGCTCGAAAATGACATACGTTGAGCCGACGGCACAAGTCCGGTCGCTTCCAAGCAATCATGTCGTGCACCACCACCACCGACGGGACTTTCGAGATCAGCGGCACCGTATAGCACGGGCAGACAAGCACGTCCAACCCGTGTCGGCGTGCCAGCAACGGCAAAACGAACTGCTGCCACAACACGCGCCTGTCCCGCGCTCGGTGTGCACATCGCACGACACGACAACGGTCCATCCCTTTCCCGTCCAGGCCCGATACCTCGGCCTTGTCAGAAACGAACGCGGTAAGCTCGTGCTCTACACTCTCTGCGGCGACCCGCAGGAACAGACGGCGCGTGGCGGTGGCAACGCCCGTCTCCTGTCCGCCCCAGATCATGCCGTCAAAACCGATGTGCATAGAAGATGACTCTATCCAATCCGGCCGGTTCGCACCAAACGACCGGCACGACGTGGTGTCATAGAAGCATTACCCACCGGCGACACCGCGCGGGCTTCAGGCCCGCGGTTCCTCTTCGTGTGAAATGGTCGTCGTAAGCTAATAGTGCAACAGGCTGCCGTCCCGGCGGCTTTTTTCCACCGCGCGCGTGAACGACCACACGCTCAACGGGAGTAACACGACCGCCATCCCGCTGAGGACCACGAATTGTGTCGACAGCATGGAGATGGTGTGGCCCTGCAGGACCGCGAGCCTCATGCCGTCGAGAGCATAGGTGATCGGCAGCAGAGAAGCGATGCGCTGCATCCAATCGGGCATGACTTCGATCGGAAAGAACGCGCCGCCGAACAGCACACACAACGAACCGAAGATCCACTCAATCGGATCGCCGCGCTTGAGGATCAGAATCAGCGATGCGGAGAAGATGCCGAGACTACTGAATGTCGCAATTGTGGCTAGAAGCAACAGGATCGCGCTGAGAAAG